>Ga0101944_10005536_pt1 | contig 14252 bp, 7 predicted proteins | sample DewCreD2012metaG_FD_75245 | JGI IMG/M metagenome (GOLD analysis project Ga0101944, IMG submission 75245) | Hot spring sediment bacterial and archeal communities from British Columbia, Canada, to study Microbial Dark Matter (Phase II) - Dewar... ... | reverse complement strand
CGGCGCTGAGCACCCCTGAGGATACGGCGCTGACGATCACGCTGGCGGATGTGACGGTGGTGGACCCGGACAGCTCTGAGTTTACGCTGCTGGTGCAGAACGGAGTGAACTACACGAGGAGCGGGAACACGATCACGCCGGTTTTGAACTTCAACGGGGTTCTGACGGTACCGGTGAAGGTGAGCGACGGGGAGCTGGAGAGCGGGGTGTTCAACCTGGGTGTGACGGTGACCCCGGTCAACGACGCTCCTGTGGGGGCTGGCGATGCGTACACGACGGCGGAGGACACGGCGCTGACTGTTGCGGCGCCGGGGGTGCTGGGGAATGACAGCGACGTGGACGGGGATAGGCTCACGACGGTATTGGTGGGTAATCCGGGCCACGGCACCCTGGTTTTGAACGCCGATGGGTCGTTCACCTACACGCCTGCGGCGGACTACAACGGCCCTGATTCCTTCACGTACAAGGCGAGCGACGGCAGCCTGGAGTCCGATGTGGTGACCGTGTCGATCACGGTGACGCCGGTGAACGATGTGCCGACCCTCGATTTCATTGCAGATCCTGCGGCCATCATCGAGGATGCGGGTGAGCAGACGGTTTACCTGACCGGGATTACGGCTGGGGGCGGTGAGACCCAGGATCTGTCCGTAACGGCGAGCAGCGACAACACGGCCCTGGTCCCTGATCCTATCGTGACTTACACCTCGCCGAACAGAACGGCTTTCTTGAGATACACCCCTGTGGCGAATCAGAGCGGGACTGCTGTGATCACGGTGACGGTGAGGGATGCGGGCCTGGACGGGATGTTGGGGAATGGGGATGACGGGAGGTTCAGCCGAACCTTTACGGTAAATGTCCAGGCTGTGAACGATCCACCGGTGATCACGGGGCAGTTACCGCTTTCTATCGCGGAAAACACGGCGCTGAGGATCTCACTTTCGCACCTCATAGTGATCGACCCGGACAACAATTACCCGGCAGACTTTTCCCTGACGGTGCGGGATGGGAGCAACTACACCCGAAGTGGGAACACGATCACGCCGGCTCCGAAATTCACCGGAACTCTGACCGTGCCGGTGACAGTGAACGATGGCTTTGTAGAGAGTGGAGTGTTCAACCTTGTCGTCATAGTTTTGAGAGACAGGGACGGGGATGGAATCCCGGATATTGAGGACCCCGACAACGACAACGACGGGATCCCGGATTTCTGGGAGATTCAATACGGCCTGGATCCTCTGAATGGAGCTGATGGGGCAGCCGATCCTGACCGTGACGGGCTCACCAATTTGCAAGAATACGAGGCAGGCACAAACCCGTGGTTGACGGACACGGACAAAGACGGGATTGGGGACGGCACTGAAGTGGCCAGGTCCACAAACCCAACGGATCCGAACGATAAACCGGGAATTGTGTTGACAACCCACGGGCTCCGAATAACCGATGTCACAGCAACCACCATTTCCCTGGTCTGGTTTGCGGACAGGGCGGCACAGTGTTTTGTCAACGTTTTTTCCGATCCTACAGGAAATAATCTTATTAAAGGGCTCGCCATTACCGATGAGAGCGCCGAACACCCGCCTGCGGCACAGAACGGTGTGATGAAGATCAGGGTATCCAGACTTAGCCCGAGGACCACATATTATTTCCGGGTTGTCACCATAAGTGATGAAGGCACTCTGGTTGAACCGGCGGTTGAACCGGAAGGTGGGTCCCTTCCGGATGCGACGACTGAGGAGAGTAGTATCATAACGAACAATGACGTTCTGGCGCATAGGATACTGAAAAGCGATGGAGCAACCCTCACCGCTGCTGTTGGGGCGTTGCTTGTGGTCGATGTGGCAGGGGCGGACTATCCGGTCACTGGATGGGTCGGAGAGGGCTTTTCGGCGCCCTGGTCCCTTGTGGACCTCAATAATCTCTACAGTGCAACAAGCCACATTAATCTGGAGCTTTCAGGTTCAGGAGGAGAATCGATTACTGTGGAGAGCCTCGGTGGCTTGATGGGATTCCGTCGCCTGAGCGCAACGTTGCCCGCAGAGACGGGTGGTGTGCAGACCTTGGCCGGGCCGCCCAGTGATGAGCAATGTACTCTGGACAACGAAGGTCCCGTGATCGACACCGCGCAACTTCTGCCTTTGAATGGAGCGGTGATCAAGGAAGCTCAGCCTCTGATCAAAGGAAACTATTCTGATCAATTGAGTGACATTGACCCCGGCAGTGCGAGATTGGAAGTGGACGGGGTCGATGTTACGGATCAGGCCACGGCAGATTCAACAGGGATCCTTTACACGCCTCCTGCGCCTCTTGCTGAAGGGGTTCACACGGTGACGCTTTTCGTTGCCGATGAGTGGGGTTATGAGGCGGTTCCTGTCACATGGACGTTCAGGATAGATTTGACCGTGCCCACGGCGATGTTCACCTATTCCCAGACCGCTCCTACGAACCAGGATGTGGTTGCGACCCTGGTGCCGAGTGAGCCGGTGAGGGTGACGAACAACGGCGGGTCAATGTATTATACCTTTACGGAGAACGGCAGTTTCACTTTTCTGTTTGAAGATGAAGCCGGCAACCCGGGATCGGCCACGGCCACGGTCAATAACATTGACAGGACAGCACCCACCGTCAGAATCACTGATCCCGTCGACGGAGCGTATCTCTACCCTGCGCAGCAGACCGTGCGCTGGAGTGTGGATGATGCCGAGCTGTCCAGCGTCGTGCTGGCGCTGAACTCGATCCCGGTGGCTCTGCCGCCTGACGCGGTCGCAGCGGCAATAACGCTTGCCTCAGGCATCAACACGATTGATGTCTCGGCCACGGATCTGGCGGGCAACACTGGGACTGCTCGCATCACGGTGAGGCTGGATCAGGATTTTGACGGGGACGGCATCGGAGATTACCGGGATCCGGACGACGACAATGATGGGATGCCAGATGCCTGGGAAATCCAGTATGGACTGGACCCCTTCAATCCCTTTGACGCGGCGCTCGACAAGGACGGGGACGGGCACTCGAACCTCCGGGAATACACGGCAGGCACTAATCCGAACGATCCGCTGAGTTATCCTCTCACCACTTTCCTGGTGGAGCACATCCTGGTGACCGATGTGACGCCCGACGGGTTCAGCGTGATCTGGCAGAGCGGCGAGCCTGCCACTTGCAGCCTCGCAGTCTATGATGAGACAGGAGCACCTCTAAGCGGCATCGAGATTGTGTCGGAGAGCGCAGTTCATCCTCCGGCCGAAGACATTGGGGTGATGAAGGTGAGGGTGAAGGGGCTTGAGGCTGGTAGGGTTTATTCGTTTCAGACGTTGACGGTATCGAAGTTTGATGGATTGGCGGTGTATGCCCCATACCCCCAGAGGCTGGAGATGGTGACGGAGAATGGGGCGAATTCCGTGAGCAACGATAAGTTCAGGCAGAAGATTTATGACGAAGAGGGGAATCCTGCTGGAGGTGCGCTGCTGGTGGCTTCTGTGGCAGGGGGTGCTTACCCTGTGAGCGGATGGGTGGTTGAGGGAGTTGAGGGTCCATGGGCGGAGGTGGATCTGAATCATGTTTATTCGAAACTCAGCCGCCGGAATTTGCAGTTGCAGGGAGGGGAGGAGTTGACGCTGTGGAGTTTTGGAGGGCAGCTGGGGCATTATGTAAATATCCAGGAGATTCCTATGCCGAGCGGAGGTGTGGAGGTGGCCTTGCCGGAGGCTTCCTATTTGAGCAGGGACAGCGGCATCTCCTTGGATCTGAAGGTGGACCTGAACATTGTGGGGATACCGGTTTACTCCAGGCCGGCCTATACGTCGTACAGCCTGCTTTTGTATTTGAAGGAGCAAGCGGGCGGGGATGCGGAAGCTATTGAGAGCATCAGGCGGTACAATGCGGAGACTGGGACCTGGCAAATGACCTCATGGTTCGACGGGAATCCCGGCGGGCCGGATTTCCCGATCAAGGCTGGAGAAGCCTATCTCATTTACATGAAACGGAACGTGAATGACCTCCTGTTTGATGGGCCTGCCTGCGGTGCTGCGGTGCATTTGCGGACGGGGTTGAACCTGGTTTCCCTGCCGTGGGCAGAAGAGGGATTCCAGTATACGAGTTACGAGATGCTGGAAGATATTGGGAACCAAACGGAGGTGACTTCTGCGAGGAGATATGACTACGTCCACGGCTGGCAGACTACATCCTGGTTCCTGGGATCGATTTCCGGGGTGAGATTCTACACGCGGCCGGAGGAAGGATATCTTATTTACATGAAGGAAGAAAAGGTGAACTGGAGAGGGTACTAGCCTGGATTCCCACGGAAGGTTGATCTCTTAACGAATCGAGGCCACGTTTTCTTTGCCATAAGGCCTTTTGAGCCCATATCTGTTATATATTAACTGAACTTATCGCTATATGCCCACAGTCTTATAATAATCTACTGCCTATATATCGGGCTGTCTGAACGCTTAAGATACTATATATAGCGCTTTTTTTGGTTAACCTTCACTTTTTTCTTTACAAAGGAGATATTATATGACATAGTGGCTACATGTTAATAAGTTCACCATCTAAGCTAACTGATGTGGCCTCCTGCTTCCTCCAACCCTCCAACTCCACCCATCGACAATACGAGGCCCTGCGCGCCTATTTCGTCGATGGCCTGACCAACAAGGAGGCCGCTGAACGATTCGGTTACACGGAAGGAAGCTTTCGCGTCCTGGTCCATGACTTCCGGCAGAACCCTCACCGGGAGTTCTTCCTTCCTCCCTCAAGGGGACCCCAAAAGGCCCCCAAGAAAGACAAGGTCCGGGAACACGTGATTGCACTGCGAAAACAGAATCTGTCCATTTACGACATCAGCAGAGTGCTCGAAAGCAAAGGGCGCAAAATAAGCCCCGTCAGTGTGTCCATCATTTTGAACGAGGAAGGTTTCGCCAGGCTCCCAAGAAGGCGCGATGAGGAGCGCCCTCCAACTCTAAAGCCTACCAAAGGGGCTGTAGCGAACGTCAAACACCTGGACTTGTCCCCAAGGCACGTGAACACCAAGTTCGGCGGTCTCTTCCTCTTTGTTCCATTCCTGGCTGCCATTCCTTTTGATAAAATGCTCCTTGAAGCAGGATTCCCCGGATCAAAGATGATCCCTGCCGGAGCGGCCCTTCGCTCTCTTCTGGCCTTGAAACTTTTCGGATCCGCTCGCCACAGTCACGTGATGAGCTACGTCCTCGACGAAGGGCTGGCTCTTTTTGCCGGGTTGAACGAGATCCCCAAGCGCTCTTTTCTCACCGAATACAGTTGCCGGATCGACCCCCAGTGCTATCCCAAAATGATGCGCCTGTGGTTTGACGCCATGGCAACTCTGGGCCTTGAGCAGGGCCTCTCTTTTGACCTGGACTTTCACAGCATTCCTTTTCACGGGGAAGACGCCCTGGTGGAGAAACATTATGTCTCCAAACGAAGCCGCCGTCAAAAGGGCATCTTGGCTTTTGTGGCTCAAGATTCATCCACCCAGGTCTTCTGCTACGGCAATGCCGATCTTCGAAAAGAAGACCAAAATGATGAGATCCTGAGGTTTGCTGAGTTCTGGAAAGAGCGTACCGGGAAGTTTCCCCAGGAACTCGTCTTTGACTCCAAGCTGACCACTTATACCAACCTCGATACCCTGAACGACTGGGGGGTGCAGTTCATCACCTTAAGGCGCCGTTCAAAAAACATGATTCAAGAAGCGCACAAGGAGCCCCTGTCCGCATGGAGGCGCATTGAGCTCGATGGGGTTTCCCGCATCTATAAAACCCCCAGAATTCTGGACACCAAAATTACTCTTAAGGATTACACTGGACCCATTCGCCAGTTGGTGATCACTGAGCTTGGCCATGAGCAGCCCACGTTTCTTCTGACCAATCAGATGACTCGATCAGCCGCAAAACTCATAGAGCGCTACGCACAGAGGATGATTATTGAAAACAACCTTGCCGATGGAATTGATTTCTTTCATATGGACGCCCTGTCTTCCTCGGTGGCGATGAAGGTCAATCTTGATCTCCAGCTCACCCTTATGGCAAGCAGCCTTTACCGCCTGCTCGGGTGCAAACTGGGCAATGGGTATCGGAAAGCCAAATCCAGACATATATTCAGAGACTTTATCGATGCCGGCGCCACCTTGTTCATTGAGGGAAAAGATATCCTGGTTCGCTTTCAAAAGAGGGCTCACAACCCTCTGCTCTTCGGAGCGGGTTTCGACAAAACGGACATCCAGGTGCCCTGGCTAAAGGGAAAGAGAATTCGCTTTCTCTTCGGCTGACGCCCCGTGGTGTTAAGTAAATAAACTAACATGGGAATCCAGGCTAGGAGTGAAGCTCATAGCTCGTAGTTCATAGCTCATAGGAAGAGAGCGAAGAGCAGGGAGCATCCTCCTTCGCTAAAGCTATGGAGGACAGGCAGAGCAAAGAGCAAGAAGACAGGATTAAGAGAGGAAGAATGGAAAGTTGGAGTACTGGGATAATGGGAAAATCAGGAAAAGGATAGAAAGCGGTTGGCCGTCATCCGTCGGTGGTCTGCGGTCAGCTCTGAAAGACCGTGCACGGTAACCACCAAGAAAAAGAAAAACAATCACGAAAGCATGAAAGATGGAAAACACGAAGAGGATGAAAATGTTTAAAAGGGGCGTTCTGGGATTGTTGCTCATGCTCGGGGTCGGGATGACGCTTTGTGGCACCGGTCATGGAGCAGTGATTGAAGGCAGCCTGGTGGTGACCGATGTCACACCGGTGATGTTCTCTGTCGTTTGGGGTACTCAGGAGCCTGCAAGGGGCTCGGTCAGCGTTTTTTTTGACGCCGAGGGAACAAAACCGGTGACAGGAGCCGTGATAAAACCGCAGAGCCCCGAACACCCGCCGGCAGAGGAGATAGGGGTGATGAAGGTCGACGTCATGGGCTTGAGGCCGGACACGGAGTATTTCTTTCGCACCCAAACGACGCTGAAGAGAAACAACGCGGTTCATGAATCTTCCCTAACTCCTGTAAGAACTGAAAAGGCGAGCGTGATTGTCCGCAATGACGTGCTGGTGCAAAAGGTGGACATCGTGGGATCCGACCCTGGTCCGGGAATGCTGGTGATAGCGTCCCTTGAGGCCGCCTCCCACCCCATCACCGGATGGATGGCTGACGGTGTGCCGGAAGGGTGGGCTGCTATCGACACCAACAACTTCTACAGTAAGCAAACCCGTGTCAATCTGGAATTGTTTGGAGGCGAGGTGATCACGTTGAAGCTTTTCGCAGGCTTCCTGGGATCTGCGGAGACGGTAGAGACCATTCCTGCGGAAACCGGTGGAATACAAAAACTGAGCAGAGCCGTCAGCCTGACAGTCTCCGGTGGCGCAGAGGGCGTGACCGGTGCTGCCGGCGCGTCCGGCGGCGGTGGCGGGGGATGCTTCATCAGCAGCATCATGGAATGATGCTGCAGTGCCTAAAATGCACTAAAGTGCCCAATGCAGGCCATTGGCCGCAACCAAAAAGTGACTGAGCCCGGGGACCGGGGGGTGTGGTCTCTGGCGAGCTCGCAACCGGAAATGGACTCCTCCCGCCAATCGCCCCCTTGCCTTCGAACCTTCTCCCAATGCGGCGCAGACCTTCAAGCCAATCGGAGGGCCTGTACCAAAGGGCTTTTACCGTAACCCCCTGACTTTTCGGCGCCGCTTTACAGTCCGGGAGAAATGGTTGCGGCTCTAAAGAGACCACACCCCCCAGGTCCCGGGCTCCGAAGATCTACGCATCGTGCGCAGAAGTTTAAGTTTAAGACTCTAAAGTTAACAAACAAAAAGACAGAAGACCCCAGTGAAATATGGTTCAGCATTTCACGGGGAAGGCAGAAGACAGAATGAAAGATAGCGGATAAAAACTGATCGCACCAAAGAGGCTCAGAGCACGCGGAGAAATCCCCTGCTCAAAATCAGCACCGGAAGACGAAAGATCAACATCAAGCGAACTTGCTGTTGATCTTTTGCTTTCGTGTGCCGAGCGCTGACGCTTTTACCCTGCTCCTAAGTGTTTGAGCAGGGGAGCAGTGTGGCCAGAACGTCTAAGACAAAGGCGTTGCCCCTGCAGCCCCGCGCTCCCGCGCAGGGAGCTTCATTTTCGGTCGTGTTTATGGTAAGTTAAACAGAATACAAATTTGCAGAATGGAGCTAAGTTCCGGGACATGAAAATTCTTGTGACAGGGACGGCGGGGTTTATCGGGTCTTTTGTGGCGGTGAGACTGGCTGAGAGAGGAGACGAAGTCGTCGGCATCGACAACATCAACGAGTACTATGACGTGCGGCTCAAATACGGCCGGCTTGAGAGAGACGGGCTGGACCATCAAAAGGCGGAAGCGGGGGATTGGGTCAAGAGCTCCAAGCACCCTTCCTACCGATTCAAGAGAACGACCCTCGAAGACCGGCAGGGGATCCAGGAGCTTTTTGAGAAGGAGACGTTTGACGCGGTCTGCCACCTGGCCGCCCAGGCAGGCGTCCGGTATTCCCTGGTCAACCCTTATTCCTATGTCGATGCCAATGTCGTGGGCTTCATCAACCTGCTGGAAGGCTGCAGGCACTACCCCGTCAAGCACTTGGTCTATGCTTCCTCGAGCTCTGTGTACGGTCTGAATGAAAAGTACCCTTTCTCCGTCCACGACCATGTGGACCATCCTGTGTCTCTTTATGCGGCCACCAAGAAAGCCAACGAGCTGATGGCCCACACTTACAGCCATCTCTACGGAACGCCGACGACAGGGTTGAGGTTTTTCACGGTGTATGGCCCCTGGGGCCGGCCGGACATGGCTCTTTTCCTTTTCACCAAAGCGATCCTGGAGAACAAACCGATCGACGTGTTCAACCACGGGGAAATGAAAAGGGATTTCACCTACATCGACGATATCGTGACCGGGGTGGTGAAGGTTTTGGACAGGCCGCCGACAGGTGACTCCGCGTGGAATGGAAAGAATCCTGACCCGGCCGGGTCGAAGGCCCCCTACCGGCTTTACAACATCGGCAACAACTCGCCGGTGGAGCTCATGGCGTTTATCGAGGCCATAGAAAAAGCGCTCGGGAAAAAGGCGAAGAAGCGTTTCCTGGCCCTGCAGCCGGGAGACGTGCCGGCCACGTGGGCGGATGTGAACGACCTGGTGGAGGATTTCGGCTATAAGCCGGCGATGGCCGTGGAGGAGGGAGTCAAAAAGTTCGTGACCTGGTTCCGGGAATTTTACAGAGTCTAAGGCGAAGGGGGATCTCTCGCAGAGCACGCAGAGCCGCAGGGATTCGGCCACAGACGCACACCGACAAAGGCAGACATTCACCACGGAGACACAGAAGGGGCCAGGAAAGCGCGCTTGAAATCATCGTGGCGCTTTGCGCGGCTGAAGAATCAAGCAAGCCTGCTTATTCAACCGTCCCTTCGCGCCACTGATCCCAAAGCTCCGCTTTTCGATCCTCGCTGCTCTCGGATTTCAAGCTCAGAGAGAGTAGACCGATCTTCATGTTTTCGTGATGCGACTTACAAATGGTCGCATAATTATGTAAACACCCATGAGCCCCCTCACCCTGCCCTCTCCCCCAGATTGGGGGAGAGGGCGGGGTGAGGGGGTGCGCCAGGTTTTTATTCTGTATTCTGTCTACTGACTACTGTATTCTGTCTTCTGTATTCTTTTTTTGGGGAGGAGAATAGACATGGGGTTTGAGAAGAACATTTTGTGCATCGGCGCCGGGTATGTGGGCGGGCCGACTATGGCGATGATCGCCTACAAGTGCCCCCAGTACAAGGTGGTGGTGGTGGACATTGACAAGAATAAAATCAAGGCGTGGAACAGCGGTTCCCTCCCCATCTTCGAACCCGGTCTGGATGAGATCGTGAAAAAGAGGCGGGGAAAGAACCTGTTCTTCTCAACGGAAATTGAAAAAGGCATCGAGGAGTCGCAGATCATCTTCGTTTCCGTCAACACCCCCACCAAGACCTTCGGCCAGGGAGCGGGCAGGGCTGCGGATTTGCAGTACTGGGAGAAAACGGCAAGGGAAATTCTAGCTTACTCCAAAGACAGCAAGATCGTTGTGGAGAAATCCACGCTCCCTGTGAGGACCGCCTCGGCCATGGAACGGATTCTCAATGAGAACTCAAAGGGAATGCACTTTGAAGTCGTCTCCAACCCGGAATTTCTGGCGGAGGGCACCGCCATCAGAGATCTGGAAAACCCGGACCGGGTCCTGGTCGGCTCCAGAGAGACTGCGGAGGGGATCAAAGCCAGAAAAGAGGTGGTGGACATTTATCTGAACTGGGTTTCCAGGGAAAAAATCATTGAATCGAATGTGTGGAGCTCCGAACTCTCCAAGCTGACCGCCAATGCGTTTCTGGCCCAGAGAATATCCTCCATCAATTCCATTTCAGCCCTGTGCGAAAAGACCGAGGCGGACATCGACGAGGTGGCCTTTGCCATCGGCATGGATTCGAGGATCGGGCCGAAATTCTTGAAATCAAGCGTGGGGTTCGGCGGCTCCTGTTTCAAGAAGGATATTCTCAATCTCGTGTACATCTGTGAGAGCTATGGATTGGACAAGGCGGCAAGGTACTGGGAGTCGGTGGTGGAGATCAACGACTGGCAGCAGAACCGGTTTGTGCAAAACATGCTCACCAACATGTTCAACACGGTGGCAGGCAAACGCATCGCCATTTTCGGGTTTGCATTCAAAGCCAACACGGGAGACACGCGCGAATCCCCAGCCATATACGTCACCCAGGGGCTACTCGAAGAACACGCGGAGGTGGTGATTACAGATCCCAAGGCCCTTGAGAACGCGAAGAAGGATTTGAAGCAGTTCAAGCAGGGGTTGACGTTCGAAGCGGATCCCTACAAGGCGGCCAAAGGGGCCCATGCGGTGGCGGTGCTCACGGAGTGGGAGATTTACAGGACCCTGGACTACAAGCGGATCTTCAAGTCCATGGTCCAGCCGGCGTTTCTCTTTGACGGGCGGAACATCTTGGATCACAAGAAGCTGTTCGAGATGGGGTTCAATGTCTTTGCCATCGGCAAGGCGCCCCTGAAACATTTCTAGGATCTCTCACAGAGCCCGCCGAGAAAGAAGAGCAATAGGACGCAGATTAACCCAGCGCGGCTTTGCCGCAACCAAATCCGAAGCACGAAATCCGAAATTCGAAATTCACCCGCCTGAGGCGGGCAAGAATTCGAATGAAGAAAATACCAATGGTCTAAACATGATGATCTCGTGAAAAATCCAAGAACGTTCTTTTCAGTCATTCCCGCGCAGGCGGGAGTCCAGTCTTTTCAGAGTATTCTGGACTCCCGCCTTCGCGGGAGTGACGACCTAAATGACTTTTTACGAAGCCGTCAAACATGTTCAAAAACAAAACGGGAAATCTGTCTCCGCAGGTCTTTTGAGAGATTGACTCGCCATCTTTTTTGCTGCTGTCCTGACTCTTGAGCTTGAAATCCGAGCGAAGCGAGGGGATCACAAAGCGGAGCTTTGGGATCGATGGTGCGAAGCGGCGGCTGGAAGAAACGAGCTTGCTGGTTTCTTCAGCCGCGCACGGCGCCATGATGATTTCAAGAGCTGTTCTCTGTGCTCTCTGCGCCTCTGTGGTGAATCACAGCATTTCGAGGGCGGTGGCCATACCGATGCCGCCGCCTCCGCAGATCATGGCGAGCCCCAGGGTCTTTTTTCTTTTCTTCATGGCGTAGAGAAGGGTGACCATGATCCGGGCGCCCGTAGAACCCACCGGGTGGCCGAGGCCGATGCCGGAGCCGTTCACGTTGGTGATCTCGCGGTTGAACTTGAGTTCCCGTTCAACCCCGATGTACTGGGCGGCAAAGGCTTCATTGAGCTCGATCAGCTCGAAATCCCCCAGCGTGAGCCCTGAATGGCTGAGAAGGTTCTTGACCGCAGGAACGGGGCTCAATCCCATCACCGAAGGGTGGCAGGCGCCTCGGCCGACGGCCTTGATTCTGGCTATGGGTTTGATCCCGAGCTCTTTGGCTTTGTCCGCGGACATGATGATCATGGCGCTCGAGCCGTCGTTGATGCCCGAGGAATTCCCTGCCGTCACCTTTCCGATCTTGGGGATGAAGGCGGGCGGAAGGGCTGCCAGCTGATCCATGGTGAGGCCGGGGCGGAAATGCTCGTCTTTGTCAAAAACGATCGGGGGCTTGCCTTTCTTCTGAGGAATCTCGACAGGGACAATCTCCTCTTTGAAATCGCCCTCTTTGGTCGCCCTTTCAGCGTTGTTGTGGCTTCTGAGAGCGACCTCATCCATCTCCTGGCGGCTGATATTGTGCATCTGGGCAAGGAATTCCGCCGTGACGCCCATGATGTAGGGCTTGCCCTTGAAAAGCTCCAGAGGCATCCCCCCTTTGATTGGCCCGTCTTCAGGGTGGGGAATGAGGTGGGACCCGCAATGAAGGGCCTGCATGAGGGTGTCCACAAAAACCTGGTCCTGCAAGCGGCATCCCCAACGGGCGGAGGGAACCGTGTAGGCGATACCGGACATGTGCTCTGTGCCGCCGGAGAGAATAATATCCGCCATACCTGCCTGGATCATGGCCATGCCGGATATGGTGGCCTCCATGGCGGATGTGCAGACCCGGTTGATGGTCACGGCGGTGACCGTGTCGGGAATGCCTGCCAGGAGAGCGCCCACTCGAGCGACGTTCAACGCATCTCCGGGCTCGAGGCAGCAGCCGAATCGCACATCATCGACCATGCCCGGCTCAATACCGGCTCTCTGGATGGCCTCCTTCATGGTGATCCCGGCCAGCTTTGCCGCATGGCTGTCTTTCAGACTCCCGCCGAAGGTTCCAATCGCAGTTCGACATGCAGAAGCAATCACGACATCTTTCATGGTGACCTCCCCCTCAAGAGAAAAAGAAATGTGATGGAATAGGAAAAATCAATCTCAGAACCAGGCCTTCACCTTCCCCTGCCCCTCCCGTCAAGGGAGGGGAACGAAGGAGCGAAGGCGGCAAAAATGAATTGTCATTCAGTTTCGGAGAATAATAAAAAGGAAAGGGCAAGTAAAGAGAAAAGAAGCGGAAAGAAGACAGAAGGAAGCACCGAAAGAAACCACGAAATCACGAAAGAAGGAAAGCACGAAAAAGGGTCTACAAAAAAAAACAAAGACCACCAAGAAAAGGCAAAATATCGTAACCGCCCCATTGAAATTTCGCTGATGTGAATACACCGGACAGGCAACAAACGGCCGGTTGTTTAAATAAACCCCTCTTCTTTCGTGTTTTCCAGTTCTCGTGCCTTCGTGGTGGGTTTTCAGGTTTGTGGCGGTGCTACCGCGGAGGCTGTATGAGTGATACAAGCTCCGCCACAAAGCTGCCGACAACGACTTCGCTTTTCACCCGGACGGGAATGGAGGCTCCGTCCGCGGTGACCCAGATCTGCAGCTTGGCATTCTTGCTTTTCTCGAAGACCCCTCCCAGCTGCCCAAGATCGGGTTCGACCAGGAAGGTGTCGTAGACCTTATCTTTCACCTTTATTTCCTCTCTTTTGATCACCCTGGCTTTTCCCACGATGCATTTCTTGCCGTCCGTCAGAGGGGCGTTGAGCTCTTTTCCCTCTTTCAACTGAAAGAGACGAAAGGCATAGAAAACGGAAAGAGGGTCAAAAGATCCGGGCAAGATGGAGATCGGCTCGCTGTTTTCGTCGTAGTTCGAATACCGGGCCTTGAGCTTCTCCCAATCAAAAGTCACGGAGATTCTGCGCTTTCTTTTGCCGTCCTGCGTTTTCCTGTACAGGACAGAGCGGGTCATCCCCTCATCCGTGAACGCTTCGATCCGGTCTCTCACCTTGTAGAAGATGTCGACGAATTCATAAGTCCGCGCCGTCATGGAAAAGTGGTAGCAGGTCACACCGTCGAGGGTCGTCATAGGGAGGATTTCGAGAACCCCTTCCGCCGCGGGGACAAAAGCCCATCGCACCTCGAAGAAGAGCTTCTCTCCGGGCGCAAAGGGGAATCGCTTGTCCCCGGCATCGGCAGGGATAGGTGATAAAAGAAAAGCAAGAAAAGTGAGGATGAGGATGAATACAGAGTTCATGAGTTCACAAAAGCAGGAAACAAGAAAAAGATTATCACGAAAGCACGAAAATGAACAAGAAGACAGTACACACCTAAATCCACCATCTAAAGTTCTGTACAGCTCTGATTATGGACTTCAGCGGAGGGGTGCGACTTCTCTTTCTACCGTGAACCCTGGTTGTGACTACGGTTTTTGACCAAAAGGACAGGGC
>Ga0101944_10005535_pt1 | contig 14256 bp, 8 predicted proteins | sample DewCreD2012metaG_FD_75245 | JGI IMG/M metagenome (GOLD analysis project Ga0101944, IMG submission 75245) | Hot spring sediment bacterial and archeal communities from British Columbia, Canada, to study Microbial Dark Matter (Phase II) - Dewar... ... | reverse complement strand
GACCAACACATCCCGGAGGGATTGTCGGAAACAACCCTGGTCTCACCGCGTCCCTCCGGGACTCGGCACACCTCAAACCGCCATCCACGGTTGAAACCCTGGGCGATGGTCATTCGTCCCTTCGGGACTGGGTGTGTTTTCCGGTTCGCAACCCGGCGTTGAAACGCCGGGCTATTGTCACCACGTCCCTTCGGGACGAATCGCGGCCTGCCAACACCACCGCCCTGCCATCGCGGTGTTCCAACACCACCGCCGTGCCTTCGTGGCGTTTCAACGCCAACGCCGCGCCATCGTCCCGGAGGGACGACGGAAAAAGCCCGACCCGCTGCGAACCGCCACCGTCCCTTCAGGACGACGTCCGCTTGGACTTGAGCGTTCAGCCACGGCGTGGCTGGCTGATCTCCGGTGTCGCTTCGTGAGTGAAAGCATCGGCCGGCGGCTGGCCGGAAACTGAGATGCGCCCGCGGATCGGCCCGCAGCCAAGTTTGACTCGCGCCCGGGCTGCCAATTTGTTACCCGCTTTCAGCGCGATTTTTTTGGCGCTTCGCCGTCACCATGAATGCCAGTTTGTTCTCCCAGTTTCGTTGCGGTCAACGGGCGGGTGCCCGTGTGGTTGTGTTGGCGGTGGTTTGTTTGCTGGCTGGGCTGGCGGTTGGCGTGAGGCTGTCGCGCCCATCCGCCCACCGCGCCGGGAACGCGTCCCCGGATGCCCCCGCGCCCGCCGCAGTTGCCCCACTTTCGCCCGCCACGCAGGCGGCGCTGGCGGGCCTGCCGGGAGCGGTGGAGATCCGCTTCCATGCCCGCCTGCCGGAGTCGCGGGTGGCGGAGCCGTGGCGGGAATTTGCCCGGCGGGTGGAGGCGATGCTGACGGAATTCGAGCGGGCGGCCAGTGGCCGGGTGCGTGTCAGCCGGGTGGCTGCGGCAAATGATGCGGACGCCCGGGCGACGGCGGCTGCGGACGGTGTGGAGGTGTTTGCTCTGGGCCGTGACGAGCACGGAATTTGCGGGGTGCGGGTGTTGGGGGCGGCAGACAAAGTGACGCTGGCCCGGTTGGTTCCCGAGTGGGAGGCGGCGTTGGAATTCGATCTGGCACGCGCTGTCACCCGGGCGGCGGGCGCGGCGGGCGGCGTGGCGGTGTCGGCGGGCATCGCTGCCGGGGCGGTTGCGGAATTGCAGCAGGCCCTTCCCGATTGGGAATCTCTGTCCGCCGCCGAAGCCGAGGAGAAGTTGCGGGCTGCGGCGCTGGCGGAATTCAAAACTGCCGCCCAAGCGATGTCCGCGCAAGTTGCGGAGGCGCAGCAGCGGCTGGCCGGGGCGCAAGCCTCGGGCAATGCCACGCAGATCGCCACCGCCCAAGCCGCCCTGCAAAAGCTCCAGGCCGAACAGGCCGAAAGCCTCGGTGCCATCGCCCGGCGCATGGAGGCGCAGGTGAACGCCCTGCGGCAGTTGAAGCCCGCCGCGCCGTGAGCGCGGACTCCGGGAGCAGGAATCTTAAGCTCGGCGCGGCCCGTTTTCACCGGCGGGCATGGGTTCTCCGTCAGGGGCGTGACTTTCGCGGGTCTTTCCGCGTTTGCGTTTCCGCTTCGTCCTGAGCCGGAAGGATTCAGTCGAAGGCCCTGGGAGCATACGCCTCCGGCGTGTGGTTTGCGGCGTTCCGCCGCAAACGGTGTGCGCCCACGCGAAACACCGGCTCGGGCAAAGAACTGGGGCAACGCGGTTGACGGCGCGACGCCGTCAACAACACGAGGGACGCCTGTGCTCCCGGAATCCAACTGACTCGTCCCGGCTGAGGTTCACGTTCCCGGTCGGCGCGCTTGTCTGGCTGGATCTTGTCCGCACACTGGTCATTCGCGTTCCTGCTGACCGGGCAATTTATGATTAGTTTTCAGCAATCACGGGCTAGCCCGGTGTGGCGGTTTGCCTAGCTTGATCCCATCACGGGAAAGCTCAGACACAAAACACCACACCCCAGGAAGCAAATCATGAATACCCAGGTCCGCATTCATTGGCAGCACTGGCGTCCGCTCGCGGTTGCCCTGCTGGCTGGCCTCAGTTTCACCGCCGCCGCCCAACAGGGGCAGCTCATGACGCGGCCGCTGACGCCGGAGGAAATCAAGGACTACGGCCTGCCCGCCGCCACGCAGGTTTCCGGCGGGTTGTTCAACGTCGGCCTCGGCCAGCCCGCCTATCTCGAGGCCCAGGTCCGCTCGACCATCCCCTCGAACAACATTCTCGGGGTGACGTGGGAGCTGGTTTCCAAGCCGCTCGGCTCGGCCGCCACCCTCGGGGCGTCCCCCTTGTCGGCGGGCATGCCCATTTACAGCCCGGGTGACGCGGGCTTCTACCGGGTGGCGGGGCGCGCGCTGCTCAAGCCCGACGTCACCGGCCCCTATCTCGTCCGGGCCACCGTCAACACCAACGGCGGCAACCTGGTGCTCACCCGCACCATTCATGGGGCCACCTACATGGGCGCGCAAATCTGCGCGTTGTGCCACAGCGGCGGCCTCCTGCCCGACATGATGACGCCGTGGCGGCTCACCGGTCACGCCACCACGTTCACCAACGCGATTGACGGGCGCTACACCAGCCACTTCAACCAGAACTGCATCAAGTGCCACACCGTCGGCTACGACCCCACGCCCGGCGCGGTCAACGGCGGCTTTGACGACGCGGCCCTGGCCGCGGGCTGGACCTTCCCGACGAATCTGGCCCCGGGCAACTTCATGGCCATGCCCGCCAGCGTCCGCGCCAAGGCCAACGTGCAGTGCGAAAACTGCCACGGCCCCGGCAGTGAACACGCCTTCAACCTCGGCGACACCAACCGCATCACCGTCAGCTTCAGCGCCGGCGATTGCGCACAATGCCACGATGCCGAACCCTACCACCTCAAGGGCCAGGAATGGCTCGGTTCGCAGCACGCCATCGCCACCCGCACGCCGACCGGCGAGACCCGCGCCGCTTGCGTCCGCTGCCACTCGGCCATGGGCTTCACGGACTTTGTGGACGGCCTTCCCGAGAACCAGCGCCGCACCGCGTATGAGGCCATCACCTGCGCCGCCTGCCACGACCCGCACGGCATGGCCAACAACGTCGCCCTGCTCCGCACGGTCGCCCCGGTCACCCTCTTTGACGGCATCACCACCGTCACCAACGCCGGCAAGGGCCAGCTTTGCGTCCAGTGCCACATCGCGCGCCGCAACGCGGTCACCTATGTCGAGACCACCGCCGGGAGCAGCGGCTTCCACCCGCACTACGGCCCGCAGACCGACATGTTGATGGGGGCCAACGCCATCACCTACGGCAAAGACATCCCGAGCTCCGCGCACCGCGAGGTGGTCCGCGACACCTGCGTGGCCTGCCACTCGCAGCCTGTCAGCCCCGCGAATCCGGCCTTCGGCAAAGTCGGCGGCCACACCTTCAAAGTGGGCTGGGACGGCGGCACGACGAACAACCCGGCCGATGACGTCCATCTGACCGGCGCGTGCGTCCAATGCCACGGCAACGTGAACACCTTCAATCTCAAGCGGCAGGATTACGACGGCAACGGCGTCATCGAAGGCGTGCAAACCGAGGTCAAGGGCCTGATGGCGAAACTGGCCCGCCTGCTGCCGCCCATCGGCCAGCCCACGGTCACCATCACCGCCAGCTACACCCGGCAGCAGTTGCGGGCGGCTTACAATTACAAGTTTGTGGAATACGACGGCAGCTTCGGCGTCCACAACACGGCCTATGCCGTCGGCCTGCTCAAGGCCTCGATCGCCGACCTCACTGGCGACGGCAACAGCGACGGCCTGCCGGACACCTGGCAGGTTCAATACTTCGGCTCGGCCACCGCCCCGAACGCGGCCCCGAACGCCACGCCCGCCGGGGACGGCGTCCCGAACTGGCTCAAGTATGCGCTCGGCCTGAACCCGACCGTGCCCGGCATCGTCCTGCCGGACGGTGTCGTCTGGGCCAACGCCGGTGGCATCGAGGGGGGCAACGAAGCCATCCGCATCTTCACCGCCGCCGAGGTCGTCTTCAACACCGTGGTCGGCAAGAAGTATCAGCTCCAGGCCATCTCCACGTTGGGCGGCGGCTGGAGCAATGTGGGCGCGCCCGTCAATGGCACGGGTTCCGCCTTCAGCTTCGTGACGCCCACGCGCAGCAACACGCAGCAGTTCTTCCGCGTGATTGAAGTGCCGTAAGCCGTCCGCGATTCACCCCGCCCCCTTCCCGTTCGCGGGAAGGGGGCTTTGTTTCGGCGTGCGTGGAGGGGCGCTATTTCGAGCGCCGGCAAACGTTCTTCCGCGCCCGGCCCATGATGTCCTCGAGATCGGCTTCGAGGGCGGCGGTAAGCCGGAGCAACGTGTCGAGGGAGGGGGTGCGTTCTTCCTGCTCAACGAACGAGATCATCCGGCGGGCAAGGCCTGTTTTTTCGGCCACCAGACTCAGCGAATAGCCGCGCTTCACCCGCGACTCCCGCAGGAGTCAGGCTGCTTCAGCGCAGACAGCTTCTGGCTTTTCCTTGAGCACCACCCCGGAACGGCTGATTCATCTGGATGAGGGGGGAGGCGGGCTGGAAGGGGGGAGTTCTGAATATGACTGGAGACCTCTGCAAAAGGTAGTGGGACAGGCGTCTCGCCTGTCCGGGGGGGGATCACATTCTTCGGAAACCCTCGAAAAACAGCACGCTTTTCTGGACAGGCGGGACGCCTGTCCCACTACAGCGAGGCTATTGCAGAGGTCTCGACTGAACTTTTTTACGCCCAGCGCCGAGGCTCGCCGCCTGCAGGCGCCCCAAGTTGCGAGCGAAAGCGACGGGTTGGATCGCGTGACGGTGCGGCTCGTCGCCGCGGGGGCAATGGGCCAGTTCAAGCATCCTCTGCCGGAGGACCATTATCTGGCGAGCAGTCGGCTCGCCGGCCAGCCCGGATATTTCACACTCCGCACGCAATGCCGACCGAGCGGAGCGCCGGGCTGTGACCGGCTTGGGATATTTTACCGCGATAAGCCGGTTGCCCACCGGCGCTCCGGCCCCCGGAGGGTGAAATATCCGGGTGAGACCAGCCCGCCGCTGCGCAGGCTGCGCCACCCCATGCCCAAAACCAGATGAATCAGCCGCGCACCCAACCGGTTGCGATTTTGCCGCTTGCCGGAGCGGTCATCCCGGGCGATAATCCACCGCGTTGGTCAATCCAAACATAAAAGTTCAAACCATGAAAACCATCCTCACCCTCATCGTGGCCGCCGCCTTCGTCGTGACCGCCAGCGCCAACTGCGGTTCCTGCGCCTCCGGCAAGGACAAGGCCAAGTCCAAGTGCTCCGAGACTTGCAAGGATTGCAAGGACGGCTGCAAGGCGGACAAAAAGGAAGACAAGAAGGAGAAGAAGTAATTCCCTCTTCCAAATTCGCAACCCGCGCCCGATCGGCGCGGGTTTTTTTTCCACCGGCGTATGTGCCGCTGACAGGAAAAAGCCCGCAGGGGCCGGAAGGCACCTGCGGGCCGTTGGCAACTCCGCACCCCTACGGCAGAAACAGCCGGAAGAATACCGCCGGGTTCAGTTTATCAATTGTGAACTGGACCTGGTTAGTGGCGGTCGAGCCCGGGACGGTGAACCAGCCACTGGTGGTGACCAGTCCAACGCTCACCGGGTTGGTCTGCGTCTGAAGCTGCCAGCCAGTGTGGCTGGCGGGCCAGGAAAGCGTCAGCGTCGAGCCGGAGACCGAACTGACAATGTTGGTCGGCGTCGGATCGGGTCCGCCCGCTGCGCTGATGCGCAACGTGCCATCGCTCGTGAGGGTGTTGGTGTTCCACGCCAGGCCCGCGCCCGGGGTGGCCGGGGAGATGCTGGCGAACGCGCCGGAGTAACTGGTGGCGTCGAACAGCTTGAACGAGTGGGAGGCGTTCAGCGCCGGGCCTTCGTTTTGGATGGTGAGGACCCCGCCATAGGTGACGTTGGTGGCTCCCACAACGGCGTCGTTGGCGGGCGAACCGCCGGCGCTGACGCGGGCGGTGAAGTTGCCGCCCAACGTGATGCTGCCGTTCACGGTGAGGGTGCCGCGGGTGGCGGCACCGGGGGCGAGGTTGCCGCCTGAACTCACGGTGAGATTGCCCGCCAGGATGCCGGTGCCGGCGAGGGTGCCGCCGTCCACAACGGTGGTCCCGGTGTAGGTGTTGGTGCCGTTGAGCCGGAGCACCCCCGCCCCCTGCTTGGTCAGCCCGCTGCTCGTCGCCCCGTTGCCAATCGGCCCGGCAAACGTCGTCACCCCACTGTTGTTCACAATGAACTGCCGGTTCGTGTTCAACGTCACCGGCCCGCTGAACGTCAAATCCTCGCTCCCGGTGAACACGTTGGTCTGCACCAGCGCCGCCGTCCCAAACACCACCGGATTGGCCACCGTCCGCGCCCCACCCACCGCGAAAAAGCCGCGGATCGAAAAGTCGCTGTTGCCGGTGTCGCCAATCGTCAGCGTGCCCGTGCCCAGCGGTCCAGACGTGATCGGATCGCCCACCGTGCTGCTGCCCAACCCGAGGTAGCCCTCGGTCAACACCGTGCCGCCGCTGTAGGTGTTGGCCGCAGTCAAAATCGCCGTCCCCTGCAACCCGCCCGTCGCCGTCCGCCGATGCACCGCCCCGGGACCGGAAATGACCCCGTGATACACCTGCGTGGTGCCAATATTGTAGATGCGCAGCCGGGTGTTGGCGTTGTCCAACACGATGGGCCGCCCAAAGGTGAACGCCCCCAGGAAGCGTGGCTGGAACGTCGCCGCCGTCCCGCTCAAGGTCAGCGTCCCCGCGCTGCCGCTCAACGCCCCACTCAGCCGCGGCTCGACGTTGCCGCCCGAGATCACGCTGTCGGCCGTGAGCACGATGTTGTTCGTAACCTCGTTGAGACTGGCCAGCACCTGCAGCGTGCCGCCCGCCAGGGTGAGCGGCCCGGCGCCCAGCGCATTGATGTGATTGATCGCCAGCGTGCCGGCGTTCAGAACCGTGCCGCCCGTGTAGCTGTTGGCCACGGCCACCGTCATCGAGCCGGCGCCGGTCTTGGTCAAACTGCCCGGGCCGGTGACGGCGGGACTGTTGGTGAAAAACACGCCGGTGGGAATGCTGAAAGTGCCGCCCGAAGCCCCGAGTGTGGTGCCGCGATTGGCGTTGATGCTGCCGCTGGCCGTGTATTCGATGGCCCCGCCGTTGAGCGTGAGCTGGTCCGCCGTGAATGCGCCGGGTGCCGCGCCCAGGTGGCTGGCCGTGGCCACGCTCACCGTCCCGCCATTGACCGTGGTCTTGCCCGTGAAGCTGTTCACCGTGGCCAACGTCAGCTTGCCGCTGCCGCTCTTGGTCAGCCCGCCGCCGCCCCCGATGCTGCCGCTGGTCGTGGTGCCAATGGTGTAATCCACATTGGCATTCACCGTGATGCTGTTCGGGCTGACCACGCCCACAAGGTCCACCGGCGGGGCGGTGCTCCCGGAGTTGTTGAACGTGACGTTGTCGTTGCTGGCGAACACGGTGGCATCGCCCGTCCAGTTGGCGCTGGTGGTGTCCCACAGGTTGGCCGTGCCATCGCCCACCCACGTCAGATTCTTGGGCGCGATGACCGTCAGCCCCACGCGGGTCGAGGTGACCGGCGGGGCGCAGGTGCCGGTGATGACCACGTCATAGCCATCGGAACTGGTGGCCGCATCGGAAAGCGCCACGGGATTCAGGGTCAACGTCGCCGACGTGGCCCCGGAAACCGGCCCCCCGTTGCTCAGGTTGGTGCCGTCACGCCGCCATTGGTAGCTCAGCCCCGCCCCGGTGGCGACCACCGTGAAACTCGCGCTGCCCCCCAGCGGCGCCGTCTGCGCCGTCGGCTGCGTGCTGATGCCGGGCGCGGCCAGCACCGTCACCACCGCGCTCCCGGTCATCGGCCCCACACACGCGGTCGTGGTGTTGCTGCCCTGCACCGTGTAGGTGCCCGCCAGGGTTTGCAGGCCGAAATTGAGCGCGGCACCAGTGCCGGACAAAAGCCCCCCAGTGGGCGTGCCGTTCCGAATGAGCCGGTAGTCCACCCCCGCGTCGGAACCGGCCAGCCCCACCGCCACCCCCGGGTCCCCGGAGCAGAGCGAGCCGCCGCCGGTGACGGCGTAAGCGGTGGGCGGCGTGCAGAACTTCGGCGTCACCTCCGCCCAAGTGGTGGCAAACCGAAACTCGTCAATGTCGAACATGCCCCCGTAGCCGTAAATGTAGAAGCGGCCCGGCCCGGTGTTGCTGGTGTCCTCGACGCCGTCGGCGTTGTTGACGTCGGGCGTCGGCACGCTGCCCTCGGCGGCCTCAAAACTGCTGGCCGCCGGATTGACCCACAGGTCCACCGAGTCGTTGTCGGCACCATTGATCACGTTGTGCCGGGCCACCACCAGGAACGTGCTGCCCACAGGAACGACGGTGCTGGAGTAGGCCGGGGTGCCGGCAGTCACCGCCGTGCCCAGCCGAACCGTGTTGTCCCCGTTGTTGCGTATCCAGATGGCCATGGTTGCGTTGGCAAAGGTGCCAGAGTTGGCCCGCAGCGCCCGGGCCAGATTCGTGCCGGTGCCAGGCATGCCGTTCGTGGTCACGATGCGGCACAGGAACGACACATACCAGTTGGTCGGCGTGGAGAGGTTCTGCGCAAACGCGGCAACCACGGCGGTGTTGGTGAAATACATGAAGTTGGCGGTGCCGGCGGCGTTGGCCGTGGCCCGGTCGCCAACCGAACTGGCCAGCCCCAGCCCGGTGCCGTCGAGGCTACCGACGCCGTTGGTGACGCGGATGTAGGCGCTGTTGCCCTGCCACAGTTCCAGTGCGGTCTGGGTGCCGCCCAGGTTTTCCGGCACCGTCAGTCCTTCAAACCGGCTGACGCGGAGAATGCCCGCCTCGGCGGCGGGTGGGAACGCAAACAGCAGGCCGACGGCGGCGAGGCCGACCGCCCAACACCAAGCCGACGAACGCGGGAACATCGTAGGTGTGAGTTTCATGGGGAGGTGATGATTGTGGGGTTGTGATTGGAAACACCCCGCACCGGAGCAATGCCAACGCGGCGTTCTCGAGGTGAGCGGGCTGTGGGGGGAACGTAGTCCCCCGCCGACGCGAAGGCCAAGCCCTTCACCGCCCGAATGCGGCAAACCGCCATGAAAAATTGGCACCGCCCGCCAGGCCGCACGTTCACTGGCCCGCGACAAAGGGGTCAGTCTTGAATGCCGGTTAGTTAAGGCCTCGATATTTTCGGGGTCCACCGTGCCAGCGGCTGTTGCGATGCGGTAGTTCGACAAATTTCCGGCGTGGACGATTGAGCAAGGGAAAGGGTTTGGGGCGGCGTTTAACGGCGCGCGGCCCGGTGCGTCCGGGACGCAAGGGGACAATATCGCCGGCCAGTGTAAAGGGGGCAGTCCTCACTATTGACACAAAGGTTCCGGATTTGGTTTGCCGTCCGGTCAGGGCGGGCTCCAGAGATAGGTCCAGGTTTCGCTGACGATTTCGCCGCTCTTTTGCAGTGTGCAGCGCAGGTCAACCGGTTCGGTGTTCCCTTCCTTCGGCTGCATTTTGAGCACGACGCGCCAGGAGCCGTCGAACGGATTGCGGAAGACGAGGTTTTCGTAAATGACGCCGTTGGGGCTGCAACTGGCGATGGACTGCGGCGGGTCAGCTTCGGTGAACGAATCGAGCTTCGGCCCTTTGAAATCAATGCAGATTTCGCGTTTGGCGCGGTCGCGTCCGTCGGCGCCGATGCGGGTGCCGGTGACGATGTTCTCGGAGAGGCGGCGGTCGGTTTCGCGGGTCCAGAACATGGTGTAACCAAAGCGGAACGGTTCCAGCGGGGCGGGTTTCTTCCTGGGGTCGAAGAAGGCGACGATGTTGTCGAGGCCCTCATAGACGGTGCTGAGTTCGAGGAGATGGATGTCGCCTTCGCCCCAGTTGCCGCGCGGCTCGATCCAGACGCTCGGGACGAGGTGGTAGTAGTTGAAGATGTCCTGGTAGTTGTTGAAGTTGCGGTCGCGTTGGAGGAGGCCGTAGCCGCGCACGCCCTTGGTGCCGAAGGACTGATGGCGCATGACGCTGGCGTTGTTGAGCGGACGCCAGAGGACTTCGCCGTTGTCCATGCGAACAAGGAGGCCGTCGCTGTCGTGGACTTCGGGGCGGTAGTCGTCGAACTTGCGTTCGGAGTTTTCGCCGAACCAGAACATGCTGGTGAGCGGGGCGAGGCCGAGGGTGCGGAGCGGCTTGCGGCTGGGATCGGCGGCGAGGATTTCGGCGTCGTTGCGGAGGTAGATGACGGCGTCCACGTCGGCGATGGTGGTTTCGCCGGGTTGAATCACGAAGCAGAACGCGCCGGCGCAACTGACGCTGTCGAGGATGGCGTAGAGCCGGATGCGTTCATCGTCTTTGTGGGGTTTGCCAAGCCACCAGTCGGTGAAGATGGGGAATTCCTCGGGGCGATCCGTCTCGCCGCAGTCAATCGCGAGGCCGCGGGCGGACTGGCCGTAGCGCTGGCCTTTGCCGAGCAGGCGGAAATAGCTCGCGCCGAGGAACGCGCCGAGTTCGTCCATCTGGTCGGGCTTGTTCAGTTCGTAAAGCAGCCGGAAGCCGGCGTAACCGGTGTTGGCGGGCACCTTGCGCTCGAGTTTGGTGGTGCCGTAGTTGAAGAATTCCTGCACGAAACGGATCGGCTGCGCATGGGTCAGCGTGAATTCATTCATGCGGACCGGCTCCTGGTAGAGATAGCCGGGGTGGAAGAACTCCACCCAGAACGGCAGTCGCTCGCCGGCCCACAGCGCGCGGTCGCGGCGGAATCGAATCTCGCGATACTTGTCGTAATCGAGCTGGTCCTGCTTGAGCACGTCGGGGAGGTCGGCCTTGGGGGAGCGGAAGGGCTTGCGGGCGCGTTCCTCGGCGCGCCTGGCGACGTATTCCAAATTGATCTCCACCGCCGCCGCGCGCAGGGACGCGGCGGAGAGCAGCACGGCGAGGGAGAGAACCGTCGGAAGCGGGAGCCTCATAGGCAACGGCGGGAAGTTGATGGCAAACCACGGCGGAAGGCAAGAAATGCACTGTCAAGACCGACGCAACCCGTTGAGAACAAGCCAATTCCCGCATTCATGCGGCGCTCCCTTTCAGCCCGAAATCCGAATGTCGAAAGGAACCCGAAGTCCGGATCGCCGGGGCGCGACCGTTGGCGTGGCCACGCGGTTTGCCGCACCTCCGCCAAACCCGGTTCGGCCCGGAGGGCGGCTCGGATCGCTGTGGGTCTGTCGCAAGCCCCGTCGCCATTCCGCGTGGTCCCCCAAAATGGGTCAGCGCCGCGCCCGGTAAAATGCGGCGACCCCCGGGGGCGGCGCGTCGTGGAAGGGTTGAGTGGAATTGGTGAGCGCCACCGTTGCCAGCGGCAGCCACGTCAGCAGATTGGTCGAGCGTTCCACCATGAAGCTGTCGCCCAACGCGCTGACCAGCGAAAAGGAGACCGTGCCGTCGGGGAAGCGCGCCGGGTTCCCGAGCGTGATCGCCGGCACCAGGTCTTCCACCCGGACGTTGTCGAAGAGGACAAACGCATCCCGGGCCGGGCTGGCGATGGAGGAGAAAGGGTCCATCACTCCGAGCATCACGGTGCCGTTGGTGAAGGCTGTGGCATTGGTGCGCTGCGCCACCACGGTGCCGTCGAGCCGCCAGGTGAGCAGGCCGTTGAACTGGCGCACTTCAACCTCGACCCAGTTTTTTCCGGGCGCGCCGGGGGTCTCGAAACGGCCCGCCGGGAACAATGTCTGGAAAAACGCCGCCGTATGGTTGGTAGCGACCAGGCCGCTGGCCGCCGGGCTGCCGCTCAATTCGACCGGGCCGCCCGCGGGGTTCCCGAGGAACGAGCGGTAGTCCGCCGCCGCTCCGCCTTCCCCGCTCACGGCAAACCAGATGCCATCGCTCGCGGGCAGGCCCGCTGCGGCCCAGTTGACGTTTGTGCCGGTGTGGTTGATGCCGCACAACGAGAACTCCGTGCTGCCGGTCGCATTGGCGCCCCCCGCACCGCCGGGATAATTCAGCCACAGGTCAAACCGGAGCGCGAAGTTTCCGCCAGCGGAGAAATTGGCCGCGCAAAGATTGACCGCCGCCGGGGCGGCCAGCGCGTCGTTGTTGTTGACGGTCAGCCGGACGGCGCGCGTGTGGCCAGCGGGGGAATTCGGCGCGGGCGGGATGAGCGCGGTGACGCCGTTGAAGGTGAAGGGTGTGGCCGCGTAATCGAAGGCAAAATCCACCGTGTAATCAGGCAGGCCATTGGCCGCACCCCACAGCACGTTCCAGTTCGTGCCGATGCCGGTTTCAAAGTCATCCGCCCGCAATGCGGGAAAATCGCTGGTCCGCACCCGCAGCCACGCCACCCGGCTGGTGGCGGCACCCGCGCTGTTGCTGGCCACCACGGCGTAAAGGCCGGCGTCGGCGGGCTGCGCGTTGGCCAGCGCAAACGCGGCGTTCGTGGCCCCGGGGATGGGGGTTCCCTCCCGCAACCACTGGTGATGCAGCGGCGCATCGCCGATGACCAGCGCGTCAAAGGCCGCCGACTCCCCGCGCGCCACCGTGCGGGAGCGCGGCGGCACCATCACCACCGGGGCAAGGGGCGCGACGGGATACCGTCGCGCCCCGAGCACGCCCTCATCACTCAACAGCGCCGCCAGCGCCGGAGTGGCCAGCACGTTGGTCACCGTGTTGGCGCTTCCGTTGACCGTCATGGCCATCCGCACCAGCCGGATGCCGTGCGAATAGTCCGCGTAGGTTTCCTCATGGACGCCGGACAAGGGCTGGATGACCGAGCCGTCCGGCTGGTGCCAGCCGTAGATGAAGACGCGCGGCGGCGGCGGGCGGTTGGTCAGCTCGTTGCTGAGGACAACGTCCTTTTTGTTCCCGGCCACCAAGGCCCCCGGCGGATGGGTGTTGGTGAAGGTGTCTCGCTGCGCGCGCACCAGTTGGTTGTGCGCGGCGAAAACCGGCACCGTGGTCATCTCGGGGGACGGCGCGATGGGCTGGGGCGTCATTTGGACCGCGGCGCTGGTCCAAATCTGGTTGACCATCCGGCGCGTGGGCAGGCTGCAACCCAGACGGTCGGCCAGCCGCTGGGCCAGCACCGGCGTCATGGGGGCGAGAAAATAATCGTCCTCCGCCCCGACCGCGAGATAGTCCGGGGTGACATGATAGGTGGCCGTGTGGCCTCCTGCCGTCACCGTGACGGGGCGCAGGTGCCGCCACCAGCCGGGCACGTTGCCGCCGATGACTTGCGCGTAAAGCCAGCGTTCCCGTTCGGCCAGCGGCAGTTGCCAGAGGAGGTTGGTGAGTTGCGAGCCGGTCGGGGCCGTTTCCGGGCGCGGCGGCAGGGACAACGTCTGCGCGCCGGCGCCGGCCGCGCCCAGCAGCGCGACGCCGAGGAAGAGCCGTGGCCATGACGCGGGGTGTTGCAACGCCGTCATCATCCGCCGCCCCGCCCCCGGCTGTCAAATTTCCCGCCGTTCCCGGTGCGGCGCGGGCCGGTCATTGAAACCGCACTTCCCCAAAGCCCGCCTGCCGGAACAGGCGTTCCAGTTGCTCGCGGGCCTGGCGATCCGCGTCCTTCAAAATGCCGCCCGTGCGCGCCGCGCGTTGGATGTCGTCCACCGCGTTGCGCCGGACGTTTTGTTCCAGGTCCTTGTCGAATGCGCGCAACAGCCCGGTCGTGCGCTCGATGACCTGTGTCCGCTGGTCATCCAGGTAGGCGTCAAAAATCCGGGCGGGCGGCAGTTTCACGCTGATGCGGTTGCTGCTCACGGTGAGGTCGTCCGGCTGCAACCGGCCCAGGTCCACGCCGGCCTTGACCACGCCGTGCGCCAGCAGCAGGACGCGGTTTTCGCCATACCACTTGACGTCCTCGAGCACGACCACGCGCTCCAGGACGTATTTCACGGTGACCAGTTCGTTGAGGGATTGGGCCTGCCGCAGCAGGGTGGCGGTGTTGTAGTGTTTCACCCCGTCGCGCGGCGTCCGCAACCGGGCGATCAACGAACCGGTCAGCGAGCCGGCCAGGAACGCGCCAGCCAGCAGCAGCAACAGAACTGCAAATCGTTTGCGCATGGCGGCAGCTTAACCCGTCAGCGGCCCGCGCAAAGCCCAATCCCGCCCGCCCGGCAAAACGGCTTCGGGGGCGCATCTCAGTTTATTGCAGGCGGTGGCGGCAGGCATCCTGCCTGCCGTAGAGGGCGGCATCCTTGCCGCCCGGAATGAGCGTGGCTCCGGGCGGGCGACATGAACTT
>Ga0101944_10005534_pt1 | contig 14262 bp, 9 predicted proteins | sample DewCreD2012metaG_FD_75245 | JGI IMG/M metagenome (GOLD analysis project Ga0101944, IMG submission 75245) | Hot spring sediment bacterial and archeal communities from British Columbia, Canada, to study Microbial Dark Matter (Phase II) - Dewar... ... | reverse complement strand
ACGCACGCCGGCTAGCGCATTGGCAGTCGCCAGTCCCAGGTCATTATGACAGTGCACCGACCACACCACGCTGTCACCACCCCGTGTGTGCTTGATCAGGTACTCGATCAGTGCGCCGAACTCCTCCGGCGTGGCATAGCCGACGGTGTCGGGAATGTTGAGGGTGGTCGCCCCGGCTGCGATCACCTCGCTCAGGATCACGCTCAGGAACTCCGGATCGGAACGGCCTGCATCCTCCGGTGAGAATTCGACGTCGTCGCACAGCGAGCGCGCGTATTTCACGGCGTCAACCGCCCGGCGGATGCACTCCTCGCGGTCAATCTGCAGCTTGTACTTGAGATGGATGTCGCTGGTGGCCAGGAAGGTGTGGATGCGGTGACGCGGCGCCGCCTTGACGGCGTCGTAGGCACGACGGATGTCCTTCTCATTGGCGCGGGCCAGGCCGGCAATGACCATTGGCTGACCGCTGCGGCGGCCTTCTGTGAGCGGCCCGACCTCGGCGGCGATGCGGCTCACCGCGTCGAAGTCGCCAGGCGAGGCGATCGGAAAGCCGGCTTCGCAGATGTCCACGCCCAGACGTGACAGCTGACGGGCGATCTCGAGCTTCTCGTGCACATCCAGGGTTGCACCGGGAGACTGCTCGCCGTCGCGCAGCGTTGTGTCGAAGATCAGCAGGGTGGCTGGGGATGCTGCCTCTGCCATCGTGGTGTGCCTCCTGCGACCCTAGATGTCGCCGATCTCCCTGGGATTCAACCACGGCATCATCCGCCGCAGCTGGCGGCCGACGCGCTCCAGTTCGCTGCGCTGGGCCTCGCGGCGTCGCGCCTCGAACCACGGCCGGCCTTTGGCGTTTTCCTCGATCCATTCTTCGGCATAGGCACCCGACTGGATGTCTGCCAGCATCTTCTTCATCGCGGCGCGCGTCTCGTCGGTGATGATCTTGGGTCCGCCGGTGTAGTCACCGTGCTCGGCGGTGTCGCTGACGCTGTAACGCATGTAGTTGAGGCCGCCCTGATAGATCAGGTCAACAATGAGTTTGAGTTCGTGCAGACACTCGAAATAAGCGATCTCGGGCTGATAACCGGCCTCGACCAGCGTGTTGAAACCCGCCTCGATCAGCGCGCTCACGCCGCCGCACAGAACCGCCTGCTCACCGAAAAGGTCGGTCTCCGTTTCCTCGGTGAACGTAGTCTCGATTACGCCGGCCCGCGTGCCGCCCAGCGCCTTGGCATACGCCAGTGCGAACGGGTGCGCCTGACCACTCGCGTCCTGATGAACCGCGAGCAGGCAGGGTGTGCCCACACCCTGGACGAACAGCTCGCGCACGCGATGCCCCGGGCTCTTGGGCGCCACCATGCTCACATCCACGTGGGCGGGCGGGACGATCTGCCCGTAGCGAATGTTGAACCCGTGGGCGAACATCAACGTCTTGCCCGGGGTGAGGTGTGGCTCGATCGACTCCTTGTAGACTTTGGGCTGGCTTGTGTCGGGGAGCAGGAGCATAATGGCATCGGCCTCGGCCGATGCATCAGCAACGGTCAGGACGCGGAGACCGTCGGCCTCGGCCTTGGCCCACGAAGGGCTGCCCGAATACAAACCGACGCGCACATCCACCCCCGAGTCGTGCAAGTTGAGGGCGTGGGCATGGCCCTGGCTGCCATAGCCAATGATGGCAATCTTCTTGCCCTGCAGGTAAGTCGGATCGGCGTCCTGATCGTAGTAGATTTTTGCCATTGGTTATCTCCTTGTGTCTATGAGTGATAATCGCTGTCGCGTCGGATGGCCCGCTCGAAGCGTGCGCCGGTCGTCACGCCACACAGTTGTGCTGAGCGGGCGGTGTCTGCCCGGTGCCGCGCACCATGGCCACCTGGCCGGTGCGCACCATTTCCAGTATGCCGAAGTTCTGCAACAGCCGCACGAGCGAGTCAATCCGATCCTGCTGGCCGGTGATCTGAATCATCAGCGAATCAATGTCCACGTCCACGATGCTGGCTCGATAAATGTCCACCAGCTGAATGATCTCAGACCGGGTGGTGCCGGTGGCGCGCACCTTGATGAGCGCGAGCTCGCGCACGACCGTCGGTTCGTTGGTGACATTCTTGATGGCGGTGACATTGATCAGCTTGAAGAGCTGGGCTTGCACCTGGTGAATCTGGCGATCGTCGCCGTCCACCACGAAGGTCATCCGGCTGATGCCAGGCGTCTCGCTGTGCCCAACCGCGAGGCTCTCGATGTTGAAGTTGCGGCGCCGAAAGAGACCCGCGACGCGGCTGAGCACACCCGGCTTGTCCTCCATCCAGGCTATGATCGTGTGACGCATTGTCAATGCTCCTCTCTCATTCGTCCTCGGATTCGACCGGCAGCGGACGTCGGATCATGTCCGCGTTGCTCTTGCCCGGCGCCACCATCGGATAGACGTTGGTGAACGGCTCGACCCTGAAATCAATCAGAAACGGCCCTTTGTGCGACTGCGCCTGCCGGATCGCGGAAGCTACCCCAGCCTTGTCAGTCACACACACCGCCGGAATACCATAGGCATCGGCAATCTTGACGAAATCCGGATTGAACAACGGGGTGCCGGCGTAACGCTTGTTGTAGAACACATCCTGCCACTGGCGCACCATGCCCAGATAGCCGTTGTTGAAGATGGCGATCTTGATGGGCAGCTCCTCCTTGACGACGGTGGACAGCTCACACATCGTCATCTGGAAACCACCGTCACCGGCGATCAGCCAGACGGTCTCATCCGGACAGCCGAACTGCACGCCGATGGCCGCCGGCAGGCCGAACCCCATAGTACCCAGACCACCGGACGTGATCAGCCCGCGCGGCTTGACGTGGGGGAAGTACTGGGCCTCCCACATCTGGTGTTGGCCAACGTCCGTGACCATCAAGCAGTTGCCCTCGCCCGTAAGGTGCCACAGTTGCCGCACGATGAAGGGCGGCACCAACTCGTCGGTTTCCTGGGCCAGAAGGTCGCGCCGATCGGTGTCGGACTTCCACTCGGCAATTTGATCGAGCCAGGCGGTGTGTTGATTTGGCTCGACCAACGGGATCAGCTCCTGAAGTGTCAGCCGGGCGTCTCCCACAAGGGGTATCTCAATCGTGAGGTTCTTGCCGAGCTCGGCGGGATCGAGATCCAGGTGAATGATGCGGGCCTTGGGAGCAAAGGTGCTGAAGGCGCCGGTCAGCCGGTCGTCCAGCCGGGCACCGACCACCAGCAGCACATCGGTCTCCTGCAGCGCATAGTTGGTGTAGGCTTCACCATGCATACCACCCCAACCGATCGAAAGCGGGTGCGTCTGAGGAATTGCAGCGATACCCAGGAGGCTCGTGCTGACGGGAATGTTGGCCTTCTCAGCCAACCGGAGCAGCTCAGCCTCTGCGCGTGCGATGATCACGCCGTGTCCCGCCACGATCAGGGGCCGCTCTGCCATATTCAACAGATGCGCCGCGCGCGCGATGCTCTCCGGGTCGGCCGCCGTCAGGGTGGGCTGATAGCCGGGCAGACAGACCGTTTCAGGATACTCGAACTCGGTCTCGGCCTGCTGCGCATCCTTGCAGATGTCCACCAGCACCGGACCCGGTCGTCCGGTGCGAGCGATGTAGAAGGCCTCCTTGAGCACCTGTGCCAGCTCACGCACGTCTGTGACCAGGTAATTGTGCTTCGTGATGGGCATACTGACGCCGTGGACATCGGCTTCCTGGAATCCGTCCCGGCCCAGCAAAGAGGTCGGCACCTGGCCGGTGATGGCGACCACCGGCGATGAATCCATATAGGCTGTTGCCAGGCCCGTCGTCAGATTGGTCGCTCCCGGGCCGGATGTCGCCAGACAGACGCCGACCCGACCGGTGGCTCGACCGTAGCCATCCGCCATGTGCGACGCGCCCTGTTCGTGCGTGACGAGCACGTGGCGGATGGGGTAGTTGTACTTGGCCAGCGCGTCATAGATGGGTAAGGTTGCGCCGCCAGGCAGCCCGAAGACGACATCAACCCCCTCGCGCAACAGAGACTCCCACACAATCTGGGCTCCACTCTTTCTCTCTGCCATTTCTGTCACTCCTCCATTTCAGACACAGTCCACGCCGGTAATTCGCCACGATCCATACAAAGACGCCCGCGCAACGGGCCTGCGACGGGCGTCTCTGCCCATTCAGCGCCGCATTGGCGCCGAACTGGTGATGACCGATAACCGAAAAAGGCCTCCCAGATGGGAGGCCCTTTCCGTCCTAGCGCTCTACTGAACCCCGAAGCGCGTTATCCTCCCACACCGAGACGGCTCCTAATAAGGAGCACGCTAATGGGAAGGACAACAATGACGCTGCTAAACATAACGGGTATGTACCTTCAGCACAATTGTCGTATGAATTGGATATTGCGTAAATAGTATCACAGAAGCGGGGCTTTGTCAATCCTGATGTGCCTCGTTTTGCGCGGCCCGTGAAAAGTCGGCCAGATGTGCCGGGAGGCAGACGCAGTCCCCCCTCATACGACATCGCGAAGTCTACACCGGGGCGCAACGCCCCGACAATGATGCCGTTGCGAGTGGCGATATGAATCCCAGCGCCAACCTCACCTGTGTGCAAGACACTCATCTCATTGATCACTATGCAACACGGGGTGATTTGGTGTATGATGCGCACCGCGCACGTGGAGCCACCTGTCCGCACGCTGAACAGTGACGTCGGATGTTGACAGTGCATAGGAGGCCGATTCCGGGTACGCACAGGGTGCCATGGCCTTTGAGGATCGCATTCGCCTTCCGGCCCTGAACTTGATTCATCGCCGCTTGCGTCTCTTGAACCTCCTGAATGGGTTCATGGAGACCGGTCAGCGGCTCATCACCGTGTACGCCCCCAGCGGCTACGGCAAGTCCATACTCCTGGCCGACTTCGCCCAGACGACTGACCTGCCGGTCTGCTGGTGCTCCCTGGACACTACCGACCGCGACCCGATTGCCTTCCTGACGCTGCTGGCATACAGCATTACCGATCGCTTCCACGAAATCGAGCTCCAGAGTCTCATCCAGGTCATCGAGCGCGGCGATACCCAGAGCGGCGTGCGCCGCATTGCCGAGGTCCTCGAGCCGGTAGGCCCCCACGTCATCATCATAGATGACTTTCACAAGGCCAACAGTGCCGGGGTGACGCTGGCTCTCAGCCGCCTGCTCGACCAGCTGCCCGAACCGAGTCGCCTCATCGTTGCTGCGCGGGGCGATGTGGCACTCGAGACTCGCCAGGTGCTCGACCTGCTGGTGGCGGATCGGGCCGCCGGTCTGTCAGAGAATGAGTTGCGTTTCACCCCCGAAGAGCTGCAGCTCCTGATGCGCAAACGATTCGGACGTCAGATTGACCTTGAGAGTGCGGCGGAGATCGCGCGCGCCACCGACGGCAATATCGCCCAGATATTGCTGACCGGCCACCTGATGCAGGCGGAGCGTCTCATCAACCGGCTGGTGCAGCGACTGGGTGACGATCGAGGCATCATCTACAACTATCTGGCCGACGAGGTGCTCAGCAAACAGCCGCCCCACCTGCAGCGTTTTATGCTGTGCACTTCGATATTGCCGGATATGACCGCCGAGCTGTGCAATGAGATGCTCGAGATACAGGATGCTCAGGCTTACATCGAGGAGCTGGTGCGTCGCGATCTGTTTGTCACCCAGATCGGCGCCAGCTTTCGTTACCATGACCTGTTCGCAGAGTTCCTCCGGTCTCGTCTGGCTGACGACCCGGCGGAACGGCGTCCGATCACGGTTCGCGCCGCGCGGCTGCTGGCAGAGCGGGGACGCTACGAACATGCGGTGCCCCTGTTCCTGGATGTGGAGGCCTGGGACGAGGCAGCCGCTGTGCTGGAGACGCGCGGGCGTTACTTCTATGACACCGGCCGGGCTCTGACGCTGAACGACTGGTTGTCGCGGATGCCGGAGACCGAGCTGCAGCGGCATCCCCGTCTGCTTCTGTGGTGGGCACGCATCCTGAGCGATGACCTCAGCGATCCCGGGCTGGCCATGGTGTTCGCGCAGCAAGCGGAGCAGCATTTCCGCAACCTGGATGACGCGTGCGGCGCGGCTGAGGCGATGGTACTGCAGGCGGTTGCCTTGCGAATGATGGGACGAGCTTCCGAGAGCCTGGCGCTGGCGATCAAGGCGGTCGAACAGATGGAGCCGATGGAGCCCGAGCCGCGTTTGCTTGCTTTTGCCATCACCAACCGCGGTCTGGCGCTCTCAACGGCGGGCGACACCGTTGAAGCGCTGGTGGACCTGCGCCAGGCGCTGGAACTGTACGAACGCACCGGCGACCGCTTTCGGATTGCCGCGTGCCACCACGACATCGGCATCTGTCTCTGTCGGCGGGGCAACATCACCGCCGCCGAGCATCACTTCAGACAGGCGATCCGTGGCTGGGAGGTGCTCGACAGCGCCAACAATCTGTCGAACACCCTTAACAGCCTGGCCGTATCGTTGTATTCCGTGGGGCGATATGACGAAGCCCTGGCACAGTTCAGGGAGAGCCTCGATGTGGCGCTGCGGGTCGGAGCGACGCGACGGGCTGCATTCGCTCAGGCTGGCATCGGCGATGTCTATCTGGCACGCCACGAGTACGAAGCGGCAGTCGAAGCCTATCGTCTGTCTACCGAACTCGCCGACCAGGCCGGTGTGCGCCCGCTGGAGGTCTATAACCTCGTGAAGATGGGCGAGGCGCTCTACTGGCAGGGTGCGCTCGGCGCCAGCCTCAGGCTCGCCAGTCGCGCCCGGGAAATCGCCACCGAAGTTGGACTCGGCTACGAGAAGGGGTTGGCGTGTGCGCTGCAGGCGCGTATCTGTGTGCGCCAGGCTCAATACGAGACCTCTCTTGATCTCTTCCGACAGGCACTGGAATGCTTCACCCAGAATGATGTGCTGGAGCTGGCAAGGGTGCATCTGTGGTGGGGCCACAGTCTGTTGCAGGATATGCGCGCCCAGGCGGCTCTGGGACATCTGGAGGAAGCCATCCAGCTGGCGCTAACCATGGGCGAGCTGACCGCCGGGCTCGGCCCGACTGTGGCCGAGACGCAACAGCTCCTGGTGCACGCGCTGCAGAGGACCGATGTGGCACCAGGAGTGCGCGACAGCATCACCCTGTTGCTGCACCAGGGCCACACGGAGACGACCGAAGCCAGGCGCAGTCTGCAGGTCTTCCTGTTCGGCACGCCCGCCCTGGCCGTGGACGGTGAACGCAAGCAGTTCAGTCAGCGCGGCCGGGTGCGCCGGATGCCCGAGTTCCTCGCCTACCTGCTTCTGAAGGGCCAGGAGGGAGGCTGTCGCTGGAATGAGGTCAGCGATGCCATCTGGCCCGACCTGGACGCCGAACGGTCGTCCATCAGCTTCCACCAGACCATCAAGCGCTTGCGCGACAGCGTCTTTGGCGAGTACGACTATGTGATCGTCCAGGATGACTACTATCAGATCAATCCTCGCTATCTCGACTGGTGCGACGCGGTGGCGTTCGAACGGCTCTATGAGCGAGCCAGCCGATTGCCGGCCCAGCACGCGCTGCCGCTGTGGCTTGAGATTATCCATCTGTATGCGGGTGAGTTTCTGGCCGGCTTCGAGGTCGGAACGTGGGGGCTCGGTCATCGAGCGCTGTGCGAGGCGCGCTTCCTGCAGTGCGTCCATCTCGCTGGCGAGGAGCTGATCAAGCAGGGGGCGGCCCAGACGGCGCTGGGAGTGATCAGTCGGGGATTGGCGGTGGACTACTTCAGTGAGGATCTGCATCACAATGCGATGACAGCGTACGCCCAGCTGGGACTGTACGATCAGGTGGTGGCTCATTATGAGGAGATGCGCCAGCGATTCGAGGACGAACTGGGCGCCGCGCCCGACGCCGCCACGGACGATCTGTTTCGCGAGCTGATGGCAGGGCGCTCTCGACGCCAGGGATGAGCGGATTCTCGCACGGCGACGCGGAATTTACTGAGATATGTAAGAGAGGATTGAGTATAGTGTTGACACCAGTAACAGTAGAGACCCAAAGGGAGGTGTCACACCATGTTTGCCAATGTGAAGCCCGCTCTGACCAGAGTGCTCGGCAATCCCCAGACGCTGCGAGCAGTCGTTGTTCTGACCACCCTGTTGATCGCTGCCCTGGTGGGTGGTGCGCCCCACGACCACAGCGGCGGCGGATGAGGTCACACCTATGTATTCGTTGACGCGTGAGATGGGCCCGGTGGCCGTGGCGGCCATTCCCAACCGGCCCGCCATCTCGAATGTCTTGCTGAAGGCCAGCGCGAACGCAGCGTTTCGAACGCGGTTGCTCACGGACCCGCACCAGGCCCTGGCAGACATGAACGTACCGCCAGAGGATATTGAGGTGCTGGCAGGTGTCACCACCCCTTCACTTAAGGAGTTTGCCCGGCAGGTAAAACTGCGGTTGATGGTTGACCGGCTGGCGGCAGACAGAGCATCCAACTAAGCGTCGTCTCACGGTATCCCCTGGCCACCTGGCGGGCCGGGGGATACCTGTCTGCAGCGGCGGTCATCAGACGCCGCACAAAGGAGAGTGAGCCCACGTGGTCCTGGCTGAGGCAGTGGTCTTCTGGATCATTGTCGCCATACTGCTTCGGCGTGATTTTGGCGCAATTGCACGGTTAACGTTCAAAGGAGGTTGGCTCCTCGCTGTCGGAGTGGCCGGCCTCTTCGTGGTGCAGGCGCTGGTGGTGCTCTATGTGCCGGGACAATCCGTCGTGCAGCTGGCTGCCCTGACGTTGTCCCAACTGGCTCTGTTGGGACTGGTGATTCTCAATCGCCATCTACCGGGCGCCATCCTGTTTGCTTCCGGCATGGTCCTGAACATTACGGTGATGCTGGCCAATGGCGGCTGGATGCCGATCACCCCGGAGCTGTATTACTTTATCCATCCGGAGCGGGTAGTTGCGCTGGAGGCAAGGCCGCCCAGCAGCAAGGGCATTGTCCTGCCCCGCGAGGATACGGCGCTGTGGGTGTTGTCTGACATTGTTCCGATTGTGCTGCCGTGGCGACGAACGGCGGTGAGCATCGGCGATCTGTTGCTCGTCGCTGCCACCGGCCAGTTCGTCTTTCACGCGACAGGGAGGAAACGCGCGCCGGCAGCCATCGCGACGACTGCGGCCCACGGGGAGGGGACGCCAACGGCGGAGGTGCCGGCTGACCACGGTGTCGGTAGTGCGTGACGCTGTAATTCTTTGCTGAAGGAGCACCGCGCAGCACGCCCACAGCGACTGCGCGGAAACTGATCAAGTTGATTTTGAGCCAGAGGAATTCGCCGTGGACCGCCCACTAGGTCGCGATAATCGGTCGTCAAATGAGATCGCCGATTTGCGCCGGCGAGTAGCGCAGCTGGAGGTAGTCTGTAGCGAGCAGAAGCTGGCAGCCAGTGCGCTTCAGCTGCACAACCAGTGGTTGGCGGTCGCCAATCGTGTTCTCGAGGTCACCCTCACAGAAGACAGTCCGGTTTCCGTTCTTGCTGCAGCGTGTCGCGAGCTGGCCAGTGCGCTAGGCATGTCGCGTGCGGTCGCCTACGTGCGCGACGACCATGTCTCAACACTCCGTGCCGTGGCGCGCTTTCCCCAGCCAGCGCACAGGACAGGCCGGGCGGCGGCCTCATCCGATCGGGACGAACCCATCTACGAGGATTGGGCGTCGCTGCGGCGGCCTCTGGCAGTTTGCCTGAATCACGAGGTGGGGCGCCCGCGCAAGGTGCACGATCGGATGCGCCAGCGTGGCGTTGCGACCGTCTTGGTCCTGCCGATGGTCGGCCACGACGTGTCCGCTTGCGTGGAGCTGAGCCACACTGAGCATCGCGACTTCAGCCGTGAGGAGATGGCCCAATGTGAACAGATGTGTGCTCAACTGGCGCGCGCCCTGTCCCGGGCCAGGCTGGCGCGCCTGCTGCATCCGCTGAACGCTGCGGTTGACACCGCCAGTGACGCAGTCATCGTCTGTGACCTGGATGGTTCGATTATTTACGTCAATCCCGCCTTCGAGCAGATGAGCGGTTTCAGCCGCAACGAGGTGGTCGGACAGACTCCACGCCTGATGAAGAGCGGTGAGCACGACGCGGCGTTTTATCGGCACCTCTGGTCAACCATCACCAACGGTGCAACGTGGCGGGGTCGGATCGTGAATCGGCGGCGCGACGGCAGCTGCTACAGCGTTGACGCCACCATCAGCCCCGTCCGCGACAACAGTGGTCGCACCGTTGGCTACGTGGCTGCCCAACGCGACATCACCCGCGAGTTGCAGTTGGAGGAACAGTATCGGCAGGCACAGAAGATGGAAATGCTGGGCCATCTGACTGCCGGCATCGCCCACGATTTCAACAATGTCCTGACGGCTGTGAATGGTTACGCCGAGCTGTTGCGCACCCAGCTGCCGGCGGCCAGCCCCCCCCACGATCTGGTTATCAAGCTGCTGCGCGCCGGCCAGCGCGGCGCCGACCTCGTGCGCCAGTTGCTCCTGTTCTCGCGCAAACAGGCCAACACGCCACAAGTCGTCAACCTCAACCACGTCGTGGGTGATCTCGAGCCGATGTTGCGCCGTATCATCGGCGAACACATCCAGCTGGTGACCCATCTGGCACCCGAGCTGTGGGCAGTGCGCGTGGACCCATCACAAATCGAGCAGATCATCGTCAATCTGGTGGTGAATGCGCGCGACGCGATGCCCAATGGCGGCAGCGTGTGTATCGAGACTGGCAACGTGGTGCTCGATGACACCACCGTCAGCGGACATCTGTCGGGTCGGCCAGGTGAGCACACGCTGCTGGCGGTGAGTGACACGGGCACCGGCATGAGCGCTGAGGTCAAGGCCCATCTGTTCGAGCCCTTTTTCACGACCAAGGGGCGCGGCAAGGGCACCGGCTTGGGGTTGGCAACCGTCTACGGCATCGTCGAGCAATACAACGGCAGCATCTGGGTGTACAGCGAGGAGGGCATCGGCACGACATTCAAGATCTGTCTGCCGCGGGTCTCCCAGACACCTGTTGCCTCTCCACGGCTGGATCAAGTCGAGCTTGTGCGCGGGGGACGCGAGACCATCCTGGTGGTCGAGGACGACCCCAGCGTGCGTGACCTGACGAGTATGATGCTGCAGGAACAGGGCTATACTGTCCTGGCGGCCGAGGGCGGTCAAGAAGCGTTGCGGCTCGCTCGCGAGTGCGACAGCGGGATTGACCTGCTGCTCAGCGATGTGGTGTTGCCAGACACCGGCGCCGGCGCCTTGGCCGAGCAGCTGCGACTGCTTCATCCTCGGATGAAAGTCCTCTATATGTCCGGCTACGGCCACGACGTCGCGGCGCGCCGGGGCGTGACGCTCGGTCGACTGACTTTTCTCCAGAAACCCTTCAATTCGCTGGATCTGGCGCGGAAAGTGCGTGAGGTTCTGGACAGGCCCACGACCTACAGCAGCCTGCCGGACCCGGCGACAGGTCCGGCAGGCGGACAATCTCTGTACGGCTCACCCCAGAAGATGCGTTACTGGCACATCTGGTGACGCGGCCGGAAGGACTCAGCCTCCCTCGTCCAGCAGGCGACGTTCACCCTCGAGCTGGCGGATATGGCCGACATCCTGGGTGACCTCCAGGGTGCCGCGATAGCTGCCGTCGGCATCACGCACGGCGTAGTACACAATGTGTATGAAGCGACGGCGCTGGCCCTCGGCGTCGGCCATCTGAATCCAGAACTCGGCGTCATCGCGGCGGCCGCTGCGGAAATCGTCCAGAATGCGCTGAACACGGTGAATGCTGGTGGGCGGATGGCACTGCTGCACTTTGCGACCGATGATCTCGGGCTGGCGGTCGAAGATGCGCTCACGGCCGGCCGAGTAATAGCGCACCTCATCGTTCTCGTCCACAAAGGTCACGTCAATTGGCAGGTGTTTGAGCAGCAGATTGATCTGGCGGGCGGTCAACGCACCCACATCCAGTGGCAGCAGGCCGTCCCGCGCCACCGGCGACATCACCGGCAGACTGGCCGCCGGCGGTGTCGCGGTTTCGGCACTCGGCGCGGCGCGGTCGGGAGAGGCATCGTTGCCAGCAATGATCGCCCATTCCTGTGCCGTGAGAGTGCGCAGCGCTGCCGGAAAGAGGATGTTTTCCTCCTTGTAGACCATCTGACGGATGGCCTCGGCCAGCGGCGACAGCACCGCCGCAACGCCATCCGGATCGGGTCGCTCGCCGAGCCTCTCGTCCAGCTGTTTCCATCCCTGACGAATGTCGTCGTGGATCGCCCACATCACGGTCGAAGGTCCGGTGAAACCGTGCTTTTCCAAGAAGGGGAAGAGAACATTCTCCTTGCGCAGGTAGTGTCGCTCGTGCTGGCGTAAGCGCCGCAGCCACTCCCGGGCCTCGGCCCACTTGCCCGCCTGCACCGCTCCCTCCAGGCCATCCAGCGTGCGCAGTACGACCACATTCGATTCCTTGAAGCCGGCGATGACACGTTCGGCAGCCAATGGCTCCGACCGCTCGAGCGCGACCCCGGCGCGCGCCTCCAGGGCATCCTGAAACGCGGCCACATGGACATCGCACAGCCGCTTGATCTCCGTGGGCGACATGCCATCGGCAATCAACGACTGCTCGAGCCAGGCAATCTCGGTCGCGTCCACCTCGGCGAGGAGCGCCGCGAACTGACTCTTCACCTCCTCGACCGTCTTGCCGGCGTGCAGCTGGGCGATCATACTCTTCAGCGCTTCCTGACGCCGCGATGTGTTGTTGATGAATTCGCTCATTTCCACTCTCCCGGTGCGTATGACGATAGCCCACGCGTTATGCGCGTGCGCCACGACTGATGATCTTGATGCCCTATTCTACCCCGCAGGTCAGCCTATGTCAGTGATTAAAGTCACAGGCGCGGCGAATCGGCGAGCACCTTGCCGGGTTCGCCGCCGAGCGGCGCATATGCTACAATTCCGGCGCGTACAGGACACGGAGTCGCCGTGAGCGGGTGCACACCAACAATGCACGAAAATGGCGGTACAGACCTCACCCCCGGAACGCTCCCTTTTATGGGTAGGTTTGAGACTTGACAATAATGGCGAGATCGGTTTGACTCTGCTGTTATACGCGTTGGCTGAAATCGCAAACAGCAGGAGGTCAACCGTGTCTCGCCGGGCTGAATTATCATCTTGGATAGACACTGTGTCAAACCACATGCCCCACCTCAGCAAGCCACAGGCAAGGATGCTGGCATTGTGGAGTCTCGGCATCGCCGTGGCGCGCACCTGCGGACGCCGCACAGTGGCGTATTTCCTGGGCGAGTTGTTGGGGCAACGGACTGCGACGGTCGAGCAGCGCCTGCGGGAATGGTGTTATGATGCCGCCGACAAGCGCGGTGAACGGCGTCGGGAAGTCGAGGTAAGTACCTGCTTCGCCCCGTTGCTGGCCTGGGTTGTCAGTCTGTTCCAAACCAACCGGATCGCGCTGGCCCTGGACGCCACCCAACTGAGCGACCGCGTGGTGGTGCTGAGCGTCAGCGTGGTGTACCGTGGCTGTGGCATCCCGGTGGCATGGCACGTCTGTGCCGCCCATCAGAAGGAGAGTTGGCGACCGCATTGGCTGCGGATGCTGCGCCAACTGCGGCCCGCCATCCCTGCCGACTGGAGCGTGCTGGTGTTGACGGATCGGGGTTTGTATGCGCGCTGGTTGTTTCGACGGATCGTACGCCTGGGTTGGCATCCGTTTATGCGCATCAATCGAAACGCGAAATTCCGACCGGATGGACAGAGAAATTGGCTGAATTTGTCGGATCTGGTGCAGCAGGTCGGTGACCACTGGCGTGGACGGGGTGTCGCCTTCAAAGACCGTAGCACGGGACGACTGAATTGCACGTTGCTGGCCTGGTGGGGCGAAGGCCACGACGAGCCGTGGTTCATCCTGACCGATCTGGCGCCGACCGCCTGTCAGGTGGAGTGGTATGGCTTGCGGGCATGGTGCGAACAAGGCTTCAAATGCCTCAAGCGTGGCGGCTGGCAATGGCAATCCACCCGGATGACCGATCCGGCGCGCGTGGCCCGCCTGTGGTTGGCGATGGCGGTCGCCACCTTGTGGGTTGTCAGCGTGGGCGGTGCTCAAGAAGATACGCTTATTCCCGAGATGCCAGACCTGGTTCAGCCAAGCCAATCTACCGCCTCCACATCGCCACGCAAACGTGGCAAGCGTGGTATCCGTGTCTTCCGGCGTGGGATGATCCATCTGCTGGTATCCTGGATAGTTAATTCCACCCTGCCAATGCCTAAGCCGCTAATACCA
>Ga0101944_10005533_pt1 | contig 14264 bp, 8 predicted proteins | sample DewCreD2012metaG_FD_75245 | JGI IMG/M metagenome (GOLD analysis project Ga0101944, IMG submission 75245) | Hot spring sediment bacterial and archeal communities from British Columbia, Canada, to study Microbial Dark Matter (Phase II) - Dewar... ... | reverse complement strand
GTTTGAATTCAAGGTGGTGGAAGACGCTCCTGAAGGGAAGGCCTTGCAACAGCTCAAAGATATGGGTTATGCAGAAAAGTATCGATCCTTGGGCAATCCCATTCACCTGATCGGTGTGGAGTTTAGCAAGAAGGATCGAAACCTTGTAGCCTTTGATGTGGAGACGATATGAAGGATCAAAGGATGATCACTGATGTTTTCCATTCCAGCGGCGTCATGAAATTGACAGGTTATTCACTTAACGATGCATTCACTAGTTGTGATCATTTTGCCTCCAGTTGATTAAATGGGGTCCCTATTGATCGGATGAAAATATTATCTGAAACACCAGTATGTTATATTGGATATTGCTCTTTTTATCCGTTCGAGCCATGAATGGCATCCTCTTTGCGATCAACTACTACCGACTAAAGGCGGTAGCTTGAGACCTCAGGCCGCCTGGAAGGCGGCTATACCTGAGCCAATATAAAGTCGTCATCGTGGGCGCACTCCTGTACATCCTGAAGCTGGATGTATTGCAAAATCACTTCATCTGTAACATTGCCTGATGAACATGCCGGTAGATGTCAAGGTTGTTGTCACCTACCGGGATGGCAAGCTTCTGAAAATAAGGGGCTAAGCGTCATGATTTGGAAACGAGATACGACTCGGCTACTATTTTAAACCCAGGTGACAAACAATCATTATGATCCGTTCAGATACCTAAGTATTTAAATGACAATTTATATATCGGAGATATGGCAATGCATAACCATACCATCCTTCCTGAGGCCTTACACCTGAATCAACAAGGGGAGGATTTTTTTTCTCAGCAATGTTTTCAGGAAGCGTTAAGCGCTTTTCGTGCTGCACATCAACTTCAGCCGGATTGGGTGGTACCACTGAACAACCTGGGAGTTGTCCATTGGCAAACGGGACAATATCAGGAAGCACTTATCAATATGATGGAAGCGTATCGGCATGATCCTTACCATAAGGAAACAGTTCAAAATTTGATCGATATGATGCTGGCTCTTGAAAAGAGGGAATCCGCTTTTTTGATTGCCAGGGGATATCTTAGGAAATATCCGGATGATATGCTCATTCAGGAGAAAGTGAGGGGTGTTCGGCCAACCATACGTATCGTCCATCACATGGCAAGGTCCGGTGGCACCATTATTTCCAAATGTCTGGGGTGCATGAACAATGTGTTGCTTCTCAGTGAAATCCATCCGAAAGGGGGACGATGGTTCGATCCGATCATTCAGGCCCATCAATGGTTTGGAATGTTTGATTCTGCTGAAATTCGAGAAGGCTGCTTGACAGAAATGCCTTTTTTGGAAAAGATATCGAGAATATATGAAAAAGCTTATGGACGGAAAAAAACATTGATCATTCGAGATTGGACTCATCTGGATTATACGGCCAAGCCTTTTGTAGAAAATCCTTCATACGAATTAACGACAGCATTGGTTCTTGATCAGCAGTTTGAGGTGTTACATATAGCCACGGTTCGACACCCGATTGATCAGTGGCTAAGCCTCAGAAATCTATCCGTTATGAAAGATCAACTCACCCTCGATCAGTTCTTGTTAGGATACCGAAAATTTGCCGAAAAGGCCCGCGAAATCGGGTTCATCCGCTATGAAGAGTTTATTCAAGATCCACCACATGTAATGAAAATACTGTGTGATCGATTACAATTGGCTTTCAATCCGGATTTTCTCCAGAAATGGTTTCTATATACCACAATTACTGGTGACACAGACAATCTACGGGTCCCGAAAACGTCGATCAGTGTTATTCCGAAAAGGCCAATGGAATCGTGTTTAAGAAAGTATTTTGAGACATCGAAAGATTACTGGATAAGCATTGAGTTGCTTGGTTATGATAATACATGATATAGAAAACAAATATCTAATGAATTTTTAGGGAGCTTGAGAATTTTATGATTTCTATATCACATAATTTTCTCTTCATTCATATTCCAAAGACTGCGGGAAATTCAATACAAAACATACTAAGACATTTCTCCGAAGATCGTATTGTTATCCTGGCGCCTCATCAAGACGGTGTTGAACGTTTTGAAGTCAGATCTGCTAAATACAGAATTGAAAAACATAGCAGACTTATTGATTACCAAAATCAATTGGAGCCAGATCTTTATAAACGATTGTTTAAGTTTTGTGTTATTAGAAATCCATGGGATCGATGCATTTCTTTTTATTTTTCACCCCATAGGGGGAATGTTTCTTGGGATCGACAAGCCTTCATTTCGTTTTTGAATTACATTCCTCCAATGCTGGCATACCTCGTTATCAAGAATGAGTCGAATCAATTCGTATATTCTAATGAAAATGTCAACTATGTCATGAGATTTGAAAACTTAGATTACGATTTTAAATATGTATCTTCTTTAATCAGAATTCCATACACAAGGCTTCCACATCGGAATAAGTCAAATCGAGAAGATTATAGAAAATATTATGACAAAGAGTTAATCGAAATAGTAAGAAAAAAATACGAGTTAGACATACAATTGTTTGGATACGAGTTTTAAATTCATAAATTATAAAACATAAACCATTTGGGCATGGCTTCATACGACAACTATCTTGACAGGCATTGAACTTGCCAGCCGACGATCTGCCTCAGAGATCGGGAGAACTCGATGCCGATCTGAATGATCTCATTTTGGCCGTTTCGGTATTTGGCGGCGTAGTCTCGAGATTTCAATTGCCGTAGGGCTTCTCCCGTGGCGCTTTCACCATTCACGATCTTGAATTCGAAAAGAAAAACACGGTTTCCAAAACGAACCGCCAGATCGCATCGGCCTTGATTCGACACATCTTCGGCCGCAATATCCAATCCCAAGGCCGCCAAATGGCTGTAAAAAACGCTGGCAAAGTATCCTTCGTAGCGAGCAATCGGATTGTTTCGAATCCAGTCGTGCGGGATGCTTGCAAACAGCGCCTCAAAATGGGACCGCATACCCATGACATCAGCGTCACGAAACATCGGTAACAATCGCAATCCGGATTGCACCTGTATCTCTGGCGGAACCCCCCAACCACAGGCCAAGGCACGGTTCAAAGCAGCGCGGACTTCCCGGTTCGGCACACGCAACCGATAGAGGCGATCCCCCAATGGGGTGGTCATCGATTCCACGATCGTGACATAACCCGTTTGCCACAGCATTGCCTCGAGCTCGATCGCCTCCACGTCAAAGGCGGAAAGCAGGGCCTCGTCGGCAGTCAACCACTCGAGGCGCGGCGAGAAAAAACGACGAGCCTTCAACCAATCGACCAAAAACGTCGGAGAACCGGTTTCAAACCACCAGGAGCGAAATTCACGTTTGTCGAAAAGCAAAAGCACATCAAAGGGATTGTACACCGGTTCGCCCAACCAACGATAACCGTTGTACCAGCGCCGAATCTCAGCTCGATCGAATCCTTCGAGTTCAGGCCAAAACACCCTATCGATATCCTGGTCCGTGTAGCCACAGATCGTGGCATATCGGCCGTCAAGGGTCAAATCGGAAAGGTTGTTTAGCCCAGAAAAGATACTCACCTTACTGAATTTTGACACCCCGGTCAGAAAAATGAAACGAAGATAAGCATCCTGTCCTTTGATCACGGAATACAGATTTCGTAATCCATCACGCATCATTCGCGCAATTTTGGGAGCGGTAAGGTTATCCAGAATGGGCTTGTCATATTCGTCCACCAGCACCACTACCCCCTTTCCACCATAGGCGGCTGCAGCAGTCTGGATGAGTTCTCGAAAGCGAACATGAATCCCCTCACTGCGTTCCGAAAGAGCAACCTTTAATGAAGCGGCGTTTCGTTCGAGTTCTACGTGGATGTGATGTTCCAATTGCGCTTCGGATTGAAATCGGCCGTCTGCAAATGTCAGGTGAATAACGGGATGTTGGATCTCCCAGTTCCAGTTGTGTTCGAGGTAGAGACCTTGAAACAAGGGGCGGTTTCCGGAAAATGCTTCTTTCAAGGTATCGAGAAACAAACTTTTTCCAAACCGCCTTGGCCTCGAAAGGAAATAATAGGACCCGCTTTCGGCCAATTGCGAAACGAAATGCGTCTTGTCCACATAATAATACGAATCCCCGCGTATCTTGGAAAACGTCTGAATACCGATGGGAAGTTTTCGGCGCATGGTTTCCGCTCACCTATTTATCGTGAAAACAGTCGGCAGTGGGCAGTCGGCAGTAAACATCAGGCCCATTTTCATTCCCGGGGGCGGCGCCCAGCACAACGAGCATCTATCGTGAAAAGGCGTAACAAGTGACGAGTGACGAGAAATGCCCACCATCCTCCTTTACAGAAGGAGAAGATCGGTCAGCCACCCATAAAATTCCAATACGATCGTACTGTTCACGTCAGACACTCCAAACCCATATCCACCCCCCGCTACGCTACATGGTATGATTATTTCCGTCAAGGGGGATCGTCCTTTCTTCCGTTTGTTCACCAATGCCCACCGCCCGATCGCCCATAGATCGTCGTCCCCGCCTCCGCACCCATAGTCTCCGGATTGATTCCGAACGCCCACCCCTGGATCTTTTTCCGCACGTTTGTATCCAAGGTGATTCCTATTGGCATTTCATTTGCATACCTTATCCGTGAAATCTTTGTCCAAACCGGATTTTTCGTTCAACAACGTACCGTTGTCGGTATCGGTTATCGTCAATCATTTCGTATGTTTTCAACCCTGATAAAAGATCAGAAAGGAATCCCATGCTCGTCATCACTCGGAAGATGGACGAAAGTATCACCATTGGTGGGGACATCCGGGTGGCGGTTCTGGGAATCAAGGGGAATACCGTGAAATTGGGAATCGATGCGCCAAGGCAGACTCCGGTTTACCGAACGGAGGTCTATCAGAATATCATCGCCGAGAATTTGCGAGCGGCGGAACTCCCCCAGGATTTGTCCTTTTTGGATGGGCATCCGGGTAAAAAGGAGGGTGCATGATGTCTCAACGAAACGCCTTGAATTCCAATGAACCTTCCGCCCAGCTTCTGGAAATCCAGACCTCTCGATTCGGCGTTGTCCATGTAGAGGCCGATAAACTCATTCATTTCCCGGAAGGCTTGCTCGGCCTACCCGATCACCACGACTATTGCTTGTTACCTCATCAGCCGGGTTCACCCTTCTTTTGGCTCCAAAGCGTCACAGTCCCCTATCTGTCTTTTGTCGTGATCGATCCTCTACTGGGCGAGCCGAACTATTTCGATCATCTGCCAGATGCTGACCGTCAGCTTTTTGAAGGCGTAGAGGATGGGAATGTCATCGTTTTGGCACTGGTGACCGTGAAGCCTGAAAAAGACCCACCGCTTACCATGAACCTCGTCGGTCCTGTCGTGGTGGATCAGCGGACCCGCACGGCGCGCCAAGTCGTTTTGACCAGCACGCGATACAGTTGCAGACATCCCTTGGTATTGAAATAGTGCTTGAGCGAAACAGCGTTGTTCGGAGGTTGCTCATCACCCGCCCTTCGGCCTCGGTGGAAAAAGCGAAGGGATCGATCCGTCAGAAATCATCCAATGATGTTGTAACCAGGTGAGGGAGAATGAAATCCAATAAACGGAAAAAAGCCAAAAAAAACCAAGTTTCCTGCATTGTATCCCAGGGAAATTCGGAGCGTTACAACAGCCTTTTGGCGATCTATCACCAGGGCAAGGTCGAAGAAGCGCGATCGGGTTTGGAATCCTACATCTTGGATTACCCGAATGATCCCGACGGTTGGAATTTGTTGGGTCTGGTTCACCGGAAACGGTTGGCCTACGACGAAGCGGTTTCCTGTTTGGAAAAAGCCCTCTCCTTGAATGAGCGAAACGTGCTGTATTGGAACAATCTCGGAAGCATTTACAAAGATCGTGGAGACTACGATCGGGCCCTTGAGGTGTTCCAACAAGCCCTTTCCCGCAATCCGAACCATGCAGACATTTTATACAATGTCGGTCTGTTGCATCATTCCAGAGGGGAATACGATCTTGCTCGGGACTGGTATCGAAAGAGCCTTGCCATCCGACCCGATTTCGCCATGGCTCAGGGGAATTTGGTTTCCTTGGACAAAGAACAAGGCAGGATCGAGGAAGCCCTTCGCGGCTATCGCAGCATCATCGATACCAATCCGATGGATCATCATCAATGGTCGAATTATCTTCTGGTTTCCAATTACTTGGAAACCCTCACGCCGGAAGATCTCTTTTCTCGACATGTCGAATTTGGAACCACCTATGAAAAGGCCTTCTCCCCGTTGGCTCCGGCCGATTCCCAAGAGCCGATTCTTCGCCGTCGGATTCGAATCGGCTTTGTGTCTGCGGATTTTCGAACGCATTCGGTTGCATTCTTTCTGATGCCTTTTCTGGTGGGTTACGATCGCAAGCGGTTCGAGGTGTTCTGCTACAGCAACGGGAAGACCGTGGATGAAACCACCCAGAAGATGCAGGCTTTGGTGGATCATTGGCGAAACATCATGCCTTTGTCGGATGAAGATGCCGCAAGAACGATACAAGCGGATCGGATCGATATCCTCGTGGATTTGGCCGGACACTCCGGATACAACCGCCTGCCGGTCTTCGCTCTGAAACCGGCTCCCGTTCAGGTGACCTGGCTTGGGTATCCCAACACCACGGGGTTGACCCGCATCGATTACCGTCTGACGGATGCTTGGGTGGATCCGCCGGGAGATCCTGATCGTCTGCATACCGAGCGCTTGGTTAGGCTCCCGGATGGGTTTTTGTGCTATCAGGCGCCGAGCGATTGCCCGGAGGTATCCGATTTGCCTGCCGCTCAAACGGGGCGAATCACCTTTGGGTCTTTCAACAACCATGTCAAGATCACTTCTTACACGATACGGCTTTGGAGCCGCATCTTGCATGCCGTTCACAACTCTCGGTTGGTCTTAAAGTCGAGCGTCAAACAAGACACATCCCGAATGGATGCCATCATGAAAGATTTTTTGGCCCAGGGGATCGAACCGGAGCGGATTACCTTTCTCGAGTATCTCCCACTCAAAGAACATTTTGCTGCCTATCACGGCATCGATATCGCGTTGGATACCTTCCCATACAACGGCACAACTACCACCTGCGAAGCCTTGTATATGGGGGTTCCCGTGGCGGCTTTGTCGGGCAACAGCCATGCAGGACGGGTATCCGCCGGAATTTTGACACAAATCGGATTGGTCGACTGGGTGGCAACGGACGAAGAGGCCTTGGTGAAGCTTGTCGTCGAAAAGGCATCCCATATCGAAGGCCTTCAAAATCTTCGAATGCAATTGCGGCAAAAGATGCAAACATCCACTTTGATGGATCGCCAACGTTTCGTTCGAAATCTGCAACAGGCGTTTGAGGAGATGTGGGAAAGGTGGTGCAGAAAACAATTGGAAACCGTCAAAAAATCCATCGTTTGGATCGGCGCCGATCAAGCCGAAGACAGGGATTTTCTCGCCAAATGGGTTCGGCGCATACTGACCCAGGCAAACCGGGGAACCGAAATCGGATGTATCGAAGATCGGGATGCCTTTCTCGAAGTCTTCCAGCGTGCCAAGCAGGATAAAGACCCATCCAACAGACCCTACTGGATGTACGGTGCGATGGCGCTCTCCGAACTCGATACCTGTCTTGCCGAGGGAACAGCAATCGGTATTTATGTCTATTCCGATAACCCTTACCCGAAAATCGGTAGTGAAGCATCCTATGCTGATCCCCGTTTTCCCACGGAATCTAATGGCATGGGAAAACCATTCTCAATGGTGGCAAGGAGTTTGCTATCAACAGAAACGAGGAAGATCCCTTCTACCGGTCTGATGGTGATCTCAAAGAAAGACCTTCTCGAGGATCCGCTAAGGTGGATGTATGCAATGGCCTCTCGGTTGTCCATTTCCTTGGAGGAAACCGCAATGAAGCGGATTGCAGACGAATGCCGGACGGCGATCGTGGAAGCCGACACAGTGTTGACGAAGATTTCGGAGGAAAAGAAAGGATTGGGCCCCATGAACCTGAAACAATCGGATCAAGATCTTCGGTTCAGCCATCTGGATGGCGGTGCACCGCAGGTGGACATCGAAGATTCTTCCCTGAATCGAATCGATATGGGAAATCGAATGCATGACCTTGGACATGTACAAACGATCGGCATGGCACAACAAGAAGAAGATGTGTTGTGTGTTTCCTTGGAAGGTGGGCTAACGATGATCCTTCCCAAAACCGATGGTTACCCCACCTCGGGATGGATGCTTCTGGAGCGAAAACTCCGGAAGGAAGAAAGGGAGTTTTTGAAAAAATGGATGACCTCCGGGATGTATGGTGTGGATATCGGCGCTGGATATGGACCAGCCGCCTTGTTTGCAGCCTCCCTGTTCGGGCTCGAGGGAGGGATTTGGACCTTTGAAAAAGATCCGGCACGCTTGGCATGTTTGTTTCGAAGCTCGGCCGTCAATCGATTGTATACGCTTCATCTCGTGAAAGCCAGGGTATCGGATCGAACCGAAGAAAGAAGGCGATCTTTCGATGGATGGGCGGAAACGCAAACCCTTGCCTTGGACGATGCCAGGTTACGATACGACATGCCGCAGATCGATTGGGTACGCATCGATGCTGCAGAAGATACGTTGAGGGCATTCGAAGGAGGAAGACGTTTTTTTACGGAGAATTCTCCGTTGATCCAAGTGGTTTTCGGTACCGGTGGCGACCTGATTGCCGAAGTGATCCAATGGGCTGAGGAAAATGGCTACGACACCTATCGCCTCATTCCCATGCTGGCTTGTCTCGTTCCTTGTCGAAATCTTTCGGAAATTGAAGTCACCCAACCCAGTCTCTATTTTTGCAAGCCGGATCGGGCCGCCAAGCTATCGACCATGGGAGCCTTGGTCCGTCAGGAAATTGACATCAGGGCCGGAGGGGCAAGCGATCCGACACTGTGGCTGGAGCATGTTCGGTCGTTTCCGTATGCGATTCGGCTGCTCAAGAATTGGGAAAGCTATATCATGGAACACCTTCGAAACCCGGCTTGGCGGGTTCATCAGGAAGCCATGAGCTCCTACGCCATCGCCAATATGACATCCCTTTCCTTGGATGAGCGATGGCGCACCCTAATGCGGGCACAACTTTTGCTTACAGATTTGGTAGCTAAAGAAGCCTCTTTTTCAAGGCTGCAGACCATGGCGCGGATTTCGATGGATATGGGGTTGTACAGCCGAGCGTCTGCTATTTTGAATTATCTGGTCCAGATGATGGAAGGAAGTTCTGAATTGAGCATCGACGAACCGTTCTTATGTCCCTCCAAGCGACTTGAATCGGTCGACCCGAACATGGAAATCGGATCCTGGTGTTTGGCTTCGATTGTGGAAACCCTCGAAAACGCCAACACCCTGACGGACGAGACCGACGACACCCAAAGTCTTGGGCGGATCGATATTTTGAAAAGCACACCGTTCTTCGACGATCGCTTGGAAGAACGAAGGGTTTGGATCGAGAGAAAGCAGTGCATGAAATGGATCGATGAGAGTTTGAATCTGGGTGGTTTGAATGGATGATCACTCAAGCTTTTTCCAGAAAAGGACATTGAGATACCAAAAGAAAGGCCGAGGCAGGCCTCTCCACCAATGAAAACCGACGTAACCTTTTTTCTGACCACTGACTGCTGACTTTTGGCTTCTGACTTCTGTTTTCAAGCGAATTTATCCGCCATCTGTTTTCGGGAAAGAATCCCGATAGGACGTTTCCATAGCGTGAAACGCCATGTTCGGCATGAGGCTGAATCCCATGAAAAAAGCGAAAACCAAACATCTTCCGAAGGGATCCGGGAAGGACATCGAAAAACGGCTCTACCGTGCCTTGGAAGCCCACAAGGCCGGCAGGCTGGATGAGGCATGGGAGGATTACCGCCGGATCCTCTCCGTGAATCCCGCACACCCGGATGCCCTGCATCTATCCGGAATGATCCTGTATGCCCGCAAGCAATTCGAGCGTGCCGTCGATCTCATCCAGCGGGCGATCCGCCTCAAGCCCAACGAACCCATGTTTTATTACAATCTCGGCGCCACCCTGCATGAATTGGGGTGCTGGGAGGAGGCCGAAGCCGCATATCGAAAAGCGTTGAGCCTTCGCCCCGATTACGCCGAGGTCTACAGCAACTTGGGAAACACCCTAAAGAGCAAGGGGAAATTCACCGAAGCCATCGCAAGCCTCAAACGCGCCATCGAACTCAAGCCCGATTTTGCGGATGCCTACTGCAATCTTGGGGCAGCGCTCGCCGCAATGGATGCGACCCAAGAGGCCGAAGCCTGCTATCAAAAGGCCTTGGCCTTTCAGCCCAGAAGCCTGCAGACCTGGCACAATTACGGAAACCTCTTTCGAGATCGGGATCGGTTTGCAGAGGCACATATGTGTTTTAAGACCGCCCTCGAAATCGATCCATCGCGGCCGGAGAGCCTGAACAACCTGGGGCAGATTCTGATGCTTCAAGGGGATGCCGTGGAATCGCTCCGTTATGTCAAGGCGGCCTGGGATCTCAAACCGGACTACTGGGCGGCAGGATCGAACTGGCTGCTTGGCCTGCATTATCCGGGGACCGTCTCCGAAGAAGACATCTTTTCCGCTCATCGCCAATGGGCCAAGAGGGTGATGGATGCCTATCCGGTGGTGACAACCGCTTATGATTGCTCTCAAAGAGCAGACGATCGGATACACATCGGATATGTCTCTGCGGACTTTCGTACCCATTCGGTGGCCTATTTCATCGAACCGATCCTGACCCATCACGACCGGAGCCGCTTTCATATAACGGCTTACTCCGATACGGAAAAAGAAGATGAAACAACGGATCGACTCCGAGGTCTTGTCGATTCTTGGAAACAGACATCCTACATGAAGGATGAGACGCTCATTGAAACGATCCGGCGAGACGGAATCGATATCTTGGTGGATTTGGGAGGACACACTGCCGGAAACCGCCTGGTAATGTTCGCTCGAAAACCGGCCCCCATTCAGGTGACCTATATCGGATATCCCGATACCACCGGGCTCGACACCATGGATTATCGAATCACCGATGCTTGGGCGGATCCTCCTGGAATGACCGATTTATGGCACACCGAGACCTTGGTGCGCTTGAAATCCGGGTTTTTATGCTATCGACCCTCCGATCATGCACCGGAGGTCGGCGCATCGCCGTTTGACGCCAACGGATACATCACCTTTGGATCCTTCAACAACTTGGCCAAGGTCAGCGATACCATCCTTCACGCCTGGGCGAAGATTTTGGCCTTGGTTCCCAACAGCCGTTTGCTCCTGAAGGCAAGGCCCCTGAAAGATCCTCAAGTTTGCGAAAACGTACTCCAACGGCTTCAACGCGTTGGAATCGATCCCCATCGAGTGGTGTTGCAAGGCGCCTTGTCCCATAAAGAGCACCTGGCCCGATATGGGGAAGTGGACATCGCCTTGGACACTTTTCCCTATCACGGCACGACGACCACCTTCGAGGCGCTCTGGATGGGGGTGCCGGTGGTGACGGCATCGGGCAAGACGCACGTGTCCCGGGTGGGATGCAGCATTCTGCATCGGATCGGAATGGAGGAACTGATTGCATCGTCCTTGGATGCTTATGTCGCGAAAGCGACGGAACTGGCTTTGGATACCAGAAGGCTTGTCTTGCTTCGACAGGGCATGCGTCACAGGATACGCGCCTCGACACTGATCGATGGCCGGTCGGTGACCGGCAGCCTCGAAGAGGCCTACCTCTGGATGATGGAAAACCGAAAGGAAGGCAGATGATAAGCGGCCGAGGCATAACTGTTCGAGGGGATGAGGATGGTAAGGCGGTCTTCCAGTTCTTCGTTTCGGACCATCCTTCTCTGCCAAACAACCTTTTTGATATACGAAGAGAGAACGATGTCACAAGGGAATTATCCATCTGATCGTTTAAATAAATCGATACGTCTTTACAAGGGGGGAAGAACACCATGGCTATGACAATTCGCACCAATTTACCATCGGAAGTGGCGCAGAAGAATCTGACGCGCTCCCAGAATGCGTTGAACCGGAGCCTGGAGAGACTTTCTTCGGGCCTCCGGATCAACAGCGCCAAGGACGACGCAGCCGGAATGGCCGTGTCGAACCGTTTCAACGCACAAATCAGGGGGCTCAACCAAGCCGTCCGAAACGCCAACGACGGCATTTCCCTGCTGCAGACCTCTGAAGGCGGGATGCAGGAGGTGACCAATTTGCTTCAACGCATGAGAGAGCTGGCCGTTCAGGCTTCCAACGACACCTACTCCCAGGCGGACCGATCGGCCATGCAAGCCGAACTTGATCAGCTTTACGCAGAAATCGACAGGATCGCAACATCCACCCAGTTCAACGGAGTTCGGCTTTTGGATGGATCGGGAGGAGCCAAGAGCTTCCAGATCGGTTCGGATGCCGGAGAGAGCATTTCCGTAACCCTGCAGAGTGTCCGAACGAGAGATTTAAATTTGAATGGTTATTCGGCCCTGGGAGAGCTCAACGGCGGAAGGATCTCAACAGTCAATTCTACAGGATTGACCATCAATGGGGTGGCGATATCGGCGGCAGCTGCGAATACGGCAGAATCCGCTGCCGTTAGAATCAATGAAAAGACTGGAGAAACCGGGGTTACGGCGACAGCCTACAATACGGTTCGGGGGGCCGGCGGCGCAAACGGAATCGTTTCGGGATTGACCATCAACGGGAGTACGGTTAGAAATTCTGGCAATATGCAAGAACTGGTGGACAACATCAACAAAGATGTCGCCGGTGTCACAGCGATACTCAACAGCGATGGTTCGATCACCCTCAGCAACGATACAGGACAAAATATCCTCATAGGTGGCAATGTAAACGGTTCCGGTTTGGTGGCAAACAATTACAAGGGCTATCTGTCACTGAAAGACGAAAAGAAAGAGGCGATTCAAATCACCGCTACAGGCGGCAATGTCGCAAAGCTTCAGGGATGGGGATTCAATCAATCCACAGGGGCAACGACGTTGATCGGCGGTTCGGTATCGAGTGCAGCATTGAATGCGGGGGATCTCTACATCAACGGCGTGGATGTCGGTGCTTCGAAAGGTAGCAGTGCAGGCGATAAGGCTGCAGCCATCAACAGCGTTCTCGACAAAACCGGGGTCAGGGCCTCTGCGTTTACCCAACAGGCTTATACACTTAATTTCACCGCTACTGTCACAGCCGCCGACATTTCCATCAACGGGACGACCGTCGATTTAAGCGCGGTAACAAATCTCGAAGATGTGATCAATGCGATCAACACGACGTTGAACGGAATGATCGATGCCAGCGCCAATGAATTCGGCCAGTTGGTTTTGACTTCGGAGTCGGGATGGGATATTGTTGTTAATGATGCATCAGGACCAAATGGATTCATGGGGTTGTCGGCCCTCTCCTCGGTAACACGTGGAATGATCACCTTGACTTCGGATACAGGGGCGGATATCAAGATCGAAGGAAGCGCAGCCGATCCCACGACCGTGTCCAAAGCTGGGTTTACAACACAAGGTGGAAGCAGCGAAGCCGTGGGTTCCGGTTTGAGCCTAATGAGCCTGGCCAATGCCAACAACGCGATCAAGCGGATCGATGAGGCCATTGACCGGGTTTCCTACAACAGGGCGGAACTGGGTGCGGTACAAAATCGATTGGAATCCACCATCAACAACCTGCAGAACGTGGCCGAGAACTTCATGTCAGCAAACGGCCGGATCACGGACGCCGATTTCGCCCGTGAAACCGCTGAAATGACCAAGTACCAGATCCTGTCTCAGGCAGGGGTCGCCATGATGGCTCAGGCCAAGCAGATCCCGCAGCAAGCCATTCAGCTCTTGCAGCAGTAAACGGTACATCCCACCGATCCACCTTCGGGGCGACCGGCCGGTCGCCCCGATTCTCCTCCTCTTTTCCCTCACATCCGATCCAAAACCACCCCGACCAGCAATACCACACTGATAACACTGTTGATATGAAAGAAGGCGATGTCGATGTGGGTGAGGTCATCGGGCTTGACCAGCCGGTGCTCGATGACCAACAAAACGGTAATGACAGCCACACTCGTCAGATAGGGCCATCCCAGGTCAAACAGCGCCGCAAGGGCGATCAAGGACAGCACCGTCACCACATGCAGCAGGCTGGAAACCTGAAAGGCTTTCCGAACCCCCAGCCGCGCCGGAAGCGAAAACAAACCGATGTTTCGATCAAAATCCATATCCTGGCAGGCATAGAGAATATCGAAGCC
>Ga0101944_10005532_pt1 | contig 14274 bp, 12 predicted proteins | sample DewCreD2012metaG_FD_75245 | JGI IMG/M metagenome (GOLD analysis project Ga0101944, IMG submission 75245) | Hot spring sediment bacterial and archeal communities from British Columbia, Canada, to study Microbial Dark Matter (Phase II) - Dewar... ... | reverse complement strand
GGTTGCCCGCCGGGGCCGAAGAGCAGGCCGCCTGCGGCGCCGGCTCCCGGGCTTGCGAGCAGAGCTTCGGCGAGAGCGGCGGGAGGCGAGAGCAGCTCGACGTCGGGGTTGAGGATCAGAACGGCATCGGCGTCCGGAAGAGCGCGGAAGCCCTGATTGACGGCGCCGGCGAAGCCGCGGTTGTCCTCATTGGCGATGAGCCGGACCTGCGGAAACTGGCGGGCGATGGAGCGGCTCGCATCGGTGCTGGCGTTGTCGATGACGAGGATGCCGGAGGGGAACTGATCCGCGAAGCGGAGGCAGGACTCGAGGCAGGCGGCCAGGCAGCCGGCGGAGTTGTGGGTGATGACGAGGGCTGCCAGGTTCATCGCGCCACCGCAAAGTAGAGCTTCCAGTAGGGCTCGGGACGGGTTGCCTGCTGGAGGCGGAGGATTTCGTTTTCGCACCCGGCGAGGATGGGCTCGAGCCGTGCGCGCGGGGCGCGGGGGAAGGAGCGGCGCGCGCGGGGCGCGTCGCGGAGGCCGCGCCATTTCCCGCGGAGCCAGGCCAGGAGGCGGCCGCGGCGCGCGGCGAGGAGCGCCCAGAGGAGCTGTCCGGCGAGGACGCGCCACCACCATGCGGCGGGGAAGTGCTTGGCGGCGAGAAGGAGCTGATTGCGGGCCAGGAGTTCCGTCATCGCCGGGCTCCAGGGGCCGAGCGTGGCGCTGCCGTGGTGGTAGGCGATGGCGGAGGGGACGTAGACGCCCTGGAAGCCCTCCAGCGAGGCGCGGAGGAAGAATTCGACGTCTTCGAGATAGGAGCCGAAGAACTCGTCGAGGGGGCCGGCGCTGTCGAAGACATCGCGGCGGATGAGGACGGCGGTCATCGGGGCGAAGCGGATGGGGCGGGGCTCTGCGAAGAGGGGGCCGTCGGGGAGACCGGCGCCGGCGCGCCAGGCGCAGCCGCTGCGGGCGAGCAGATCGTAAGAGGCGTCCAGGCGGGAGGGGTTTGCGAGCTGGCGGACGCGGGGAGCGGCGAAGGCGGCGCCGGCGGAAAGGGCTGCATCGAGAAGGCTCTCGAGGCAGCCGGGGTGGAGCTCGACGTCGTTGTTGACGATCCAGATCCAGCGGGTGGAGGAGGCGCGGACGCCGCGGTTGACGGCGGCTGCGAAGCCGAGATTGGAGGGCAGAGGCAGGAGGTCAGCCTCTGCCGCTGCGGCGACGTCGCGGCTGGAGTCCGTGCTGCCGTTGTCGACGACGAGCAGGCGCGCGCAGGGGACGGACTGCCGCCGCAGGGACTGCAGGGCGCGGCCGAGCAGAGCGGCGCGGTTCCAGTTCGGGATGATGGCGGTGACCTGCTCTACGTTCACAGACAAAACAGCCGAGGCAGCCTGCAGGATGGAGGGAACAGAGGCGGGAAATTTCAGTGTAGCACCGGATCAGCGGCGGGCAAAGCGCTTTTTCAGGAGGAACCAGAGATTGTAGAAGCCGTCGCGCCAGGGGTTGAGCTTGATCTCGCCGAGGCGGGAGGAGTAGAGGATGGAGATTTCCTCGAAGCGGAGACCGGGCTGGAGGAGGGCTTCGATCTTGATTTCCTCGGAGAACGCCATGCCGTCGCTTTCGAGTTTCATGTTCTGGAGGATGGAACGGCGGAAGACCCACATGCCGCTCTGCGAGTCGCGGACCCAGCGGAAGAAGAGCAGAGACATGGCGAGGCTGAGGATGAGGTTGCCGACCTTGTGCTTGAAGCTCATGGCGCGGCGGTCGCGGACGGGGAAGCGGCTGGCGTTGAGGAAGTCGGCTTCCAGATGGAAGAAGGCTTCGAGCAGGTAGCTGATGGCGTCGGGCGGGTAGCTGTGGTCGCCGTCGAGGGTGACGATGATGTCGCCGGTGGCCATGCTGAAGCCTTTCTTGTAGCTGCGTCCGTAGCCGCGGACATCCTCCCGGATGACCATGGCGCCGAGGCTGCGGGCGACCTCGGCGGTGCGGTCCGTGGAGGCGTTGTCGACGACGATGACTTCGTCGACGAACGGGGGCATGCGGCGCAGCACCTCGGCGATGCCCTGTTCCTCGTTCAGGCAGGGGATGACGACAGTGATCTTGTGGTCTTTGTACAAGCGCCCGTCTTTCCGGCTCCCGAAACCGTCTATTGTATAGTTGCAGAACCCGGGAGCGAGCAAAGCGATGAGGAAAGCCCTGTTGATGATGGCGATGGTGGCGGCGGCGGGCGCGCAGGAGGCGGGACCTGGCCAGTCCGCGGGGAGCGAACTGCTGCAGATCCGGCATGTGTACCTGCTGCCGATGGCCAACGGGTTCGACCAGTATCTGGCGAATCATCTGACGCGGCAGGGGCTGGTGCAGGTGGTGGCGGACCCGTCGAAGGCGGACGCGATCCTGACGGACCGCATCGGCAAGGCGTTCGAGGACAAGCTGGAGGAGCTGTATCCGCAGCCGAAGCCTGTGGAAGAGAAGCCGGCGAAAGAAGAGGAAGAGGCGGACAAGCCAGCTTCAACGCTGATGGATCTGAAAGTGGCTCCAATGGATCGGCCAAGCTCGTTCGGGAGGGGAAGGGGAACGATCTTCCTGGTGCATCGGGGCTCAAGGGCAGTGGTGTGGTCGGTTTACGAGCGTCCGAAGCGGACTCTGCCGGATGAGCTGGACCGGACAGCGAAGCGCGTGGCGGACGAAATGGGGAAAGCGATCCGGGAGGCGGGAAAGCCGAAGAAATAACCCCCGGCGGGTTTGAGAGACTTCCAATCGCCTCGAGATGAAAACGGGCCGGCGTGCAGCCGGCCCGTTGGTCATCTGGAGAAGCCCGGCTCAGGCGCGGCGGCGGATGAGGCCGAGGGCGAGCAGTCCGGCGCCAAGGAGAAGGAGAGTGCCGGGCTCGGGAATCTGTCCCGCAGGGGAGTCCGTGTCGGGGCGCGGGACAAAGTACAGGGTATTGCCGGACGAGCTGTGGGCGGTCTCCAGCCCAAGGTTCCAGAGGCCGTCATTCGCCTTCTTGGCATAGAAGTTGCCCCAGACGGGGTTGCGGGCGGAAAAGAAAGTGTAAGTGGAGAGGCCTTCGTCGAACTTGACGCCGTAGATGGACGCGGGCAAGCCGGGTTCGAATTGCCGGGACCAGAAGAGTTCCAATCCGAGCGAAACTCCGTTTCTCCATTGAAATCCGAGATGCAGTCCGACTGGCCTTCGATGATGCAGCCGGGGCTGAGCTCGAGGATGAAATGAGACATTTCGAGCGGCACGTTTCCGTTGTTCCCGGAAGGCTCGAAGAAGGAGTAAGAGTAGGTGTACAGGTTGGTGACGTTGTTGAAAGAGATGGTCCAGGAGATGCCTGTGCCCGGGTCAAAGGGATTGTTGCCCGCGCCCAGGGAGTTCAGGCCGCCGCCCGTCGTCAGCGTACGCTGTCCATTCCAGTCGCCCGGAAGAACCGCTGTTCCGTAAACAGGCGTCGCCCATGCGGCCGCAGACGCGGCAATCAAAAGAACAAGGGCGAAGGCCCAAAATCGTGATGACATGTTGATTCTCCTCCGCGGTTGGAGTACCTCGCTACCGTCATCAGTGAGGGTTGCGGGCCGGGAAGGCCATAGAGCTTCGAAGAGGGTTCGTACTGTAACCCTCACGGCGCTGCAGGCGGCGGCCCCATTGCATGGGAGGGCGATCCGGGGGGGCGTGCCCCAGGGCTGGAGATAAAAGGCACGATTGACAACGGTTTGGGGAAGGTTTCAGGCGGGATTGGCTGGAGGAGTGCGGTGGTAATCGAGGAGCCGGGTACCATGACTCGAACTGCAAGTCGTCGCCTGCGGGAGGGATGGAACAGTGCGGAGGCGCCCGGCGGAGCCGCAGTGCAGGACGGGCAGCGGGCGGGCCTGCTCTAGAATATGGGGCGGGCCGGGAGGCGAGCAGGATGAATTGGACGCGCCGCGAGTTTATTGTTGGAGTTTCCGCAGCGGCAGTTGCCGGACAGCCGCCGGGAGCGGGATGGCACCAGCGGGTGCGGCGGGTGGGGCAGGTGAATTTCAGCGAGAAGGATGTGGCCGAGGCGGATGTGGAAGAGTGGGCAGACTACTGGGCTTCCTGCCGGGTGGATGCAGTGCAGATCAACGTCACTGGAATGATCGCGTTCTATCCGACAGAAGTTCCTTTTCACAAGCGGAGCCGGTGGCTGGGCGGGAGGGACTTTTTCGGCGAGTGCACGAGGGCGGCGAAGAAGCGCGGCATCCGCGTGATCGGGAGGCTGAGTCCTGACCTGCAGTGGGAAGATGCGCTGGAGGCGCATCCGGAGTGGTTTGTGCGCGACCGGGAAGGAAAGCCCGTGCCGCCGTTCAGCCGCACGCCCGGCCTTTATCAGACGTGCATGTTCTCGCCGTACTTCAGCGAGCAGACGCCGGCGATTCTGCGGGAGGTGAACGCGCGCTACGACGTCGACGCGTTCTACGCGAACGGCTGGCCGAACTGGAACCTGCCGGAGTGCTGGTGCGAGGCTTGCCGGCGGCTGCCGCCGCGGGGGATGCCGGAGTTTCGCGACGCGTTCATGGATCGTGTGATCGAGCTTTGGACGCTCTACGACCGGATTGCGAAGGAGAAGAGCGCGGAGAATCTGTTTTTCGGCAATCTGGGGGGCGGGTTCCGGACGGGCGTGGACCTGCACCGGCTGGCACCGCACTGTTTCTGGTTCAACGCGGACAATCAGGGGCGCACGGGGGCGGCGCCGGTGTGGGGCGCGGCGCAGCAGGGGCGGGTGTCGCAGGCGGTGATGAAGGGGCGCACGGTGACGAACGTGACGGGCGCGTGGTCGACGGGGTCGCCGATGTGGCGGAACGCGGCCAAGAGTGCGGCTGAAGCCGAGATCTGGATGGCGCAGACGGCGGCAAGCGGGATGGCCGTGTGGTATCACTGGCTGGGCGCGCAGACGGGACTGGGCGAAGACCGGCGCTGGCAGGAGCACGGGCGGCGCTTCCTGCAATGGCACGCGAAGCACAATGCGCACTTCGTGAACCGGCGGCCGCTGGCCGAAATCGCGCTGCTGCTGCCGCAACGGACGCAGACGTTTTACGCGAACCCCGGCGAGGGCGACGCGGGCGAGCACGTGCAGGGCTGGTATGCCGCGCTTCTTGAGGGGCGTCATCTGTTCGGGTTTGTTCACGAGGACGACCTGAGCGGCGACACGCTGGCGCCCTACCGGCTGCTGATTCTTCCGAATGCGGCGTGGCTGAGCGATGAACAGTGCCGCAGGGTGGAGGCGTTTCGAGCGCAGGGCGGGGCGGTTATTGCAGACTTCGAGACGAGCCTGTACGACGAGCGTGGACGGGCGCGGGCGGACTTCGGGCTCGCGAGGCTGTTCGGAATCCGCAAGACGGGCGAGAGGACAGGGGTGCGCGGTTTCTACAACTCGTTTTATGCGCGCATCGAGAACACGGAGCATGAAGTGTTGCGGGAATTCCAAAACACGCGGTGGCTTGCGGGGGCGGAGTGGCGCGTACCGGTGCGCTCAGAGACCGCGCCGGTGCTGACGGTGGTGCCCCCGTACCCTGGGTATCCGACCGAGGCTGTGTTCACGGAGACGCCGCGGACGGACGAGGCGGCACTGGCGCTGCGCGAGGCGGGCGGCGGGCGATGCGCGTATTTTGCGGGCGACGTCGGGCGGACGTTCTGGCGCTCGTTTCATCCTGATCCGCTGCGGCTGATGCTGGACACGATCGACTGGGCGTTGCGCGGGCGGCGTGCCGTGCAGGTGGAAGGCGAAGGGCTGCTGGAGCTGTTCGCCTGGGAGACGGAGGCGGGGTTCGCGCTGCATCTGCTGAACTACAACAACCCGCAGGCGCACCGCGGCGCGTATCTGAAGCACTCGCCGGTGGGAGAGCAGCAGGTGAGGTTCGAACTGCCGCGGGAAGCGAGGGTGCGGCGCGTGACTGCGCTGCGCAGCGGCGAGGCGCTGCGGTTTGGGCAGAAGGGAAGGGTTGTGGAATTCACGATTCCCGCCGTGCGGGATTACGAGGTGGCGGCCATCGAGTAACGCGGGCGTCAGAGGGAGCGGATGAGTTCAAGGACGAATTCGGCGCAGTAGCGGCCGGCGATGCGTTCGAACGTGGGGTGCTCCCATTCAGTATCCGAGACCATGCGGATGGCGAGGAAGCGGACACCGAGGCCGATGGCGGCGCCGTGAGCGAAGGCGCTCTCCATGTCCTCGGTGTCGGTGCCGTAGGCGCGGTGGAGCCACGAGATGTAATCGAGCTGGCGGTTGTACTGGAAGGCGGAGCCGATGTTGCCGCGGAGGACGCGGCCGCGGGGATTCGGGATCTTTTCGGCGGCACGAAGAAGTTCGGCGTCGCCCGGAAAAGAGGAGTAGGTCACGGGCTGCCCGCCGGGCAGGCGGACGACGTGGGGCTTGGGCTTCCAGGCGCTGACGTCGATGCCGGCGCCGTCATCGCCGTGCGGGGACTCGAAGGCGGAATAGTCGGTGGTCTTCTCGCCGAGGACGATGTCCCAGAGCTTGAGGATGCGGTTGTGGCCGCCGGCAGCGCCCTGATTGACGACAGCCCAGGGACGGAACTCGCGGATGGCGAGAGCGGTGGAAGCAGCGGCGTTGACGGGACCGACGCCAGTGCGGCTGACGACGACGTCGAGCCGGCCGATGCGCCCGCGCCAGAAGCTCCAACCGCCGATGCGGGACTCGAGGGCGCGGGGGCGGAGCGCGTCGAGCAGGGGGCCGAGCTCGCCGTCGACAGCGCCCTGCACGAGGAGAGGACCGGAGGAGCGCGCGGCGGCTGCGGCGGCGGAAGAAACAAAGCTTGCAAGAAATGTTCTTCTCTGCATGGCGGGTCAGCCCTGGCCCAGATAGAAAAAGCGTAACAGGAACAGGGCCGTGAGGAGGTAGACGAGCCAGTGGACGCGGCGCCACTCTCCCGAGAGCATGCGCAGCAGCGTGTGGGCGGTGAAGCCGAAAGCGAGGCCGTTGGCGATGCTGAACGTCATGGGAATGGCGGCGAGCGTGAGGAAAGCGGGGATGGAGGCGGCGGGCTTCGTCCACTCGATTTCCTCCGTGTGGACGAGCATGAGCGCGCCGACGACGATCAGCGCGGGGGCGGTGGCCTGGGCAGGGACTGCGCCGAACAGCGGGGCGATGACGAGCGCGACGAGGAAAAGAATGCCGCACACGATGGCGGCGACGCCGGTGCGTCCTCCGGCGACCACGCCGGCGGCGCTTTCGATGTAGCTGACCACCGTGGAGGTGCCGCAGGCGGCGCCGATGGAAGAGGCCGTAGCGGCGGAGGCGAGGATGCGGTTGACGCGGGGGATGCGTCCATCCGGGCCGATGAGCCCGGCGCGCGTGCCTACGGCGACGAGGGTGCCGACGTTGTCGAACACGTCGACGAAGAGGAAGACGAAGATGATCTCGAGCAGGCCGAGCTGGAGAGCGCCGCGGACGTCCATGGCGAGCCAGGTGGCGCCGAGGGCCTTCGGCGAATAGGCCTGCGGGGTCCAGTCGAAGAAGCCCAGGGCCGCTCCGGCGCCGGCCGTGGCGAGGATGCCGACGAGCATGGCGGCGCGGACGCCGCGCACGAGCAGGGCGCAGATCAGCAGAAGGCCGCCGAGAGCGAGCAGGGTTTTCGGATCGCGGAGGTTGCCAAGGCTGACCATGGTGGCGGGGCTCGCCTGGATGATGCCGGCGTTGCGCATGCCGATGAGGGCGATGAAGAGCCCGATGCCGACGGCGACGGCGCTGTACAGCTCGCGGGGGATGGACTCGAGAATCAGCTGGCGGATGCCTGCGGCGACGAGGAGAAGAAAAATGATTCCGCTGATGAACACCGCGCCGAGCGCCGTCTGCCAGGGGACGCCGAGGCCGAGGCAGACGGTGTAGGTGAAGTAGGCGTTGAGTCCCATGCCGGGGGCGAGTGCGATGGGATAGCGGGCGAGCGCGCCCATGAGGAAGCAGCCGATGGCGGAGGCGAGGCAGGTAGCGGCGGTGACCGCCTGCTGGGGCATGCCGGCTTCGCCGAGGATGGAGGGATTGACGAAGATGATGTAGGCCATGGTGACGAACGTCGTGCACCCGGCCAGCACCTCGGTGCGCCAGTTTGTGCCCAACTCACGGAACTGGAAGTACGATTCGAGCGCGGCGCGCATTTCCCTGACAGGATACAGAATCCCCCTTGAGCGGCGGCATGCCGGCTCCGGCGCGTCAGGAAGAGTGCTTGCGCAGCTCGGCCTCGAGGTGGCGGAGTTCGGCTTCCAGCAGGGCGCGGAAGCGCGCGTTGGAGCAGCGGCTCAGCTCCCCGCGCACGCGCACGAGGTCGAGTTCCAGGGCGCGGCGCCTGGCCTGCTGGAGAGTTTCAGCCTGTTTCTGGGGAGCGGCCCCGGCTCTCGAGCGCCGTGCGGCCGCATCTTCGATTTGCGACTCCACGGACTTGCTTTCCCAGCCGCGTGCCATGATTCCATTTTAAGACGCTGCAGTCTGCTCTCATGAAAATGGCCCGCTGAGGGGGCTGCAAGGGGGGCGTCCGGTCGCGCGCCCGGCCCGATGCGGAGATGTCGAGGGGTTGGGGGAGGTTCGTCGACCGCCTGGCCAGCCCTGCGGGCAGCTCCCGCGCGGCTCAGAACCCGCTTTGAACGCGCGGGGATTTTCGTTGTGAATGGTCATTCAGGGGGCCATTTCTCGAGGCGCCAGGCCATGTCCCAGAACATCCATTCGTAGCGGGCGCTGCGCTCAAAGGCGGCGAGAGCACGGGCGCGGATCTCGGGAGAAGCGCCGCCGGCGGCGGCATTGAAAATGGCGATGGCCTCCGAAACGCTCTTTTCGTAATCCTGGCCGGAGTACTGGCGAATCCACTGCTGGTATTCGGGGACAGGGGAGCCTTTTGCAGCGAGCGCTTTTCCGGCGTCCATGTAGATCCAGTAGCAGGGAAGCACGGCGGCCATGCCTTCCAGGAACGAGCCGCGGCCGACAGCGGCGCGGAGATGGTTGACGTATGCCGCATTGGACGGGGCGATGGAGAAGGAAAACTCGACGGATTGCCGCTGTTGCGCCTGCAGCCCGAGGATGGAGGCGTGAAGGGCAGCTTCTTCAGCGATGGCCTCGGAGGCGTGACGGGCGAGGGTGCGCGCGTGATCGGCGTCGGGAGCTTTGGCGGCGAGCTCCAGAAGGAGGCGCGAGAACTCGCGCAGGTAGAGCAGATCCTGTTCGAGATAGAAGCGGAACTTCTCGCGGGGCAGAGTTCCCTCGGACAGAGCCCTGAGGAAAGGATGGTCGACGGTTTTCCGCCAGACGGGATCGGCGTGACGGCGGCACTCGGCGGCAAAACCGCCGGGCTGCGAGGCGAGGGAAACAACGGCCAGGAACAGAAGAAGCAGAATGCGTTTCATTGGACGAGTCTCCGTGCGTGGTGGAAGACGGCGCGCAACATTTCGCGCGTGAGGCGGCCAGTCTGGGTGTTCTGCCGGCTGGGGTGGTAGGAATCGAGCAGAATGAGGCAACCGGCCTCGTGCACAGCGCCGTGAGAAAACGGGAACGCATTGCGGGGCAGGCCGCGGAGGACGAAGAAGTTGTCGTGGGCGAGGCGGCCGAGGGCGACCACGACCCGGACGGACTTCAGCAGGGCGAGTTCGCGCGCGACATATTCGCGGCAGCGGGCGAACTCTTCCGGGAGCGGCCTGTTGGCTGGCGGGGCGCAGCGGACGCTGGCACCGATCCATGCGCCGGAGAGAGCAAGGCCATCGCCGCGGCGGGTGCTTTCGGGCTGATTGGCGAAGCCGGTTTCCCAGAGGGCGCGGTAGAGCCAGTCGCCGGAACTGTCGCCGGTGAAGACGCGGCCAGTGCGGTTGGCGCCGTGAGCGCCCGGGGCGAGACCGAGGATGTAGACGCGAGCCTCGGGATCACCGAATCCGGGGACGGGGCGGCCCCAGTAGTCCCAATCCCTGTACGCGCGGCGCTTTTCACGCGCGACCCGGGCGCACCAGGAGAGAAGGCGGGGGCAGCGCTGGCATTGAAGGATGTCGTGCTCGAGTTTCCGCAGACTGTCTCGCACCCAGACCCCTGGATGAGAACATAGCACGGCGGATACAGCGCGGGCCGCGGCGGGAAACCCCGAACAAGGGGCAGCGCAGGACACGTTTGGAGCAGACCCCAGCCAGGGACGAGGCGCGGTTTCAAAGCGGGGATCAGAGGCGGGCGGCGGAGCGGGCGCGGGCGATCTGCGGGGCGAGGTCGGGGCGGTCGCCGGCGAACTGCAGAAAGATGTCGTAGAGGCGGCGGGCTTCGTCGGTCCGACCTGAGGCGCGGGCGATTTCGGCGCGGGTGAAGAGCGCATTCGGATAGACGAGGAAATCGTAGAACTCCATCTGGCCCTGGCTGAGGAGCGGCCATGCGTTGCCGAGGGCTTCGGAGGCCTGCCGAGTGTCGCCTGTCTGGATCAGGCAGAAGGCGCGGAGTTCGCGGAAGGGGCTGTCTGTTCCTCCCGGGGAACGGTCGACAACCGTCTTCCAGGCATCGGCGGCGCGGCTCCAGTCACGGCGGGCGGTGAGGGAGAGGGCGCGCAGTTCGAGCTGGAGGCGCTCGTCGCGGATCCGATCCGGGAAAGAGGGATCGGAGGCGGCGGTGGCGTATGCGAGGAAGAGCTCGATCATCGGATCGGTGGCAGGCGGACGGGAGCGGAGGATGGGGGCGGCGGAGGCGGGGTCGGCGAACGCCTGGCGCAGGGCCAGCATGGCGGAGGCCAGGAGGTGGATGGGGCTTGTGCTGTCGCTGGCGAGGCTTGTCCATCGCTGGCGGGCGAGCGCGGACTGGCCTGTGAGGAACTCCCAGCGGGCCCGGCGGAGCTCGATGGAGCGGTCGCCGGCTTCGGCGCGATGCTGGAGGAAGCGGCCGATGGCTTCGGAAGAGCGGCGGGGATCTCCGTAGAGCATCCAGCAGAGGGCGGCTTTCTCCATGGCGGCGCCGCTGTTGAAGCTGCGGTCCTTGCGATAGCTCTCTTCGAACGCCTGATAGGCTTCGGTGAAGCGGCCGGCCATCATGAGGATCTCTCCGCGGCTGTCGGCGGGATTCGGAGAGGAGTCGAGCTCGGCGTAGCGGGCGGCGGCTTTGAGGGCTTCGTCAAAGCGTCCGGCGTAGGCATGGGCATAAGCGAGGGAGTTCCAGAAGAGGCCATTTTGGGGATCGATGGAGATGGCGCGCTGGAGAGCGGCGGCGGCCTGATCGAACTGGCGGTTGGCGACGAGGACTTCGGCGAGACGCCCCTGAGCGACGGGGTCGCCGGGAGCAGCGGCAGCGATCGCCTGCTGGGCGGCGGCGATGGCGCGGGGGGCGGCGCGAAGCTGGGCGGCAATGAGGTCGAGGCGGCTGCGGGAGAGTGGATCGATCTCCCTGCCATGAAGACTGGAGGCGCCCGCCGCCTGGAGAGCCTCCTCGCGCAGCCCGCGGCGCAGAGCGGTTTCAGCCCAGCCGAGCCAGCACCAGCCGCAGGAGGGGTCGTCTTCGGCGGCGGCGCGGAAGGCAGCCTGGGACTGCTCAGGCGTGGAAGCGGAAAGGGCTTCGGCGAGGCGGCGGGCGGCGGAATCCTTCTTGACGGAGATGGGCTGGAGAGAGGCGGAAGGCTGGAGCGCGGAGGCGACGAAGCGCGCTGCGCCGGAGAGGAGGGACAACCAGTCAGCCGAGGGGCGCGCGATCACCTCGTGCCGCACGAGCTTGTGCGAGGGGAGCTCGTAGAGGAAGAGGTGGGCTTCGACGTTGCCGCTGCGGAGAGAGAGGAAGCCGGCAAGCTGATGCGTGGCGCCGGAGAGGCCGGCGGCGTTGCGGACTTCGGCGGCGAGCAGGCGCGGAGAGCCTTCGATCTGACGGACGAGGGCGAAGGGGAGAAGCCGGGCGAGCCAGGCGTGAGAGCCGGAAGGCGACTGATCGTCGACAGGGAGCACGGCAAGGCGGCGGAGCTGCGGAGAGGACTGTCCGCTGCGGGAACAGGCGGGATGAAGGAGAGCCGAGGCGAGCGCGGCGGCGAGGAAAATACCGGATTTACAGGACACGGGGTTCGATTTTCATCAGCTCTTCGAATTCCGGAAGCTTGCGCAACTCGGCGAATTCGCTTTCTTCCAGATAGCGCCGTTTTTCCCTGAATCCTTCTTCAAGGGATTTCCGGATGTAGAAGAGGGCGAGATCATTCCGGCCGTTCTTGGCGTAAACCTTGGCGAGATGATAGTGGAATTTCGCGCGCTCCTCGACGCTGCGTTCCTGCAGGAGGACGCCGGAGGTGCCGCGGCGCTCGAAGACGTCGGGGTCGATAGAAATAGCCTTTTCGTAACATTCAATGGCGCGCTGATAATCTTTCCGGGCGAAGTAGGCGGTACCGAGGTTGGAGTAGATGGAAGCGGATTCTGGATTGATGGACAGGGCTTTTCTGTACTGGGAGATGGCCCTGCGGTAGCTTTTCCGGGCGTAGTGAACCGTTCCGAGATTATTGATGGCCTCGGCGTATTTCCTGTTGAGCTTGATGGCGCGCTCGTACATTTTCCTTGCCGATTCCAGGTCGCCGAGCTGCTGGTAAGCAATTCCGATCTTGTTGAGGATGACGGCAGTGGGGGGCTGGATGGAACGGTAGACATCGATGGCCTCGCGGTACATGCGGCGGGCCATGTAAATGTCGCCGCGCATCTCCGGTGTGATCTGGGGCTTGGGCGCCTGGGCGTCCTGATGGGGCTGCGCGGGATCGGGAGCGGCCGGCTGCGGGGCCTGAGCGGCCGACAGGCAGGTGGCGAGGGAAACTGCAGCGATGAGGCTTCGCATATCGACCTCCCGGCCCTGGGCCTACCTAAATATAGCCCGAATCCGGTTCCAAAAACCGCGTTTCGGTTCCTCGGCCGGGGCGGGCGGCTGAGGGGACGGCGAGGGCTGTGAAGAGTCGGTTCTGACAGCGGTCTGACGCTGCGGAGGGGGCTGGACGCGGGCCGTGGCGGGAGAGGATGGAGAGGATGAAGCGGAGTCGGAGTCCCAGCTGCTGATCCAGGTCTGGCCGCCGCCGTGGAGGCGGCAGAGTTCGACGGGCTGGGTGCCGGCGAGGAAGACTTCCTGGATGGCTTTGGGACAGGAGGCGGTGGCGAGCTGGCCGCTGAGGGGGTCGATGTCGACGATGGCGATGCCATCGGGGGGAGAGAAGGGCTGGACGCCGCGGTACTCGCGATGACTGTGTGCGCGCTTCATGAACTCAGCCCATATGGGCAGGGCAGCCTTCGCGCCTTCCAGGGGGAGCTCCTGGTTGTCGTCAAAGCCGACCCAGACAACGCAGAGGAGCTTGGAGGTGAAGCCGGCAAACCAGGCATCATGCGACGTGCCGGTTTTTCCGGCGGCGGGAAGGAGGAAGCCGCGGGAGCGGACGCCTGCGCCGGTGCCGGAGCGGAGAACCTCTTCCATGAGGTTGACGACCATATATGCGATGCGGGGATCGAGGACCTGACGGGTGACAGGCTGGTACTGGTGGATGAGATTGCCGTCTGCGGAGCGGATCTCGCGGATCAGATTCCGCTGCACCCAGGCGCCCTGATTGGCGAACACGGTGTAGGCGCCGGCGATGTCGAGAGGGGTCACCTCGTAGGCGCCGAGAGCGAGAGCGGGAGTGGGCTTGACGCCTTTCAGTCCGGCGGCTTCCGCCAGGTCTGCGACGGCCTGGTAGCCGGCCATTTCAGCGAACTTGACGGTGGGGATGTTGAGGGACTTCGAGAGCGCAAAACGGAGGGTGACAGTGCCGTTGAACTGCTGGCGGAAGTTGTTGGGAGTATATTCCTTGTCGTCGAAGTAGAAGGTGGTGGGCTCGTCGACGACGAGGGTGACAGGAGTGATGACGGGTTCGCGGCCTTCGAGGGCGGTGTTGAGGGCGGCGGCGTAGACAAAGGGCTTGAAGGCGGAGCCGGGCTGACGGCGGGCGATGGCGCGATTGAGCTGGCTGGCGGCATAGCTGCGGCCGCCGATGAGGGCCTTGACTTCAGCGGTGTATGGGTCGAGGCAGACGAGGGCGACCTGGGGCTCGGGGTATTTGCGGCGCATTTTGGCCAGCTGGGCGTCGACCTCCTGGATGCCGATGCGGACGGCCTCGAGGGCGTCGCGCTGGAGCTTCATGTCGAGGGTGGTGTAGATGCGGTAGGAGTTGGCCTGGAAGTCGAGGTCGGCGAAGTTTTCCTGGAGTTCGTCGTAGGCGAGGTCGACAAAGTAGGGGGCGTCGGTGGACTCTTCGCCGCCTTCGGCGAGCCTGAGCGGGGCCTTGACGGCTTCGAGGTACTGGAGTTCGGTGATGAAGCCGTTGTCGCGCAT
>Ga0101944_10005531_pt1 | contig 14275 bp, 9 predicted proteins | sample DewCreD2012metaG_FD_75245 | JGI IMG/M metagenome (GOLD analysis project Ga0101944, IMG submission 75245) | Hot spring sediment bacterial and archeal communities from British Columbia, Canada, to study Microbial Dark Matter (Phase II) - Dewar... ... | reverse complement strand
ATCCTGATTCGCGGCATGCTGGGCGCGGGCTTGGCCGCCGCGGACCGTGTGGCCGTGTTCGATGTGTTCCCCGATGCGGCCGCCGCGGTGTGCAAGCAGACCGGCGCGCGAGCCGAATCCTCGGCCCGCAAGCTCGTTTCCGGCAGCGATGTGGTGTTTCTGTGCGTGAAGCCGCAGCAGTTCGCGCATGCGGCCGAAGAAGTGAAAACCGCGTTCAAGCCCGGCAAGAGCGCGGTGAGCATCATGGCGGGCGTGCCGTCGCCCAGGATCCAGCAGGCGCTCGGAGGCAAATGCGGCGTGGCGCGGGTGATGCCCAACACGCCGTGTCTGGCGGGGCAGGGCGCGTCCGCGGTGGCGCGCGACACCGACGCCCCGCAGCCGATCAAGGATTTCGCCTTTTCCGTGTTCGATGCGCTCGGCGCGGCCGTGTGGGTTGACGAAAAGCAAATGGACGCGGTCACGGCGTTGAGCGGCAGCGGGCCGGCCTATGTGTTCATGTTCATCGAGGCCCTGGCCGATGCGGGCGTGGCCTCGGGACTGGACCGCGCCACGGCCGAAAAGCTCGCGGCGCAAACCGTGCTCGGGTCCGCGGCCCTGGCCGCGCAGGGCGAATACAGCCTGTGCGAATTGCGCGCACAGGTTACCTCCCCGGCGGGCACTACCGCGGCAGCCACCGCCGTGCTCGAATCCCGCGGGTTCCGCGGCGCCGTGATTGACGCTGTGGCCGCGGCGTGGAAACGGAGCCTCGAACTTGGCGCCTGACCGCGGGTCAATTTCATGGCGAATAAAGAGACATTATTTCAGGACAAAAATATTCCTACTCAAGGCGGCGGGACAAGCCGCAACAAAAGGGACAGACGCTGAACCCAAGGTAAGGATGCAACCCATGGACACACCGGACAAGAAAAAACCCCGGCCCGTAAAGAAAGCCAGGGCCAGAAGCAGCGCTCCGGGCAAGGCCGCGAAGAAGCCCGCGGGCGAGCCGGCAGGCGACAGGCAGGCGCGCGAGATTTCGGGCATTGCGCTCATTTGTTTCGGCGTGTTGAGCGCGATCGCCCTGTTCGCCAAAGCGCCGCTTCTCACCCGGCTCATGTCCGGCTACCGCCTTGTTCTGGGCTACGGCGCATTCGTGCTGCCCGTGATTCTTGCCCTGACGGGGCTCTATATTATCGTGCGCAAGAAGCGTGTGCTGTGGGCCACGATTCATTTGACCCTGGGGTCGTTGTGGCTGCTGTGCGTGGTGCATCTTCTGAAATACAGCCGCAACATGGATTCGTGCATGGATCGCAGCTCCATGCCGGACGGCGGCGGGTTCATCTCCGCGCTGCCCGCGTGCCTGCTGAACCAGTTCATGGGGCCGGCGGGCGGCGTGCTGGTGCTCAACGCCATAGCGCTGATTTATCTGAAAATCACCACAAAGATTTCCTATGGAGCGATTCTGGAAAAATGCGGGACCACGGCGGCGCCTGTGCTGTCGAAGATGGGCCGCGGAGCGCGCGCGGGACTCACGGTTGTGGGCGCGCGCGTGGCGGACATGAAGCAGACCATGTCCGAAAACCGGCGGGACCGGCTCGAAGCCCTGCGCATGGAGCGCGAGCGCCAGGCCGAGCAAAAAGAGCGCCAGGCCGAGGAACGCGCGCGCAAGCTCATGGAAGAAATTCAGAAATTCCCGCAGTCCGCAATCACCGAGGATGAAACCGAATGCGCGGCCGCGCGCATCCAGCCTGCGGAACCCGCGCCCGAACCCGAACGCCAGACCCCGGCGCACGAGCCGGAACGCGCATATCAGCCAGAACCGGAACCCGATGAAAATCCCGGACAAAAGCAAATCCCGTTCCCGGCGCTGCAAGATGCATCCTGCGATACGGATGAAGGTTTTTTTGAGGACAGCAAAGAGGACGACGAAACCGGTGACCAGGACGCCGCGGAACAGCAGCCCGTGATGGAAGTCATGGCCAGGGCCGCCGCGCCGGTGAATCCGTACATTGACGCGGATGTCGAAGAAGTGGCCGTGGCCACCGAGGACGCAGTCGAAAAAATTCAGTGGCGGCTGCCCAACCCCGACGAATGGCTGGACCCCTACGACGCCAGCATGGCGGGCCGCGTAGACTCGTCTCTGCGCGACCGGCTCAACGCCACGCTCAAGAATTTCTCCGTGCCCGCCACCATCACCAATGTGGTGCAGGGAGCGTCGTCCACGCGCTTCGAGGTCACACTGGAGCCGGGCGTGAAGGTCAGCCGCATCGTGAGCCTCGAAAACGACATCGCTCTGGCCCTGGCGTCGGATTCCAAGCTGATCCGCATCGAAGCGCCCATCCCCGGCAAATCCGCGGTGGGCATCGAGGTGCCGAACCGCGAGCGCGCCGTGGTGCCCATGCGCAAAATTTTCTTGAGCAACGAGTTCCAGCGCAACGCGCGCGGCGTGCTCACCTTCGTGCTGGGCGAGAACATCACCGGCGAACCCGTGTGGGCCAACCTCATGAAAATGCCGCACCTGCTCGTGGCCGGGTCCACCAACTCGGGCAAGAGCGTGTGCCTCAACTGCATCGTCACTTCCATCCTCGCGCGCAATTATCCCGAGGATGTGCGCTTCATCATGATGGACATGAAGCGCGTGGAGCTCACTCCTTACAACGGCATCCCGCACCTGCTCACCGAGGTCGTGACCGAGCCGGATGTGGCCGCCAGCGCGCTCAAGTGGATCACCGAGGAAATGGACCGGCGCTACCGCACCTTCGCCGAGGTGGGCGTGCGCAACATTGACGGCTACAACAAGCTCCAGGAAAGCCACGAGGACATGCTGTACCGCATCGTGGTGATCATTGACGAGCTGGCCGATCTCATGATGGTGTCCAGCCCGAGCATGAATGTCGAATTGCACATCTGCCGCATCGCGCAGCTTGCGCGCGCCGTGGGCATCCACATGATTCTGGCCACGCAGCGCCCGGACACCAAGGTCATCACCGGCACTATCAAGAACAACATCCCGTCGCGCATTTCGTTCGCCGTGCCCACCAATGTGGACTCGCGCACGATCCTCGACCAGAAGGGCGCGGAGTCCCTGCTGGGCCGCGGCGACATGCTCTACAGCCCCGTGGATTCCACGCGCCTCATGCGCCTGCAGGGCGCGTTCGTGTCCGACGCCGAATGCCATCGCCTTGTAAATTTCTGGAAGTCACAGGGCGTGGTCAAGCCCGAGTTGCGCTTCAAGGGGCCCGAGGCCAACATCGTGTCCGAGAACGAATTCGTGTCCGAGGACGAGGACCTGTACAGCAAGGCCGTGGAAGTGGTGGTGAGCAGCAACCAGGCCTCCATCTCCATGATCCAGCGCAAGTTGCGCATCGGGTACAACCGCGCGGCGCGGCTCGTGGAGCTTATGGAAGACCGCGGCGTTGTCGGACCCTACGACGGCAGCAAGCCGCGCGAGGTCCTGCTCACGCGGGCAGGCTTTGAGTCCCGGGAATTCTGATCCCCAGCCGGCCCGGCGCTCCGCGGCGAACCCATTTCTGCAAGTCTGGAACCGGACCCGGCTCATGCCATACACCCGTCTGCGAGAACATGGCGGCGTAGTCGTGATCCGCACGACCCTGCGCCTCAAGACCGGCCGCACGCCCGGCGCGCTCGTGTATTTCTGCCCGGACCGCATTCCGCCGCGCCCAGATGTTTTATTCCTGGCCAACGGGTTCTCCGCCAATCACAAAACCTTCACCTTCCGTCCGCGAATCCCCGGCGGCGGATATTCCGAAAGTTTCGCGGACTACCTCGCGCGCTGGGGCTATATCGTGGTGATCAAGGATGTGGGCAGCGAGCGCACGCGCATCGAGCCGACCTTTGAGGACCACATGGCGCATGTGCCGCACTACGCGGAAACCGCGCTGCGCGTGCTTTCCGAAGAGATTCCCCGGTTCTGCGCGGGACGGGATTTCACCCCGCCGCGCGGCGTGCACTGGATCGGCCACAGCATGGGCGGCATGGAAGTCATGGCCGCGGAAAACCGCTCGTACATTTCAAGCCTTACCACCATCGCGTCTCCCACATACATGGTCAGCGGCGAAGAGCACACCCAGAAGCTGGCGCGCATCTTTGGCGGCATGCTCGGCGTGCGCGAGCGCTACGCGCGCATTCCCGTGAGCGCGGGCCTGTTGAGCAAAGTCACGGACGCCCTGTTCAAGGCCATTCAGGTCGAAAGCAGCGAGGACCTCACCGAACTGCAGGAACTGATCGTGCGCGCCATGGCGCGGAACCCGTTCGTGAATCTCGTGGCGCACAATTTCCTGAATCTCGAGCATCTGGACCTGGAGACCGCAGTCGCGTTTTTCCGCACCGGGTTGAGCGACGAGACCCTGCACCTCATGAACGAATTCGCGCTTGCCATTCTGCAGGGAGACGCGCGCCCGGATCTCGTGCTCGGCCATCCGATCAAGAGGCTCGACATCCCCGTTCTGGTCATCAGCGGCCGGGGCGATCACATCGCGCCCGTGCGAAGCTGCGAGAACCTTCTGAAATTCGTTGACAATCCGCTCAAGCGCGCTGTCTATCTCGAGAAGTACGATCACTTGGGTCTCATGGTGCGCTACGGGGCCGAAAACGATGTGTGGCCGCACATCCTGCTGTTCCTCAAGCAGGCGCGCATGAAGAGCGGCGGCGCGGCCGCGGCGCGCGACGCGCGCGACACCGCGCATTTTCTTCTCGACAACCTGGCTCTTGGCATCGAGGCGCGCAACTACGCGCGCGAACTCCTGGCCCAGGCCGAGGCGCGCCTCGACCCCAGGCCCCATAAATCATCCGCTCCAACCCGGCGCGCAAAAAAATAATTCCAGACCCCAAGCCTGCGACTGTTCGCGTGTGGACATTCGCGCCGCGCCGCGCCATGATATAGGCATTCACGACTTGGAGCCGCGGTTATGCAAACCATCCAGCGCAAATTCAGCGCCCTGAACGGAATCCGCATTTCGTATCTGGAACAGGGCGGCGGAGAGCCGTTCGTGATGCTGCACGGGCTGATGTCCAACGCGTGGGATTTCGGGTTCCAGTTCGAGCGGTTCTCGGGCGCCATGCGGTGCCTTGCGCCGGACATGCGCGGCTGCGGGCTTTCGCACGCGCCGGACCCGGCGCGGGTCACTCTGGAACAGGCCGTGTCCGACGCGGAGGCGTTCATAGAATCTGTGGCGCCCGGCGGCAAAGTCACTCTCATGGGGCATTCGTTCGGCGGGGTCGTGGCCACGGAACTGCTCGCCCGCTGTCCGCAGCGGCTGAACAGGGCCGTGATCGTTGCCGCGCCCGCGGAAAAGCTCGGCAACCCCATTATGAAGCTCGCCCTGCCTCTGTATCGCGCCGCAGCGGTTCCGCTTCTGAACAAGAGCCTCATTCATTTCTATGCGCTGAATGTAAATGTGGACCCGGCGAATGTCACGCCGGAAATCGAGCAGTTATTGCGCATGCGCAACCGCTTCATCAGCCGCCACGACGCCCTGGCCATGGGCGCGTATTTCGAGTCCATGATTGACCGCCGGATACCGGACCTTTCAGCCGCGGCCGGAGTGCCGGTTCTGATGGTGTTCGGCGCGCGGGATCTTCTCGTGACGGAGAAAAGCGGCGCGCTGCTCGAAAAATATCTGCCCGGCGCGCGCCGTGTCACCATCCGCAACTCCCGCCATTCCCCCATGTACGAACAGCCAGAAGAATTCAATAAGATTCTGGAATCATTTCTGAACGGCTGAAGGCTCCGCGAAGTTTCAGAACACTACTCGCGGATGCACATTCAATTCATCGGCAACACGCAGGGCGTGATCCGCGCCGTCTGTGACCAGCTTGAACCGCCAGTCGAACACGCGGTTTGGCGGCTTGAGCATGTCCAGCGAAACCACAGGCTCGCCAACAGGAACATTGAACGCCACATTGACCGTGCTTGTGTCTTTGATCAGAAACATGCCGCCGCCCAGACCGATGATCCCGTTGGGCGCGGGAATGTACATCCATGCTCCGTTTTCAGGGTCAAAAGAAGATAGCGGATAAGAGACGAGCTTATCGTCCGTCAGCGCCGGGGAATATGTCACAACATCCTCGGTGCGCGGGAACAGCAGGCGGAAATCGTTGCTGTGCCATTCCTTTGTTTTGAACCTGACTCTTATATCCCAAACATTCCCTGCATCCTTGGCGCAGATGATTTCTTGCTTTGCGATTTTGCCCTGCAAGCGGATCTCGACGGGGCAGGGCGCTGGCGCAGGAGCTGGAGCAGGCTCCGGCATTTTGTCCATGGATTGAACCTCGCCCGTTTTTGTGTCTATCGAAACAACGGGAGCGCCCAGGATATTCTTTGCGCTGCCGATGATTTCAATCGCGCCCTGCGCGGCCGCAGCCGCATGCCGTTTGCTGTACTCGATTTCTCCGGGCCACGGGGTCCAGCCCGTGGAGTCCGACACCTGCGCGATGGCCAAATCGCGAATCACCTTAAGGAACCGTTCTTCCAGTTCTTTTGTGTCGCGCCCCTCGCTTTTCAAGTGGTTGATGATCGTCTCCGCGGCCAGGACCTTGTGCCGCGCCTGCACATTGCCGGTGAGCACCTCGTTGTCGCGCTCGTACTGGAAGTGGTAGTCGCCCATCCAGCGGAACAGGCTGCGGGTGTCAATGGGCTGCCAGTCGCCGTCAAGCACGGGTTTCAGAATCCCGGGCTGCACGCCGGCCTGTTTCAGCGCGTCTACATATTGTCCGATGGTTCCTATGACGAAGCCCTTTTTTTCGAGGTCCGCGAGGCGCTGCTTGAATTTCGCCATGGCTTCCGCGTCAACGCTGAAATCCTCGGCGTATGGCGTTGCGCCGCCCGTGGGAAGCAGTTCCGCATCGTTGAAAAATGTCCACTCCAGTTTCACGGTATGGCCGTTCCCGGACCAGTCAACGCCCTTGCCGCACTGAACGGCGCTCACGCCAAAAAAGTCGTAATACGGCATGGCCTGCGTGTCGCTCTTCTGCCAGTAGCGGTACAGGTTTTTGGGGTAGCAGATCACATCGAATCCGTTGTCGAGCATGTAATCGGCCATGCCCTGTCCGGATTGTCCCTCCTGCGTGAACACCGTGCCCGAGCGCGCGACGCCCAGGTCCGCGAAGGTTTTCCGGTTGAGCGTTTCGCTCCATTCCAGGTCCCGTCGCGGGTAGGCCATGAACAACTGATCCGAGAAGTGGAACGAGACCAGGTCCACCTGTTTGCGGTCGAGAAGGATTTTGAATTTCTGAAAAACTTCGGGGTAGCGGATCGCGGTCTGTTCGAGCATGTAGCCCTGCATCTCGAAGTCCGCGCCCCACGAGGGATGCGCCAGAAAGAAATCCACCATGGGCGCGAAGGCGCGCTCGATGATCTTGTTCTCGATGGCTTCGTCACCGGCCACATACTGCAGGTTGTAATGCAGCATCATGACCGCGTATTTAATGTCCGCGCAACGAGCGGGCGCGGCGCTCAAGAACAGAATCAAAAATGACAATAGGCAAAGGGCTGATTTTTTCATGGCAACCTCCCGGCGTGCGCGGGCGTGCGGCGGGTCCCGGCTGCACACATCATACCCGCGCATTGCGGCGCGGGCAACCGGCGCGGGGCACGATATGATTTGTTTCCGGTCCGGGAATTGGTTAGGATCTGTGCGGATGAAAAGAAAGCGGAGATGAAAGCCATGAAACGCGCCATTGCCGGAATGATTATGCTGACCGCGATTATCGCCCTGTGCGCCGCGGCGCGCGCGGAGCAGGGCGGCGAAACGCCCTGGCCCACGCTGTTCGATTACGATGCCAGCCAGCCGCTTCTCGAAGACCTCAAGCTCATGCACGAGATGCCGCAGTACAGGCAGTACCACCTCTCGTTCTACAGCGCCAACGGACAGCGCGTGACTGCGCTGTACTACGAGCCGATCAAGGCGCGCAAGCCGTTTCCGGCCATCGTGTGCGTGCACGGGGCCGCGGGGTCCAAGGAAGACATCAAGATCGCGTACGATTTTTTCGCAACGCGCGGATTTGCGGTCCTGGCCATTGACGCGGCCCTGCACGGCGAGCGCGCGGTGGAACATATCAACGCCCTGCGCGCGGACTGGTACACCCTTCGTCACATCTATGCGCAGACCGTGCTCGACCTGCGGCGCGCCGTGGACTGGCTCGAAACGCGGCCCGCCGTGGACCCTTCGCGCATCGGTTACTTCGGCGTGAGCATGGGAACCATCATCGGGTCCACCTTCTGCGGCGTGGACAAGCGCATCGCCGCGGCCGCGCTCATCATCGGCGGAGCGGACTTCCACCTGTTCCTGCGGCACAGCCAGTTGCCCGGCATCGTGATCCTGCGCAATTACGCCACCGAAGCCGAACTGGATGCAGTGGCGGACAGCCTCGCGCCCGTGGATCCGCAATACTTCGTGGGCCGCATCGCCCCCCGGCCGGCCATGTTCATGAACGGCAGGCAGGACTACGCCATCTCTCCGGAAGCCGGCGCACGGCTCCAGGACCTGGCCGGAGAACCCAAGGAAACCTACTGGTACGACGGAGGGCATCTGCCCCCCTTCGACCAGGTCATGCTGCGCACCGCCAATTTCTTCAAAAAGCATCTCAAGAAGAGCGGTGAAAAACCGGCCGCTCCGCAAGCCGCTCCCGCAGCGCCCGCGCCCGATATCCGCGTCTCCATCAAGCGCGATTTCACCGATCCCGGGCACCGCATCGTGGACATCTCCGCGAGCACGGCCAAGCCGCTTCCGCCGGGCGCGTCACTGGCGCTGTTCTTTCCGCTTCTGCCCCAGCGCAATCTGCCCCTGTACGACGACGGCACGCACGGCGACGCCAAAGCCGCGGACGGCGTTTGGTCGTTCCGGTTCATCCTCGGCCCGCACCCGCAGGAACTTGAAATCGTGGGCGGCGAGAAAATGTACGAAGCCGCAATCCGCGCCCTGGACGCAAACGGCGCGGTTCTGTCAGAGGTGGGCGCGGGCATCATCACCAGAGAACCGGCCGCGGGCAGACAGTGAACCGCGCGGCGCGTTTTTCCGCGGTGTTATAATCATGGGGAGCGGAGAAACGCGGACTCATGACCGATCCTGAAAAACAAACCGGCCCGGAGCGGGCGCCGCGCGTGATGGTGGTGATCCCGCCCACGCGCCTGCACCGCAACCGCGACATCGGGTTCAAGGAACTGCTGCCGCATATCGGCGTGGCGTATGTGTCTGCGGCGTTCGAGTCCGCGGGCGCGCAGGTGCGGGTCGTGGACTCCGTGGCCGAGCGCCTGGATCTGGATGCGGTCATGTCCCGGTTCCGCGAATTCCGTCCTGATGTGCTGGGGCTGACCGCGTCCACCTACCAGGCGCATGAGGCCGCGGGCGTGGCGCAGGCCGCGCGCCGCGTTGCGCCGGGCGTGCGCATCCTCCTCGGCGGCTACCATGTCAGCGCGCTGCCGCAGCGAACCCTCGAAGAGTTCCCGGTGTACGACGCCGCCATGTACGGCGAAGCAGAAGCCACGGCCATCGAGTTCGTTGACAGATGGAAACGGGGCGCGCCCGCGGACGATCTGCCCGGCACGGCCGTGCGAAATGCGGACGGAACCGTGACCGTGAATCCGACGCGTCCCGCGCCCTCGGACCTGGATGCGCTGCCGTTCCCCGCGTTCCACCTCATGCCCGTGGACCGCTATCGCGGATTCTATTCCATGCGCGCGTCGCACGAGCGGCCCCTGACCATGTGCACAGCTCGCGGCTGCCCCTTCCACTGCATCTTCTGCTTCAAGTCAACGGGAAGCAAGTACCGCATGCGGTCCGTGGACAATGTCATGCAGGAGCTGGAGCGCAACGAGGCGCAGTTCCGTCCGACGCAGATCGTGTTCACCGACGAAATTTTCACATTCGACAAGGCGCGCACGCATGATTTATGCGAGCGCATAATCCGGGCCGGAATTCACGAGCGCATCCACTGGATCTGCCAGGACCGCGTGGACCTTGCGGATTTCGACACGCTCAAGCTCATGAAGCGCGCGGGCTGCACCACGGTGTCGTACGGCATCGAGTCCGGGAGCCAGGACATCATTTCGAGTATCCGCAAGAACTTCAAACTCGAACAGGCGCGGGAAGCCATCAGGATCACAAAGCAGGCCGGAATCTGGGCGGACACGAATTTCATCATCGGGCATCCCGGCGAAACGCGGGACACGATCCGGCAGACCATTGATTTCTGCATCAGCCTGGACCCGGACAGCACTTCGTTCGCCATCCTGTGCCCGTTTCCCGGCACGGAGGTGGCGCGCATGGCCGCGGCGGGCGAGGGCGGGCTGCGGCTGTTGAGCGAGGACTGGACCACTTACGGCAAGCAGGTGGGCGAGGCGCTCGAACTCGAAAACCTGCCGCGCCCGGTTCTGGAGCGCTACCACCGGCTCGCGTACATGCGTTTTTACCTGCGGCGCGGCAAGTGGCTTAACCTGTTCCGCGTGGTCAACATGCGCGCCGTGCCCATCTACGCCTGGCACTCGGCCGCGGTTCTGGTGAAGTCCCTGTTCGCGCGCCGAAAATAGCAACCCGGCGCGCCGCGTCTTATTCCGGTAAATAATTCATATCGAATTCGGATTATATTCCAAAGGAAGAAGGGCCTGGCACATTGCCGGGCAGGTTTGGGCATGACGCTGGACCAGGTTCCGGGATACATTAACGCAGGCCTGTATCTGACGCTGGCCGGGATGGCGGGCATCAAGTTCCGCCGCGAGCGCAAGCCCGTGTACATTGGGCTGATCGCCGGGGCGTTGCTGTTTCTGACGCACGGCGCGCTGGCGTTTTTCGCGCCACTGGCGGGCTATGCGGCACCAGCCGGAATCGAGGGGCTGGAGGTCGCGGGCCTTGGCATCATCCTCGCAGGCCTGGCGTGCCACGCGGCGGGCGGGTTCTCGCCGCGCGCCGCGGCATTGGGCGTGCCCTTGAGCCTGGGCGCGGGCGCGCTGGTGTTCGGTTTCGGATTCTTCGAGGTGTTTCAGCCCGCGGCGTACGCGGGCCTGCCCCCGGCGGCCGGGTGCGCGCTGGCCATTCTCGGCATGGGCATCGTGTTTTTGGGCGGCGCGCCATCCCCCCACTATGCGTTTCAGTTCCTGGTGTTTTACGCGCTGTCTTCCGGTCTGGAACTGGCTCTGGTTGCGGATTGGCAGGCTCCCGCCTGGCTGCCCCTGGCGGCCGCGACCGCGCGCCCGTTCGCGTTCCTGTCCCTGATTTTCTTCGCCGAAGCCGTGAGCGAGCAGCCTGCGGCGCCCGCGCCCGAGCAGGGCGGGCGCGATGTGCGCGACGCGGTGTTCTCGGCCTGCACGCGCATCGCGCGCAACATGAAGGAACTCGACACCTCGCTGCCGTATGAAGCGTGGTTCTCGCTCGGCATGGACATCATCGCATCGGCCGTGCGCGATGCGCTCGGCTATCAGCACATCTCCCTGGCGCAACTCGAAGAAGGCGCGTCCGGAGCGCAGGCCGTGAGCGGATTTCTCATGCACAACGGCAGCCCGCACAAACTGCCCGTGTACCTGCGAGCGCCCGTGATGCAGGAGGTCATGCAGAGCCGCGAGCCGCTGGTGTCCACCAACGCGCGCATGGATCCGCGCCTCGCGGGCTGCCGCTTCGACGCTCTCAACTGGAACAGCGTGGCGCTCATGCCGCTGAACATCAAGGGCGGCCAGCCCGGCGTGCTGGTCGTGGGCGACCGCGCCGACGGCCTCAACTTCGACGAAGACGATGTGTTCGCCTTCGTGCTCCTGCGCGACTATCTCACCATGTTCATGTCCTACCTGGCCTCGCGCGGCGAACTGTACGCCGCCGCAAGCATGGACCCCGTCACCCTTCAGCAAAACTATTCTTCGTTCCAGAAGACCGTGGAAAAGGCCATGGCCGAGGCAGACAAGACCGGCGGCTCCTTCGCCGTGGCGCTGTTCGATGTGGACCGGTTCTATCTGGCCAATGAAAAGCTCGGGTTCGAGCGCGGCGACGAAATCCTGCGCGAGCTGGGCGAGCGCATCAAGCGCTACAGCGAGAGCGGCGTGGCGGGCCGAGTCGGCTCGGACGAATTCGCCATCCTGCTGCGCGGCGGCGCAGATGAAGTGCGCGGCCGCATCGAGGAAATCCTCAACGAACTCAACAAGACCGCGGACGATTTGTGCTGCGGCGTGAAATTGAGCATTTCCGCGGGCTTCAGCTTTTATCCCTTCGATTTTTTGGAAAAGACCAGCGTGTTCGGCAAGATGCGCGAGGCCCTGGCCGCGGGCAGCGCCACAACCCGGCAACTGCTCCGCGTGAAATGCAATTGACGCGGCTCTCACCCGCGCGATCTCTCCACGGGAGGCGGCGAATCCATGCCCCGCATTCTGTATCTCGATTGTTCCTCGGGCGTGAGCGGCGACATGTTTCTGGGCGCGCTCACCGGCCTGGGTTATCCTCTTGAAGAACTCGAAAAAATCGCGGCCGCTTGCGGCCTCGACGGAGAAGTGGAATTGAGCGCCGCCGAAGTCAGGCGCGGCGGCATTGCCGCAACGCAACTGGTGGTCAAAATCCTGCATGAGCGCCATCATCGCGCCTGGAAGGACATCCGGGCGCTGCTGGAATCCGCGGACCTGGCCCCGGCGGTGCGCGCGCGCGCCCTGGCCATGTTCGAGCGCCTGGCCGCAACCGAGGCGCAAATCCATGGCGTGCCCGTGGAGGAGGCGCATTTCCACGAGATCGGCAACGCGGACACCATTCTCGACATCACGGGCGCGGCCGCGGCCATGCAGTGGCTCGCCCCGGACCGCGTGGCCGTGTCCCCGGTGAATGTGGGATCCGGCACGGTGCATTGCGCCCACGGCGAATTGCCCGTGCCCGCGCCGGCCACGGCCGCGCTGCTCATGGGCGTTCCGGTTTTCAGCCGGTTTGACGGGGAGTTAACCACGCCCACGGGCGCGCTGCTTGTCACGGAATTCGCCACCGGATTCGGCCCCATGCCGCTCATGGCCGCCACGGCTATGTCTGTGAGCGCGGGCACGCGCCAGAGCGCGGATCATCCCAATGTGCTGCGCGCGTTCCTGGGCCGGTCCGTGGAGCAGGGCGAAGACACCGGCCCCCTGTGCATGGAAGAGGTCATCGAGATTCAGGCCAACATGGACGACATGAACCCGCAGGTGTACCCGTTTGTGATTGAGCGGCTGCTCGATGCGGGCGCGCGGGACGCATATATCACGCCGGTGGTCATGAAAAAGGGCCGTCCCGGTCATGTGCTGCATGTGCTGTGCCACCCCGCGGACCGCGCCGCGTCCCTGGATATCGTGCTGCGCGAAACCACCACGCTCGGCGCGCGTGTTATTCCCTGCGCGCGCGCCTGCCTGGAGCGGTTTGTGAAGCAGGTGGATACTGAATATGGCCCCATTCGCGTGAAGATTGGCGTGCTGGATGGTCTCGTGGCCCATGCCATGCCCGAGTACGAAGACTGCGCAGCCGCGGCGCGGGAGAGCGAAGCGCCGTTGCGTGCTGTCATGGATGCGGCCGCAATTGCAGCCGCCGCGCTGTGCAAGCCGGGTGAGCCGTTCCATGAATGATTTCTTTTCCGAACCTGTATTTTTGCAGTTGACACGGTTTGACATGTGCGCGCTTGGACTATGCGCGCTGTTTGGCGTTCGGGGATTCATCAGAGGCCTGGTGCGCGACGCGGTGTTCGTGGGCGGATTGGCGCTGGCCGTGGTGGCGGCGCGTGCGGCCGGTCCGGGCGCCGCGGTGGTTTTCGCACCGTTTACCGGTCCGGAGCTTGCGCCGTTCGCCGCGTCCGCGTTTATTTTCTTTGTGATAACCACGGCTGCGGGCGTGGCCGCATTTATTGCGCGAAAAGCCGTGAGGCTGGCGCGTCTGACATGGCTGGACCGCGCGCTTGGCTGCGTGCTGGGGGTTTGCTCGGTTCTTGTGATTCTTGGCATGGCCGCGGGCCTTGCCGCGCGGCACGCGCCCGCGGCCGGCGCGTTGCTGCAGCAGTCGCCCGTGGCGCGCTTGTGCATCGAGATCATGCGCCGCGTCATGGGCGCGTGAGCCGGGCGCAGCGCGGTTTCCCGCGGCCGGGCTTATCCAGAAGCGGCGATTTATGTTATAATTTCATCAGACATAACACGGACATGGGAGTCAATTCATGCGTAAGCGATATGTGATCGGATTGCTGTTAATGCTGGGGCTTGCTCTTGCTGCGGGGTGCGGCGGCGGAGGTTCCACAACCAACGCGTGCATCAAAAACCCGTGGGCGCCCGGGTGTTCCACGGGCGGTGGGCGGAGGCCGCGGCCCT
>Ga0101944_10005530_pt1 | contig 14281 bp, 10 predicted proteins | sample DewCreD2012metaG_FD_75245 | JGI IMG/M metagenome (GOLD analysis project Ga0101944, IMG submission 75245) | Hot spring sediment bacterial and archeal communities from British Columbia, Canada, to study Microbial Dark Matter (Phase II) - Dewar... ... | reverse complement strand
GGTGGCACAACCCACACGGTGTTCTCAGACACGCGCGGTGGCGGGGTGCACAATATCAGCTTCAACATCCCGAATCTGCCCACGGGAGAGTTTTCGCAGGTGAGAGCGACCTGGCAAGCCGGCGGCCAGAACCCCTCCGCGATCTTCAACTATCACATTAAGGTGTTGGGAGACTACGAGCAGACTCAGTACAACACACCTAATGAAACCGCCTGCTCAGGGGTATCTCATGAGTTCACCTATATCACGGAGCGGACTTGCTGGGCCATCAATTGCACCAGCGCCGGAGTTGGCACCTCCACAGGGAAGTCCGATTGGCTGGCTGAGACGAGCGAGAATGGAACTGGCCTTCATTCAACCCTGGAGTACATCTGGACCGAAGGACAATGCCCGAGCAGGGCTCCTTACAGGAGAGTTCCAGGGCCTTGCCCGGCGTGTGGCGGGGACTTGATCGCGCACCAGCACGTGGCGCGAAAGCCTGGCCACCCGGACCTGTCCTGTGGAGACACTGTATACATTCATGGCGTCGGGGTGCGGACGGTCAAGGATTCGGGCAGCTCAGGACTCGGCTTCCCGATGAACCGCCTGGATCACTACATCGGCGTCACCGGATGCAATGAGGCGAGTAGCTACGGGACGCGCAAGACGATCAAATTGTATTAGGAGGAAGATGCGGATGCCGTTGATGGTGAGATCATTGGTTTGGCTTATCGGGGCAATCGCGGCTACATGCTTGACAAGCGACCAAGAGAGCGCCACGCTCCAGCGAAGCGCGGTGAACGTGGCGGCGACCCAGGATCCCACTGGCGGGGCCCTCCCGCTAAACATAACCCTCGAGGTCCGCGACGCCTTAACGCCGGAGACCCGGCATCTCACTATCCCAACCGCGGTTCCCTACAGCTCTCGGGAGGCGCTCCGGATGGGGTTGTACAAAGTCGATGCTTTTTCCTTGGGGCACCACCGGGTAGTCATAAAGGAAACTCTGAAGTCTGGTGCGGTTCTGACAATCGTCGATCTGACGACCGCCCGTATTGTGGATCGCATCGCTGGTTACGAATTCACGTTCTCTACCGACATGTCGCGAGTTGCTTACGTTTATCGTGCTCCCCCAAATGCGCTGGTGGACCACGTGGTTGTGGCCTACGACTTCTTACGAGAACCTGCTGAGAACACAATGGCGTCCGCCGTAGGGGGGAGGAATCCCTCCCTTGACGTGTCTGGAACGGGGGCTTCGCCCCTGACCCCCTCCGATTTGGCTGTGGCCGATAGGGGCATCATCCTCTACCCCCCTCTCAATCAAGCAACCGGCCGATTCCTTAGCGTCTCCCAGCCTTTGCGGACCATTGCCTCTCCGTTCGCATGGTGCGGCAATGAGCGATTGGCGTTTCTTAGCAGGAAGGGCATCGAGGCGTCGGGGGAAACCTCACTTATTGTGCTAGATGTTCCTGCCAAACTGAGCGAAGCGAAGGTGACCGCTCAGAAACAGCTCGATAAAACATTGTTCCTTCGACCGGAATACGAGGCGGGTCTCCCGCCAGAGTACGAACAGTACAAGGATATCTTCCCTCCTGCCGAGGCGATATGGTTTGAACAAGACTGCTCGGCCGTCTCGATTGTCCCGTTCGGTGGCGGTCCCTGGGTCACGCGTCCGGTGAGGATTCGTCTGAACGAGGCTGATTCACGCCGGTAGCACCAGCCGCCAGAATTCGGGCGAAAAAGCAGAGTGCGCTTGAGGTTGCGTAGGAAACCAACATGCGCGGTGATTCTTGGCGGCCACGGGCGACAATCCACGGCTCGGGTTTTGGGGACAATCCGGTGGTGAACGCGGGCTCGTGGGCGGCGGTTTCGGTGCAATGGGCCAATGGGGTGGAGATACACGGGACGGTTTCGGTGGACCCGAACGCGCCGGACACGATGGAGACGGAGACGGTGACGAGCCGGGGCTGGGGCGGGCAGGGGTTCGTGGCCGCTGCGCCGGGGGCGAACCCGACCGCGAACGCGACGGTGCAGATCCGGGGCGCGGGCTTGCCGGCGGTGACGCTGAGACTGGAAAGGCCTAATGTCACGCAAATCTGGGCCTACGGATCCCCTGCCCCTGGAACCTATGACTGGAACCAAGATTGGGCTCAGGGGCAGAATGCGCCTTGGCTTGAATACGCGCCGGGGGTTGACAGCCGGACCCAGCCCAACCCAAAACAGGTTGTAGTCCCGGGCGGCGATTCAGGCAGGAATCCGGGAGGGCTGTCGCAGTATCGGGTTCGATATTGGGGCGACTACGGCCGATCCACACCGGAGAGGACCATCCGGCTGGCATCCTTCGGGGTGACCTGTTACATAGTCGCGGATGAAGCCGATTGGTACGACAGCCAGACGGGGGGTTGCCGCAGCACAGTTATTAACGGGAGGGTTTATGAAGGTTGGTGGGAGAACCCACCGGGCCTGCCCGGGATGACCTTGTGTGCGGCCTTCCTGGGCGAGACTAAGCTGAACGGTTCGGGATTGACCAGGAGCGGGACCAAGATCCGCTGGGTGGCCAACGATGTTTATGAGAGAGTCCAAAACTGGACAACAAGAGATGGTGATCTACTCGGCCAGGAACTCGCAAACCGGCTGGTCGCACGGTCGCCGGAGGTGATCCCGTTGCATCAGCCGGGCCAGCCGAGGGTGTACGTTGAGCTATCGGGCATTGGCAGCGATCTGCTGGCGGGCGATGGAGGCGGCTGGATCAACGGGTACCGTCTGGACCTGTTCAAGGGGATCGGCCACGCCAGCGGGTGTCCGAACGCGTGGTCCAACCGTTTCGCCGTAGGGGCGTGCAACCCGGAGACTGCGGGCTGCCCGAAGCGGGAGCTGGAATGAGAGGTGGTCCGATGAAGCGGATTCTGATCTGGAGCGGAGTAGGTTTGAGCCTGCTTGCAGCGCAGGTCACGGCGCAGCAGTTGTCGGGCGGGCGCTTGGCTTTCATTCGAGACAATGAGCTATGCGTGGCGGACGCCGATGGCAGGGGCATCCGGCAATTGACCCACGATGGGGCGCCAAAACACCGGCCCGCTTGGTCGCCGGATGGAAGCCGTTTGGTCTACGAGCGCCAGGTGGAGCGCACGCGGGCGCTAGCCGAGATCCATGTCATCGAATCGGACGGCCGGCCGGTGCGGGAGATTCTATTTCGCCCGCCAGGCTCGGAGCTAGGGATGCGCGGAGTGGAGAAGATGTGGTGGTCCGACAATTCCCGGCTGGTCCTTTTTGGAAGTACAAATCCTTACAGCTGCGAACTTGTAGTGGTTTCTGTAGAGACAGGCAAACGTCTGTCAGGTTTCTTGGGATTCTGCCCAACCTTCAGGGAGAGCCCGGACCGCTCTCACGTGGCTTACGCGTGGGGCCCCACAGTTGGTGCGGGCACCGAGGAAGACTGGCGTTACGGTTTGTCGATCGACGACCGCGTTTGGTATCCCGAACCCGGCCGGTCCAGCAGCCGATTCCTCTCGGAGTTGGTCTGGAGCGGCGACAGCCAGTCCGTGGGGCTGATCGAGGAGGATGTGAACAGCCGGGAGTTGCACGTCACCGTTGTCACCTTGGCGGGCCAAGCGACTCGGATTCCGCTGTGGCCGTCCATTGACCGGCGGCTTGCTCTGCGATGGTTGGACGGCCGCTTTCTGCTCGAATCGGGGAGGAACCTTTACGAAGTGGACCTGGCCCAACAGCTCGTCCGGCCAGCTGCTAGCGAGATTGGCCAAGCGTTGCGCCGCGACGTCGAGAGCGAACAGCAGCGCCAAAGCCTGCGGAAGCAGGCAGTGGCGGTGGCGAAAGCGCTGGGGGCCAAGACGGATTCCGAGGTTGATGTCTTCTTGCCCGAGGGTCCGCATAGAGATTAGTGAGAAGCAGGCGGATGTCTGACAAGGCTGCAAGCCGATCAGCTAAGGCAGGCCGGATCGGAACCCGCGATTGCGTTTCTAATCCGAGAACCATGGGAGGCGCCTGGGCCACGGTTTCGGTGCAATGGGCCAATGGAATGGAGATTCACGGGACGGTTTCGGTGGACCCGAACGCGCCGGACACGTTGGAGACGGTGACAGTGACGAGCCGCGGCTGGGGCGGGCAGGGCTGGATGCCCGCGCCGGGGGCGAACCCGACCGCGAACGCGACCGTGCAGATCCGGGGTGCGGGGCCGCCGGGGTGTGCCGTCCCAGTCAATTTCAGGCGATTCGGCACAGCTCAGTGTTATCAGGTCAGCGATCCCCGAGGCCGGCTCCGCTTGTATTTCACATGGGATTCATCCACGGGCGACCGACAGCACTTGCAGGGTTGTTACATTCGGGAAGCCGTGCGATACCCCGGCGGTCCGTCCCCGCCCTCTCCTCCTTTCCCGAACTACACCTTTCAGTACCCCCCAGCTACCGGGGTGTCCGCAACCAATGAGTTGATGTCCGACGACCATGACCCTCCGTCTGGGGAATTCGTGCGGCCGTATTCTGAATCTACTTTCTCCGCCCGCCAGGACTACGAGTACCGATGCCAGTGTCAAGGGACCGAGGAATGGACGGTCTTTGACGGTTTTCGCAATCTCTTGATTGAGCGGAAAGTCACAAGCGACAACGGGACCTCGCCATGGCGGTACGAGGTCCGCACGCAAGGCGAGGTTTGCAGCTTTCCCTTGCCAGGGCAGTGACAGTGGAGGCGCCAGATGCTATGGACGCTCGTATTCGCATACAACTTGATGATGGGGGCGCCACCGGCGCCGTTGGTTTCCCTTGAGTGCCAGCCTGATCGGCCAACCATTGTAGCCGGTGAGCCTCTCGTTCTAGCTGTGACGGTGCGGAATCTGAGCAAAGGCGAACTACTGATACCGACGGATTCGGATTCCTTAAAGCGGATGACCGAAGGCCCCATGGGCCTCCGGCTGGCGATGGCGCCAACACGGCACGAGGGAGAAACGATCTCGGGATATGTTCGTCCGAACCCCGGCGAAAGCAGGACCTTCCTGGTTTTAGCTGCGGAAACTGCGCAGCTTCGCGTGCCGGGCGAGTACCGGATGAGTGTAAGATACCCAGAGTTTGGAGTCTTTGGGGAGGTCCGATTCAACGTACTGGCCTATGATAGGGGCGCGCTGCAGAAGCGCGCGGAAGAGTTCTACACAGACGTTATCGACCGCCGCAGTACTGGGCGGTCGATCCTGTCCAAGAGGGCCCTCGCCGCCATAGAGCCGGAGATTGCGCAGCCGTTGCTTTGCGCTATCTTAAAACGGGACCCCGAAGAACTCGACCGAGCTGTCTCTTACGCGCTGGAGCAGTCGATCAGCCCGGGGGTTGCCGACTGCCTGATCGAAATCCTTCCCCGCGGGAGTGACATTGCCAGGCGATCGGCAGAGCAGGTCTTGCGGAGGATGGCACAGAGGACGCAGGATCCTGGCTTGCGGGCAAAGATTATCGAGGCCCTCGCGAAGGAGTGAGCTCTCGTGATGTTGCTGAGCATCTGCCGATGTCGCTCACCGGTGCAGAGTATAACCGTAGGCCCAGCCTTGCGTGTCGCGGACAACCCGGTGGTGAACGCGGGCTCGTGGGCGGCGGTTTCGGTGCAATGGGCCAATGGGGTGGAGATTCACGGGACGGTTTCGGTGGACCCGAACGCGCCGGACACGATGGAGACGGTGACAGTGACGAGCCGGGGCTGGGGCGGGCAGGGCTGGATACCCGCGCCGGGGGCGAACCCGACCGCGAACGCGACGGTGCAGATCCGGAGCGCGGGCTTGCCGGCGGTGACGCTGAGACTGGAAAGGCCTAATGTCACGCAAATCTGGGCCTACGGATCCCCTGCCCCTGGAACCTATGACTGGAACCAAGATTGGGCTCAGGGGCAGAATGCGCCTTGGCTTGAATACGCGCCGGGGGTTGACAGCCGGACCCAGCCCAACCCAAAACAGGTTGTAGTCCCGGGCGGCGATTCAGGCAGGAATCCGGGAGGGCTGTCGCAGTATCGGGTTCGATATTGGGGCGACTACGGCCGATCCACACCGGAGAGGACCATCCGGCTGGCATCCTTCGGGGTGACCTGTTACATAGTCGCGGATGAAGCCGATTGGTACGACAGCCAGACGGGGGGTTGCCGCAGCACAGTTATTAACGGGAGGGTTTATGAAGGTTGGTGGGAGAACCCACCGGGCCTGCCCGGGATGACCTTGTGTGCGGCCTTCCTGGGCGAGACTAAGCTGAACGGTTCGGGATTGACCAGGAGCGGGACCAAGATCCGCTGGGTGGCCAACGATGTTTATGAGAGAGTCCAAAACTGGACAACAAGAGATGGTGATCTACTCGGCCAGGAACTCGCAAACCGGCTGGTCGCACGGTCGCCGGAGGTGATCCCGTTGCATCAGCCGGGCCAGCCGAGGGTGTACGTTGAGCTATCGGGCATTGGCAGCGATCTGCTGGCGGGCGATGGAGGCGGCTGGATCAACGGGTACCGTCTGGACCTGTTCAAGGGGATCGGCCACGCCAGCGGGTGTCCGAACGCGTGGTCCAACCGTTTCGCCGTAGGGGCGTGCAACCCGGAGACTGCGGGCTGCCCGAAGCGGGAGCTGGAATGAGAGGTGGTCCGATGAAGCGGATTCTGATCTGGAGCGGAGTAGGTTTGAGCCTGCTTGCAGCGCAGGTCACGGCGCAGCAGTTGTCGGGCGGGCGCTTGGCTTTCATTCGAGACAATGAGCTATGCGTGGCGGACGCCGATGGCAGGGGCATCCGGCAATTGACCCACGATGGGGCGCCAAAACACCGGCCCGCTTGGTCGCCGGATGGAAGCCGTTTGGTCTACGAGCGCCAGGTGGAGCGCACGCGGGCGCTAGCCGAGATCCATGTCATCGAATCGGACGGCCGGCCGGTGCGGGAGATTCTATTTCGCCCGCCAGGCTCGGAGCTAGGGATGCGCGGAGTGGAGAAGATGTGGTGGTCCGACAATTCCCGGCTGGTCCTTTTTGGAAGTACAAATCCTTACAGCTGCGAACTTGTAGTGGTTTCTGTAGAGACAGGCAAACGTCTGTCAGGTTTCTTGGGATTCTGCCCAACCTTCAGGGAGAGCCCGGACCGCTCTCACGTGGCTTACGCGTGGGGCCCCACAGTTGGTGCGGGCACCGAGGAAGACTGGCGTTACGGTTTGTCGATCGACGACCGCGTTTGGTATCCCGAACCCGGCCGGTCCAGCAGCCGATTCCTCTCGGAGTTGGTCTGGAGCGGCGACAGCCAGTCCGTGGGGCTGATCGAGGAGGATGTGAACAGCCGGGAGTTGCACGTCACCGTTGTCACCTTGGCGGGCCAAGCGACTCGGATTCCGCTGTGGCCGTCCATTGACCGGCGGCTTGCTCTGCGATGGTTGGACGGCCGCTTTCTGCTCGAATCGGGGAGGAACCTTTACGAAGTGGACCTGGCCCAACAGCTCGTCCGGCCAGCTGCTAGCGAGATTGGCCAAGCGTTGCGCCGCGACGTCGAGAGCGAACAGCAGCGCCAAAGCCTGCGGAAGCAGGCAGTGGCGGTGGCGAAAGCGCTGGGGGCCAAGACGGATTCCGAGGTTGATGTCTTCTTGCCCGAGGGTCCGCATAGAGATTAGTGAGAAGCAGGCGGATGTCTGACAAGGCTGCAAGCCGATCAGCTAAGGCAGGCCGGATCGGAACCCGCGATTGCGTTTCTAATCCGAGAACCATGGGAGGCGCCTGGGCCACGGTTTCGGTGCAATGGGCCAATGGAATGGAGATTCACGGGACGGTTTCGGTGGACCCGAACGCGCCGGACACGTTGGAGACGGTGACAGTGACGAGCCGCGGCTGGGGCGGGCAGGGCTGGATGCCCGCGCCGGGGGCGAACCCGACCGCGAACGCGACCGTGCAGATCCGGGGTGCGGGGCCGCCGGGGTGTGCCGTCCCAGTCAATTTCAGGCGATTCGGCACAGCTCAGTGTTATCAGGTCAGCGATCCCCGAGGCCGGCTCCGCTTGTATTTCACATGGGATTCATCCACGGGCGACCGACAGCACTTGCAGGGTTGTTACATTCGGGAAGCCGTGCGATACCCCGGCGGTCCGTCCCCGCCCTCTCCTCCTTTCCCGAACTACACCTTTCAGTACCCCCCAGCTACCGGGGTGTCCGCAACCAATGAGTTGATGTCCGACGACCATGACCCTCCGTCTGGGGAATTCGTGCGGCCGTATTCTGAATCTACTTTCTCCGCCCGCCAGGACTACGAGTACCGATGCCAGTGTCAAGGGACCGAGGAATGGACGGTCTTTGACGGTTTTCGCAATCTCTTGATTGAGCGGAAAGTCACAAGCGACAACGGGACCTCGCCATGGCGGTACGAGGTCCGCACGCAAGGCGAGGTTTGCAGCTTTCCCTTGCCAGGGCAGTGACAGTGGAGGCGCCAGATGCTATGGACGCTCGTATTCGCATACAACTTGATGATGGGGGCGCCACCGGCGCCGTTGGTTTCCCTTGAGTGCCAGCCTGATCGGCCAACCATTGTAGCCGGTGAGCCTCTCGTTCTAGCTGTGACGGTGCGGAATCTGAGCAAAGGCGAACTACTGATACCGACGGATTCGGATTCCTTAAAGCGGATGACCGAAGGCCCCATGGGCCTCCGGCTGGCGATGGCGCCAACACGGCACGAGGGAGAAACGATCTCGGGATATGTTCGTCCGAACCCCGGCGAAAGCAGGACCTTCCTGGTTTTAGCTGCGGAAACTGCGCAGCTTCGCGTGCCGGGCGAGTACCGGATGAGTGTAAGATACCCAGAGTTTGGAGTCTTTGGGGAGGTCCGATTCAACGTACTGGCCTATGATAGGGGCGCGCTGCAGAAGCGCGCGGAAGAGTTCTACACAGACGTTATCGACCGCCGCAGTACTGGGCGGTCGATCCTGTCCAAGAGGGCCCTCGCCGCCATAGAGCCGGAGATTGCGCAGCCGTTGCTTTGCGCTATCTTAAAACGGGACCCCGAAGAACTCGACCGAGCTGTCTCTTACGCGCTGGAGCAGTCGATCAGCCCGGGGGTTGCCGACTGCCTGATCGAAATCCTTCCCCGCGGGAGTGACATTGCCAGGCGATCGGCAGAGCAGGTCTTGCGGAGGATGGCACAGAGGACGCAGGATCCTGGCTTGCGGGCAAAGATTATCGAGGCCCTCGCGAAGGAGTGAGCTCTCGTGATGTTGCTGAGCATCTGCCGATGTCGCTCACCGGTGCAGAGTATAACCGTAGGCCCAGCCTTGCGTGTCGCGGACAACCCGGTGGTGAACGCGGGCTCGTGGGCGGCGGTTTCGGTGCAATGGGCCAATGGGGTGGAGATTCACGGGACGGTTTCGGTGGACCCGAACGCGCCGGACACGATGGAGACGGTGACAGTGACGAGCCGGGGCTGGGGCGGGCAAGGGTTCATGCCCGCGCCGGGGGCGAACCCGACCGCGAACGCAACGGTGCAGATCCGCGGTGCGGGGGCAGCGGGGTGTGGGGACCCTCGGAAAGACTCCCTGATCGCCGAATACATCACCTACGGACTGTCGTGGGTTCCAGCGTGCGGCGATGTCATATCGCCCATCGGCAGCTCCCACTTCTCCGCCCAGGAGATCAACCAGGACAACGATTATCGTGACTACTGGACGATTACAAAGCAAGCCATGCTGGACGGTTTGGAGGGCATTCGCGCCGATTCGGGTGGTCTCCCCATGCCAGTGTCGAGTGGCTACCGCAACCCGGCCAGCCAGATGAGAATCAATCCGAGCAGCCCAAACAGCCGACACACGCGGGGCGACGCCGTGGACATTCGAGAAACGGACCCAGGCCGGCGAGAACTGTTCAAGTGGACGTTGGGGCCGGCGCACGGCGCCTGTGTGGAGCCATTGAGCCTCACGCCGACATGGGTACACTTCGACTGGAGGCCAGGGAATTGTCCGGTGGGCTGGTAAAAGGAGGAGAATTGAAAACACGGCTCTTGGTCACCTGTTGCCTCGTTCTTGCGGATTGGACGAGCTCCATAAGTGCGCAAATTCAGGGTAGTAATTCTTCTGGGTTGCACAGCGACTACCGGGACTTGGAATCGCCTGATCCCGCGGTGCGAAAGGGGGCTTTTGAAAAGCTCCGTTCGAACCGCGAGCTTCTGAACTCACCTGAAACGGCTGAACGGCTGCTAACTCTGTTGCTGCGCGAGCGTGAGGATGCGATGCGACGCGTAGCGCTGGGCCTGGATGTAGAAGATGGGTTGCGCGAGCAGGTCTTGGGTGTGGCGTGGGAACTTTGGGCAGACAGAATGGATGCGAGGGTGTTTCGCATCTTTGCCACGGACTTCTACAACCCGGGTTCAGAGTACGCGAGGAGCCTGGGGGCCAAGGCAGGGCGTTTCGCAGACGTGCTGCTGGAGCTGTCCGAAACCGAAGACCGATCATTGAGAGAATGTGCGGCGGCGCTCTCCGGGTACGCTTTGCTTGAGGACCGAATGGGATCAGTTCCGTTAACGGACGTGCAGCGGGAAAAACTCCGTAGGCTGTTGGAGGCAGCATCGAGGGACCTTGATTTCGGCGTGAGGGTTGCGGCCGTCCAAAGCCTGAGCAACGAGCGTGATGAGTGGGCGATTGCAGTTCTGGAGCAAATGTATGAACGAGGGCCGTCTCTACACGCGGCCGGGGAACCCCAGAGGACGTCGGAGGAACTTCGCAGCCGTATCCGCGAGGCGATGGCCGCGATCCGCGCCAGAGCGGCAATGCCTTCCCATGATTTCGAAGCGCTTCAGGCGGTATACCGGGAGCTGGGATCCAGCAGCCTATCGGCGAGGACGAAGGCGCTTGACGCCTTGGCCAAACGGGAAGGTTTTCTCGGCTTCATCGACACACCGGAGAGGCTGCTCCGGCAGTTGCGTGTGGAGACGAAGGCTCTGCGCAGCCAGCCCGCACTCGCGCAACAAGGAACGGTCGATGAGGCGGCCAAGTTTTATGAACGGCTACTCATGACAACGTGGCAGGCATGGAAGCAACGACTTACCTCCCAGTCGTTCCGAATCCTGGCGGAAGCGGTCTATGATCCTGATTCTGCGTTCCGCAGAGAACTCGGCCCGCATGTGGGGCGGTTCCTTGGGGAGGTGCTGCGCATGACAGACCCAGAGAATCCGCCGCCGCTTCGAATCAACGCAGTGTGGCTGCTGGTGAGCGCAATGGCTGAAGATGAAGCCGGGCGAGCGCCCTTGGCCGCAGAACGTCGTAACCGCGCTAGCGGCGCCATACTCCGGCTCTTCGGGGATAAGGATCAATCCGTCCGGAGTTCCGTTTTCGAGGCGCTGAGACATCTTGGCGGGGCTTGGGCCATCCCTCTGCTTGAGACGGTCTACGACCGCGACCCGTCTTTGCGGCATGAGGTGGAAACCACCAGAGAGGCGATTGCCAAGCGACCTGGACAGCAGTAAAGGGCGGGCGCATAGAGGGCGAGGCCTGGTGTGGCATGCACTGCGACCGAAATCGGGGGCCATCTCCTGGTGACAATTTACGGGTCGGGGTTTGGCGACAACCCGGTGGTGAACGCGGGCTCGTGGGCGGCGGTTTCGGTGCAATGGGCCAATGGGGTGGAGATTCACGGGACGGTTTCGGTGAACCCGAACGCGCCGGACATGATGGAGACGGTGACGGTGACCAGCCGCGGCTGGGGCGGGCAGGGCTGGATGCCCGCGCCGGGGGCGAGCGCGACCGCCAATGCTACGGTGCAGATCCGGGGCGCGGGGGCAGGGGCTTGCCCATACCCCGCCTCGGAGGTGAGTGAGACCGGGTACTGGTGCAGCAGTTGCGTGGGGGGAGTCTTCACGGCCAAGCTAAAGGACGCGGGTGGGGCGACGCCCCCGGCGGGCAAGTACCAGGGCAGGACGGTCCGGGAGAGACTGTCCGATCTTGTGGACACATGCTATTTTGACGGCGCTGCGTGGCGGGCGGTCCTGCCAGAAGAGCCGGACTGGAGTGACTGGCTGGTGGGCTCGATCAACGGATACGGGTCCGACCTGATCGGCCTGCGGCCAATAGTAGCGGCTTACTATCAGAACGAGGTCAGGGGCGGGCGCTATGGAAGCTGTTACGTCAGTATCCGGCAAACGATGCAGATCAGATCCTGTGATGGGTCAAGCTGGGTTGAATACCATTCCCAGGACACCCGGAACACGATCACAAACGACGGGATGACGGCAACCCGGGGCAACGCAAGCATGAGTGGACCGATAGGAGGCGAGTGATGAGAGCGAGGCAAGGGTGGGGCCCGGCTGCCTGTGTCGGGATGATACCGCTGCTGCTGGCAAACCCGACGCTGACGCTGTTAGGTGCGGAAGGTCAGGCCACTGGTCAGGAGATGCCGGCCGAGATCTTCGCGGCGCGACCCCTGGAGGTATTGAGTTGGACGGTTCTGTATCAGCGCTATAGCGTGGTAGTCACCTACGAAGAACCTGTCTGGCAATGGCGCGGTTATGTTTACATCCGCGGCAACGATGAGAATGCGCCCCACGCGCAGTGGCTGAAGCAGCGGCGGTTCATCCTGCCGGAATGGTTCACTCCCGAGCAGACGCCGAAACTGGACGCGGCGGCGCTTGGGCGCTTGTTGGAGGCGTATCACGCTCAGAACCCCGACGGGGCGCGCTTCAAGGTTCTGGAATCCCGGCTGGGGCTGCACATCGTTCCGGTGCAGGCTCACAACGCGGCGGGGGAGCTGACGCCGGCCTTCTCCTTGTTGGAGGCCCGCATCCGGGTGCCGACCGGTCGGCGGATGGCGTCGGAGCACTTCAAGGCGCTCTGCTCGGCCATCACGGCGGTGACGGGCACGAAGGTGCAGGCGGGGGACCAGTGGCTGGATCAGGCGTACGCCGCCAACGGCTGGGTTCCGCCCAGAGGAGCGGCCGAGCTGCTGCCGGAAGCGGAGAAGGAGCGGTACAGGTTCGAGTGGGGTGTGGACTGGATGCCGGCGCGCGAAGCGCTGTTACGGTTCATCGACCAATCGGCCACGACGCTGCAATGGGCCTTGATGTGCCAGCCAAGCGGAAGACCCGCGGACCGGTTCTGCGTCTTGAACCTGACGGCGTTGGTGACCAAGCAGGTGCAGCCGGATGGGAAGACCGTGGAGAAGGCCGTTTATTTTGACCGCCGTCCCGAGCCGAAGAAAGGGCCCCCGCTTCCCATGCCGGAGGAGCTCAGGTGAGGGGCGTCGGCGTTCTTGTCCCTGCGAAAGCGGAGCCCGGCCGAGCCGGCGGTCCGGCAGATTCCGTAGGAGGTATTCATGAGGAAGAAGAGCATCCTTGTCGTAGCATGGGCCATTGCCATGGTCCAACCGCCGCTTGCTGCGCAACAGGCCAACGCCCAGGCACGCGCTCATGAGCGCGCCGAGAGAGTCAAATCCATAACCGAGCAGCTCAAGATCAGGAGCGCGGAAGACTACCAGAGGTATACTCCACAGTTTCGGGACAAACTGACAGACGAAGTGCGGCAACTGCTGAAGGCACAAGTGCTGGACAGTTTGGCTGAAAGGGAATCGGACGTGTCCTTGCTTCGCGAGCAACTGAAGACCTTTCTCGCCGACCCTATTTGGCCCGAGCACAGTGGGGCTCCGTATGTCATGGAGGCCACATTGGTTGGTGTGCCGGTGAAGGTTGCGGCCTTTGAATTGATTCGAGGCGGCGCGGGCGCACCCGAGACAAAAATCTTCATTCAAGGGTTTCGCAAAGTGGGAGCCAACTGGGAGTTCGCCTCTGAAACCGGCGACGACTTGGATGGACATGGGTTGTTCCTGATGGAACCGAAGTCTCCCCGGGCTAACGAGCTGTGGCTGCTGGCCTACGGGGTGAAGACCGGGTCCAATATTCTCAGTCTGCGCATGCGGGTGTATGCGTTCGACGGCGAGCGGTTTACCACGCTGTTGAGCCCGCCGGACCGGCCGTACGGGCAGGTTCAAGTCGAGGGCGACCAGATTGTTGTGCGGTCCGTGGCATACGACGCGGACAAACGGAGACGCACGGAGCGCTACTGGCTGTCGGTGTCGGGCGTTTCCTTGTTGACATCCACGCTGGACGGGGAATGAACACAGCGAGCGACTGGGGCCGCGGCACTGGCCGCGGGCAGCGCCTAGGGTGGCGGGGCCGGTAACGATTTACGGCTCGGGGTTTGGGGACAACCCGGTGGTGAACGCGGGCTCGTGGGCGGCGTTTTCGGTGCAATGGGCCAATGGGGTGGAGATTCACGGGACGGTTTCGGTGGACCCGAACGCGCCGGACACGATGGAGACGGTGACAGTGACGAGCCGCGGC
>Ga0101944_10005529_pt1 | contig 14282 bp, 12 predicted proteins | sample DewCreD2012metaG_FD_75245 | JGI IMG/M metagenome (GOLD analysis project Ga0101944, IMG submission 75245) | Hot spring sediment bacterial and archeal communities from British Columbia, Canada, to study Microbial Dark Matter (Phase II) - Dewar... ... | reverse complement strand
CTATTTTCACGATAAATTTCCATGGCGTGGCGCGTCACCCCCAGGGATGAAAATAGGCCAGAAACCCATAGCCCATAGCCTATTGCCCATAGCCCCTATTTTCACGATACATTTCCATGACGACGGGTCTTCGCCGCCCCCCGTCCATGAAAATAGGCCTGAAAACACTGCCCACTGCCCACTGGCGACTGCCGACTATTTCCACGATAAAGGGAACTGTCATTTTGGCCTTGCAAAATATCAAATTGTATTGTAAGGCTGATTTTAAAGTTAGTACCATTCCCATTTTTTTGAGGGAATGGAAATCTTCTCTGTTTCAGTGATTGCCCTCCTACACCATCAGCCCGAACCTTTGCCCCGTTTTGAGGGGATTGAGACTGGGACTGGTTCCTTAGATTCATCACGACAAATCCGAAACACTGGCCTGCTTTGATCCTTGAAAATCGTTTTCTCGCTGTTATCGGATAAAGGGGTCTTTTTAAATCTCCTTGATAGTCGTGAAATCAATCTAGTTCTCCTGGGCGGCTAATATAAGCGCAATGTGACCTCTTTTTTATACACGCCAAAGGACATGGGCATGAGCACAAATCGATACGTGGTCGTATTCGATTTTCCAGGCATTAAAGAATATGTCTTCGGAACCGACCGCCTTGTGGAAATCCGGGGTGCAAGTTCGATATTGGATCAGCTAAACAGAATCGAATTACCCTCGTTCATCAAGGGCGCGTTTCCTTCGCCGCAAACGAGTCAGCATTGCGTATTTGCAGCAGGAGGTGGCGCACAATTCATTCTCCAAGCGCCATTTTCCTATATTCAAGATTGCATGGGTAAGTTGCAAGGCCGCATTTACGAAGCAAGCGGTGGAAAACTTCGATTGCTTGCCGGGATTGCTTCTCTTCAAGATGATTATCCTGCTGCACTGAATCAGGCTTTTTTCGAACTGGATTGCCAAAAAAGGAGATTTGATTCCCTTACCGAACTGCCTATACATTGCGGCTTTATTCGAGAGTGTGACAGTTGTTCGGGAAGTGCTTCACTCATTTCTAGAGACGCCGGTGAAACGCGTCTATTGTGTGAATCCTGCCATCGAAAAACCCAAAAAGGTCGGAGCAAAGGACATTGGAGCGATTTTGTGAAATATCTTGCCGGTGCTGGCGATTGCGAACTGGATAACATTTCAGACTTGCGACCAGAGGATTTCGAGCAGATCGGCGCCCGCTGTCAGGCAAAGAAGGGGTATACAGCGCTGGTTTATGGGGATGGAAACGCCATGGGCAAATTGGTGAAGGCCATCCGAACGGATCAACAATTCAAGTTTTTTTCCAAAACGGTCTCGGATTCCCTTCAAAAGGCGTGTTATGAGGCGATGAAAACACACTGCAGACCGGTGGATGGGAAAATCCCGGCGGACATTTTGCTTCTGGGAGGAGATGACATTATCGTCTATATGGCGGCCGATATCGCCATGCCCTTCGGAATTGATCTGGCCAGACGATTCGAAGAAAACACGAAAAAACGATTTCAAACCGATTCCTTTTTTCAGAATCTATTGAAGGGGAAAGGGCTCACCATTTCCCTAGGGATTTCCTACGGTCGAACCCATACCCCAATTGCCATCCTGGTCAATCAAGCCGAAGAACTCCTGAAATCAGCCAAGAAAAAAGGCTCCTCTTTGGCGGATTCTGAATTCTACAGCCCTTCCTGCATCGACTTCCATTTGGCCAGCCGCTACAATCAAATTCACGTCAACGACACCCGGCAAAACCACTTGTGTTTACACACTCCGGGCGGAAAGATTCTTCACTTGTTTGCAGGCCCTTACACCTTGGAGGAAGCCGAGAACCTCTTGTGTCAAGCCACCGTCATCAAGCGCTCTGGGCTTGCCCGTTCTCGTCTGCATCGATTGGGGGACGCCCCATTTTTAGGGTATTCGCTCGGAAATCTGGAAACGTTGATCACTTGGGGGAGAACTGCCAAGGCAGAGCAGAGGGAAACCTTGTTTCATGTCTGGGAAAGATTGGGGTGTACGGATTTTCCGCCTTGGCGTCTGCAGGGCAACACCATCGATACACCGATTGTGGATCTTGTTTCTTTGTCGAATTGGATCTCCAGCTCACCGAAAGAAAAGGAAACGACTCATGCCCCATCGCCTGCATCTTGAGCTTGAAATCCCTTTTATCACCAGATGGCACACCGGTTCAGGAGAAGGCAGCTTCACGACAGACCGCCTGGTTCGCAGAAATGCACGCAATCAACCTTTTATCCCGGGAAGCACGTTGAAAGGCGTGATTCGACAAAGTTGTGAAAAACTGAACCGAACGCTCGGCTTCCCCGATCCTTGGGATCCTCATCGGTTGGATCTTCCTGGCCGAGAAGGTTGCCTCTTCCCCATTCAAATGGCATCCCCCGTCGATCAAATTTTTGGCACCCGGGTTGGATGTGGGGATCTTTATTTTCGGGATGCCGTTCCCAAACCTGCTGAAACAGCTTTGCGCAAAACGTATGCAAGAAATCAGGTGGCCCGTTATCGCGTGCTTCGAACCAGCAGAGATCAACATTTGTTCAATACCGAATACGTTCCACCCCTGACGCTTTACACAAAAATTGATGCTTGGCATCCCTTGCTTCCGAGTTTTGGCGTGGGGGATCTTCCATACGCCTATTGCATGTTGATTGGAGGAATTCTGGCAGTCGACCGGATTGGCGCCCAAAAGAGTTCTGGAGCCGGATGGTTGGATGGCTCGATTCGCATTTTAGCAGTCGAATATAATGGAAAGCCATACCGAATCAATGATGCCCTGGATTATTTACAACCTGATTTCTACCAAGATATGAAAGGGTTGGTATGAACCTGTTCCGGATAAAGGCGCGCTTGCTTGCCCCCGTCTTGATTCAGAAAAACCGTCAATCCAATAGCTCCGAGAGCTTACCTTATATACCCGGCAGTACACTTCGAGGAGCGGTGGCCATGATGGCCATTCGAAAAGGGGTGTTACCTGAGTCGAGCGAATTTCAGGGCCTCTTTATCCAGAACCCGGTTTGTTTTCCAGATCTATTGCCTGCTGATTCGGATGGTTTCGCAGAAATCCTTCCGTTGACTGCCATATCTTGTAAACGAAATCCCGGATTTCAAACGGAGGGGAAACACGGCGTGCAGGACGCGTTGCCGTTTTTAGCAGCTGCTGCTTTGGAACAGACTTCGATGGCATACGCCTTTTCCTGTATGGTTTGTGGCCAGGACACCAAACCATTTTATGGGTTTTGGAACGGGTCGTTATCCTCTCCTGCCCAAACCGATCCTGTTTTGTTGTATCAACGTCATACCGGTATCGACCGGCATACTGGAACCGTAGCTAACTCCATTTTTTATGTCACTCAAGGAATCGCCGAAGGTCGCAAGGATGTTAACGGAACGTTTTGCGATCAATTCCTGGGCGGAAGTCTCTGGTTGACCTCCCAGCAAGAGCAATTGCTCAACCGCTGGCTTGCCGAACCGATTTTCATCGGGGCGGATCGAACCCGGGGCATGGGAGAAGTGGAAATCCGTATGGAGAAAGCTCAAGAACCACCGATCGATGTGATCGATTGGGATAGGCAATTCCGAAAACGGATCGCCGGGTTGGTGTCTCATCCTCTTCCAAACGGATTGTTTTTCAGTGTCGATTTCCAAAGCGCCGGCGTTTTCTTGGATGAATTTTTGCGTCCCTCATTCGATTGGAAGCCGGATTTTCCGATGGTGGAAGAAGTGATCCGTATCGTTCGAAAACAAACGGTTGTCGGCTGGAATTGTGCATGGCAGCTATCCAAACCTCAGGATACCGCCATTTCCCCTGGAAGTGTTTACCTGTTTCGGTACACTGGTAATGATCTATACGGTTTAGGTGATTTTTTGGATCAATTGCAGCGTTCAGGGGTGGGGCTTCGCAAACCTGAAGGATTTGGCCGTATTAGAGTGTGTCATCCCATACACACAAAGGAGTTGATTGGATGAGCATATCCCCCTCGAAAGGACTCCCTCTACGTGTCTTGAACGAAATCGATGTCTTTTTGGAAGAATTCTATCCCATGTCTCAAAGGGCCGGTGAATTATTGGCCGAAATCCGCATGGAGAAAACGCAGGTCAGGAGCCTGGAGAATATCGTAGTTTCGACAAGACGATTTTCAGAAATCCTCAATTTTATCAAGAATCAAGCTGGGAAGGAAAAGAAGGACAATAAATGGGGTAAGGCCGCAGACCTTCTGTTGGAACAACTCGATCAGATTGAACAGAAGGCCAAGAGTCTTGCCGAAGGAGAGCCAGCCAAAGCCCTCGAAATTAAGATGCATGCGTCCCAGGGGTGGATTCGCCAGGTGGTGGCGCACTATCTTTACGAGAAAAAACGAGCGGGAGATTAACGGATGGAACAGGAAAGGCTGTTGAATTCAGACGCTTTTGCCGGGTTTATCGATGAAACCTTACGTCAGCAAGCGATCGCTTTTGCGGAAAAACTGATAGATTCCGAAATTCGGGTAAAACGCCATCAGCTCTACAGCATTCCAAGTGCCATTCAGGCTGGAGGGCTCAAGGAGATTCAGGAGCTTGTGAAGAAGCAGGCTGAAAAAGACAATCGAAACACCGAGTTCTGGAAAGCGATCCAAGCTCACATCGCACAGAATACTCCGGACGGAAGGACCGGTTTGTTTCACATCGTCCGGATCTTTCTGTCTGAAAACGGCTTCCTCCCATCCGAAGATGCGGTTCAGAATCCATCCGAAAAAAAGCAACTTCAGAGAAAGAACAAAGAGATTGTCAATCAAGTGATTGATCAGGTTCTTCAGGTGTACTTCGAGCACTTTGGTTGCCACTATTTTTTCCGGATTCAAAAAGGAAAGACATCATGATTCAAACCAGTCTTCGGGAAAAAGTCCGTATTCTGGGAACCCTGACTTTCGGTACAGCCTTCCATATTGGTTCCGGCAAAGAAGGGGATTTGGCAACCGATATGGGAGTCATCAAGGATGAAAGGGGTTGGCCCGTTTTGCCGGGGTCTACCTTGAAGGGCGCATTCCGCGCAACATCCGAAAGATTGGCCCACTGGCTCCAGCTAAAGGCTTGCCTGATGGACACCATGCTTTCGGGCATCCACTGTGTAGGAGATCAGGGCGAGTTTCAGAAAGTCAATGATGACTTTAGGAACCTGACGAGTGAAAAACAGAAGCTTCATTTTCTGGAAAAGCATACCTGCGATGTGTGTAGACTCTTCGGAACGCCCATGCATGCATCCCGAATCTTTTTTTCAGACGGGGAACTGGCGGACTGGAAAGGGGTTTATCAAATTCGAGATGGTGTCGTCATCGACCGAGATTCCCACACCGCACGACCCAAATTGAAATACGATTTCGAAGCTGTATCCAAAGAAACGGCTTTTCATATCCAAATCGATATCGAGAATCCCACCGAGTCAGAATTGGCATTGGTGGGCGCCGTCGTATCGGAATGGCAATGCGGTGTGCGGATTGGTGGATTTACGTCCCGAGGGTTAGGACAGGCCATTTTGGAAAACGTTCAGGTTCAGAAAGTCGATTTTTCAAACCCCGATCACTTGAAGAGCTATCTACTGAAGCGACAATTTCAACAAGACGATCAGTTGCTGGATGCGGCCTTGGAAAACGTATTGGTCAAGGTGCAATCGGCTTTGGAAGGAGGCGGCTCATGCTGAAACGATTGCTTCATCGCGCCGTTGTCGATATGACGATCGAGCCACTCGATCCCATTTTGATCAAGTCCGGCCAACCAACGGTCAGCGGTGCGGACATGACGTTCGTTACCACCTATCGTTTCGGAAAACCCGTCCCATATTTGCCGGGAAGCTCGCTCAAAGGTGTGATCCGCTCTTATGGCGAAATGATTTGCAGAAGCCTTCGGCCTCATCCTGTTCCAGTCTGTCTTCCGTACCTGAAACCTGGAGAAGAAAATAACGGAGAGGCCCATCAGGCGTCTTGTGGCCTTCGCATCGAACAATATCTCAAAGACAAGAACAAGGATGCCATTTCGTCCGCCGTTGCCTATAAATTGTACTGTCCAGCTTGTCGAACCTTTGGCGCCCATCAGTTTATCGGAAGGCTGTCCACTTCGGATGCAAACTTGGTCGAAACAAATGGAAGTCTTGTTTTCCTTTTGGAAAAGCGAGACGGGGTGGCCATCGATCGATTGACCGGTGGGGCAGCAAGCGGAGCAAAATACGATTTGGAAGTCTTAACGAAAGGGATATTTGAAACCCGGATCGAAATTCAGAATTATGAACGTTGGCAACTGGGGCTCTTGGGATTGATCCTTCGGGATATGGAAGAGGGGCTTGTCCGCATCGGGATGGGAAAAAGCCGAGGGCTGGGAAGGATTGGGGTCAAGCTTAAGGCTTTCAAGATCATTTCCTATGGCCATCCTATGAATGAATTGCAGGGACTGGCCGCAAGGTGTTCTGAGGAGGAAAACACCAGGTACGGACTCATAGCAGAAACGGCTCCTGGCGCCCCCCTTCCGGAAGGTAACCGGGAGGGGCTTCGCTTTGTTCACGATATTTCGGAGACTTGGAAAACCGTGTTGGAACCTGCAGTGCAGGACCTTGCATCGTATATCCAAACAGTGCCCTGGCCTACTCAAATCGATCGTTTTACTGAGGAGAGGACCGGATGAGCTTCTTATTCGCTGCGGATATGAAACCTGAAGCGCTGTTATTGGAAATCGCGTCCCATCGGTTCTCAGAACAAGCTGTGTTGATGGCCTATACGCCTGCAGAGGCTATTTTTACGAAATATTCCGGAAACATGAATGATCGTTTTTGGATTCAGGTGGAAGAGGGCCGGATATTTTCGCCAGATGGCGAGCTTCGATGGCGAAAGATCGATGGCGAAATGCGTACAGTATATTTGGGAGAAAGCCCTGTCGAAAACACTTGCCTGCAAGACAAATCGCATTTTCTTGAAGGACTATGCCCAAGGTATACCAAATTCTTTCTTTGGGGAAAACGAACCGATCTGGAACCGGAATGGATCGAGCAACAAATCCCAAGACGAATCCAATATCCGATTGACACCCGGCAGTTTCATCGCGGTCGGGTCATGCTCGTTGTGGAACAATGGGTGGATGCTTTCGGTCTTCCAAGATTCGTTCGATATCATCATGTAATGGAAACCGAAGGAGAGGATGGATATGCCGCTGAATGAACCCTTCTGGAATCCCTATCGTCTGGTGCCGGCCAAAGAGGTCCGAGATCGTCAGCCTCCCAAAACCCATGAACGATTCGACGGGCACTGCGGGATCATCTCTTGCACACTTGAAAACTTGACCCCCTTGTTCATATGGAATTCCCGTCCAGAAACGGATCGCAACTTTTTGAAACGAAACGGATCCTTTGTGATTCCAGGATCTTCATTGAAAGGAATGTTTCGATCATTGGCGGAGCTGGTAGGGGGCGGTTGTTTTTCGGTCAGCAGCAAGCGGGGGATGAACAATTCCCCTCCTACACCGGTCCCGAAAGAAATGGCGAAGTGCGATGACATCCATAGACTCTGCATCACATGTCGAATGTTTGGTGCAATGGAAGAAAAAGCCAACGCCCGTGTGCATATGGGGAAGGTGGGGATTTCCGATGCCATTTGGCAAGGACCTCCGAATGCCAGGTGTCAGCCTTTCGAGGTTTACTTGTCCGGATGCGGTGTGAGACACGAGCCTTTTTATCGCTCGCCCCATACAGGCCAATTGGATGGGAAAAGCCGAAAACTCTATTTTCATCAACCAATGCATCAAACCAGCATTCAATCCATACCCGCACAGATACGGAAGCAGGCATGGCGGGTTCACGCGCTGCCTGCGGGGCAGCAATTTCGTTTCGAAGTGCAGTTTACCAATTTAACCGATTCGGAATTGTCGCTGTTGCTTTATATCATTGCTTTGGAAAAAACGGTGGATGTTCGAATCGATCATTCTATTCGATTGCGGGGGCCAATGCGACACAAAATCGGAAACGCAAAACCCCTTGGGATGGGGAGCTGTGCCATCCATATCGAACGATTGACCTATTTGGCTCCACCTCAGGAGCGATTTTCCGCGCTCCGTCATACCAGCCGTCATATTCTGGAGAAGGATTCTCTCAAAAAAGAAATTGAAATCCGAATTCAACCATACGTGACCGACCGGAGTCCCACAATGGAGGGTGTTCGTAAGATGATGGTTTGGGATGAACTAGACAAACGCATTTTTCGTTATCCGGATTATACCTGGTTTCAAAACAGCGACAACAAAAAGGTTCCGCTCAAAAACCTCTAAACAGCTTTACCAGATGAACGTGTTGAATGAAATGGGCCTTTTCTAAGAGAGGGGCCCATTTCATTTTGGAAAGGAAAAGCAGTCAGGGGTTGAGATGCCGCCGATGTTTTTCATGACTACAATGATTGCTTCAGATTCCTTCCGAACAGGAGTCAAGCACCACCTCGGACCATCCAGTCTTTGCCTCCACCATTCCGCCGCATGATGTCACTTTTTGTACCGAAGCATAGACTATAGAGCATGATGTTCATTTTCACCTACCCTGCCGATGGAGGGCGCAACAAAGACAGAGGAAGAAAACAGGCTGCGAAAAGGATCATGAGGGGAAAAAGCTATGCACATCACCGATGATGAATATGAGAGAAATGCCATTTATTTGACCAGCAGAAAACCTCTCACCTTCTCCCCCCCAAACCTTTGTGGCTGCGATACCCCGAGCGTGGACAGCAAAAGTCTCTTATGGATCAAGGGAATACCCAGCCAAAATTCGATTGGTTTCACAGACGACATCGGAATTCAGTTGATTATCGACAATTATTTCCTGCAAAACGACGATTCAGATAGCCAACAATAAGGCCATATCGAAGTTCATGTAGCTCCTCTCACCGGGATACCCATGGAATAAGGGCTCAAAAGGGTGTTGGATGCGGGGGCCAACATGGTCAATCCCCCAGCCGGCCCAACCACCCGTCGGTCAGCACCTGCAATGCGGCATGCCGATCCAGATCGTCCGCAACAAAGCGTTGATCGTAATCCAGCACGCATTGGGGGCAGGCGGCCTCGCAATTCCCCGGGCATTGCAGCCGTCTGCGGGCCCGCTGGAACATTTCCTTCATCAGTCGGCCGGCATTGGAGGCATATCCGGAAGCGAAATGATCGAAGATCAACACGGCCTGACGGATATCTTCCTTACCTGAACGCACGGGTTTGACGGTGCAGCCCAGCTCGACAGACTGAACCCCGATGCTCTCGGCCAGCGCATCCCGAAGGGCAACGGCGATCGTCATGGCGGCTGTGCGGTCATTCAACCAAGTCCCATCTTCGGTTTTCAGGTGCAGCTCGCACACGTCCGTCCACTTTTCGCATCCCAAGGACAGCTCCATCTGAATTTTCCAGTTTTCACGACTGCCTGGGCAATAGGTGCCACCGTCTTGGCGAGAACGCCGCAGTTTGAAATGGGGCTGTTGAAACACTTTTGGAAGTTTACCTTCTTCCGAAATGGGTTCCGCCCGCCCACATTCCAAACAGAGGGCATAGCCCTTGCCCTTTTCTCCTCGCGACTGATGATATACATGGCCCTGGGGTGTCACGCGGTACCTTCCCAGAGAGAAACGTTTGCCCAACGAATGCCAGGTTCCAGAGGCGTTGACCCAGGGGGGTTCCACGGGAACATAATTCAATATGCTGATATCGTTCTTCGGATCGAGAAAAAAATCGACGGCAAAACCTGCAGGCTGAAGGAATTTTTGGATATCGACATGGGCGATCGTATGATCGCATTCGCTGCAGCGTTTTGCAGCCTCTAAGCTATGGCTGGAACCGCTTGCACCGCAATGGCGGCAGCGCCAGGCAAACCGGATGTTTTGGATTTCACAAACGTGTTGCTGGTCTGCAGGGATTTTCCAATTGAGGGTGATCCCAGCAGATCGATACACCAGGCCATCCATCACCACTTCCGAGCCTGGAGCATATTCTCGAAGTGCCGTGGTCACATCCCGGTTTGCCAATTCTCGACGTCGGTAGCGATTGTCCTCCCTGCCTGCTTGCTGTTTTTGTAATTTCCGTTGCTTGAGTGCGTGGAAGGTCAAATTGTCGAACGCTGCGATATCGGTCGGAAATCCGTAGGCTGGAAGATATCCTCGGGTGGCCAATTCCCGTAACAGGTATTCGCCTTCCAACCGTTCCTGATGGATGGTGACTGCACCTAGGGCGGGAGATTTCGCATCGTCCTTTGCAATGTCTGCCTTTTCCCGCTCCAAAGAATTCCATTCGTGCATCCAGCCGGCCGCAATCCGTTCCATTTCCAGTGCGGCGGTATCCAGAATCTCTTGGAGGTCTTTTTTCTCGAAAACGCTGTGGCGTAGCAGCCTGGTCAATGCATCGGCCAGTTCCGTTGCATCCGTTGTCTTCAACGTCGTTCGACACCAATCGATGTATTGTTGAGCCTTCGACGGTGAATCCAGGAAAAAACTGCCGCAGGTGAGCTTCGTGGGTTCCTGCCCTGAAATCTTCAAGGAGAATGCGAGAAATCGGGAGAGCAGCAGGGAGTGCACATGGCGCTGGACGATGACCGGACTGTCCAAGGCGACGGTGGGTGCCGGAAGCGTCGCCCGAAAGGCCCATCGGGTGTCTTGAAAAACGGCTTGATCCAAGGGATTGGATTTGCACAAGGTCATGACCAGAGCACGCGCCTCCATACGCCTTCCGGCCCGTCCGGCGCGTTGCAAATAATTGGCTGGATGAGGGGGGACGTTGTTCATGCCGACCTGGGCGATGCCCCCGATGTCGATCCCCATTTCCATGGTGGTGGAGCAGGACAGAATGTTGATGTCCCCTACCTTGAAGTCCTTCTCGTAACGGGCAAGCGTTCGGGAATCCTGCTGTGCAGAATGCTCAGCCGCCGTGAAATACGGGGCAAGCTCGATGACCCGATCGTTGAGGTTCGACCAAAGTCCTTCCTGCCGCAATTCGGCGATGGCGGCCTGGCTCTGGAGCCATTCTCTGCCCCGGCGGATCCGCTCCAAATCGTCGGTGATTCCAGAAAAGGGTTCCGGATACAACGGGATATCGACATGACGGCAAAGCGTTCTTTGGGGCGAAACAGTTTTCGGTTGATACGGGGTGTGCTGCATCAATGTCGTGTCGAGGAAACGGCGGGTGATGGGGCAGATCCATGCATGGTTCATTGGAGAGAAAGAAAGCTGCTCCAGGGGAAGCATTCGACCGTCTCCGGTTTGCTCCAGCAGTTGGCATCGGCACAAATCGTTCCAGGCCGCCTGCAGCACCCTATCGATGCGATCGATATCGAAGGGATCTTGGATATCGGCACGCAACACCCGGGCCAGCAAGCGAACCAGCGTCAACCGTGGGCCACGTGTTCGTGCGCTCGGCCATCGGATTTGATGTCTTCCGGTTTCAGGATGGTCCCATGGCACCAATTGGCGCTGGGGAAACGGGATGCCGAGCCAGTTTCTCCAAGCCCGAGTGATTGCAAGACATCCGTTTGCGCGCACAAAAAAATCCAGGCAGATTTTGAGGAAATCGCGCCATGTATTCTCGTCGAATGATGTTGCATCATCAACTTCCCTCGGAACGGACGTGATTTTGTCCAGGGCCGGATACCGAACAGCCACCAAGCCCATGGTCTCCAAATTGTTCATCCGCTTGGGTCTTCGGCCGAACTCCCGGACCAGAAACATGTGAGCCAATTCCAGAGATCCATTGGTTTCCGGAAAGACATTCGGTGCATAAGTTTGGTAGCGCCGCAACATGTTGTCGAAATCCCGGCCCTGCTTTTCCAACGCATTGGCCAAGTCTTGAAAGGAGATGGGTGCGGGCTTCTTGAGTCGCTCCAGCTCTTGACGCTTTTTTTGAATCATCTGCTGAATATCCTGATTTCTGCTTTCGCTTGGAATACCCTCAAGAATATGGATTTCTTCAGCCAATCGGACGATCTCCCCCTGAGACCGCTCGCGGCCGTGCTGAAGACTGATATGATAGATCAGGCTTCGCACCCGGTTTCGTTCGGCATCCTGTTGCAGTTTTGCCGCCATGCGGGCAGTACCTTGTCGGCTGTCGCTGAAGCTGAGAAGCCTTCGGCCCCGACAAGGATGATCGGCAGGCTTTTCGCCATCCGGCGCGTATTCCAGCAAGGTGGGCAGAATGCTGCCTAAAAGAAACGGAGCGCTCAGGCGGCAGAACTGGAGAAGGATGCCTCGAGGGGATTCCGTTTCTTCGCACATCGGACAGGTGAGCTTGTCGCTTTCTTCTTCGCTTGCCAGAAGGGTGAGCGTGCTTGCGGACGGGTCGACGATACGGCGGCTCATGCGTTCGATCGACAGCTCTCCGGTCTTTTGCAGCCTGCGGTTGACGATCAACACCCTGTGTTGTCGGGCAGCAGGTAGACGGTTCGTTGGCGGTTCTTCCTCTTCCGCTCCTTCTTCGAGGGCTTCGTCGATCTTGACTTCAGGGTCGATGTCCAACGTGAATTCATCGGCTTCGAGAGAAGGTCGATAATGTCCGAGGTACGAGCGCTCTTCGCCGGCCAGTAGAAAGACCGACCCGCAGCTGTTGCACCAAACGACTTCGTAGACAGGGGAACCGCATGCACAATGCTTGTGCGGTTCGAAATAGAGAATTCCGAAAGGCCAAGCCGCATCGTCCAACAGGGTATTCCCCTTTTTGGGGCAGCGGGGATCGGCGCAGGCCCAAAGGCCGGAAAGGGTTTGGTGAAACAAATGGGCGCGCAGGGGAAGGAAGGGGATCCCTTCCCCGTTTCGGGTGCCAGAAAGCAAATCGATCCAACGAAGGGCTTCTTGCTGCTGCTCACGGCTATAGGGGCCTTTTTGGGAAAAAAGGATGCTGCAGATATCGGAAAGTCGGGCCACAGGGGCTCGGGTGGTATTTTGGATGAAAAGGTTTCGGATGTTCCATGCCGTCGTGCAATGCACAAGAGCGTCGTAACGGCGTTGAGATGCTTCTCGATCGGCATCGATGGCTTCAAGGGGTTCGATGGACAAAGCGGTTTGTTCTCGAATGGGCTTCAATTCGGGGATCATCCGTTCCCCGGTGACCACGTGTACCTTCTTGGGTGAAATGCCAGCAATTTGGGCCAGAAAATGCTTGAGCTGACGACCGGTTTCTCCTTCCGGATCTCCGATCGTGGCGGAAGTGGCGATAAACCGCACCTTTTTCGGCTCCGCCCCGAAAGCCAGCAGCACCCGCCGGATCAACAAGGCTGCCTCCGCAGCCTGAGATCCGATATAGGTATGGGCTTCGTCGAGGACGACCCATTCCAGTTTGCCAAGAGATTTCGCCAAAATGGGGGCATCCACCGTTCGGACCAACATGTATTCCAGCATGGTCGCGTTGGTCACGAGGATGGGCGGAGGCTCTTTCCGGAGGGTCTGCCGATCCATCACTTCGTTCGGGTGGTCTTGTTGTTCGCTTGCCGGAAGATTTTCCGGGGTGTTCCCATTGTAAAGACAGAAGCGGATCTTGTCTCCGAACGCTTTGGTCCAGGCTCGAAGTCGCTCCCGCTGGTTGTTGATGAGCGCATTGAGGGGATAGAGAAACAGGGTGCGGACTCCGATCAGGCGGCTGCCCTGATCGAGGTATTGACGAACCAATCGATCGAGAATGGGCACCAGGAAACATTCGGTTTTTCCCGATCCAGTGCCGCTTGCCACGATGAAGGATTGAGGAGGCTCTTGACGGAGAATCCGCCAGGAGAGGAGCTGATGTTGATAAGGGGAGCGGTCCTTGGGAAATCGGAGTTCCCCATTCGATTCATCCGAAGGAGCATCCATCGCTTCGACCAATTGCGGTGTGAGCAGATTTCCACTCAAGTCTTCGAGGCGGACATCCGCCGTTTTCCAGCCAAAGGCCGCTTCAAAAGTCGGGTCAGCCAGAAAGGATCCAGGTTGGCCGAACGGTCGATCGAATACCTGGGACAAATGGCGCCGCAAAAGGGTATGGTGAAAGCTCAAACGGCTGATGGTTGCTGTTTTGGCCCGATGGGCAAGTACGGGCAGCAGTTCCGCATAATGGTTGAAAGACATGGCGAACTCCCCAATTGTGATCGTCTATGTACTCCCTAAACAGAAATCCGGGAATTTCCTTTGACTTCTGATTCCTATTTTCACGATAAATGGCCATGGCGTGGCGCGTCACCCCCGGAGATGAAAATCCGGCATGGATAAGGGCGACCGGCAGGTCGCCCCTACAGGTTACCCGTCACGCATTTTCACGATAAATG
>Ga0101944_10005528_pt1 | contig 14286 bp, 16 predicted proteins | sample DewCreD2012metaG_FD_75245 | JGI IMG/M metagenome (GOLD analysis project Ga0101944, IMG submission 75245) | Hot spring sediment bacterial and archeal communities from British Columbia, Canada, to study Microbial Dark Matter (Phase II) - Dewar... ... | reverse complement strand
AGGCTAACCCCGAATCGCTCCAACATCAGCTGCCTTACCATCCCACGGGTCCAAAGAGCAAAGCGAAACCTGAGCTGAAGAGGGTTCTTGCCCGTCACGATGTCATAGAGTTTTTTCATCTGAGCATCGCTGAGCTTGCGCTTCCTGCCGGGTATCCCCTTAAATCTAAGAGCCTCCTCCCCGCCTTCCCTGTGCCTTGCCAGCCACTCGTAGATTCTCTGCCTGCTGAACCCCAGAGCCTTTACCACCACCTCCGGGCTCTCCCCTGCCAAGACCCTCCTCACCGCACGGATCCGTATGGCCTCCCTGGTCTTGTGATCCAGCTTTCCGCCGTTCATCGAACTCATACAAACGTGATGCCACATGCCCTAAATATAGGTAATGCAAGTCTTCATAAGTGGGCGGCAAAGGAGCGCAGCGGCTTTGCCGATCCAATCTTCAACCGTTTCTTCGGCCAAATCTCTCTCTGAGTTCTTTGATACGACCCCGCCAATACCTTGGCCGCCTTTTATGGTGCCCTACCGCCACGATCACTACCAACTCTGACTCAACAGCGTAAAAGAGGCTGTACGGGAAATGTTTTAGGACCTTCCGCCTTATGCCACTTCCAACGGCCGCTGCTGCAAAAGGATTTTCAGTTATGAGGGTCACACCCCTTCGAACTTCTGCAACGAACCTGAGGCCGACCCCTGGTGCCTGGTTTTCGTAGTACCGTACCGCCTCGCGGAACTCCTCATCAGCTTCAGGAAGGAATTGTGAGTTCATAAGATGTCAGCGATAGCTCGCTTAAAGACTTCTTCGGCCGGAATGCCTTTCACCTTGCCCTCCCGGTACTCCTGGAGCCGCCGTTCAGCCTCCTGCAACCAGAGGCGCTCGACCTCAGATTCCGATAGTTCATCTAGGCTAAGGAGAAGCGCCCCAGCCAACTCAGCTCGCTCCTCTACACTCAGATCCTTTGCCACCTTGATGATTTCTTCGATTTTTTTCGACATTTCTTTCTCTCCGTTGTTTCTCGGGGCCGACTGCATTGGTCGGCGTCGGGCTTAAGGTCACGCCAGAACCAGCGAGGCAAGGAACTTGCTCTTATTCCTATCCATTATCATAGTAGCACAGCCGGAAACCGAGAAGGCCGATATCACGGAGAATAACATAAAGATGTTGTGCTTCATAACCGTGTCCTCCTATTGGTCGCCTCCGAAAAGCGGAGCTGCGCGCTTTGCGCTCAGACGAGTCAGGCTTGCCGAAGCTTAGCGTGATGCGCAAATCCGCTTCAGCGAATTGTTGGCCCCGCGCGAATCAGCGTGTGTGGCAACGAATCATTATTCTCTTGCTTGGTATTATCCTGACTTATCATGGAGCCAAGAAGGGCCTGAAAAGAAGAACAATGGCTCCCCCTTGCCCAGGCGCCCAGCGCGGCGGCAACATTCCCTCTTATACCGATTCTACCCCCCGACCGGATGCTGGCCAGTGCAACAGGGCACCTCAAGAAAAATGTGATGGCTTGTCAGTAAATGAAATGTCCGGATGGTATGGCAAGTGAACCGTCCGCTTTGTTGGTTTTGGGGAGGTAGGAAGAAATGGTTATCCCATGGGAAAAACCCGAGGCGGGCGACACATCAAGGTTAGTTGCATCCCCGATCCCCGGGCAAGCTCAGCCTGCTCAAGGCCCTGGGTGTTGGGGTTCCCCGAGCACAAAGAACTGGGCACACAGCCCCTGTACTGACGACTCAAAGAATGACTTGCTTGGAATCCTTAGACTTTTAGCCAAGGACTTTTAATCTCCGCTTCTCTTTCCATGACTTGGTGCCTACCCCCCACAGCTTCCTCTCTTTCATCGAAACCTAGGGCCACAGGGGTGCAAAAGCGGCTTCTCAAAACATATCGAACTTTTCATAGCGTCCAAGGCAGCTACTGCACTTGTGGTACCCAAACGTGGCGTGTCATCTCGCCTTCCCCTTGGCCTGGCCTTGATACCGGTCAAGCCACTCCAGTATGTCCCTGATGGCTTCGGTGCGCGGAAGTGGGGCATGCCCCGCATTGTAGAGAATGTGGCGCTTGTCTTCGGGGGAAGTCCCGAGAAGATCAAAAAGGGGTCTCTGGTGCGTTTCAACAAGGTAGGCATAGTCTTGCTTGCCGTTTAGCATGAGAACAGGCACTTTCACGTGAGGTGGCCACAACCCCTCCTGTTTCGGCGCGGCAGCCGGAATTCGCAGGCCGCCCGAGAGAAGAATGAGGGAGCGGATGCGTTCCTCCAAAACGGCCATCTGGGGTCCGATGTTTGCCCCCAGGCTAACGCCCATGTAGGCCACGTTCTCCGCATCTATATCCTTTCGGCTTTGCAGATAATCGATGGTTCTTCCCAGGTCCTGTACCCACCTGGGCCGGGTTCTGACCAGCTTTTCCCACAACTTCTCCGGTACTCCTCCGCCCCGCTCCCACATCCCTGAATAAACGGGCACCACAAAAACACGACCGCTCCTCGGCACACAGTCCCATGGCACGATGGATGTGTTCAGCGCGAACACAGGCAGATACAAGGGTTCAAGTCCGGGAAAGTAGACCACTGCCTTATAGGGCGGTGATCCCGAAGTTGGAAGATAGAGGTGCAGGATGAGGCGCTCGTTGCCATACGCCGCATCGATGCTCACTGTCTCGGCTCGCCAGTCTCTGGCCGTCTCATCTCTGGCCTCAACGACAGGATTGAGAGGTATTCGCTTATAGGAAACCATGGATCTCCACTTCTCGAGCAGTTCCTGGGTAACCGGAGGTATACTGCGGGGGTCATGAGTTCCCAGATTGACTTCCTGAAAAAGCTCGCCTGCCATGGAGCTGCTTTGAGGATAGACCGCGCAACGAAATCCATTCCCCGGAGAGCGGTCCCAGGGTGACAGTGCAATGACTTCATGTAATGACATATACGGCGGGTCACTCCACATGCCACCCATGCTGTAGCGTTTTTCGCCCGACGCGTTCCAGCACCACTCCCGCACGTTTCCCGCCATGTCCTTGGCACCGCTGGACCCGATAGCGGGATGCGCCCCCACCTTCGCAGGCCCTGTCCCCCCGAGATTACTCCCAGACATGATCCAAGGTGTCAGTGGCAACCCAATCTCCTGGTCGGAAAGAGTAGCCCGGAACCAATGATAGACGGTGGGCAGGCTCTTGTTGCGGAATCTGGCATAGGCCGCCGCTTCATACCAGCTCACCCCGGAAACCGGATAGTCATCCTGGCCCTCTGGATAATTGCCCAACTCCCAGGTCGAGGGTCCAGGGCGTCCGGTCCGATCCACAAAACTCTTCACAGCTTCGCCCCATGATATCACCTTTCCGTCTCTCTTGAATTCTTCCCTCCAAAGGTCCTCTCTGGAGTAGCCGCCCTCATCCATGAACTCCTTGTAGGCTCTGTTTGTGACCTCGGTCAGGTCGATAAAGAACTGCCCAATCTCCTTCCTCCCAGCAAAAGCTGGCAAATCCAGGTGTATTCGCCCCCGATCCACGCCAATGGTGCCCTGCGGAACACTGTTTTCTTCATACAGATCGAACTGAAGCGTGTAACGTTCCCAGGAGCTTGGAAACAACAACGCCTTGTACCCCTCCCAGAAATCCAAGGACGGGATCCGCCTGGCCACCTCCTTGTCCTGATACCCGGCTTTTCGGATTCGCCAGCGCTGCACGCCCACGGGGACGCGGGCCGCCTTGATGGGAGTAACCCCCAGCTCGATGGATTCCCCATCCTTGTCCGTATATGACCTGTACGAGACCGACGCGCCCGGCGGGGCGCTCTGGATGTCTATGCTCGTCGTGGACTTCTCGATGTACTCCCTTAGCGTCGTGTCCTCGGGGATTATTCTTTCCGCCTTGCGCGCGAGGAGATAGGCTCCTGTATAGTCCTCCGCATCCAGGAGCCTTTTGATCTCCGGAAGCGCCGTTTCACGGGCCCAGTTCCTCTGCGACCAATGCAATGAAATCTGTCTAACAGCCGTGATGGCCACCAATACCAGGATCACTGCCGCGATGATCCCACCGCCGTACAGGGACACCCTTTTCGCCATCCTGCGCCGGTGTGCCGATCTTTGCTCTTGTGTCGCCCTCCGTTGCTCCTCCTCTCGTTGACTCCGGCGCGCCTCAAGTGTTCGGAGCCTTTCAGCCAGCTTCGCAGGATCGCAAAGACGGCTCGCGGGATCGCCGTGGACGCAGGCGGCAATATCCTCTCGCAGAAGATCGTCCTTCACCCCCTGCTCCCACCCGGGGGCCAGCGCACGGGAGAGATTGCCGATCACCATCTGATACAGAAGCACCCCCAGGGAGTAGATGTCTGCCTGCGGTGTGGGCGGCTTCCCCTCGATCAACTCCGGGGCGATGTACATCGGCGTGCCGCTCGTGGATGTGGACTTCCCCCCCAAGAGTGTCTGGGTGAGACCAGTCGCAGTGATCCCTTCCCTCTTCAGAGCTTCCGGGTCGGTCAGAAGGCCGATCCCAAAGTCCGTGAGCTTTGCTCTGGGCCTCCCCCCTTCCTTGGATCGCGAGATCAGGATATTGGTGGGCTTGATGTCCTTGTGCAGCACCCCGGCGCTGTGGGCCGCACTCAGGGCCATGGCAATTTGGGCCACCAGATCCAGACGGGTCTCCAGAGGCACCTTGTCGATGCCTCCTTGGCGCTCCGCCCATGCCTGGAGGTCTCCGCCCTCGGTGTATTCCGTTTCTATGTAATAGGGCGGGCTGCCCAGTTCCCAATCAACCACCCGTGCTATATCCTCTCGATTCCCTAGGCTCTCTTGAAGCAACCGCAGAAGCACCACCTCCCGCTTGATACTCTTCACCCGGTCAGGCTCGAAGCAGAACTTGAACACATGCTTCGCACGGGTGTTCAGGTTGGCGGCGAGCCAGACCTCTCCGGCCCCCCCGGCTCCAAGTCGGGATTCGAGGACCCAGTGGCGATGGCCAGGGATCAGAGCCCCCGCGTCGGGCCTCCAGCCCAGGGCGTTTTCCTCCGGGGTCATCTCCGGGCGCTTCTCGGCCGAGTCGCGCCATCTCGCCAGTCGGGGTGGGGAGACCTCCGAGCTCCCTGCCCCAACCATCAGGGCCTGTTCACCCTCTTTGAGGCTCGATACGAACCTTTCCCATGCCTCAGCGTTCTCGACACCTTCATACCGGATGACGATGTCATCCAAGCTCACCCCGATTTTGTCCACGGCAAACTTGAGCCTTGCGTTCTGATGGCTTCCCTGGTACTCAAAAAGGTTCGCCCAAGCGTCCTTTTCCGTCTCCGTGACTCGATAGCTCTTCCCAATTCCCTCCCCATATCCCTTTTTCCTTCCAAGGATCGTGAACAGCGGGGCTTCCTCAAGGTTCGGGAGGGCGCTCTGCCATTTCACGTAAATCCTTTGTAGCAAGGCCTTTTTCTCTGAGGATCCGGCAGAGCCACCAATGGTATCGTTCAGCAGTGCAAGGAGGTCATGATGCCTCTCCAGCGGGATGTGCTTGATGTGCCCTCCTTTTTTCATCTCGTTCACGAGGAAAGCAATCAAGGAGATGTAAAACTTTCGAGAGGGCGAGTTAAAGAGAACCGTCAGCTCAATCCTCTTTTTAACCGCAATACGGAGCTTGAACTCATTGAGGTCTATGGCGATGGGAGGAATTGTCGTGATTTCCAGCACTTTTCATCTCTCGAAAACTAGTTGAACATAAGAGATTTCACTGGACTCAACGACGCACAAAAAAAAGTAACGGTTAGAACGGTTACAAACCAGTATCACAAGTTAAGTGTTCGGTCAATAACAAGACAGCCTCGCCTTGGGGGTGATGGACCGGTGGGAATCGGGGGGTCCGTGGGACCATCAGTTCTCGCGACGGACATCACGGTGCGGGGGAACTTGCATTGACAAATAAGGAGGCAAGGAAGATGGGGTGCAGAACAAAGTTAATCCTGTGTGTGGTCTTTTTCTGGATGTTCGGCGGTGCATGGACGTCAATGGCGGTGATCGGAAGCGATCTGAACGGTCTTGAGATCGAGGGCTACGAGAAGTGGCTCACCGTGTGTCCTGGACCTTACACCTGCCTCAAGAGCGACGAGTCAAGCGGATACTTCTTGGTGGTTCACCTGGCAGGCCAGGTGGCCGGCCAGGGGGGCACGGTGTTCCCATCGGATTTCGCCCTGCGCACTGAGACCCAGGAGGGCAACACCGTGTGGCGGGAGTGCAAGGCCCTCGGGCGTTTCGACATGGACGTTTTCGTTGCGGCCGCCGGCGTTCCGTTGATGTTGACGCAGGGACCGGTCAAGTTCTCTGTGATCTTTCATATACCGGCTGGACAGAATCCCACGGACCTCATTCGAACGGGCACCGGTCCGTCCGCTCCTGTCACTCTGGACCTGAGGGTCAAGTTGGCGCAGAAGAGTCCGTGAAGCGATGCCTGTGGCGCCTCCTTGCGGGTGCCCTGGTCGCCACCTAGAGTGCCCGCCACGAGGCCCGCGGCACTTTCGGCCAGAAGGGAAGAAGGGCGGAAACCCATGAGCAGGATCATGAAGCTACCGGTATTCCGCCTCTGCGGCGTTGTCTGACCGCGGAGGCAAGCCGTGGGAAATGATAAAGGTTCTCTGCCACTGCTCGGTTGACAATGGTACTGCAACCAACTTTAGAAGGAGGCTTTCCATGAGCAAGCAGACTTACGGCCCAAGTCGAAGGGATTTGTTAAAGGGACTTGTGATTGGCGCAGGAGGATATGCCTTTGGTGCCATGTTGATCCATCCCCAAGAAGCCGTAGGGCAATCTGTCCAGGGCTCCCTGGAAAAAGTTCCAATGGAAGCCCGTTGGAGTGTTGCTTGTGGAGGACTTGTGGGCTTCCAAGTCGATCTCTATAAGAGCCTTTTGGATCAACATGGAAGAGACAAATTTCTCGAGTATGTTATGAAAACCGCACCAGCAATAGCGGCTGCGCACAAAGCACTTGCAGACCGCTTTGGTTTGACTGGCAAAGACGCCAAATCAGCGGCTGCAATTATCCAAGCCATGGTCACTACTGTATATGGACCAACCCAAAAATATGAAATCGGGGAAGCTACAGCAGAAAAGGCAAGAGTGCAATGCATCAATTGCGCATTGTGGTCTAATCTTCAAGCCAAGAAAATTACTGACGATATATGCTCGGCTATCTCCAAATACTATTGGGACGGCCTTGCCAAAGCTATAAACCCAAAGCTGACTGCAACCTTGGTTAAAGCCAGGCCATTAGGCGATTCGGTTTGTGAGTGGTTTGTTGAGCTTAAGGCATGAAATGACTTTACTTGGTCAGAGGGGTTATGGGACTTCTCTTCACTTCAAGTCTTTGGCAGTTGATTTTCCAAAGGATTTGGCCTCTGGGGGAGCTGTCTATTTACGGGCAAAGACAGGTGCTTGCCCCCTGCCTCGGTGGCCCTGAGCTTCGGGGGGGACCCGGTCAAACTCCTTGCAAATCAAAGCGGATTTCCTGCCCGGGCCAAGCGGAGCGCGGCAGGCAGGCAAGCCGATCCGAGAAACGGGATCAGCCTCTGATGGCTTAAAGTGGTTTTGGGTCCATGCAGGTGTGGACGCACTTTGGTGTTATCCGGGGACCTCCTGGTTCCCTTTGAACCCGTTCACCCCGGAGGGAGAGCTGCTTGGGAAAGAATATCCATGACAGGCCACGGCACTGGGTGCCCAATGGGAAAAACGCCATCCCCGGCAAGGCGAGGGGAGAGCCAGGTTTGAGATTTCTCGGCAAGGCTTGCTATTGGAGAACGAATTCGTATTGCGCAAACCACGATTTGGAGGTTGGCGAGGCGATCACGGCTTTGGGTTAGCGTGGATCGCTTTGTTAAGTTCTAATGGGCCATTAGACCCCAAAAGGAGGTCCCAAATGAGCAAGAGAGCAATTTTGGTCTTCTTGGGTGTTTTCTTTCTTTTTGTCTCAGTAGGGGTACCCTCTGCCTTGGCGATTCTATAAGAGGATTTTACGGGCCCTAACCTAGACCAAGAAAAATGGACAAGCCTGGAGTTTGTGAGAAAGATCGAAAACGGAAGCCTTATCTCGCAGACCGCTGCCTTTGAATCCAGCGTTACCAATTCCCTCTACTTCAAAGAGCCGGGTCCGATCTATTACATGGAGGCCAAGGTCAAAGTGAACAGCGTTGAAGGCGATCTTATTCAGCCAGGTGCAACCGCTTACTCCAGCCCCTTTGCGGGATTCGCAGGTGCTTTTTACAACGATGGAACTGGTGGAGGGGAAAACGGTAGAAAGGGGGATGTCGTAGCTCAGATACGGGTGCAGCCGCATGAAAGCGGTGCACTCCAGGTGCGTTGGTATGTGTCAAAATCGGCTGATGCGTCAGGAAGCAGTTGGACTACCATGGCGCAAGGTAGTTTTTCGACTTCGGTTCAAGTGGAAGAGTGGCATCTCCTTGGGGTGGGATTCAACCCTACAAACCACGTCTTCACTTTCATATTGGACGGGGAGAGCCAGTCTTGGACCTCTGAGGATACGAGCTTCAATCCGCCAGTTAACGCCTCCAAGCCATTGAGGACCGATGTCCGCTTCTATGGAGCCTCAACCGGCCTTTACGGGAAAATCTCGGCTGAGTTCGATGATGTGGTGGCAAAGGATTCAAGTGGCGATATTCTGGTGAGCGATGACTTCACATCTAGCGTAATCGACCCCAGTAAATGGAGTTCTTACGAGTATGTGAGGAGTATAAGCGACGGGAAATTACTTTCCGAGCTTAGAAGCCTCGGTGCTGCAATCTCAAACAATCTCTCTTTCAGAAATCCGGAGAACATCCTTTGTATTGGCGGGAAGGTCAGCCTAACGGATTTCTTTTTGTTGGACCCGGGGCAGTCTGTATCCAGGAGAGCCAGAGTGGGCGGGTACTTTTTCAACACTACCGGAGATCCGAACAGTGGTTACCAGGGGGACGTGTGGGCGGAAGTGTACCTGGGAGGAAGTGGTTCCCAGCCGCGAGCGGAATGGGCTGTATGGGAGGCAACCAATTCTGAAGGGACTACATCTACTCAACTGGGATTTGGTCGTTTTCCCTTGAGTGTCAATCTGGGGGAAAGCTATGATCTTTTCATAGGTTGGGACGGCTCCTCTTTCACTTTCCTTTGCAACCAGTATGCTGCGCGGTACTCACCTGAGGGCCCATTCCATAACCCCAACCATAATGTCCGACTTCTAGGAACGAGGATACCTGCTCTGAGCTCCGGTGCTTCTTTCGACGCCTCCATCACAGCCACCTTCGACGATATCACCATAAACGAGTGTCCCAATGCTTATTCTTTAAGCGTCTCCACATCCGGCTCTGGGGCCGGCACCATCGCAAGCTCACCGCAGGGGATCCTCTGCGGGGATCGTTGCATCCAGGAATATAAAGAATCCACTGTGGTCAGCCTCACTGCAACCCCAAACCAAGGCTCCGTGTTTGCAGGCTGGTCCGGGGATTGCTCATCCTGTGGCACAAACACTGCATGCGAGATAACCCTGGATGCAAACAAGACCTGCACAGCCGCTTTTTCTCCTCCCTCCGGGCCTGATCTCACGGGCGGATGGGTGAGTCTCACCCAGCGCTGCAAGAACACCCGGGCTGGCCTCAAATGCAAGTTAAAGGGGGCCTTGAGAGTGGAAAATCAAGGGAACCTTGCAGCTGCCCCTGGGGCATTTGTATCCTTTTACCTATCCTCTGACTCAAGCTGGGACTCGGAGGATACCTTCTTGAAGCAGGTGGCTGTTGGGGCTTTGAAGGCAGGTAGAAGCAAAACCAGAAAGCTCAACGTCACCCTTCCTATTGGTGAGACTGCACAGGGCAAATATGGGATTGCCTGGATAGACGCCACAGATGCTCTTGAGGAGCTCAATGAGTCCAATAACATAGTCGTCTCTACACAGATCCCGTAACTTCCCTCTGGCACCCTCAAGGGGGTGGCCGTTCATGCCACCCCCCTTTTCCTTCCAGATCATTTCACCTAGGCCTTCAGCACAAAGCTCCCAAACAGCTCCCCCATTTCTGAGAGTGTCCGAGACCCCAAGAACCGACCCCCAAACTGGCTTCCATTAAGGTGGCCATGCCTGGCTTCATTAGGATGACCAGTGACAGGTCCGCCTTGTTTGCTATTCAGCATTCTTCCCGAAGCAAGTCACGGCAGGCGCATGAATCCTCTCATCCCTTTGCCACAGACGCCGTCTCGGTGAAGCCGGCGCAATCGAACTGCCGGGCACTTGTTCCAGCCAGAATAACTAGCGGGCTAAATAATCCCAAACTATCGCAACTCGAACTGTTAAAGTTAAGTTTAAATCGGGACACAGAAACCTCGGTGTGGAATCCTGATCATAGTCTCCCATGCTGCGTTCTAAGAGGAGGTGTCAGGAAGGGTCTTTTGATCTTTTTCTATAAGTCTTGCCAGCGATTTCAAATCGTGGCGGGCATCCAATACCATCTTGGCGCTGAGGACGTAATCCTGCAGTGAGTATGCACTATCCACCCGGCCAAACTTAACTGGTGAATCTTCTGCGTCATCGTCTATAAACGCCAAAGCAATCATAAGACCGAAGTCTCTAAATCCTGATAATTCAGGTAACTTCAACAGTGTCTTTTGCAAATCACGAAGAACATCTACGTAGACTTTGTGAATGCACCCATGTTCGAGTCCCCACTGCCACCACGAACGAGGAACCGGCATTGAAAGATGCTCTAAAATGCACCTGGCCTCCTTTAGGAGGTCCCCCCCAGAGTCCATCAGACAATAACCCAGACTTTCGTACCAAAGGCTCATGGCGTCTCCTGGGGTCCCTCGCTTTCTGTCCCTGGATTCGAAGTTCACCACGGGGATGATAACATTTCTCTCTGCTCCCAGTCTTTTGGGCTTGATTTTCCAAAGGGTCTGAACTCCAGGGGACCTGTCTGCGTGCGACGCGCAGACAAATGCTTGCCCACTGCCTCGGTCGCCCTGAGCTTCGGGAGGGAGAGGGCCTCAGGTCCAATTCCTGGAAAATCAAAGCGGATCCCCCCGCCTGCGTAAAGCGGGGCTCCTGCCTGTACGTTGCACGCAGACAGGCGGCAGGCAATCAAGCCCATGCAAGAAACAGAATCACCCTATGATCGCTTACCAATGAGGCAGCTCCACCCTAGAACAATCTACTTCAGGAAGGTCGAGGCCAGCAAATAGGTATCCTGCCCTCTCTGCTCCAGTTCTATCTCTAACCCCGATGTTCATTACCCATCCCCCCGCACGGGTGGAAATGTTCCACAGCATCTCCACGGCAATCGTGTACACGGCTGCCTCAGTGATCGAGTAACCACTTCCTTTAACCTCAAAATGAAAAACTTGGTCCACCATGTGGCCCGAGCCAGTAATGGGGGCACTAACTCCAAGATCTGGCCAATGTAGCTCCCCCGAAATGGCAACAAACCTTACGGTACCGCTGCTTAGCGGGATCGTTGGAGCAACCGACTTGGTGACCAAAACCATGGTGGCAAATCCTCTACCCCAGTCGAGACAAAGCCTTGTAGGCGCTTTGGGCCCAGCGTTGCACGGGGCCGGGACAAGAGCTGTTATAAGAACGGCCAGCGTCCAAAGAAGTCTCTTCTCCATGGCTCCCCCTTTCCCTATTGGGAAGAAGCTTACCCCCTTCCCAGACCACACAGGGAACTGTGTTCAATCCATGTATCCCCGTAAGACCTGCAAAAAATACCTCAATAAGGAAGCTCGGCACCGTAGCAGTCCATTCTCGCAACATAAGAATCCCCCTCATACAAGTACCGAGATTCCTCTCCCATTGTATTTCTCTTAGATATGATCCACAGCCATTTTGCTTTATCTGTTGAAAGATGCCACAGACATTGCAGTGTGACAGTGTACCCAAGGAATTCCGTGATACTGTAACCACTGCCTTCTATCTCAAAATAGAACGTCCCGTCAGCTCTCATATGGCCTGAACCCCTCAAAGGGACACTAAATCTAGGTGTGAAGGCAACCTCCCCCAGTACATCTATAAACCTAAACTTCCAGTCGTTGATTCCGACCATCGGGCCAGCCGGCTTGGTAACCAAGATCATTTGCGCCGTTCCTGGTAAGTTAAGGCAAACTTTTTTAGGCGGTTTAGCTCCGGCCATAGACCAGACCGGCACAAAAGCTATTATGAGAGAAAACATAGTCCCAATAAGTCTCCTACCCATGGCTTCCCCCCTTTCCCTACTTGGCAAAAGCTTACCCCCTGCCAAGACCAAAAAAACACTCTCTGGCCAGTTTACGTTTTCTTAGAATAACTGCTGACATATCTCACCAAAACATCTCAAAGTTCGAGCAGTCCGTTCTCCTAAAGGCAGCATCCCCCGTACTTATTCCCCAATATTCTCCAGTGGAATCTATAATACCTGACATCAACATCCATATTATGTAATCAGTTTCGACGTTCCATAGCAATTCTAGAGTTATCATATGCATAACATCTTCAAAATTGTAACCACTTGTTGTTATCCCAAGGTGTAATTTACTGTCAATCATTCGTCCAGAACCCTTAAAAGGAACACAAAGTCCACCAACCACTGTAAGACATAGTTCTCCAGAGATATCTAGAAACTTGGCATTGCCGTTATTTAGCTGAATCGTTGGCCCGGCGGGCTTGGTAACCAGGATCATTTGCATAGCCTCTTCTAATTCTAGGCAAACTTTTGTCGGCGCTTTGGGCTCGGCCATAGACCAGTTCGGTACAAGGGCCGCTATGCAAATAAACTTTATCCAAACAAATCTCTTGTCCATAACTCGCCTCCTTTCCTTAATAGAGAGAACCCTACCCCATACTTACAGCGCCAAGGCAAAAAGCCATCACACCATGCCTCGAGAAACATCGCAAAAATTTCAACAAGGTAGCTCCACCCTAGAACAATCTACTTCAGGGAGGTCCAAGCCCTCAAAGTGTCCATGACCGAATTCGGCGCCGTTTAAATCCCTGACCTCAGTGTTCATTTCCCAGGCTCCGGTGCGAGTTGAAACATCCCATAGACATTCCATCGTAAATCTCACCTCAAGCCACTCAGGAAGTGTGTAGCCACTTCCTGCTATTCTGAAATGGAACTTTTGGTCAACCGTGTGGCCCGAACCCTTAAAAGGGCCACTAAATGCAGAAACAGGATGAGCCTCCCCACCAGCTCTACACGGCCGTGGATCCCCTTTTAGTCCATCCCATAGGTTTGGTAACCCTGGCCCTCCTCTCCCAGAAAATCCGAATCTCTGCAGGATCCGCTGGCAAAGTTCCTTGAGTCTGGTGTCAACTTCCCTGTATTGGCTTGACAGGCAGTAAGTGATCTGGAAGGCGATACCGTAACAGCTGGAGGTGTCAGATGAGCTAAGTGGAGCTTACAAGAGCATTTTGAGGGACAGCACAAGGGCCACAAACCCCCACCCGGGCCACTAAATCCGGGTTTTGTGCACAAGGGCATGGGGGTGACCCGCCTTTCCCGCCCGGGGGCGATGAAAGGGGCGAAAACGACCCGGAAAATTCCTTGAGGAACCTGTCACCAATGCCTTGGAATATCTGAATTGTCCCCCAAAAACGCCGGTGTTGTCAATATAACAAGCTCCATAACTCCAAATTTTCTTCAAAGTTAGACTCCCAGAAATAAGATGACCTTTTCTCCCGGAAGGGCACATGGTCTTAGGAATCTGGCAATGGGGAAATTCTTTAAGAATTAAATTTTCACTGCCGTGATGGATAGAAATCGTCCACCATCTCTACGACGACGGCCGGCCAATGCCCAGGCAGGCGAGACTCGATACACCTGGAATTCTTTACCGCCTGATGGTGAGCGGGCTTGAGAAACGCCAGATTGTGGAGAATGTTACAGACCCCCTTAATCTAACGGAGCATCTGTCTTGGCAAGGCCGCACTCTTGAGAAGGACCGGCCTGTATGCATAGTCGCTCGCGACCAACCATGCACATCTGCTTCTCATATTACCTTTCATTATTTACAGCACATCATGATTCATATTTGTGTGAGGTCGATGGACGGCAGGAAGCTGGATCACAAGACCAGGGAGGCCATCCGGTTTCATCTTCCCCCTATTCCCCAGATTTGAACCCCTGGGAGCTGGTGCTGCGCTATGCCCTCATCCAATGTCCCGAAGACAATGCCTCCTCAATAGTCCCAGATCACTTCGACCTCGATGAATAATCAGGCTAAGGAGAACCTTTCCCTTCAAAAAAAAGCGCCCCTGGGATGGGCATCTTCCGTCCACCCCAGGGTAATCAAGTCTTCACACTAACCTTTGAGAGAGAACCAG
>Ga0101944_10005526_pt1 | contig 14289 bp, 12 predicted proteins | sample DewCreD2012metaG_FD_75245 | JGI IMG/M metagenome (GOLD analysis project Ga0101944, IMG submission 75245) | Hot spring sediment bacterial and archeal communities from British Columbia, Canada, to study Microbial Dark Matter (Phase II) - Dewar... ... | reverse complement strand
TGGCGTGTGCTGCCTCGAGGAAAGAGCGCCCTTGCACCTTGGTTTGCTTGACCGCCTCGGCGTAGGCGGCCTCCAGGGCGGCGTTGAGGGCCAGTTTGCCTACATCGTGCAACAGGGCGGCTGTAAACAGAAGGTTGGCATTGGTCTGGGCGCGGCGCGCGATGACCTTGCCGGCCAGAGCCGCCACAGCCGTGTGGCGCCACAAATCACCCTGCCCGAAACCGTAGCCGGATTGGACGCCGCCCATCAGCCGCTCGTTTACCGCCCAAGCGGCGATTTGATAAATCTCGTTGAATCCCACCCGGAAGACGGCGGATTCCAGATCGCGCACCGGCTCATCACCACGGAAAAACACGCTGTTGCACAGCCGCAAGACTTTGGCGGTGAGCGCCGGGTCCAGGGCGATCAACTCTGCCACGCGCGCCGCGTCCGTTCGGCTGTCCCCAATGAGCGTCAGCAGCTCCAGCAGAATGCGCGGCGCCGGCGGCAGCGATTCCATCGCGTCAATCAACCGGTCGGCAGTTGGAGCAACGGCTGGCATGGTTCAACGTCGAAACAACACGACTTCTGCCGCGGTGCCTCCGATTTTGAGCCGGACCGTCCCGCTGGCCATCTCCAGCATCATGGTCCGGCTGAGCATGCCGCCCAGGTGCTCGGCGCGCAATGCCAGGTGGTAGCGGCGCAGGACCGCCAGAAAGGCCGAGTGATTGCGCTGGCCGATGTTGAACAGCGCGCCTTCATCCATCAATTGCGCGCCGCCGGCGACGCAGATGTCCAGCCGACGCAGGTCCGCCCCAAGCGCCGCCACGGCCTGCATCAGGGCCTCCATGCCGGTGTCCACAAACAGCGCCGGACGCTGCCGGGCCTTGTCAGGATTGAGTGATGAATCCGGAAGCATGGCGTGCAGCAGTCCCCCCACGCGGGTGACCGGGTCGTAGGCGGTAATGCCCAGGCACGAACCCAGCGAGTAGGTCACCACCAGCGCCGTCGTGTCGGCTGATGTGCCCAGCTCGCCGACCCCGACCACAAGCCGCGGCGGCAATATACCAAGATCCAGAACTTTGCCAGGACATACGGCGCCCATGATCTTGGTTCAGAGGCGTTGGTAAATACTGGGCCTGAGGCACCGCAAGGGGGCATTCAGGCCGTTGAGGGTTTCCGCGTGTCCCGTGAACAGGTAGCCACCCGGCACGACGAAGCGGCACAGCCGCCGGACCAGTTCGGTCTGCGTGGACCGGTCGAAGTAGATCATCACATTGCGGCAGAAGACCACCTCGAACGGCTGGGGATGCGTGTAATTGCCGACCAGATTCAGGCGCTGGAAAGCCACCTGCCGCGCCAGCTCCGGCTTCACGCGCACGTGGCCTTCCCACCGCCCCGTCCCCCGCTGAAAGTAGCGTCTGAGCCAGTCCGGTGGTATCTGCGCCACCCGGTCCGCCGGGTAGATGGCGCGCCGTGCGACGGCCAGGGCCTTGGTCGAGATGTCCGACGCGCAGATGTGCCAGTCCCAGCCGCTGACCCGCGGGTAGTACTCCGCCAGGAACACCGCAATGCTGTAGGGCTCCTCCCCGGTCGCCGCCGCCGCGCTCCAAATGCGGAACTGTTTCTGCCCGGGCTGCAGCACCTTGGGCAACGCCTGCCGTACCAGGAACTCGAAATGCTCCGGCTCGCGCAGGAAGTAGCTGTAATTGGTGGTCAAGGCATCCACCATCTGCGACACATCCGCCGCGTCCGCCCGGGTGCGAAGGAACTCCACATACTCGGCCAGCGAGGCAAGGCCCAACCGACGCATCACCTTGCCCAAGCGCGCCCGTAGGAACGGCTCCTTGCCCTCCTGCAAATGAATGCCGCAATGCTGGTACATGAACTCCCGGATGTACCGGCAAGCGTCGGCATCAGCAGCGTGGCTGGGGCTGTTCATCGGGCAGAGAGCGTGACTTTGCATTGGCCGGCGTGCGCGCGCCCTGGCCGGACGCCGCCTCAGGAGGTAGGTCCAAGACCCTGGCAATTGCTGCGCCCCACCACGCGGGCCACATCCAGCAGGGTCTTGACCGAGCCTTTGACCTTGGCCATGCCCAGGATGCAACCGGTTTCCACGTTGCTCCCAAAGTCCGGCGCCGGCTCGATGTCGGCGGCGGCGATCTGGAGGACTTCCTCGACGGCGTCCACGATGAACCCGACCAGGCAGGGGGCGCGGGTATTGGCCGTCAGTTGCACCACCACAAAGCAGGTCTGGTCTGTCGCCTCGGCCGCCGGCAGGTTGAACCGTCGCCGCAGGTCCATGACCGGAATGATCTTGCCGCGCAGGTTGATCACCCCCCGGACGGCGTCGGGCATCTGGGGCACGGCGGTAATGGTCGTCGGCTGGATGATCTCCCGCACGTGCAGCACCGGGATGGCGTAGGACTCACCGCCCAAGCGGAACGTCAGGTACTTGCCCGCCAGTGCCGGGGCGGCGGCGGGCGCCGGTTCAGTCGTCGGGGGAGTCAGGACGTTGGCATTCATGGGACAGGGGCGTTGGCAACTGTGAGGTTCTTGGCAGACAGACCTTAGAAGTTCTTGAAGTCGCCCTCCACGTCGTCCGAGTGACCATTGCCGTCGGTGCGCGCGGGGACGGGGGAGGCGTGGCTCTTTCGGCCCACCTTGTCCAGGCTCGGAATCTCCAGGCGCCTGGCCGCGGCTTGGCTCTTGGCGGCCGATGTCTCGGCAGGCCTGCCGGTCGCCGGGCTGTCAGCCGGGCCGCGGGCTGCGCCGGTCACCAGGGCTTGCAGCTCGGCCACCGCGGCTTTCATGGCTTGGGCCTGCGCGTTCAGTTCCTCGGCTGCACTGGCGCTTTCCTCGGCGCTGGCCGCGTTGCTCTGGGTCACCTTGTCCATCTGACTAACCGCCGTGTTGATCTGGGCGATCCCCTGGCTTTGCTCCTGCGAGGCGGCGGCGACCTCGGCCGCCAGCTCGTCCACTTGCCGGATGTTGACCAAGATGTCATTCAAAGCCGCCCCGACTTTGTCGCTGCTGGCCACACCCTGGGCGGTTTTGCCGATGGCGCCCTGAATCTTGGCCGCCGTTTCCTTGGCCGCTTGGGCGCAGCGTTGGGCCAGGTTGCGCACCTCGTCGGCCACGACGGCGAAGCCCATGCCGGCTTCGCCTGCCCGTGCGGCCTCCACGGCCGCATTGAGCGCCAGCAGGTTGGTTTGGAAAGCGATTTCATCAATGGTCTTGATGATCTTGGCGACATCGTCGCTGGCGGCCTTGATGTCGGCCATGGCGGCGGCCATGGCCTGCATGTCGGCGGCCCCCTTCTCGGCGGCCTGACGGGCCTGTTTGCCGAAGGTGCTGGCTTTGCCAGCGCTTGCCGCGTTGCGCTGGGTCATGGACGCCATTTCCTCCAGGGAAGCGCTGGTTTCTTCCAGGGAGGCGGCTTGCTCACTCGCTCCGGCGGCGAGGGTTTCGCTGGCCGCCGACACCTGCGCGGCCGCGGCGGTCGTCTGCTCGGCGCCGGCACTGATGGTTTGGACCGTAGCGATGATCGGTTGCGCAATGGACCGGGCCATCTTGCGTGCCAGGGTCACCGCAGCGACGGCAATGAGGACGGACAAGCCCATCAGCTCGTAGAGGAGCGACCAGACCTCCTTGCGCACGTCATCCACATACACGCCGGAACCGATGATCCACCCCCACTCGGGCACCAGTTTCACGTAGGAGAGCTTCGGCTCCGGTTTTGTCGAGCCGGGCTTGGGCCACTGGTAGTCCACAAAGCCCGCGCCACTCTTCTTGCACAGCTCGACGGCCGTGACGAAGAACCGCTTGCCGGTTGGATCCGCGTAGTCCACCAGGCTCTGCCCGTTGCGCTCCTCCTGGATCGGGTGCATGACCATGCGCGGCTCGGTGTCGTTAATCCAGAAGTAGTCGTTTTCCCCGTAACGGAGGTGACGCACTGCCGCCTTGGCCAGGGCCTGCGCGTTGGAGAGCGAGAGCGTGTTGGCAGCCGCCTGTTTCACGTAATAGTCCACGACGCTGGCCGCCGTCTCGACCAACTGGCGGGTCTTCGTCGATCTGGCTTCGTACATGTCGCTCCTGACCTTGACGACGAACCACGCCAGCATCGCGGTGTAGCACAAAACAATGGCCACGCTGACCAGAAGAATTCGGCACGACAGTTTGAGTTTGGATATGCGGGTTGCGATCATTTTGACTCCGTGTCTTCGTCTGTTGGTTTGCGTTTCGGTGTGAAAGGAGCGGGTCGGCGGTGATCTTGGGAACGCACCACTGTTAGCTGGTTCACACGGTGTGCACTTGATCCGGCGCGGCAGCCAGGTGCTCCAAGTTTGAGGGGGACTTTGGCGCGCGCCGCCCCGTGTCGGGCACGACGCCCCGCTCTGGTGCGCCAGTAACCTTGGCAACTGCGGCAGACTTGGGATCGGCTGGCCGGCTGCTCGCCGCCCGCACGGGCCGGTCAAGCCGGGCTACCGTTTGGAGTCCGATGAGCTGCCGCAACTCGGCTACCGCGCCCTTCAGCGCCTGGGCCTGCGCATTCAGCTCCTCGGCCGCGCTGGCGCTCTCCTCGGCGTTGGCGGCATTGCCCTGGGTGACCTTATCCATCTGGCTGACCGCTGTGTTGATCTGGCTGATACCTTGACTTTGCTCGGCGGACGCCGCGGCCACCTGCGCCACCAGCTCGTCCACCTGCCTGGCCTTAGCCACGATGTCTTGGAGCACCGTGGCGACCTTGTCGCTGATCTCCACCCCTTGGGCGGATCGGCGCATGGCATCTTCGATTTTCGCGCTGGTTTCCTTGGCAGCGGCGGCCGCGCGCTGTGCCAGATTGCGAACCTCATCGGCCACCACGGCAAAGCCCGCGCCCGCGGCCCCCGCACGGGCGGCCTCGACAGCCGCGTTCAAGGCCAGAAGGTTCGTCTGAAACGCGATTTCATCTATGGTCTTGAGGATGCCGGCAATGTCGTCGCTGGAGCTTTTGATGCCTCGCATCGCCTCGGTCATTGCCCGCATGTCGGCAGCGCCTTGGTCAGCCGCGGCTCGCGTCGCTCGGGCCAGCTCGCTGGCTTGGCGGGCGTTGACCGCGTTGCGCTGCGTCATGCTGGACATTTCCTCCAGGGAGGAGCTGGTTTCTTCCAGCGACGCGGCCTGTTCGCTCGCCCCCTCGGCCACGGACTGACTGGCCGAGGCGACATGGCCGGCGGCGGCCGCGATTTCCTCGGCACAGTGGCCGAGGGTGTCGCTGGCTACTGTGATCGGCTGTGCGATTCCGTGGGCCATCCACCAATAGCCAGACCCCGCGGCGACCACGCACAGCACGAATATCAGCCCCAGCAGGATGTTGCCTCGCCGATTGGCCGCCTGAATGGCCCGCGTGGCCGACTGCAGCTCCTCTTCAAACGTCCCAGCGGCAATGATCCAGTCCCATGGCGCAAAATAGGCAATGGTGTCCACCCGGGAGCGTGGTTTCCCGTCACCAGCGGCCGCTTGATACCGGACCTGACCGTACTGGCCTGTCTTGAGCGCCAGGGCGCTTCGGACAATCTGTTGAATGAACGGCTGCCCGGCGGCATCCCGTGCCTCCCAAACCGCCTCCCCGTCCCGCATCCCTCCCGGCGAAATCACGTAATTCCCCTTGGAATCCAGCACGTACACGTTACCGGACCGACCGACCTTGGTCTGTACGACTTGAGCGCGCAGGCTGCTGACGCTCTGCTCCGGCACGCCCACGAACAGCATGCCGATGATCTGCCCCGCCGCGTCGCGGATCGGCTCATAGGCCGTCACGTACCAGGCGTTGACCACAAAGGCCCGCCCCACGTAGCGCTCACCTTTCAAGACCTTTTGAATCACCGGGTTGGCCGAGCCGTCGGGCTGAACTACTGGGATGAACGTCCCGACGGCACGCTGCCCGTCCTTGGTCTCCACGTTGGTAATGATTCGCAGCATGTCCCCGGCGTCGTTCATCCGTTGGAAGATGGTGCACAGACTGCCGACCATGGTTTTGACCTTGTCCACGACCGGCGCGGGCGCTTTCGGGTCCAGGTTGACTGCGACCGGCTTCTGGCCGATTTGCGCCACTGGCAGTTCGACTGTCTGCTCGGTGCTGCTGAACTGGTTTTTCGCCTTCCAGGCCTGCTTGGTGTTCCCAAGCTGCATGCCGCCGGCGGCGGCCAGTTCGTTTCGCGCGACGTTGAGGTTGGCGCTCACGGTTTGGTCCAGCAATTCCCGCTGACTGGCGATCGTGCCGATGATGCCGTCCAGAATGTGCCGCTGGCCCTCCTCTGCCAGCCGCAGGCTTTCGACTGTGCCGGTGCGTTTCGCCTGGGCCCCCTGCCAAAGGGCGATACCCGTGGCGATTGCCAATGGGACAGCCGTGCCGGCCAATCCCAACCCGAGCAGTTTGCCTTTCAGTGTCATACGACCTCGCTATGCATCTTGTCGCTTCGGTGTGCCTCGTCTGGTCTCGTTCCTGTCGGATGGGCCGGAAGGCACAAATACCTGCCGCGACGGCTGGCAGGCATGGCCAACATGGGCGGCCTACCGCCGTCGCACGTTCGTGTTGCACAAGCCCCCCGGGTTGGCGGGTCGGTTCACCGGCCTCTGGCCCGTAATGCGCAGCAGCGTTGCTGTGCTCGAATTACCCCGGGGCGCGGTCGGCCGGCTCCGCCCCGAACAGCAGGCAGACCCGCGGCCAACACGGCGGCTCGGGCGGCAATCGCCGACCGGTTCAACCTGTTCATCGGCGCTCCGGATGATTGCTTGAGAGGAAAAGCCGTTGGATACCCTCGGCTGCCGGCCCACAGCCAACCGCCCCCTGCCCGCGGCTTGGGTGACCGGCCGGCGGCTACCCGGCCGGCTCGGCCAGAAGATCGTAATCGGTGTGGCCCAGAACGCGGATCGAGGCGAACTGCCCCACAGGCAGCATACCCCGCACGAACACCCGCCCGTCCACGTCGGGCGCGTCGGCCTGGCTTCTGGCAACGAACCAGGTCTCCGCAGAACCGAGCGGTGACCCGCGGCCCGGGCGTGCTGGTTGCCGCGCCAGCCCGGACAGGCAGGCCCTGATGGAGCGCACTTCTGCTGGCCGTGCCCGTCGTTCGACAAGCACGCGAAGCGTCTGGCCGACCAAGGAAGCGGCGATTGCCCTCGAAACCTCCTGTTGGGCAGCCAGCAGCAAATCCCGGCGTCGGCGCTTCTCACGCGCGGGCACCTGCCCGGCCATGGCGGCCGCCCGTGTTCCGTTTTCCCGCGAGTAGGCAAACACGCCCACGCGCTCGAACCGCGTCTGGCGCACGAAGTCCAGCAGGCTGCGGAAACATGCCTCGGTTTCACCCGGAAACCCCACGATAAACGTCGTCCTCAGAGTAATGCCCGGGATACCCGATCGGATCCGGTCCAGCAGCCTCTCCAGATACTCCCGCGACGTGCCGCGGCGCATCCGGTCCAGCATGTTGTCGTGGATGTGCTGGAGCGGAATATCCGCGTAGCGGACCACCTTCCGGCAGCCCGCCATGGTCTCGATCAGCTCCTCGGTCCAGTGGGCGGGATGGGTGTAGAGCACGCGAATCCAGAAGTCGCCCGGCAGCGCGTCCAACTGACGCAGCAACGCGCTCAGGCTGGGGCCGTCTCCCGACTGCGCGCGATCCGATTGGGCGCGCGGGCCTGCGCCCCGCTTGCCCCCGCCCGGGCCGGGGCAGAGGTCCCGCCCGTACCAGGTCGAATCTTGGGAAATCAGGTTGACTTCCTTGACCCCGTCCGCGACCAGCCGTTCGACCTCCTGCACAATGTCAGCCAAAGGCCGGCTGCGATACCGACCACGGATACGCGGGATTGTGCAGAAGGAGCAGGGGTGGTTGCAGCCTTCGGCAATCTTCACATACGCCATGTGGGGCGGCGCAAGGCGCAGCCGTGCTGTGGCGGCATCGGGCAGATACCGTGGGCGTGCGGATACGTCGAGCAGCGCTGGGGCCGTGTCTGCGGCCGGCGCGGCGGACTCTGACCCCTGTGGGGGCTGTCGGGCGGCACTTGCCCGCCGTGACGTCCCGCGGCCGGTGGTCCGCTCAGCTCCAATCCTGGCCCGTCTCAATTGCAGGGCCGCTTGCACGATTTCGGCCACGCGCGGGACCTGGTCCAAGCCCATGAACGCCTCCACCTCCGGCAGCAGGGCGGGCAGGCTCTGGCCAAAACGCTGCGGCAGACAGCCGGCCACGACGATCGCTTGGTCCGGGCGACGAGCTACCCGGTCGGCGGCCGCTTCCAGAATGGTATCCACGCTCTCCTGCTGCGCGGCGTCAATGAAGGAACAGGTATTGATGATGAGGACGTCAGCGCCGTCGGGATCGTTGGTTGTTTGGAAACCCGCTCGCAGCAGAGCGCCCAGCATGATCTCGGCGTCCACCAGATTCTTGGCGCAACCCAGGGAGATCAACCCCACGCGCAACGGACTGGATCGGTCAGCAGGCCTCATGAGAGCGCCAAATTACGTTGCGGACGGCGCTGCGGCAACACACGGTTGCGGCTGGTGGCCAGGCGCCGGCCAGAACCCGCGTCGTCGCTTGTCTCTTTGTCCGAGCACTCCCTGACCGCCAACCCGGTCCGGATGCAGCCCCGCCGCGCGGCCGGCCATTCCCGCCCACTGCCCGGGGCCGCGGCCGCGGCAGTCAGCCGCCCATGTTCGCCTCAAGGCTTGGCCCCGCCTTCCAGTGCCTTCTTCAGCATGGCCACCGTGAACGCCTGCATACTGGCGTAGGTGGTGTAGGCCGCCGGCACATCGAACAGCTCCGCCTCAGGAGCGACCAGACGGAGGTTCGAGTAACGGAAGACAAACGTGTCGCCGCGCTCCTTGGTTTGAATCTGAATGGGGAAATCCTTCAAATCCCGGGCCGCCCAAAGGAGCACTTCCGAGGATTGACCGGCCGAGTCCGTCATGGTGACGCGACGCTTTTCGCACGGATGGCCGTCCAGTGTTTCGGTGCCCAGCACTGCTTGTTCAAGCTTGGGGGACTGTTGGAGGGCTGCTACCTCCTCCTCGGACATGGGCAGCGTGACAGCGGCCTGGGCGGCGGGCAGCAGCAGGTAAAGGCTCTTCTTGTCGGGGCGGGCGATGCTGATCACCCGGCCCATGCCGGTTTGCTGCATGGCGGCAATCTGCTCGGCGGACAGATCCCGTCCGCGTCCGCGTGTCATGTCCACGTCCGCGCGGAATCTCCCGTCCAAGACGGCAAATTGCATCGGCAGGACCATCTTCTCCAGCCCCTGGGAGTCCAGCACGCGCAGCTCACAACTGGCGGAAAAAGCGGTCACCGGACCAAACAACTTGGTGAGCGCGGCGTTGAAGCCGGTCTGGGGCGGCCCACCCATCTGGGCGTGGCCGGTCGGACTTCCGACCGCCAACGCCGCCAGTGCGGCCAAAAAGATGCGTTTCACAGGCATTGTTTCGTAATGTGCGTCTGCGCCGGCCAACATAAGCGACCCCGGTCCGTTGGCCACACAAATCTCGCTGTGCCTGGGATTGCCCGCCGCCCTTGGTTCACCCGGACGCCCACCATCAGCCCACGCGGCGCATGAGGACAGAGGCAACGAGCAATTACGGTGACGATTTCAAGCCTGTTGCCCTTCCACCCGCGTGCCGCAGCGGCGCGTCGCAGGCCGCTTGGCTCCTGGCAAGGGACACCTGGCCACCACCCCATGGCGGCAGGTCGGCTTGTGCCGCTTGGGGCATTGATTTAGGCTGAACACTGTGAAATCGCCGTCCGTGAATGCGGAACTGAAGATTGCCAGCGCTGTCCGATGTCTTGCTGCGGGTCAGGCCCGTCCGGCCCTGGTCGCCGGCTGCAAGGCCGGTGCGACCACCCGGCGTCAACCGCCGTGGGGCACGCCCCCGCCAGCATGATTTACGGCGAGGCACGGTTGCCGGCGTTCCATCTGGTTCCATGCCATCAGTAATCACACACAGTCCGGCGCAGACGGAGGCCTTGGGCGAGAGCTGGGGGCGCTGCGCTAGCCAGGGGTTGGTTATCGCGCTAACCGGCGACCTTGGGGCGGGCAAAACGCAACTGGTCCGTGGCCTGGCCCGCGGACTGGGCAGCCCGGTCCGCGTGCATTCGCCCACCTTCACGCTGGTCAATGAATACGGCGGTGGACGGCTACGGCTGTTTCATCTGGACCTCTATCGGCTCGAAACCGCGGAGCAGATTCGGTCAGCCGGGTTGGAGGAGTATCTGACGCCGGACGGTGTGACCGTGATCGAGTGGGCCGACCGGTGGGCCGAGCTGCACGACCTGGCCGGGCCGCCCGGCTGCGCGCCCCTGCTGCGCCGGGTCCTGATGGAGGTCCTGAACGAGACGGAACGCCGCATCAGTTATGAGGATTCTGGCACTTGAGTTTTCCGCCGAGCAACGGAGCGTGGCGCTGGTGGATGCGCTCGGGGACGGCGCCGGGCGTTGCCTGGCCGAAACGGTCCGCAGTGGTGGGCGGGCCACCCCGGCCGTTGCCATGATCGAGGAGGTATTGGCGCAAGCAGGGGCGCGGCGCGAGGACGTTGAGGTCATCGCGGTCGGTCTCGGCCCCGGCTCATATCACGGCATTCGAGCGGCCATCGCTTTGGCCCAGGGCTGGCAACTGGCCAGGGGCACTCGCTTGCTGGGCATGAGCAGTGTCGAGGCCATTGCCGCGCAGGCGCACGCCGACGGCCTGCGTGGCTTGATTGCGGTTGTGGTGGACGCCCAGCGCGGCGAGCTTTACCAAGCCGACTACCACCTGGACGAGGCCGGGTGGCGGGAGGTAGGTCCGTTGCGGTTGGCGCAGCCCGAGTCAGTGCGGGCTGCCGGCCCGGCCGCGCCGATGCCGGTTGGGCCGGAGGTTTCACGCTGGTTCGCCAACGGTCGCGTGTTGTTCCCGCGGGCCGAGACCTTGGGACGCCTGGCGGCCGCGCGCACCGATTATGTCCCGGGCGAGCAGCTCGAACCGGTGTATCTGCGCGCGGCCAGTTTCCGCAAAGCACCGCCAGCCCTCCGAATGCCATGAAACCCTTGGCGGATTGCCGGCTTTACGGATTTGTGGATGCGGCTTACCTGCGGGGTCGCGCACCGGAAATGGTGGCCCAGCAGCTTTGCGAGGGCGGCGCGGACATCATTCAACTGCGCGCCAAGGGCTGGCCGGCGGAAGCGATTCGCCGCACGGCCAAGCGACTGTTGGCCATCACAAGGCCGGCTGGTGTTGCCCTGGTGATTAACGACCACCCCGACATCGCGCGGGACGTAGGGGCGGAATGCTGTCACCTTGGCCAGGAGGATTTCTTCGACGCCGGGCATGCGCACGTCAATGAGGTTCGGGGTGCGGCGTCCGGCCTCTGGGTCGGCCTCAGCACACACGCGCCGTCGCAGGCCCGGCGGGCCGTGGCGGCAGGCGCGGATTACGTGGCCATCGGGCCGGTGTTTGCCACGGCAACCAAGCCCACCGCCCGGCCGGTCACTCTGGACTACGTGCGCTGGGCCGCAGCGCACCTGAGTTCGCCCTGGTTTGCCATCGGCGGCATTACGTTGGATACCTTGGACGCGGTTTTGGCCGCCGGGGCGCGGCGAATTTGCGTGGTGTCGGCCATCCTCAACGCGCCCGATGTGGTTGCGGCGTGCCGCCAGTTCCGGCGCGCGCTGTCTTGATTGGCGACCACACTTTGGCTGACGCGCCCTCGTTGTGCCCAGCCGTTGAAGCGCCCGGGGCACGCCTGGGGCTGCGTTCTTGTCACGGCGGACGCCGACCCTATACTGCGGTTCATGGACAAGTCACCCCTTCGCGTGGCAGTTACCGGCGCGGCAGGCCAAATCGGCTATGCCCTGCTGTTTCGCATCGCCTCCGGAGCCATGTTTGGCCCCGACCAACCTGTCATTCTGCACCTGATCGAAATCCCCGACCCCAAAGCGCAGAGCGCCTTGGAGGGGGTCTGCATGGAGCTGGAGGACTGCGCGTTCCCGTTACTCAGGGGCGTGGTGCCGACGGCCGATTTGGCAGCCGGCTTCCGGGATGTGAATTGGGCGCTGCTGGTTGGTGCCGTGCCTCGCAAGGCCGGCATGGAGCGCAAAGACCTGCTGGGCGTGAACGGTCGCATATTCATCACCCAGGGCCGCGCCATCGCGCGCTACGCCGCGCCGGACGTGCGTGTGCTGGTTGTGGGCAATCCCTGCAACACCAACGCCCTCATCGCGCTGACCCACGCCCGCGGCGTCCCGCGGGAACAATTCTTTGCCATGACACTGCTGGATGAACACCGTGGCCGCGCCCAACTGGCCCGCAAGGCCGGTGTGGATGTGACCGCCGTCAGTCATTTGGCCATTTGGGGCAATCACAGTTCGACGTTGTTCCCGGACTTTTTCAACGCCCGGATCCACGGCCGGCCCGTCCCGGAAGTCATCGGGCATCGGTCCTGGCTGGAAACGGATTTTGTTACCGCGGTCCAGCAACGGGGCGCGGCGGTCATCCGGGCCCGCGGCCTGTCCAGCGCCGCCAGCGCCGCCCATGCCGTCATCGAGACGGTGCGTCTGCTGCGCACGCCCACACCGGCGGGCGCGTGGTTCAGCGTCGCGGTGTGCTCGGACGGCAGTTACGGCATCGAGCCGGGCTTGGTCTGCTCGTTCCCGGTCCGCAGTGACGGTCACCGGTGGGAAATCGTGCCAGGCGTGCCTTGGAACGACTTCAGCCGGGCCAAGATCGAGGCGTCCGTCAACGAGCTGCGGGAGGAGCGCGCCATGGTCGCCGATCTGTTGACCGACCAGGCGTCGGGGTAAGCCATCCGGCCACCAGACGGTCGCCCTCCGCAAGGCCAAAGCGGCCTGTCTGCCAACGGCCAGGGCCGGCTGTGAGCGATCAGCGCAGTCCGGTCCGGCGCATGCGGCGCGGCCCGGCCATGCTGGCGGGTGGGGAGGTCACCGTGCGTTTGGCCAGGGACGTGGCGCAGCGGGCACACACCAGCTCGTGCAGCTCGCCGGTGGGCAGGATCAACAACAGGCGCTCCCGCACGGGCTGGGCCCGACCGCACCGCGGACAATGCAGCTCCGCGGCTGTGAACTGACCAAAGGCTTCGCGCATGGCTGACAGGCAGGCCACCGGGCCGCCGGGCTAACGAGCGCCACCCGGGACCAACTGCACCTCCTGAATCTCGACAAACGGCACCGTCACTTCCTCGGTCGCCGCGCCCCGGGCGACCTCCAGGTGCATTTCGTTGGCCGTGATGCGGGTGATTCGGTTGGCGGTGTAACTGGCGCGCGATGTCTTGATGACCAGCGCCACGCCCTTGTCCTTGTCGCGCCGAACCAGGGTGAAAAAGTTCGAGAACCGCGTCTCGAAAAAGCGGCGGTTAAACATGAAATCGCCCCGCTTGAACACGGTGGGCTGGGCGGTCTTGGGGGTCGCCTCGTCCGGGACCGGCGTCTGGGCCAGCTTGAGACCCGCGCCGAACTTGGGCTCCGGCTCGGCAGCAGGCGCCGCAGTCCCACTCTGCTCCCACGGGGCAGCCTCGGGCGGGGGCAGCTTGGTGGGCATGGACAGGAACACGATCTGGGGAATCACCGGCACGACCGCCGCCAGCCCGCAAACCAGCGCCACCGGCTGGGCGCGAAACACGGCAACCTCATACGCCGCCCAAAGATTGGCCGCATACAGGACAAGCAGGATCAACAGGCCAAGCCCCGACCCAAACAACCCGCCGAGAAGGGACGGGCGAGCCGGCCGTTCCAAGCGGCTCTCCACCGGCCGGATGACCACGGGTGGCTTGGCTGCTTGCTTCTTTTCGGGCGTCTCCTCGTCCAGCACCAGACCCTCGGCAAAGCGGGCGAACTTGGGGGTCTTGGCGAGCCGCTTCAAATCGTCCTGGGAGAGTTTGTCCCACGCCACGCGGCTGGAGTAACTGCCATCGGCCAGACGCAGCACAACGCCCTGCTCGGTGGCCGAGACAACTTCACCGTCAAGGGTCGAGCCATCGGTCAGTTTGAACGTTTCCGCCAGCGCCGTGGCGGCCAGCAGGCCGCCCAGCGTCCCAACCAGCACCCATGTCATCAACCTGTGCACGGTCGTCACGGATAGCAAACCCGCCCCACCAACGAAAGTGAATTCCCACGCGCCCGGAGCCTCGGGGCGCATCTGGCCGCAACCACCGCAGCAGGGGGCCACAAGCCGGTGGCGCAGGCTGGCAGCCTGCTGACTTGAGCCGCTTGGGAGGCGGCGAAAGGGCTTGCCGTAGCGCAGCGAAGGCAAGGCCCGCAGGGCCGAGCGAGCGGGCGCGAGCGAGCCAATCGCCGA
>Ga0101944_10005525_pt1 | contig 14291 bp, 12 predicted proteins | sample DewCreD2012metaG_FD_75245 | JGI IMG/M metagenome (GOLD analysis project Ga0101944, IMG submission 75245) | Hot spring sediment bacterial and archeal communities from British Columbia, Canada, to study Microbial Dark Matter (Phase II) - Dewar... ... | reverse complement strand
CCGACGACATCAGGAACGAACCCGTGCTCTCGCGGCTCAGCCCGCCGTGCGTGCCGCGCAGCGTCACGTACTTCTCCCACGAACGGTCGCCGTAGTAGTAGCCGTCCGCCAGGCTCACCACGATGTCCGCCGTGTTGATTACGTTCGTATACAGCGAGTCGTACAGCCGCGGCACGGCGTACGGCATCGCCCCTGCCTTCGTCGCCTCGAACCAGTCCGCGTCGCCGACGAAGCCGGCCGTATCGACCCTGCCCTTCTCGCGCAGGTCCGCGACCGCCTCGGCCAGACCCAGCGGATCTCCCTTCAAAGGCATGTAGGAATACAGGAATCCGTCGTGGCCCGCCTTTCGGTGAATCGCCGCCGATCCGCCGCGATTGGCCACCAGCACCCCGTTGTCCTCGGGCCAGGCGACGGCGTCGATGCCCTCCAACTCGCCTATGACAGCCGCCGCTTTGCGTCGCTCTACTTCACTGTAACAGAAAATGCTGCCGAAGTTGATCAGGCCGAATTTCGGCGCCACGACATCGCCGTGCCGCCTCAACTTGTCGTTGACATGCAGGCCCGCGCCGCGCAAAGCTCCCGCAATGTCCACATACTTGCAGCCCGAGAAGTTGTTGCCGTGGTCAGCCAGCATCGTGATGTGCACCTGCCCGCCGCTGTCGTACACCAGCTGCTGGATCCAGCGGTCCAGCAGCTCGAAATGCTCGTGGGCACGCTCCCGCGTGTACATGTGGCAGATGCCGTCGGTCGACAACAGGTACAACACAAGGCGGTCGTCGTGCTTCCTGCGATCGTACAGCCTTCGGCAGTTGCCCAACTCCCGCCGGAACACGCCGCCCGGGAACAAGTACATCACCGCGTCCTCGATGAAGTTGATGCGGTGGTCCGCCGCTTGCGCCCACGCCTCGTTCCTGCCCGACACGTAGAAACACACGCCATGCGTCTTGCTGCATGTCGACCGGTCGAAAAACTCCGCCTCATACCCGTACGGCACGCCGCAGTGGAAGATCCTGTAATAGGCTGGGTCCGTCAGGGAGGGGAAGGTGCTGATCATCTGCCCCGGCCGGCTGAAGATCCGGAAATGCCCCTCCTGCCACATCTGGTTGATCAGGGAATATGGCACGCCGTCCAGCATCAGGAAAACATGCCTCGTCTTGTTGGGATCCAATCTCGCTCGGTCGACGATCTGCTCGTAGACACCATCCCCATCCCGGTCGAACTCGTGGTATCGGACCTGCCCGCCCGCCTCGAGTATCTCGCGATACTCCGCCCGCCCATCACCGTTGAAGTCGAAAACCCGCACCTGCGCCCGGGCCGGGCCCGGCTTGACTTCCGGCCGCGGGGCCAGCCGCAGCTTGGGCGTGCAGCCGGCCAGCGCCAATCCGAAACTCGCGATCAGCAAACACCACGCGATACGAACACAGGCCTTCATGCGCCGGCTCCAATCCACAACCACGCCTCGCTCATCCTACTGCGCCGTGCCACTGCCGGACCAATGCGCCATTGCAGCTCTCGCACCACATACCGCCCGGGCCGGCCTCGAACCGCACACTTATGCACCATCCACTCGAGAACTTCAAGTTCCATCCATCCCAATACTTACACGTCCACTACCACGCTTGTCGCCTATGCGCCGTCATGCCAGCCGCGCCACGCGACCGACCGTCCACCGAACCTCGTGTCGGCCAACCGGTACACACGCAGCCACCGAACACAGCCAGATCCGGCAGCCGTCGCCGTTGCGAAGGGCAACTGACCACGGACAGACGTCCTATCCCATCGGATGAAATCGTTCGTGGATTCGCTTCAGACGGGCCCGATCGACATGCGTGTAGATCTGGGTCGTGCTGACACTCGCATGGCCCAGCAGCTCCTGCAAGATCCGCAGGTCCGCCCCGCCTGCCAACAGGTGCGACGCAAAGCAGTGCCGAAGCGAGTGCGGGGTCATCTTCGCCGAGATGCCCGCCCGCCGCGCGTAACGTTGAACCAGCCGGTAGATGTTGTGCCGATCGAGCGGTTTGCCTGTCCTGCTGACGAAGATGCGATCCTGCGCCGCGCCCGCCACCAGCCGCGGACGAAGATCCGTCATGTACTTCAGCAATGCATTGCCCGCCGGAACCCCCACCGGCACGATCCGCTCCTTGCGCCCCTTGCCGATGCAGCGGACAAAACCGACTTGCAGGTTCACATCTGCCTGCCGCAGACTTGCCAGTTCGCTGACCCGCAGCCCTGACGCGTAGAACAACTCCAGGATCGCCCGGTCACGCAGGAACAGGCTGTCGCGCTCATCCGGAGACTCCAGCAGCGCTGCCACCTGGTTCTCACCGACGATCCGCGGCAGCCGGTGCCACAGCTTCGGCGACTCCAGCAGGTGCACCAGGTCCGTCGTCACCCGGCTGTTGGCGAACAGGTACTTCCAGAACATTCGCGCCGCCGCCAGCTTCCGGCCGATGCTGGACGTTGCATAGTCGCGCTCGGCCAGACTCTTCAGCCACTCATGAATGTGCCCGACCGTCACCTGCTGGATGTCGTCCACTCCCTCCTCGCCCAGAAAGCGCATGAGGTCCCTCAGATCGCCCGAATAGGCCGCCAGGCTGTTTTCCGCCAGGCCGCACTCGATGCGAAGGTAACCCAGAAACTCCTGCAGCGCCGCGTCTAAGGTCATGTCCGATATATCGGCTGGCCAGCAATCGGATTGCACTATGCAAGCTTCCACCTCGCATCTGCGTCACGATAGACTGCACCGCACGCCAACGATCAGCGCTTTCTTCGGCATTGTCATCCGCATGTATCCTGACGATCATACTCCTCCGCGCACTTCCACGCCTGCTACGCTGGCCAAATGGCCATCATTGAGACGGAATCTCTGCGGATTCGCCAGGAACGGTTGCCTCGGCGGGCGATGGCGATGGTCCTGTAGTAGACCGCCGAACATCGAGACGAGTTGACGCAAAACTGGCATCGAGCGCAGACTCATTTGCCGCTCAGCCAGATCGAGCCCTTGGAGCGAAACCGTGTAACGCATCGTTTGCGTCAAGACACAGCCCGACTACACGCTGCAGGTTGCCTTCGATGACGACACGCGCGGTTTCGTTGATCGGAAAGATCGGCTTTTCGGGCCTGTCTTCGAACCTCTGAAGAAGCCGCAGGCGTTCATTCAGGCATCGGTGGACGAGTCTGGTGCGATCTGCTGACCCAACGGGGCCGATCTGGCCCCTGATACAATCTATGAGGAACTCAAGGCCCAGTCGCAGATACCCTAGGCGACTGGTTCCAAGGTGCCATCGCCGCGCTGTTTGCGGCCATGCCAGCGGAACCGGGTGTCACACTCCTGCTTGCCCCGCGGCCTCGCCGCAGACGCTACGCCGCCTGCGCCTCCGCCAACTCCGCCCCTTCGCGGCAGCAACCGTGCTCCGCATTCAGCAGGTCGTACACCGGACACTCCGCCGGGCTGCCGAAGCACAGGCGGTAGGCCTCCGCCAGCTGCCGCATCGTAAACCGGCCGGAACACCGAACGTCACCTGCATCCAGGTACGGACAGATCTGTGCCTTTTTCTGCACGACGCGCCCCTGGTCACACACAAAAGGCCCCCGCTCAACCACCCTGTTGTATCGACCGGGCGCGCGCACGACTTTAGCACCAACCCGCGCAGTTACTCCGTCCGCGGCATCGCCGCCTTCAGATACTTTGCCACCCCGCGCGCCAAGGCGCTCGCCAGTTCATTATCGGTCGTCCGAAGAGCCTCGCTGCTGACCACCACCAGGAACTCGCCGAGCTGACCGCCCTTGTCGCTAACTATGCTCACATGCATGATCGCCATCTTCTCGTTGCCCAGCAGCGTTCTAACCGTCCCGCCTGTCTGGTAGTACGTGATCTTCGCGCTGACCAAAGCGGGTCCGCCGGCCCCGCCGGACCGCATCCCGCTCAGCTCCGTCCGCAACTGGCTGGCGGTCGCAACCACGAACTCCTGCGGCACCAGCGGCCCGATGTCGCTGACCACCCGGTCGACGCGAACGGCGCTGACAGCAGCCAGCTCCCCCGACCCCACATCGTCGATCACGGCCACCTTCGCCTCGGCCCCTTTGAGCTCCTGAAAGCCGCGCTTAACCCCCGAAACCGGATTGCACCCGGCTGCCGCCAACGCCATGATGGACAGCCCCAACAGCAGACAGCTCTTGCGTCTCACGGTCTGTATCTCCTGTTTCGACAGATCCGACAGCCAAGACGTCCCGCCAGAAACATGGCAATCAGCAGCGGCAGGTTATTCCTTCGGTCTCTCTCATGATCTTAGCGACTCGATGCCCTCAAGCCAGCCCTGAATGTCTTCATCCAGTGTAAACCACCCCAGGTCCTTCCTCTCCGGCCGGAACAGGTGCGTCGTCACAAGCCCGCACTGCCACTGCCGCGTCCCTTCGTCCACCAGCACGCCCGGCCCCGCCTCCAGCCTCTGACGCCAGGTCGCCACATGCTCCTGTACTTTTGACAGCTTCACCGCATCGCCCGCCTCGATCGCGCCCGCCCAGAAAAAGAACGGCCGGGCCTGCGTGCGAAACCGCGACACCGCCAGACCCACGAACTGCTGCACATCAGCCAAGTACTGAAAACGCGGCTCGTTCAGCGCATCCGTCCGCTGCAGCCACGATTTCAGGCGAGCCGCCTGCTCGAACTGCAACCGGGCCGCCGCCAAACGCATCTCGCTCCCTTTCTCCCGCACAACCTTCGCCCGGTCCCGGCCGGCAAGCGCCATCGCTTTTCGGACGGTCTGGTTGTACTGCTCCATCGGGATCAACCCCGCGCACGGTGCCGGCGACCGCCCCATCTCGTGATACGCACACGGCGTGCCGTGCGGCGCCCTGGCCAGAATCTGCCAGTAGCGGCATAGGTCGAACAGGTCTGTCAGAATGTCCGCCAGGTCCTGCGCGTCCGACCGCGTCGCCAGCGGCCCCAACGCAATCGCATCGCCCTCGCCGGGCCACCACGTGGTCGGCTCAAGCCGCATGATCCGTGTGGCGCCGTCCGCGCCGGCCGGCACCGCGCTCGCCTTGAGCATCCACATCGGCGCAAAGCCCACCCGCTCCCAGAAGTCGCCCGGCCAGACGGCGTGCACCAGCTTGCCATACAGCCAGTCGCTCTCGAATCGGCCATAGGTGACAACATAGCGGCAGGAGGTGACAGTGGTGCTCAGGTCGGTCTTCTTGGATCGCTGGGCAGGATCCGGTCCAGCCAGCCTCCCGGTCACCGATGCACGAGTGTTCTGGCTGGTGCCGGCCAGCACGGGCAGTTCGCCTGGAGCGAGCAGCATCCACACGCCCGGCCTGGCCGGCAACTGCGGCAGGACAGCCGCCTGCTCGCCCGGCTGCCACTCGAGTATCTGCGGAAGCAATTCGCGGATCGCTGTCATCGCCACATCCTTCCAGGCAGCGACCGTTGCGGATCGACTACATAGGCACGCCCGTGATCTGGCCTTCGAAGGCGAGCCGATCGTTCACCAGCCCCTGCACATCGCAGATGATCCGCCGGGGACGTACCTCCACGCCCTTGGCCAGAATGTACATCCGCGCCGGCGGCACCACCGCCTCGCGAAACTTCACCTTGTCCACCCCGCCGAAGCCGATGAACCGGTCGCTTCCCAGCACCTTCTTGCCGAAAAAGCCCGCCAGCTGCGCCGCCGCCTCGATCATCAGCACGCCCGGAAAGAGCGGCCGACCCGGGATGTGCCCCTTGGCCCACCACTCATCGGCCTTGATGTCGCGCAGTCCCACCATAACCTGCTTTTCCATATCATAGTACACGATGCCATCGAGCTGCTCGAACTCGAAGCGCTGCGGGTTGCTCCGAAGAATCTCGTCCTTGCTGATGACGAGCCGGTTCAGGTCAATCGTGGATAAATCGAACAAAAGTGGCGGCGGCATGCGGACAAACTCCTGCGCAAAGCCCGGAAGGGATTCTTCCGGGCTTCACGGCTGATTGCATGGTTCGGCGGGACCTGACGCCAGGGTTCTACTCCTGGATCGCCCGCACCTCGAGGATCTTCTTGCGCACTTCCTGGGCCTGGTTCTTGATATCCTGCATGACCTTGCGGACCCGTGTGCCGGCGGCCTTGTTGCCGCCCTCAGCCTTCTTGACATCCTCTTCGATTTCGCCAACGAGCTGCTTGAGACGATCGAACTCCTGCATGAAGTCTCCTCCTGTAGGCTACCTCCTGGCCGACCGCGCCAAACAGCCTCCACAACAGGCCAGGTTCGCCTGCACAGCAGACAAGAACGAGTCGAACCGCTGGCAACACCCGGTTGCCCGGTCCGCCCGATCAGCTATCACGATACAACCCGAAACCCGCCGGGCAAGCCGCCAGAACCCTGCCGCGGGTATAGTTCTTTATCGTACAACCGGCAGGCAAATGTGCAGGGATTGAGACTTTATCGGAGCACCCGTTGCACATGGCCCGCGCCCCGGAACCTAAGAAAACACCCCCGACCCGAAGCGAATAACAGCCGATACCCACGCAACAGAATGCCAATCAATGACTTATCGCCATACAACTACCATTGCCGTTGCATGGCCTGCGGCATCCCCGCCGACGCTTTCCATGCCATGGCCACCTGGGGCACTCACCGCCCCCGGCTGTGGACGTTGCTATTGCCGTTGTCGTTTCAACGGACCACGAACCGCCGTTGCCGTCGCTCTGACGCCCCTCACCGCAGCGGTTCCAACCCGAACTGCCCGCGAATAGCATTGGCGGCCGCCAAACGCTTCGGTTCGTCCTTCAGCAGGCTGACCAGCTGCGAGGTCCTCAGCCCGACCAGCTTGGCTGCGTCCGAGGCCCTGCCCTGCACCGCCGCCACCGCATCCAGCGCCAACGCCAGCAGCACCAGCTGACGTGGGTCGCGCCGTCCGATAATTACCCGGCCGCCAGCCGTCACCCCCCTTAGCAACTCCGCCAGTCGCGGATCCTCGGGATCCAGTGGACGGCGGACCTGCACCGCAATCGCCTCACGCAGCCGCGCCAAGGCCTTCGCCCGGTTCTCATGCTGGCTCCGCCTCTCGGCCGCACTGGCGACAATACCCGTCGGCTTATGATGCAGCCGGATCGCCGACTCCGTCTTGTTGCGGTGCTGCCCGCCTGGACCGCTCGCGCGATGCCGGTGCTCCTCGCACTGCGCAAGCAGCTGCGAGTCCTCCGCCAGCAGCCACACATCGCGATCAATGCTCTTTACTTCCGCCATGCCGGCACCCGTCCGATTGCATCGCGTCTCAACCCGGCTAGCATAGTATATCAGCTGAACCGGTATAGCCGGATTGTAGAGTGTGCTCCGCACACCAGCCGTTGCCGTTTGTGGCACAGCCGCCCTCGGCCGAGCTCGCCTGCCTTTCAAGGCGGGGGACGACTTGTTTTCATCTTCTGTTCGAGCCCCTTCAGGCCCGACAGAGACAACCGGACGCGATACAACAAACCCCCTATTGGGAGATACTCATGCATCTCGACGCAGTCAGTCAGACCATCGCCAAACAGATCGACGGCCAGCGCGCGTGCAAGACCGCCATTGACCTCAACCAGTACGACAAGTTCTACACCAGCGATTCCTTCGCCCAGAGTTCCGCATGGCTGGTCGAACGCTTCAAGCAGGCCGGCTGCACCGACGCCGAGGTCGTCGACCTGCCCGCCGACGGCGAGAGCCGCATGCAGGACTGGACGATGCCCCTGGCCTGGCACTGTGACTCCGCCGAACTTCGCCTTCTCGAGCCGACCGAGGAACTCCTCTGCTCGCGCAGCATCGAACCGCGCTGCGTCGCGCAGTGGTCCAACGGCACGGCCGGCCAGGTCCGCGCCGACCTCCACCTGTTGCGGGACGATACCCCCTACCCCGCCGGCGCGTTCGTGCTGACCGACAAGCACCCCCAGGAGATCATCAAGCGCGCCCGCCAGGCCATGCCCGCCGCCTTTATCACCGACTATGTCCACAAGGGCTATCCCGACCACCGCACCATGTGGATCAACGCCATGAGCGAAGAGCCCGGCTTCTGGGGCGTGCTCGCGCGGCAGATCACCGCGCCCGTCTTCGTCATCCCGCCCGCCCTCGGCAAGCGCCTTCGCGAAATGCTCGCCAAGCAGCCGGTCACCCTCTCGGGCTATATCAACGCCCGCGTCGCCCCGGGGATCATGACCACCGCCACCGCAGTCACGCCGGGCCGGCGCCGCGACCAGGAAGTGGTCATCTTCGCCCACGGCTACGAGGCAGGCGTGAATGACAACGACTCGGGCGTGGCTGCCATCGTCGAGGCCGCCACCGTGCTCGGCGAACTCATCCGGAGCGGCTCGCTGCCGCCGCCAAAGCGTTCGATTCGCTGGTTGATCGTCAACGAATGCTACGGCATGGTTGGCTTCTACACCGTCCGCGCCGACCTCGCCAGGCGCGGCATCGTCGGCCTCTACCTCGACACCGTCGGCGACCGCCCGCGCCCGGACTACCCCATCATCCTCCACCGCACCGGCGCGGTCCTGCCGACCTACGCCAATGCCCTGGTGAAACTCGTGCTCGACCGCCTGCCCGCCGACAAGAAGGCGATCTACCACTGGGCCTGCGAGAACGAGGTGCCCACGGCTGACAACATGATCGTCGACCCCATGGTCGGCATCGCCGCCCCTTGGATGGGTCGCGGCCACGAATTCAGCGCCTGGCACAGCAGCGACGATGTCGCCTCGACCATCGACGCCGACACGATGTACGGCTCCGCCTTCCTCGCGGCCGTATATGCCTACTTCGTTGCCAATGCCGACGACGAGGACGCCGCCTGGCTGGCCGAGCAGATGATCCCCCTGATGCAGGACGAACTCACCACCCGCGCCAAGCCCGAAGAGGCCGACCGCTACGCCTTCTGGCGCTGGTCGCTCCGCAGGCACATCGAGTCGACCGCCAGGCTCGCCGACAACAGCGCCGCCCAGCTCAAGATCGGCGCCATCGCCCAGCGCTTCGAGGCGCCCAGCGACTGGCAGCCCAAGCCGGTGGAACTGGAGAACCCGTCCGCCGCCAAACTCGTGCCCGTGCGAAACGTCTGGGGCACGATCACCTTCGAGTCGCTGGCGCCCGAGGAGCGCAAACTTGGCAGCCCGCGCTGGAACGGCGCACTCAGCAACGCCTGGTACTGGGCCGACGGCTCCCGCACGATCGAGCAGATCGCCTCGATCGTCAGCACCGAACTCGGCGCCCCGCCGCGAAAGAACCTGACCACCTTCTTCGGCCTGGCCAGCCAGGCCGGCCTCTGCCGACTCAAGCACTCTTGAGTGACGTATAATAAACGTGGCCGCGTACATTCCGCCGCCAATGGAGTGCTCCAGCCCTTGGAACCCAGCATCTTCGACATCATCGGCCCCGTGATGGTCGGACCGTCGTCCTCCCACACCGCCGCGTGCGTCCGCATCGGCCGGTGCGTGCGGTCGATCCTCGGCGCCCAGCCTGCCAGCGCTACCGTCCGCTTCGGCGGCTCGTTCACGACGACCTACACCGGCCACGGCTCCGACCGCGCCATCGCAGCCGGCCTGCTCGGACTGGCCCCGGATGAACCCGCGATTAACAACTCTCTCGCACTGGCGAAGGAGCACGCCCTGCAACTCCAGATCGTGCCCGACGAATCGCTGCCGGGCGAACTGCCCGTCCAGGTGATCGCCGAACGCGACGGCAAGAAGGTGGATGTGCTGGCCGAGAGCCTCGGCGGCGGCATGATCGCCATCCGCCGGATCAACGACGTGCAGGTCGATCTGCAGGGCGAAGGCTTCACGGTCCTCGTCGAGCACATCGACCACCCCGGCGTGATCGCCCACGCCTGCGGCGCGATCGCCGAAACCGGCATCAACATCGGCTCGACCACCTGCCGCCGGCACGAGCGCGGCGGCAAGGCACTGCTCGTACTGGAACTCGACCAGCCGGTCACTGCCGAGACGCTGAACAAGCTCCGCCGCCTGCCCGACGTCACCGACGTGGCCCTGCTCGCTCCGATGGCCGAGGCGTCGGATACGGGAGTCTGACCCTATGAGAGACCTTCGCTTCGAATCCGCCTCCCAACTGCTCCGCCTCTGCCACGAGCACAGCCTGCCGATCAGCCAGGTCGCCGCGCTGCGCGAGCAGCAGCTCTTCAACCGGCCTGTCGAGGACACCCGCCGTGAGGTCCGCCGCCGCTTCAAGATCATGAAAGACATGGTCGAGGCGGGCCTGACCCGCAATGTCCAGTCGCGCAGCGGCCTGACGCAGTACCCGGCCCAGCAGTACTACCAGTCGCCCACTTCGGGCATCGTGCTGCAGGACCCCCTGATGCGAAACGTGCTGGCCTACTCCATCGCCGCCAACAGTTGCAACGCCTGCGGCGGCCGCATCGTCGCCAGCCCCACCGCCGGCTCCAGCGGCATCCTGGCCGGCGTGCTCGCCGCCTTCGAGCAGCGAATCGGCGAGAAGGTCGTCGATGCCATCCTTACCGCCGGCGCCATCGGTATGATCGCCCACAAGCGGGCCTTCCTCTCCGGCGCCAAGGGCGGCTGCCAGGCCGAGGTCGGCGTCTCCGCCGCCATGGCCGCCGCCGGGCTCACCGAGGCCCTCGGCGGCCTGCCCGACCGCTGCGTGAGCGCCGCCGCCCTGGCCCTCAAGAACGCCCTGGGCCTGACCTGCGACCCGGTCGGCGGCCTGGTCGAAGTCCCCTGCGTGAAGCGCAACGGCTTCTTCGCCGTCCACGCCTGCGTCGCCGCCGAACTGAGCCTCGCCGGCATCAACAGCTTCATCCCCCTCGACGAAGTCATCGACGTCATGCGCCAGACCGGCCACCTGATGTCCCAGGCCCTCCGCGAAACCAGCCTCGCCGGTCTCGCCAAGACCCCCACCGCAAGGAAGCACTTCTGCCAGACCGCCACTGGCAATGACCACCTCTCGCCGACGGACATCCCCGACTGGTGAACGGAAAGGGCCCGCCGAAGCGGGCCCTTGCTGATCGTCTGGATTGCTGCCTTACCGGGCTACCTCCGCCGGCGGAGGATCGCCAGACCAGCCAGCGCCAGCAGCGACAGCGTAGCCGGCTCCGGCGTAACCTGCATCGTGATCTTCTGCACCACGCCCCAGGCACCGATGTTGGTGCCCGCGAACGACGGGAAGTCCACCGGAATGCCGCTGCCTTCGCCCAGCGGCGCCGCCACGGCAACGACAAACGACACCATGTATCCCGGAAATCCCTGGACCGTGCCGTTCATGTAGACGTTCGTACGGAAGGTCTGCTCGACATTGTTGACATAGACCTTCGTGGTGGTGTGGCTGTAGCTTCCTACGTTGACGATGTACTGCGTAGCCGGCGCATCCGCCGGATTCCACCACGGGCCGATGTTCTCCAGAGTAAGCGTGCCGCCTGTGTAGGCGGTCTGCCACGTGCGGGTGCCGTTCCCAAAGGCATCGACCGTGTCGCTCGTCAGCACCGGAGCGGCGCTGATCGCCGGTGCCGAAAGCTCCCACTCCGTGCCCAACGCGGTGCCGTCCCAACTCGCGGCATGGATCGCATTGCCGATCTGCCCGGCACTGCCCCCCACGTATGCCTCCGACCACCGGCCGTTCAGAAAGTCATTTCCTAGGTCCGGACTGTTGTAGGTTCCAACGACAGGCGCAGCCAGCGCGACCGCCGGCAGCAGGAACAGTACGCTCAGAAGGGTTTGCAGCTTCATATCCTCTCCTCCTGCACTCATCTTTCGCGCAAGAACACCGCGACTGTGCCCATTCCCCAGTGGTTCGGTCAGACGAGAGGGCTCGATCTCCCCATCGAGCATTTGCATATTCTACTTTCCAGCCAAAACGCTACAAGCTCGTTTTCCCCGAAACTCGGCCCGAAACACTACTTAAGTAGTCCATGGCCAACGTACTAAGGTCTACCTAGCAGGTTGCTAAAAAAGTCCCACAAGCTACTATAACTCCCGGCAAGCGATTGCGGGAGAGACCAAGCATGTTCAACATGCTCTACCGCTGGTTCCTGGACCTGCCGCTGGACGAAAAGGTCTGGACGCCGGAGGCCTTCAGCGTCAACCGCGACCGCTTCGAGCGGCACGGGTTGGTCCGCAAGTTCTTCGACCGGATCGTGGCCGAAGCCTACCGGCAGGACCTGGCCAGCAGCGACCACTTTACGGTCGACGGCACGTTGATCCGCTCGTGGGCCAGCGACAAGAGCCTGGTGCCCCGCAACCCGCAGCAGACCCCGGCGCCGGGGCGTCAAGACGACGATCCGGGCAATCCGACGGTCAACTTCCACGGCCGGAAACGCTCCAACGCCACGCACGTCTCGACGACCGATCCGCAGGCGCTACTGGCCAGGAAGGGGCCGGGCAAGGAGGCCCACCTGAGCCACAGCGGCCATGTCCTGATGGAGAACCGCAACGGCCTGGTGCTGGGCGTGCAGATCGAGCCGGCCGATGGCACGGCCGAGCGGCGGGCGGCCAAGGCGATGCTCAAGCGGGTCAAGCGGCGGCACGGCCGACATCCCAAGACGCTGGGGACCGACGCCGGCTATGACGATGGGAGTTTCCTGCTGGCCTTGGAGCAGGCGCAGATCAAGCCGCATGTGCCGCTGCGAGATGGGCCGATCGTGGCGACGGACGAGCCGGCCCAGGCCCGCCGGCGGATGCGGCGGCGGATGAGCAGCGTGGGCTACGCGATCAGCCAGAAGATCCGCAAGCGGGTGGAGGAGATCTTCGGCTGGAGCAAGACGATCGGCGGGTTGGCCCGCAGCCGGCTGGTGGGCCGCTGGAAGATCGCCCAGGAGGCGTTGGTGGTGGCGGCGGCGTACAACCTGCTGCGGAGGACGCGTCTGCGGGCGGCATGACAACTGCAGAATGGGGCCAATCGGCCCAACCGATGAAGTTCACCCTCCCACAGAATCTCGGCAAGAGTCGATCCGGTGGGAGTAAAACGTGCTGTTGAGCAGGTTCTTTAGCAGCCTGCTAGGGCGTCTCAGTAGCCCTATAAGCAACTGTATGGTCCTCCATGCGGCGACAAACCCGCCACGATCCCGCGTCCTGGCACACCGCCCCTGCGACGGTTGCGAGCTATCTTCTCCGCGCGGCCTCTGCGTCTCTGCGGTCGAATCCGCCGCTCAATACGGCAGCGCAATCAGCGAATTCTTCAGCGCCGCGATCGCCGCGAACAACCCGATCACCACCCCCTCGCCCACCGCCAGGCCCGCCACGATGATGTTGCGGTTCGCGCCGAACCACTCCGCTCCCGTCTTGCCTCGGATGTACTGCGCCGCCATGCCCCCGATGAACAGCGACACCGCGAACGGCAGCGGCATCGCCATGCCCACCGCCAGCCCGATCACCGACAGCTGCAGCCGCCGGAAGAACTTGCCCGCCACGAACACCGCCGTGAAGACCGCCGCCGTGCCGACCATCCACTTCAGGTTGAACAGCTGGCTCACCAGCTGCGTCGTCGCTTCGCTCGCGTTCGGCAACGCCGCCGAAATCCAGATGCACAGGTTGTTCGCCCACACCGGCAGCACGATCTCCGCGTACGGATACACCGCCGACGGAATCGGCGCAATCGACCAGAAGATGCTCACGAACAGCAGGTTTGCCAGCATGCCCACCGGATACGCCGCCAGGTACGCCACGATCAGACTGCGCGGTGTGCAGCCGACCAGCTCGGCCGTCTTGAAGTGCTGCACCCAACTGCTCGAGCCCAGCGCCACCGGCCACGGCGCGAACCACACGTTGATGTTCTTCGGCTTCATCGCCACGATCAAACCTTCGCGCACATACGGCGGCTCCACCCGATACCCCGTCGTGCCCACAGCCCGGATGTCGATCAGGCTGAACAGCAGCGACCAGAACAACGCGAACGGCCCGATGATGTACCACGGAAAGTCCGGGATCAGAATCCTAAACAGGATCACCGCGCCCACCACGCTGGATACGAAGATGATCGCCAGCGGCAGGATCGAGATCGGCTGGTCCTGCTTCTGCGCGGTCGTCCGGCCGGTCTGCAGCAACCCCTTAAACGTGTTGACCAGTTGCTTCGGGCTCGACACGATGTTCAGCAGGCCGGCCGCCACCATGCCGCCGATGAACACCGGCATCCATACGAACAACTGGTTCGGCAGCACCTGGCTGATGCCCATGCCCTCGACGAAACGGTTGAAATACTGCTGCCCCGTCGCCGGGTTGAGCCCCTGCCAGGCCGGATTGCTCGCAATGCCGGAAAAACCGAGACCCCCCAGGAATTCCGCCAGTCCGCCCGTCGCCCACGCGTTGCCGAAGAACTGGATCGCGATCGCCCCG
>Ga0101944_10005524_pt1 | contig 14292 bp, 16 predicted proteins | sample DewCreD2012metaG_FD_75245 | JGI IMG/M metagenome (GOLD analysis project Ga0101944, IMG submission 75245) | Hot spring sediment bacterial and archeal communities from British Columbia, Canada, to study Microbial Dark Matter (Phase II) - Dewar... ... | reverse complement strand
CGTCAAAATTAAGCGGAAACCCGACCCACCAGCTGAGGAACCTGTGCTGCTTTACTCTAAGCAGGAGATTCGCAGGTTTGTGTCGGAATTTGTTTCCTCATGGATTAGGGGCGACCTCATCATCCGTTTCCCAACCGCGGCTGAGTTGGCGAAAAAGACGCCTCTTAACATAGCTTTCCCAAATGACCCCTCCGTTAGCGCGGAACTTAAAATCAAAGAGCACTATGTGGATTTGCTCTCCGTTGTGGCGGGGATTAAGCCTGCTTCGGCGGCTGAGCAGGAGAAAGCCATTGAAGAAGTTTTCAAGATGCTGCTTATGTTCCGAAGCGCCAACCGCATTGAAGGCAAAATACTCTCCAACGATCTCGAAAAGCGGGTTGAGAAACTCGAAGAAACCACCAAAAACCAAGCTAAGCTTGTGGACCAAATAACGGGCTTCCTCTTTACCCCTAAACCCAACGCTAAGAAAGGCAAACAGAAGAAGCTTGACAGCTAAAACGGTGCGTCTGGAAGGGTAAGGTTTATTCGAGGGAAATTGTATTCTGAGTGTGCTTTCGGACTAAGGTGCGCTCCGGTAGTATAGTCCGGCCAAGTATACCGGCCTTTCGAGTCGGTGACCCGGGTCCAAATCCCGGCCGGAGCACTACAACTTATACCAATTCTTCTACTGGCGCATGTGCTGTGAATAGGTGCATGTTCAGCTGTGTTGGGCTCCTGAAGGTTTTGCCGCAGACTTCACATACCAACTCGCGGGGTAGGCGGTCGTAGATTTCTTGGCTGAAGGGCGGCTTAGAGGGTTGGTGGAAGGATTCCTCGCTTGAAGAAACAGTAGAACTCAAGTTTGGACACCTCAAGAAATAGCGGGTTTGCTTTGTTTTTAAAGTTGTGTGGTTGCGCGTTGGCAGCAACAAAAACGAAAAAAGGGAAGGGTTAGGCTGGGGGTTGTTGTTTTCCGCAGTGGGGGCAGAAGGTTGCGTTTTGGTCGACTGGGGCGCCGCAGTAGGGGCAGTAGCGTGAAGCTGTGCTTGAACTGGATGGAGGCGGGTAACCGTACTGTTGCTGAGGTTGGGCGGGTGCTAATTTCATTGAGAAGAAGGCGAGTGCAGCGATTAACCATGCAATCCAAATAAGTACCAAACCTACGAGGATTAAGGTTAGGATTGCACCCCAAAACAGCAGGGTTCCTGCGGTTCGGAAGTTGCTTTCACCTGAACGTTCCGCTAAGGTGTTGAATGCTTTTCTAAAGTTCATCGCCATAAGCAGGTAGAATATGAATGCAATGACCAGTAACACGATGAAGAAGATTATGCCGCCGATTAATGCAAAGGCACCAAGCACTGGAGTGGTGATTAGTCCGCCTAGTAAGTTTAGCAGGGAAAACGCGGAGACAGCGATTATGCCGATGACGCCGAAGATTACGCCTTTGAGTGCACTTCGGTAGATGCTTTCGTCGCGGTAGTATTCGGATAAGCCTTTCATGCCGATTAAGAGGAGAATTATACCGATTATGCCTAGAGCTGGAACGAAGCTAAGGAACAGCAGTAGGGCACCGATTGCAGCTAACGTTTTGTTTGACTCAACATTGCTCAAATTTAGAATCCTCAACTGATGGCTATGTTTCGAAAAATAAAAGCTTTTGCAGCCAGACACCGCTAACTATATTCAATGAAGATTTGACGGCTTAGCTCAACAGTAAAATAGCTGCCCAACATTGAAACTTCAAGGAGCACAACCAAAATGTCAGATACAACTCAATCGGCTTACAGGGAACTTTTAAGCAAATACAAAGACGCCATGGTCCTCTCCACCGCCCAAGGCGTTCTGCACTGGGACATGGAAACCATGATGCCGCCCAAAGCCGTTGAGCAACGCAGCGAACAACTCGCCCTGATGAGTCGCTTGCACCACAAACTAAGCACTGACCCCCAAATCCAAACCCTTCTAACCTCGATACAAGCCAGCCCACAGTACCCGCAAATGGGGCAGGTGGAGAAGCGTAACCTCTACCTCATCGAAAAAAGTTACCGTGAACAGACGGCTTTGCCTGAAAAGCTGGTGGGGGAACTGGCCATGCAGGAAGCCATAACCGTGAATGCTTGGAAGAAGGCCAAAGCCAAAAAAGACTTCACAGTCTACAAAGCTGACCTCAAAAAACTCTTCGAACTCAGCAAGCAAGCCGCGGAAATCCTCATGAAGGTCAAGGAGACTAAGACGCCGTATGAGGCGTTGATTGACAATTTTGAGCCTAAAATGTCCGCCCAAGCCATCAGCACCACTTTTAGGGAGCTTTTGGCGGGTTTGAAGCCGCTTATCGCCAAAATCGAGGATTGCCAGACTAAGCCTTCCTCCCAAGTTACCTCGCAGCCTGTGCCTGTGGAGTCGCAGCGGGTTATCGCTCAACTCATAACCCAAACACTCGGCTACGACACTGCTTCAGCTATGGCATGTGGTAGAGTGGACGAAACCGAGCACCCTTTCACTTCAGGCTGCTACGACGACGTCCGCATAACCACCCACTACCACCTAAACAACTACACCAGCTCCATCTTTTCTGTTCTCCACGAAACAGGACACGCCATATACGAACACAACATCAACCCTGAATGGAAGTATCAGCCCGTCGGCGCCCCCTGCTCTTATGGCATACACGAATCCCAATCACGTTTCTACGAGAACATCGTGGGGCGCTCCCGAGAGTTCTGGATGAGTTTTCTGCCGCAGGTAAAGGTGGCGGCTCCTGTTTTGGCGGGCGTGGGCTTAGACGAGTTTGTTAGAGCCGTCAACAGGGTGGAACGCTCCAAGATACGCATCGAAGCCGACGAAGTCACCTACAGCATCCACATTATCATCCGCTTCGAGTTGGAGCGGGACCTCTTCGCAGGCAAAATCGACATCGACGAGTTGCCTTCTGCTTGGAACCAGAAATACCGCGATTACCTCGGCGTGGAAGTGAAAGACGACGCGGAAGGTGTGATGCAGGATACGCATTGGGCCAGCGGTCTCTATGGATACTTCCCCAGCTACGCGTTGGGCAACATCTATGATGGTCAAATCGTCGCCGCAATAGAGCGGGCGCTACCTGACTGGCGTACCCAGTTGTCGCAGGGGAATCTTGAAAACATAAACCGCTGGCTCAAAGACAACATCCACAGCCGAGGCGACCTCTACGACCCAGAAGAACTAATCAAACAAGCAACAGGAACCACACTGAACGCAAATGCATTCCTCGTCTACCTCAACGAAAAATACAGCGACCTCTATGGATTCTGAGTAACTTGAGGCGGTTGTGGGGTTTCAGTGGCGGGTTTCTTTTTGAGTTCTTTGTAAATGTAGAGAACCAAATAGACTGCGACTGAACCGATGAAGAGGTATATGCCTGCGTAGCCGACGAGGGCGTTGTAGGTGTTGGCTCCGATTAAGAAAAGCACAAACCCAAAAATGAATAGACCCAGTAGCGACCAGTCAGTCCACGACATCAGTTTTCCCCGTTTGGTTGGAGCATTCAATGATGCCTTGGGGATATAAAGATTTACAGGGCAGGCGCCGCACCCACAGGAGGCTAAATCGGCAGTTTAGGCCTAAATTGTCCTTCGCCACCCTCAATCAGGCGTCGTTCATCCGACATTTTTATATAAGTAGCAGAGAAAACTCAAAATGAGGATACCTAAATGTCGGGAGTAGACGTTAAAAAACCAGAAAACCGCAACGAACTAATCAAAATAGTTACTGAGGCAGCAAAAAAAGAAGTCAGCGGCAAAGGTAAACCGACAAAACCGACAATCGTCGGATCCGCAAAAGAAATGGGCATTCACAGAGACACCCTTTACTCATGGCTAAAGGAGTTTAATGTCGATTTCAAAGAAATTATCGACAGAGTGCCGACAGTCAGTGACGACACAGACGAATACAGCGGCATCACCTACCTCATCGGGGAAGCTCTTGTCGGAGAAGGAAACGAAGTTGCCCACGTTGACCTTATGATAGGCGACAAAACAGGCCCAGTCGGTCAAGCATTCGCCAACGGCCTAACAACGCTCTCCGCTGGGCACACTCCGCTGTTGGCAGTTATCCGTCCTAATTTGCCGCCTAAACCCCACACGCTTATCGTTCCCAAAGTCACCGTTAAAGACATGGAGGATACTGGCAAAATCTTTGGTCCTGCACAGGCAGCAGTCGCCAAAGCCATCGCGGATTCAGCTGAGGAAGGCGTAATACCCACAAGTAAACTCGACGACTGGGTCATCGTTTGCAGCGTCTTTATCCACCCCCAAGCCACGGATTACCGCAAAATCTACCAATACAACTACGGCGCAACCAAGATGGCCCTGCGACGTGCGCTCACGAAGTACCCGTCACTAGACAAAATAAACTACGACAAAGACCGCGCCAAGCACCCAATCATGGGCTTCAAAGTTCCACGCCTATGGAGACCCCCCTACCTCCAAATCGCGCTTGATGCGCCCTCACTGGAAGGCGCCAAGAAAGTCATCGAAGCCTTGCCAGGCAGCGACAGAATAATCCTTGAAGTCGGTACACCGCTTATCAAACGCTACGGCACACGCGTCATCGGTGAACTCCGAGCTGTAGCTAAAGACAAATTCATAATCGCAGACCTCAAAACCCTTGACGTAGGGAAAGTTGAAGCAGACATCGCCTACGAGGACACCGCAGATGCTGTTGTCGCGGCAGGTTTAGCTCCTCCAGAAACCGTCGATGCAACAGTCCAGGAAGCCAAACGCTTAGGCATCTACGCTGTTGTAGATATGCTCAATGTGGACGACGTTTTAGCTAAATTGAAGTCACTTAAAGAGTTCCCAGACATCGTCATCTTACACCGAGGCATCGACCAAGAAACAGGCAGAAGCTGTGGTTTAGAACGCATACAAATCATCCGCAAAGCGTTCCCCAACAAGAAATTCTTAATCGCAGTCGCAGGCGGCATCGTTCCCGAAACAGCCAAAGAAGCACTCGAACTTGGCGCAGACATACTCATCGTCGGCAGATACGTTACACAGAGCAGAGACGTGGAGCGTGCAGTCCGAGAGTTCCTTGAATTGACGCCTGCCATGCGTGAAGACATCGACCTCTACAGAGTCCACACAGAATAAACCAAAATTGACGAGTCAGAAGCTCGCCACACCTTTTTCTTTTTTTATCTGTTTTTGATTGCCACGAATTTCAGGATAAGGAAAGCTAAAAAGAAAGCGGAAGCTGCAATCAAAAACGTTGAGAGATAGCTAAGTTGCGCTGATATGTAGGGTCCAAAGAATGCGCCGATGCCTGTGCCTAAACCGACCAAGCCATCGAATAATCCAGATTTACCCTCTGGGATAAGCTCCATGGATAGAGAAATCATCATGATGTAGTACATGCCAAACGCGAAGCCTAAGAAGATGAGGATGAGCCCAGTGGAGAGGGTGGGGAAAAAGGCAAATTCGATAACACCTATCAAAGCAAAAATAAGCAAACTGCGGAAGAGGACGAAACGGGGCATTTGTTTGCGTAGATCCATCGAGCGTGCCTTGTTTCGAATCAACAGATATCCTGCAGTTGCGCCGATGGAGACCAGAATGTAGGAGATGTAAACCATGCTTTCTTGTCCATTGAAAATCTCTTTTAGGTAGACAGGGAGCGGCGTGAAAAACAGGCTTGTGGCAAGTGCAAACACTACGATTGCTAGGGCGAAGCCTCTAAAGTTTTCCTGTTTAAGCGAACCCTTCCAGCGTAAGCTGTAGGATTCTATGCCGCGGTAGGCGAAGTCGATTTTTCTCTCAATGCCAACTAGGCGCCTCTCAAAAATCATCATGGGATCTGCGATTAAAACAACCGACAGTATGAACGCAATCAGGCTTAGTATGCTACAGAGGTAGAGTGTGTAGGTTGCTAAAACCACTGAACTCAAAGTAGCAGTAAAGCTAAACAACCCCAAACTAAACACTAACCCGATGACCAGCCCCAAGATGAAACCGACCTCGGTTAAGGCTTCGTAGAACCCATAAGACCGCTCCCATTCGTCTCGGCTGTAGTGCTCGGCTATGAGGACGTTTTTGGGTGCTTCATGAGAGACGTGCAGCACCTGCATGACGACGTAGAGGGCGACGAAGACAAGTATGTTTTGAGCTACTGGTAACGTCATAAGGAATAGAATTATGGCTGAAGAAGAGAAAGAGAGCAGTATGAAGGCTTTGTAGTGGCGGGTTGCGTCGCAGAGGTAACCCCACAGAAACGAGGCGGGAATGGAAGCAAAAACCGCTATCGAAGTCATGATACCTAATGCTACGAGTGGTCCGCCTAGGATGCTGGTGTCGTTAAAGGCGACTAGATATAGCGGTATGAAGACGCTTAACAGTCCGAACGCTATCTCGTGAAAGAAGAATCCAAGCCGCCACATGCGAACAGACCACTTCGAGGTAAAATTAAAACCTTCTCCCACAAAAAACAGGATGCCGTCGAACCACCTCGAGGCTCTTTAGCACCTAATTGCATAAAACTCCATGGAATATGATTAGAATCTGTTTTGGGCTAAATCCTTAATAGAGAGATATTCAACTTCTTACTGCGCTGGAGACAGATTCAATGGCAAAGTTCAAAGTCATAGTTTCCGACCCACAATCGGGAGCATCCAAAGTAGTAGAGCTCGAAGAAGCACGCGCAACACCCTTCATCGGCAGAAAAATCGGTGAAACCTTAGACGGCGCAGTAGTAGATTTACCAGCTCACAAAATCCAAGTAACAGGCGGCTCAGACAAAGACGGCGTCCCCATGAGATCAAACGTCCATGGCGGTGGCCGCAGAGCAGTAGTACTCAGTGGAGGAGCAGGTTTCAAATCCACAAGAAAAGGTGGCCGCAAACGCAAAACCGTCCGCGGAGAAATCATAACTGACGAAATCGTCCAAATTAACCTCAAAATCGTTGAACGCCCCGCGGGAGCAGCCCCAATACCGAAACCAGCAGCTAAAACTGAGCAGGCTGCACCTCAAGCCTAATTTTTTTCGCTTAGGGCATGCTCAAAACTTATAAACTCCATTAATTAATTCCTTTTACGATTCCAGAACTTATCTAAAAGAAGAAGAAAACTATGAGTAACCCATCTAAGGCTCCACTACCCAAACAGCCAGAAGTCAACATCGGCACCATAGGTCACGTTGACCACGGCAAAACAACACTTGTCCAGGCATTAACAGGCACTTGGGCTTCACGGCACAGTGAAGAACTCAAACGTGGCATCACCATAAAACTCGGCTACGCAGACATGCCCATATACAGATGCCCCAAATGCCCCGAACCCAAAAACTACACCATCCACCCCGTCTGCCAAAACTGCAACAGCCCAGCCGAATTCGTCCGCGCCATCAGCTTTGTTGACGCGCCTGGACACGAAGCCTTAATGGCAACCATGCTCAGCGGCGCAGCCATCATGGACGGCGCCATCCTCGTTATCGCCGCAGATGAACCCTGCCCTCAACCCCAAACCCGAGAGCATCTTGCAGCGGCAGAAGTCAGCGGCATCAAAAACATGATTATAGTTCAAAACAAAATCGACATAGTTGACAATAAACGGGCCCTAGAAAGCTACAAGGAAATCAAAGCCTTCGTTAAAGGCACTGTGGCTGAAAACGCACCCATCATCCCCATCTCAGCTCAACGTATGATTAACATCGACGTCTTACTTGACGCCATACAAACCATCATCCCAACCCCTCACCGTGACCCAAACCTGCCACCGATGATGTACATCATCCGTTCTTTTGACACAAACAAACCAGGAACCACCATCGAAGGCTTAGAAGGCGGCATCATAGGCGGCACAATAGTGCAAGGCAAATTCTCGGTAGGCGACGAAATAGAAATCCGCCCCGGCATCATGGCAGAGCGAGAAGGCAAAACCGTCTACGACCCCCTCATAAGCGAAATCGTCAGTTTACATGCAGGCGACCAACAAGTCAAAGAAGCCACCTGCGGCGGACTCATCGGCGTCGGCACCCTACTCGATCCCTCCTACTCTAAAGCAGACGGCTTAACAGGCAGCATCGCAGGCAAAACAGGGCAACTGCCTCCAACCGTAACAGAAATCACCATGGAGACACATGTGCTTGAGCGTGCAGTGGGAACTAAAGAACTCCTCAAGGTAGAGAAAATCAACCCTGACGAAGCGCTGCTGCTTCACATTGGCGCGGCGGTTAACGTAGGAAAAGTCGTCAACATAAAGCAGAACACCATAAAAGTCAAGTTGACAAGACCCATCTGCGCATTGCCAGGTTCACGGGTTGCCATCAGCAGAAAAATCACTGCCCGATGGAGACTCATCGGATACGGACTCATAAAATAGCTGGTTAGTCTCTCACTAACCCTTTCTTCTGCAAGAAATCGTGCGCTTTAAGCAGGACGTCTTTGGCGTTTTTGAAAGTTAACTTCTCCATCGTCTGCTTGTAGTCCAGCCAGATGTAACCGATGTGTTCAAACGAGATTTGGACCTCTTCAACGTTGGATTCGATTATGAAGAATACGACTTCTTTGTTTATGGTTTGGCCCTGTCGGCGGTAAAAGTAGTTGATGGATTCACGGAAACCGTCGATGAAGTGTGCGTCGGTTATGCCTGTTTCCTCCATCAATTCCCGTGTTACGGTTTGTTTTTCGGTTTCGTTGACTTCTTGGTTGCCTTTAACGAAGTCCCAGTGCCCCGCAGTGTAGTTTAACATGAGGTAGCGGGTTTTTTCTTGATTGTTAATGAATATAACTGCGCCACAAGATTTTTCGCGGAGCACTCTTGTTTTTCACCTATCTGCCTCAATTCATAAACTCTTAATATTTAAATTAATAGCAAAAGCCGCCAATTTAGCCGCCGCAGAAAACCTTTAAGCCCCCAAACAACCATAACCCCCACAAGGAGCCACATGCAGTGACGGCTTCACCCAAAACCCAACCACTCAAAGTCATCTTGGATTCCAACGCGTTTTTTGTACCCTTAGAGTTCAAAATGGACATATTCGAAGAACTCAAAACGCTACTGGGAAGGAACCTAGAGTTTATTCTGCTCTCGCCTGTGAAGGCTGAATTGGAGGTTTTGGCAGCGGGGGATGAGCAGAAACTCCGTCGACAAGCTAATTTTGCGCTGCGGCTAGCTGAGAAGTGCAGGTTGGTGGCTGTGGAAGGCCGCGGCGAAGCAACTGACGACGCTATTGTGCGTGTCGCCCAAAGCTGGGGGGTGCCTGTGTTTACGAATGACAGAATTCTAAAGCAGAGGCTAAGAGATATAAGTGTGCCAGTGATTTATCTGAGACAAAAATCGCGTCTAGACATTGACGGGTTGATATCGTAGATGTTCAAACTGATTACTCTTCAAGACACTATTCGCATCCCGCCCGAAACGTTCGGTAACCCCTTGGAGAAAGTGGGCCGCGAACAGGTTAAACAGAAATACGAGGGCGTTGTGGATGAAGAATTAGGCTACGTCATCGCCGTAACAGGCATAGAAGTTAGCCCCATCGGCAAAATCATTCCAGGCGACGGAGCAACATACCATAAAGTAACCTTTTCCCTACTCACATTCTACCCCATCATACAGGAAGTCGTTGAAGGCGACGTTGTGGAAATCGCTGACTTCGGCGCATTCGTCCGCATCGGACCAGTCGACGCACTACTCCACGTATCACAATTGATGGATGACTACATCAGCTACGACGAAAAACAAGGCGTATTGCTGGGTAAGGAATCTAAGCGTAAACTCAGCGCAGGCGACCAAGTCCGCGCCCGTATAACCGCCGTCTCGATGGGTCGCGCAGGCAGCAGCGGCAAAATAGGCATAACCGCAAGGCAACCCTTCCTAGGCAAACTTGACTGGCTCAAAGAAGACCAAACTAAAGGCGCAGAAAAGAAGCCTGAAGCCCCCGCAAAGGAGCATAAGGAGAAGTAGTTATGAGCGAAAAAGCATGCACCAACTGTCACTTCATAACCAAAGAAAATGTTTGCCCAAAATGCAGGTCTACCAGTTTTAGCGAGGACTACAGCGGTTTAGTGGTCATGTTTGACCCCGCCCATAGCGCCATCGCGAAATCCATGAACATTAAAGAGAAAGGTCGATACGCGCTTAAAGTGCGTTAACACGGTAGCTTCTTAACTACCTGCCACTTTCTATTTTAGTAGAGGGTTCAACTGATGAAGGTAGAGTACACTCTAACACCGAGGTTACGTGTCTTCTTAAAAGAACCCTTCGGCACCCTAATTGAGGGTCCACCGAAAGAAACCATGCGTAAACTAAAAGACCTAATAGCTCAAGATAAGCCGCCGTGTGTGGTTTCCGTCGGCGACGTCGTCTCTATAAACATGCATCAAAGCGGCATACACCCCCAGTTGACGGTTATCGACTACATTTCTCTGCGCGATCAACCCCTGCCAAAACAAGCACCAGTAGAAAAAACCGTGACCGTAAAGAACCCACAGGGAACCCTAAGCGACGAAGCCATCTCCGCCATCAAATCCGCGTTGGAAACCAACATCCATACCCACATCGTGGTGGAAGGCGAAGAGGACTTGTTGACCCTCATAGCGGTTTTGTATGCGCCAGAAAACTCGTTTGTCATCTATGGGCAGCCATATATGGGTATAGTTGTGGTAAAAGCATCTCCTCAGAAGAAAGAAGAGGTAAAAGTGTTCCTAAAAGAGATGAAAGCTTCGAAAAGCTAAATAAGAAGATAGTTGTTTGAATTTACGCCCTAAGTGAACATTAATGCAAATAAAAATAGAAACCACCAAGGAAAACCCGCTGCTCAAAAGGACCGAAGTAGCTTTCACGATCGTTCAAGGTCCAAAAGAGAAAACACCTGCACGCTTAGAAGTCAAGAAAGCGGTCGCAGCAGAAATGAAAGTCGGCGAAGAAGTCGTATACGTTAAACGTATGCGCACCAAAACAGGAACCAGCATCACACAGGGAGTTGCTAACGTTTACCAAACTGTTGCTCAAGCTAAACTAGTTGAGCCAGAACACATCCAAAAAAGAAACACTCCAGCTAAGGCTAAAGAAGAGGCGACCGCATAATGGCACCAGCACCAAAGAAAGAAGAACCAGCAGCAGCGGCAACGGAAGCAGCCGCGCCAGCAAAGAAAGCAGAAAAAGGCAAAAAACCCAAAAAACACAAAGAAGAAAAAGGCGTCAAAGCCATGTACAAAGTCGAAGGCGACAAACTTTCTCGTGCACGCCCAACCTGCGAACGATGTGGCCCCGGCTACTTCATGGCAGACCATCACAGCCGCTACACTTGCGGTCACTGCGGTTTAACGCGGTTTAAGCAGAAATAAGCAGTTTTAAATCCCTCAACCGCACTATTTCTTTTTTGACCTAACATGCTAAGAGTAAACGTAGTTATATCTAGCATCTCTGCAGAGCGATTCTGGGACATCCGCAAACCTGTCCCCCCAATCCAAATCAATACCAACATCAACGTGGTGGGGATGGAGAAGAAGCCCGATGAATCGCTTGAGGTGCCATTCATCTTATCCATTGCTTATAACCCGTCGATTGCGCAGATGAGCATAAAAGGCAACGCATTCGTCATGGGCGAAAAAGAAGAAGTTGACCGTGTCCTTAAGGACTACGAGCAGAAAAAACCGCCAGCACAGATAATCATCCAATCAATATCTAACGTAGTATTCATCGAATCCGTCTTGATATCGCGCACGCTTAACATACCACCCCCGATTCCGCTACCTCAGATTCCCGAGACAGGAGCCAAACCGCCAAGCGGCAAACCAGAAGGCAGAGACTACAGCCGATAAATGGCTATGTTGATGCTCGAAGCCGCGGAAACTTTAGTTGCCCCACATGCTTAAGGATCCACTGCACAAGTTCATCGTAAACTTCTGCCCCTTCCTCTGTTAAAGACACCGAACCGTTATCGTCAACCACCACAAATCCCTTTTTTGACATCCAATCAAAATACTTCACCAACTTGTCGTATGACAACTCTGTGCATGTGGCTAGCGCAGTTTTGTTTACCTTATTCTTTTTCTTCAATGCCTTTATGATTCGGGCAACGACGTAGAGGTCAGGTTTAGAGCTCAGCGCTTCTGAGTTCATCACTCAACCTCCGTAACTCGCACTGGAGCTTGTCTATTGCTCGAATTTCATTGAACCGTTTTGAGAGGTCATACCTCAAATAGACGATAATTGATAGAAAAGAAAAGTGAAATGAAGCGTAGCCAAGTGCTCCTATTCGATGAAGAACCAAATAGGTAATGAGATTCAACACAAAACCTATTATAAAGAAGAATATGAACCCGTAAGCCGCTCCTTTAACAAGGCTGTACATCGCATAACCCAATCTGCCCGAAGAAACAACATCAAAAGAGTTATCCCAATCTAGCTCTGACAAAAGTTTAAGCGCTGAAGGGAACCCCTTAGAAAGCTCCTTTTTCCACTCTCCAGTCTTGACCTCCTTCATCTTGCTTCGAACAAAGAGAATGCCTACTAGAACTCCCACTGATGGAATAAGCACTATGGGGAAATTCAGGAAGAACCGCTCAAACTCATTAAATGCGCTTAAGAGGCCAAAGAACGAAATTGTGAGGTTAACAGCAATGCAAATCGCGATGGAGCTAATAACGATTATTGTGAATTTTTTCAGGTACTTTTCGAGGACGTTGTATTTTTTGATTTCGTCGAGTGTTTCCATTAGCTCAGCTACTTTCGAAACAACATTCTCTTCCGTCATTGAGCTTGTGCTCTTTTCAGACATACTGCCCCAACATACCTCTCTCTATATTCTGCCCACAGGGCGATAAAGTTAACTTTACGGCGCATATAAAACAAACTCTCTCGCAGAGAGTCAGTCTAATTAATTCATTTTCTCAACAAGACATTATAAAAAAATAAGGAAAAGTGAACTATAAATGAAAATCAAAACTAATCTGAAAACAAAAGCATCTATAACTTTGATTCTACTGTTGACAATTACCCTCCCACTTTTCGCTATAACTCCAACTGAATGCCAAACATCTGCAGGGAAATCAACTACACATGCCATGCTTACAGTTAACCCCAACCCTGTAGGCGTCGGTCAAAAAGCACTCATTGTAATGTGGGCTGGTATGCTGTTGCCAAACGCAGCCGTAACCAACGACATACGCTTCCACGACTACAGCCTTACTATCACCAAGCCTGATGGAAAAACAGAAACAATGAAATGGGCTATCGTTGAAGACACGACATCAACACAATACACAACCTACGTACCCGATCAAGTCGGTACATACACTTTAAACTTTAGCTATCCAGATCAAGTGTACACTTGGAATGCCACAGCGGCGATGAGAACCTGGACAAACCATGTCTTTCTCGGAGCAAGCAAAACAGTCACACTCATAGTACAGGAAGAACAGCTACCTGAACCAATAAGCAGCTACCCCCTTCCAACCGAGTACTGGACGCGCCCAATCGAAGGACAGAACACTGACTGGTGGTCTATTTCGTCACACTGGCTTGGCAGTGACCACCCACTGCATTATAATCTAGTGGCGGCAGACGCGATGTACCAGCCAGACGGCGCCGCTCCTAACAGCCCACACGTAATGTGGACTAAACGTATTGATGAAGGAGGCGTTGTCGGAGGCAGCTTAACTGGCGTCGAAGGCGAAATGTACTACAGCGGTTCAGCATACCAACCAAGATTCTACAACCCGATAATAATGAATGGTTTGCTCTTCTATGCGGTTCCATCCCAGAACTCTATGTCAGGAGGCGGATACATGTGCGTTGATCTACAAACTGGCGAAGAAATATGGTTCAACCCGAAAATAGGAGTTGAAAGCGATTGGCCTATTCCATCCTTTGGATATCTCTATGCTGCCCATACCGAGAACCAACATGGCGCAATCCCTAATGGTGTCTTGTTCTCAAGCAACTTTGCAGTCGCATATGAACCATGGACAGGACAACGTCTCTTCAACGTAACTGGTGTACCTTCAGGCATGGCTGCAGTTGGACCACAAGGCGAAATACTACGCTACCAAATAAACATTGCAAGCAGATGGCTGGCTCAATGGAACTCTTCACGGCTATGGTCCACAGCTTCAAGCGGCTGGGTACCTGACTGGAACACAACCAACGGCTGGGTAAACGCTAGCACAAGTGCACGTTATGACTGGAACGTGTCCATACCAACGTCTATACCCACAAGCACCTCTCCATTTAAAGCAATTTGTGACGATATACTGCTTGGCTCTACCACGTTTACAAGCTTTTCAGGCATCGGAACTCCAAACCCCTATACTATGTGGGCTATCAGTCTGAAGCCGGA
>Ga0101944_10005522_pt1 | contig 14295 bp, 8 predicted proteins | sample DewCreD2012metaG_FD_75245 | JGI IMG/M metagenome (GOLD analysis project Ga0101944, IMG submission 75245) | Hot spring sediment bacterial and archeal communities from British Columbia, Canada, to study Microbial Dark Matter (Phase II) - Dewar... ... | reverse complement strand
CTTTCATACGCTCCTTTTGCGCCTGCCACTCTGACAATTTTTTTACCGTTTCCTTGCGGGTTTTAATGGTTTTGTCTATGGTGTTTACAATGGTGTCAGGCTGTTCTGCATGTGCCAGCCAGCCTGCTACCAGGACAAACATTAAAAACAGCAGAATGCTCTTTGCAGATAAACCCATTTCATACCTCGTTTATGAAAGTTATAGTGCGCAGTACCCTGCATCGGATGCTACACTCCCGTGCTATGCAACCTGTTTTAGTGGCGGTTTGTTAAGCAAATATAAATTTTGTGTTAATCTTTGATTAATTCTATTCTGCGGAGAGCTTTCTGTTTTAACTGGCGAACCCGCTCTCGGCGAAGCTTGAGTATGCTTGCGATCTCATCCAGAGTCTTTTCCTCCAGAAAAAACAAACGCAAAATTGTTTTTTCAATTTCCGGGAGCTGGTTGGCGGCGGCAAGGATGTCGGGAATTTTATTGCTCATGTTTTTCGGTGACCTGTTTTTCAACGGTTTGGCTGCGCATAACAGGATAAATCTATGGCTGTTTTGCAAAGATATTATAAAGATTATGTTAATTTTCAGTTAAAAGTGATGCGTTCTGCGCGTCGCGTTGGGCATGTGGTGGGCGCATGCTATCAGAAAAAAAGAACAGAAATCACTTGCGGGTTTTTTCAAAAAAGGATTATTTATTTGCACTGCGAGGGGGCGTTCGCGGCAAAAAAGTTTTTAGCGGAAAAAGGTAAACCGATATGTCTGACCAAAAAAAATCCGTCTGGTCCTGGGCGCTGTATGACTGGGCCAACAGCGCTTATGTGACGGTAGTCATGGCCGGGTTCTTTCCGGTCTTTTTTAAGCAGTACTGGAGCGCCGGCGCTGCGGTGACCGCTTCAACCGCACAACTGGGGATGGCAAATGCGCTTTCCGGTCTTGTGATGGGCGTGCTTGCGCCGGTGCTGGGCGCGATTGCAGACCGGGGGCAGGCAAAAAAGAAATTTCTTGTCTTGTTTGCCTATACCGGTGCGGTTATGACAATTGGCCTCGTTTGGGTGCAGCAGGGCAACTGGCAGATGGCCGCAATTCTGTATGTGCTGTCGGTAGTCGGATTTTCCGGCGCAAATATTTTTTATGATGCGTTGCTGCCGGGCGTAGCGGGCAAAAAAAGGATGGATGCAGTTTCTGCGCTGGGGTATGCCCTCGGGTATCTGGGAGGCGGGCTGTTGTTTGCTTTTACGATCTGGTTAACCCTGAAACCGGAACTATTCGGTGTTGCAGATCAGGAATCAGCCGTTACAATCTCTTTCATTCTGGTCGGCATATGGTGGGCGCTGTTTACCATTCCGCTCATCCTGTTTGTCCCGGAACCTGCCTATGCACCTGATGCAAAATCGCGCAGCCCGGTTCGCGATGGCTTACGGCAAATTTATTCAACGTTCCGTGAAATCCGCACCATGAAAAACATCTTCCTGTTTCTGCTTGCCTACTGGTTTTACATGGACGGGATAGACACGATTATCCGCATGGCTGTTGACTACGGCCTCTCCCTGGGCTTTGTTTTTACCGATTTGTTGTTGGCTCTGCTTATTACCCAGTTTGTGGGGTTTCCCAGCGCGCTTGTCTATGGAAAACTTGGGGAGCAGATAGGGACGCGCCGCGCGATTTATGGCGGGCTCGGCGTGTATCTTGTCGTCGTCTTATGGGCAATAATGATGAAACACAAAGCTGAATTTTATGCGCTGGCGGTTTTAATCGGTCTGGTGCAGGGCGGCGTTCAGGCATTGAGCCGCTCATTGTATGCGCGGCTGATCCCCCAGGAAAAAGCCGGTGAATTCTTCGGCTTCTATAACATGCTGGGCAAATTCGCCGTCATAATCGGCCCGGCACTGCTGGGTCTGGTCGGCAGACTTACGAATAGCCCCCGGATGGGCATAGCCGCTATCGCAATCCTGTTTATAGCAGGCGGGATTATATTATTTTTTGTCAAAGAAGAAACGGGTTAAAATGTATTAACCGATTTCCCACACTATCTGTTCCGCTATTTATCCGGTCGCAGCAAAAAATAATTGCCGGCAAACGTGCCTATCCAAGCAGTGTTGCCGGCAATTACCGGATCATGCGCACAATGTTTTAATTAAAGCACTGATCCTTTCTTTATATCGCTTTTGACTTTTAATATCACCAACCGCAGCCCCAGGCTTGCCCGTTTGCCGATTTTGTTAAGCACTGCAAGGGTCTGCGCCTTTTGGGCATCATTCAGGACAATGGTTTTAGATTGCAGCGCTGCTTCCGCAGAGGGGATTGCGCTCGCAAGCAGCGCCGCTGCCTGTTCTCTGAGAAGCGGATCAGAATCAAGAATTGCCGACACCTGGTCGCTGTAAAGGTAATAGAGTTTGGTGTAAATTCTGCCCTTTAAACTTCGCGCCATAACGGTATCGCGAAACTGACGCAATATCTCAAGGTGCGGATGCGCTGCTCCCAGCATTTTTGATGACGCACACAGTTTGCAGTCTTCATCAATCTCGCCGTTACAGTTGTTGTCTATATTGTCGCGGCATAGCTCTTCGGCGGCAGGATGTATCGCCGCATCATCATCAGCGCAGTCGGTATTGTCTTCCACATATCCGCTGGGCGCGGCGCACCCAGTCGTTGACATTAACGCAAAACCAAAGCCATCGCCGTCTGCATCCCGAAAATAAATATTCTGCACGCCCTCATCAACATCCCCATCGCAATTGTCATCCACGCCATTGCAAATTTCGGCTGCGTTGGGATGAATTCGGGCATTGTTGTCGTTACAGTCCACAGGGCCGCACTGCCCGCCTTCTTTATTATATCCATCTTTGTCATTGTCAGTGCAGTTTGCAGAAACCGACGTTGTGGTTGAGACTGCGGGTGTTGTGGTGGTCGATAGCACAGAAGTTGTGGTATTAGTCGGCACGGTTGTTGTCGTATTAGATTGCGCCGTCGTTGTGGTCGTTGTCTCTTGCCGAGCGCCAAATGTCGTCCACGGCTTTCTGGTCCAGTCATTGCCATTCGGGTCAATGGCACCGATATAATTAGTTGCAACAATAAAGGTATTGCCTGGCGGCGGTGCTGCAACCGGGACCGCGCCGTTTACTGCCGGCGAATTTGCCGCAGGGCGAAAATCAGGATCATGCCAGTCATAGGGGTTGCGCAGGAGCGGATCGGCTTCCAGGTTATGCTGCATCGTGCCGGTCATGAACTGTCTGGTCGTGAAAGGAATCACGGGTTTTTCGCGATCGTCGGCATCGTCATAAAAATTCTGGCTGTTATCCGCATTCATCCACCAAATACTGTTATCCACAGAGAGCGTGCCATTCTGTGCCTGCTGAAACGTGGCAAGGTCGTCAATATCCACGCCCGAGCGGTTAAAACCCTGCACGATAAAATTTCTGATAAAGGCGCCTGTGCCGCGGCGCAGCGTCAGGCCATTAGTGCTGACCGTTGTATTGCCATTTATCGGATCGCCAATCAGGGTAAAATTATACAGGGTGGGATTAGAACGGGGCAGGGCATCATAATTATTGGCAAGATTGTCCGCTTCAATACCCTTGTCGCAATCTGCCACGTCGCACTGATGCTGAGCCACCACGAATTGTGCGCTGCCTCTCCAGCCATGCGTCCAGTCAAAACAGTCGTCAGCAATACCTGTTAAAAGGATATATTTTACGTTCGTGGTGCCGCCGAAGAACTCAAGTCCGTCGTCTTTGCTGTAATGAATTTGAATATGATCAAGGGTTGTTCCTGACCCGGTTCCCTGCAAGGCAATCCCATTCAGCTCATTATCCGGGCTGAACTGTATGCCGCCGTATTCAACACGAACATACCGCAGAGTCCCGCTATTGTCATTTACATTGCAATCATTGACTCCGTGCGTATTGCCATCACAGCCGTAATAACCGGTATCGCCCTCGCCCCAAGCATAGGTACCGGTATTAAGAGGGCTGTAGCCGTTAATGATGAGTCCGCCCCAGTCAGCGCGTTTGCGCTGTCCTTCTGGCTGGTCGCTTGTGAATACCACCGGATTATTCTCAGTGCCAACGGCAATCAATTTTGCGCCCTGTTCTATAACCAGTGCGCCCAACGTACTTTTTTCACCTTTTACGGTCACACCGGCCTGGACAGTGAGCGTTGCCGGTTTACGCACAAATACCGGGCCCCGCAGCAGCACATCCGATGACCACGTTGTGTCGGAGGTAATATCACCCTGCACAACCGTCTGGGAATATCCCTGAGTGCCTGATATGAAGGCCATCAGAATCCCTGCAATAAAAATAAACATAAATTTTTTCATAATCCCTTTCTCCTTTTTTATTTACGTCCTTGTTATTACTGCTAAGTCTCCAATGTTATACCACTCAATAACCAAAGCCCCGAATCGTCCTCTTTTTGTTTTTGTATTGCACCTCCTTTCCTCTTTAACCGCTACCTTAATATGCTCCCTATAGCGTCATGGAAAAACAACCGCGAACAATCCTCGTCGGTACAGTATGAATAGCAGCCCTGATCCTGATTGTTCTATTATTGATTGGGATGAGGTTTTAAATTCGCTTTGTTAACTAAAAATAAATAGTCAGTTAATTATTAGTGAAAAACTCTTAACCACCTATTAACCATTTTTTCATTTGCCGTTTATATTTTCTTAACTTTGGAATTTTACAATAGCCGTCAAAAGCCCGGTAATACACTGATAGCTATCACTCAACAGGGGGCTTTCGCAGTGCACGACATGGCTTACGATAATTTTTTTATTTTTTTAATGTAAGCAGACCCGTGCGCAGCAGGAGAAGCTGTTTAGAAATGCAATGCGCATTCTAAGCGGGAGAAGGTAACCAAATGGAAAGGGGGTGTAAAAAAAGAAGGGAATAGATTTTTTGGGAAGGGACAGACAGGGACAGACTTGAGTTATAACCTCAAAATTAGAAAACAATTTATACAAAAAAGATTGGAGGAAAAGTAATGAAGAAATTAACAATCAGTTTAATTGTTCTGGCTTCAGCAATTATGCTGACCGGCACACCGAGCTTTGCCGTTGTGGTGGTGCAGGGAAATATCACCGGTAATGTTACCTGGAATAAGGATGTATTGTTGCGGGGTCCGGTAATCGTGCAACCAGGGGCAACGTTGAACATCAGCGCCGGCGTAACGGTCTATGGCGAAAAAGAAACCATCGGCGCCCTGGCAGTGCTGCGCGGCGGTAAACTTAACATCAATGGCACTATTGACAATCCGGTGGTTTTTACCAGTAACCAGAAAGTTAAAGCCCGCGGCGACTGGGGCGGACTTATCATCAACGGGTATTCATCCACAAACCTGACTTCTGGCACGGGAGAAAGCGAAGGTGTTCCCGGCACCTATGGCTGCACCCCGGGACCCGGTTCCCCCCCGGTTGGCGGTTGTGACGCCGAACGTTGTTATGGCGGAGACTGCAACGAAGACGACAACAGCGGCACCATGCGCTATTTTCGTATTGAATATAGTGGCTACCGCTACACGGCTGAAAATGAATTCAACGGCATAGCCATGCAGGGTGTCGGTCGCGGCACCATAATAGAAGGCGTCCACGTTATTATGGCAAATGATGACGGTATTGAATTCTTTGGCGGCACCAACAATATGAAATATGCCATTGCCCAGGGTTCTGCAGACGACAGTTATGACTGGACACATGGCTGGCGCGGTTGTGGCCAGTATATTATTGTTCACCAGAAGGCAGACGAAACAGATAACGGTATCGAAGCAGACGGTCAAGAAGGATGCCATAATTGTATCCCCTATTCAGACCCGGTGCTCTATAACATGACCTTTGTCGGACAAAAAACTTTGGGTAACGAAGGAATTCGGCTGCGCCGCGGCACTGCGGGCGACATCAGAAACAGCATCTTCGTGGACTTTAAGGCAGATGGCATAGATTTTACCAATTTTGAGACCATGCAGCGTGCGGATGCTCTGCGGCTGGTGGTTGACAACAATATTTTCTATAACAACACCCCAAATTTTGCCCCTGATGCGGGTGAAGCTCCGCCGATGTCTCACACGACGCGAGAATTTATGACCTGTATCAACTACGGAACGCTTGATCCTGGAGAAGCCTGCTATACAAACAACGTGGAAGTTGACCCTCTCCTCACATCTAAAAATTACGATAATCCCGATTTCAGACCGGCCTCAAACTCCCCGGCGGTGAACGGTGTAGTTCCGGTGGCACAAAAGCCCGCGTCGGGTCCTTGCAGCTCTTATATAGAAAACACTAATTTCATCGGCGCTGTGGGAGCAGTAACGCCGGGGAATGACTGGACCAAGAAAAAATGGACAGGATATGGAGACACCGATTCCGATGGCTTTGCGAACTGGCGGGATAACTGCCCGCGAACACCCAATGCGCCAGCACAGGGTGTATGCTCCCAGGATTCATCCAAACCAGGCCAACCCTGCACCACCGATAATGACTGCTGGGGTGGCTGCTCTACGGTCGGCACCTGCATAAAGACACAGTCAGATGCAGATTCCGATGGTTTCGGCGATGTGTGCGACAACTGCCCGAACAAGTGCAACATCAAACAGCTTGACGCGGATGGCGACGGCATTGGCGATGTATGCGACCCCACCCCGGGCTGTGGCGGTGGATGCGGCCAGCCAGAATGTGAAACACAGTGTTAAGTAACGTTGGCAATTTGATTATCTTGTTTTATTGGTTAAGACAGAGCCACATGGTGGCTTTGTCTTAACCTCTATTGAACGAATTCTATCAGAATGTATGATTTTATAGTCCATTAATTATAACCACCGTCATTCAGGTTCATTTTAAGTTATTGATTATCGTAGCCCCTAAATACTACAGAAAGGTTTTTTATGAGATCAGGAACAGAAAAAAGAATATTCGTGATGTTGTTTATTACCACCATTTTTTGGTTAACAGCAGTGTATGCTGTTCCGGATAATCTTAAAATAATATACCAAAATGGTTCGCTCAGCGTTGATGCGGAGAAAACTAAACCTGAAACACTTTTTACTGCCTTGGGAAACCAGTGTGCAATAGAAGTTGTAACCCACGGGAATGTCTTCCCCGATCAAGATGTAACCATCAAGTTTGAGAATCTCCCGGTAAAAGAAGGCATAAAAAAGCTGGTGAAAGCAAGTGGTTTAAAAAATTATCTGATCGATTTTCAGGGCGATTCTCCAGAAAACAAAAAATTAGCCAAGCTTGAGCTCTTTATAAGCGGCTCGGGAAGTAAAGTGCTGACTAAAGCAGTGGAGACTCCAAAGCCATCAAGCCACTCGATCAACGCAGAATTGCCGCTTGATGAAGAAATGAAAAACCTTCATGAATCAGGCAAACTGCAAGAACGGCGCGCATTTCGAGAAGGATTTACCATGAACTACGATGGCTCTGCATTGGTTGATTTTCCTGAATATCAAGGTAAGCTTGAATATGAGAAAAGCGAACACCGCTGGAACGATGAAGCAAAATCATTCTCCCACAAAAGCATGAGCACAGTGCCGCCTGCATTCCGTGACATTGTCGGTCAATACCTGATTAAAGAATGCGATGAAATTGCCAAGGAACGAAATGCTATTGTGATCACACAGGAAATGGCTGCCGAAGCATTACAGCGCATTGGGAAAAATTTTAATATGCCGGAAACGGTTATGAAAAACATACCGAAAACCATGGAAGACCTTGAAAAGCCGCGGATCCCTATCAATCCAAGCGATCTTAATCCGGAGTTTGAATAGATATGATTAGAATTATATTGCCGTTAGTTCTTTACGGCTCACTTGCGACGTTTGTAACCAATAGCTTATTTTCTTCAGCATACGCGAGTTATTTTGCACAAATTAACCAGGATGGTTTTGGGTCCAGTCATAATACCGGCGGGCTTGAGGTTCAAACAATGGCCAATTTTAAAAATAAATTGTATGTGGGGGTATCCAATCAGACAGACGGTGCAAACCTGTATGCATTTGACGGAAAATCCTGGCATAAGGCATGTGAGAGCGGTTTTGGCTTTCGGGAAAACGCTGCGATAACTGCTCTGCTTGCAACTGATACAGTTCTCTATGCAGGAACTTCCAACAAAAGCGGGGGCCAGGTGTGGTGCTACGATGGCAATGAGTGGCGGTGTATCCATCAGGGACCCTTCGGCACTACGCTGAGCAAGACGATAAGTTCTATGGCTTTTTTTCAGGGCAGATTGTTTGTGGGGCTCTGGGATCAAGTAACTTCTAAACCTACTGAAGTATGGGCTTTTGATGGCGAAGCAAGTTGGGAGCAGGTCAATACGCCGGGTTTTGGCAGTGTATATAACCTGAATACCCTGGCATTGAAAGTCTCCCGCATTGATGGCTCGGAAAAACTGTATGCCTTAGTTTGGAAATCTTTTCAATACCGCGGGAAGGATGCAGGATGTGATGTGTGGGCATACGACGGGAAGGTATGGCAGAAGGTAAATGAAGGTCGCGAGGGCTTCGGCGAAAAAGGGCAGGGGCGCACCGGGATTGAACCTTACTCTATTGCGGAGTTCAACGGCAAAATATATGTGGGTACGTGGGCATTTGAAGGCGGCAAATACTGGGAGGTTTGGGCATATGACGGGAAGGACTGGGAACTTGCAAACAGCAGTGTGGCGGGCAGCGGCAATGAGTTGCGTCTTTGTATTGCACTGACGCCTTTCAATGGGAGGCTTTTTGCCGCAGTAACCGACGGTTTCAATAAACACGAGTTATGGGTATATGACGGTAAAACCTGGGCTATGCTTATTAGACAGAATGATTCCGCCAGTAAAGGACTGGGGGATCCTGATAACAAGGTTATTAATGCCATGGCAGTCTATCAGGGATGTCTCTACTTGGGTGTGGTTAACAATAAGGTTGGTTACCGGGTTTTTGCAAGCCGGTTTCCCGAGATATCCCCAAAGAGAGAAGTTCTATCTGTGGGCGATGCAGAACTTTTTAGTTTGCCAGGCGGCACGGCACCGGTTAAATGGCATTCCAGCAACCCTGCTGTAGTAACGATTGACGAAGCGATCGGATTGGCAAAGTCGGTGGGGCCGGGAGAATGCTTTATAAGCGCAACTGATAATTCAGGATATGCTGCAACGCCTTTGCATTTAAAGACAGACCAGACGCTTGAAGGGAAATCCACTGATAAACTTTTTGTTTTTACCTCTATTGATCCCTTCAAACTGCCAAACAACAACAGCGATGCTGCCATTGTGAAAGCGCACATTTACCTGATCGGCAAGCCTCGCATCATTGATCGTGTGGTAGCGGACCTTTCTGCACTGCATTTAGGAACCAAGCCACTCCTTGATGACGGTACACAAGGAGACGAACAGGCAGGGGATAACATCTATTCATTAAAAATTTCGGTACCGACCGATGTTCCCGCCGGTGACTATAGCTATTCAGTAGCGCTCAGGGATCAGGAAGGAATGGAAGTCAAATCTACCGCTGCCATCACGGTGATCCAGCGCTATACCCCTCCAGAGATTATCAGCCTGAAAACGTTGGGTGACAGTGACCACATCCCCATTTTGTTTGCCATTAAGAACCCTGACCGCGACGAGTGCAGCGTGACCGTTGAGTATCAATCTCAAGGCGGGCTGTGGCAACCGGCAAGCATTGAATCAAAGTCAGGCACCGTGTTCAGCAAAGGAGTTATTATCAAACTTTCTCAGAGCCAAGATGTTTGTCATTATGCCTGCGTCTGGCATTCAAAAAATGATATCAACCACCAAACGGGCACTTTTTTTATCCGCGTAACGCCACGCGATGACACCTCATCAGGGTCAGCGATGATTTCGCCGGCAATTGCCGTGGATAACCGAAAAAAGGCAGAAGACGAGATAATTTATATTGCTGAGGGAAATTTTTCTATTGATAAATACGAATTTCCCAACCGTTTTGGTTATTATCCTGAGGCCAACCTCACATGGCAGGAAGCGCGCAAAAAATGTCAGATTCAGGGAAAAGATCTTTGCACGCCCGAACAATGGGAAATGGCTTATTACGGCAAAACACATAAGCATTACCCCTATGGGGACACATACGGGTCAAAGGATCGAGCCTTTTGTAATACCCCAGGTTCGGCTGATAACGTTGCAACACCATCCGGAATCTATGAAAACTGTGTCAACGATATGGGGATTTATGATATGGGGGGTAATCTATTTGAATGGGTCGGGCTGGATGAAAAAAATGTGTTCATGGCTGATACCAGTTTTATGACCGAATACATGATGCAGAGTCTCATTAATGTTGAAGACCCGACACATCGTCATTATTATCTCGGTTTCCGCTGCTGTAAGCAGGAAAAAAATCTGCAATGAAAATAAATAATAAACAGTATTAATCACACCTTATTTATAAATTAAGAGAGGACTTTTTTATGAAAAGTGAAGTTCTGTTGATTGATACCATATCGCCACTGCGGGCAGAAAAAGGTCTTATTTGTCCGTTGCCCGCCATGGCTCAAATGACCGGAATCCTGGAGCGCGAGGGCATACCGTTTGACATAGTTTTTGCGATACCGCAGGACGACGGCTCGATTGACACCATTGATGGCAGCGACATAATAACCAATAATTTTGAATCGCTGCTTCTGGAAATTGCTCCTCGTGTGGTGCTATTTTATCATGATCCAGAGCTTATCCATTATGTTACACCAGTATATAAGAAGACCAGAACTGCTTTGCCAAAGGCGGCGTTGTGCCTTAGTAGCAGTCTTGCCAGGGTGAGGCCTGTTTATTTCCAAGAACAGGGCATTGATTACGTGTGTGGCAGCTCTGGCCAGGATGTGCTTGATTCCTTCCCCCAACTGGCACGAGAGGTAATTGCCGGACAGGCCCCCCCCCGCGGAAAAATTTATTCTGCACCACGAAACTATCTGGATCTCAACGATTACCCGCTTATCTCGCAACGTTATTTTAATAAAATAACACCACAATGGTGTTTCCCCAATGGTGATGTCGTGAAATTCGGCATCATTTTTGGTTCTATCGGGTGCACTGGAGCATGTGGACACTGTCCGAATTCCGCGTATTGGGGAACGTCGTGGATACCAATGAGCGCCGAACGGATATTTAAGGAAATGCAAGCGCAGAGGGAGCATTTTGGGTTAAAGACCTTTTATTTTGGCGACTTGAACTTTTTCCCAAATAACCCTGTTATTCAAGACACTAATGGGGTGCATCCTTACGCAGCAGAACGGATGCGCAGGCTGGATGAACTGCTTGCCGCATATGCACCAGATGTACGTTTTATTTCCACTGTGCGGCCGGACACACTCTCTATTTTGGCTCGCCACTACCCCGACCTGTTGGAGCGATATTTAAGATATTACCATTCCTGCTTTTTAGGCTTTGAGTCGTATAGTCCCAAAGTGCTTGCGGGCTTGGACCGGAGGATCACGCGGGAGATGCTGCAATTAGCAATCAAAGTACTTGAGGATCGAAATATAACCATTGTCGCCAGCTTTCTGGTGGGCAGCATTTGGGAAACGCCGGAAACATTGGCGCAGACAGAGGCGTTTATCATGGAAGAACTGCCGTCGTCAGCAATTCCCCTGCTCAACATCATGACCCCTTTTCCCGGCACTAAATTTTATGATTATATTGAGCAGCATAATTTGCTGTTGGAGCATGATTTGATACGGTTTAACGGCCAGCATATGCTGTATAGGCATCCGGCTTTTCAACCGGGAGAGCTTGAAGAACGCATACAGCATTTTTATTATAAATTTTTTACTGAACGCTACACCGGTTGACGCTGGCGTGTCTTTAGAAAGGGCTTATATGCGGGTATTACTCATTCAGCCGCCATTACTGAATTTTGCTACCATGGTCGCTCCGAATCTCGGATTGGCACTGATTGCTGCGGTCTTAGAGAAGGACGGCGTTGAAGTAAAAGTTATTGACGCAGCCGCGGAAAATTTTAGCATAGACGATATTGTTGCCTGCGCTCAAAAATTCAGGCCGGATCTTGCCGGCGCTGGGGGGCAGACTCCTATTAGTTACCTCTCGCTTGAAATTTTTAAGCGTCTCAAGGGGGAGGTTAGCCCACTTATTACCACCATAGCTGGCGGCCCGCATTTCAGTTTCACTGCAGAGGAATCATTTCAGAAATGTCCACACTTAGATATTGTTGTCAGGGGCGAAGGAGAATACACAATACGGGATCTATGCAGGCGTCTGGGCAGCAATCTGCCAATCAACGACGTAGAAGGTATTACCTACCGCGCTGCCAATGGATCCCCTGTCAAAAACCCCGATCGGCCACAGATTGAAGACCTTGATAGCCTGCCGTTTCCTGCCTGGCACCTATTCCCCGTGAAAAAGTATCACTGGACTAATATTAATATGCTGGGTTCGTTTACCTCGCGCGGCTGCAAATATCATTGCCCCCACTGTATTACCTGGAAAATACATAAGGGTATCCGACGCAGAAGGCCTGAAAAAATTGTAGAAGAACTTTCATGGGTTAAAAAGAATTTTGGTGTTGACACATTTTTTTTCCATGATGACACCGCATTCACTGACAGAGCGCACCTCGAGGGATTTCTGGATGCTCTTGAGGAATGCGGCGAAAAGTTCTACTGGTATTACGAAGCGCGAGAGGACGATTTCATCAGTTTTCGCGACCTGTGGCCACGCATGAAAAAAAATGGCCTGTTTAAAATAGCGCTGGGCCTTGATACCCCTGACGAGAAAGTGAGAAACTATTATGGAAGAAAGGCTTTCAAAGTGACCGAAATCGAGCATATGCTCTACCATCTGAAGTGTCGGCTGGGTATTCAGGTTTCCATATATCTTCTGCTGGGCGCGCCGTGGGCAACAGAAGCTTCCATGAAAAAAACCTTGGATTATGCAAAGCACTTGTATCCGCGGTATGCTTCATTTGTCATGACGACATTTGTAACCCCGTTTCCCGGAACGGAAATGTTTGAGCAGATGTATGCACAGGATCTCATAACGACTTATGATTGGCGCTATTATAGCTTTGGCATGCCTGTTTTTAAAATGAATATACCCGCCGACCGAGCGTTTGATATCTATAAAAAGATGTGGATGGATGTCTATGCCCGTCCAGCCACGGTCCTTGAAATAATAAAAAATCTTTTTTCACGCAATAAGTTCAATCGCGCGCTTGCGAAAAATTTTCTTAGTATGCCCGCCCAGATGAAGAAGATGGCAACGGTAAAAAGCGTATCATTACTGAACCCTTGTGAAAGCGCAGAAAAGCCACTTTACGTCTTTGACCGCACAATCAGGGAAATTAAGTTTGAGAATACATAACAAAAATTTGTAGCCGGGCTGCGGTGAAATTGTGTCTCTGCCCCGACATCCTTGGTCATTAGGAAATCGTGTCACAATATTTGACAACGATAATTAGCAACAGACAATTTACAAAGCTTACGTCAGGTTACCGGCATGTGCTGCAGAACACTTTGCTGTATAGGCGGTGATAGACAGGCAGTGCATGTCACATTCAATTAGAATTTTCAAAATGCTCCTCGCTTTATCTGCGGGTATTGCTAAAAGTATTGCCCTACTCATAAATCTTCTCTCCACCGAGTGCTTGACAGTGGCGCCGCTCCTCCAATGAGCAAAAAAAGAATAAAGCAGAACGCACCGCTGCCGCAAACCTCCGAAAAAATACAATTGGTATCATTGCCAGCCACCCTGATGATGGTGTTTCTCGTCTCCTGCGTTGTGCTGGGCTTTGAAGTTTCCTTGACGCGAATCTGTTGTGTGCTTTTTTATTACCACATGAGCTTTGCTATCATTTCATGTGCCATGCTGGGGCTGGGGACGGGTGGTTTAGCCGGATATTTTCTCGCCAGTGCACACATGACGAATAGTTTACCAGCGGCGGCAATTGCAGCGGTAGCTTTTTCGCCTTGCCTGCTGCTGGTATTGACAAGCCTTGTGCAACTGCCGTTAACACAAACCTGGTATTTCATAATCCCGTTGCTGGTTCCCCCCTTTTTTGCGGCAGGAATATTTCAATCCCTTGTTTTTAGAATGCGTCCTGAAAGGGCAGAATTGATTTATGCTATGGATCTTTCCGGTGCTGCGCTTGGCGCAGTGCTATCGGTGGTTTTGATTAATACTCTAAAGGGGCCAATAAACAGTATTATAGCACTGGCACTGCTCAGCGCAGCAGGGTCATTGGTGTTTACGGTTTATTGCAAACGGTTGCTCTCGCGGTCTATTCGGCGCTTAGTAGTGCCAGCGGCATACACCTTTTTTGGTGTGGCTGGCATGACCGCTTTTC
>Ga0101944_10005521_pt1 | contig 14297 bp, 6 predicted proteins | sample DewCreD2012metaG_FD_75245 | JGI IMG/M metagenome (GOLD analysis project Ga0101944, IMG submission 75245) | Hot spring sediment bacterial and archeal communities from British Columbia, Canada, to study Microbial Dark Matter (Phase II) - Dewar... ... | reverse complement strand
GCAACGACCGAGGACACCACGGACACGGAACTGCCGCCGATGAAGCGCCCGATTTTGTCTTCATCGCTCTGGCCGGAAGTGAATACGGAAACGCGTTCTGTCACAATGTGACGACCCGGGTGAGATTGGCGGGGGCGTCGGGGTCGAGACCGCGGTTGAGCGCGGCCCGGCAGCCCAGGTACTGCAGGAAAGGCATATAGAGAATGCCGCGGAAATCGTCGCTCAAGCCCCGGCCCGTGAGGACCGCGGCGTCGGCCAGGCCCTCGAAATCCCTGTCCCGGCGGTCCGCGAGGATGAACACGGACGCGCCCTGCTCTTTGAGATCGAACAGCAACTGGAGTTCGTGCCCGCGCATGGCGTTGCTCAAGAGCAAGACCATGATGTCGCCGGGGCGAACGCCGGCGCGGGGTCCGTGGCGCATCTCGAGCGGCGCCATGGCTTGGCTGCGCGTGAGCGCCATTTCATCGAGCTTGAGCGCGCCCTCGCGCGCCAGGCCCAGAAACGGCCCCCCGCCCAGATAGGTGGCCCGCTCCGGGTCCCGCTCCTTGAGAAATTCATCCACCACGCGCCGGTTCATCTCGAACGCCATGCGGCCTTCCTCGGGCAAATGATCGAGGTAATTCATGTAAGTGAACTTGTCGCCGTAGGCCGCGGCGAACATGAGGGAAAGCAGCAGCATGGAGGTGAAGGACTTGGTCATGATGAGACTTTGCTCGATGCAGTTCTTGACCGGCAGGGGCAGGTCCGAAGATGCGGCCAGAGGCGAGACCGGGTCGCAGGTCACGCCCACCACGGCCACGCGGTAGCGCTGGCGCAGCATGGCCAGGGCCTCGAGGGTTTCCGTGGTGCGGCCCGAGCGCGAGAACGCCACCGCCAGATATTTGCGCTCGCTCTTGAGCATGTATTCGTGGAAGAAAAGCAGGTCCGAGGCCGCGCACGCATGAGCCATTTCGCCGGTGATGCGGCGGAACGCCGCGGCCGCGGCCGTGGCCAGGTGGAACGACGATCCGGCGCCGGTGAACAGCACATCGTCGTACTCACGCACCGCGAAGTTGGTCTGCACATCTTTTTCCAGCAGGTCCATATCGTCAAGCAGGCCCTGCCAGGTGTCGAATTGCTCCGCGATCTCTTTGAGCGTGTCTCTGCCTTGCGCCATTGGCGGCCTCCGGTTCGTGATGGGTCGCTCGTTACAGGATGCCCACTTCGCTCTGGTCCCCGAGCATGAAGCGGTAAGCGCGCGGCTTGAGGTCCCCGCGCGCCACGCGGGCCTTGCGCCCGATCAGGCTGTCTATGATGCGCGCGCCGACATCGCACACCTCGCATTCATCCAGGAGTATGGAATGTTCAAGTTCGCAACGGCGCACCTGCGCGCCGCGCCCTACTGATGTGAACGGGCCGACATAGGAATCCTCGACCAGCGCGCCCGCGCCGATGGCGGCCGGGCCGCGCACCGTGCTGTTCTTGATCACCGCGCCCTTCTCCACCACCACCTTGCCTTCCACCAGGGACTTGCCGTCCACCCGCCCCTTGACGCTGTGCTCAAGCTCGTCGAGCAGGATGCGGTTGGCCCAGAGGAGATCCTCGATCTTGCCCGTGTCCTTCCACCAGCCCTGAATGATGTAGGGATCCACGCGCAGGCCGTTGTTGATCAGCCACGAAATAGCGTCGGTGATTTCCAGCTCGCCGCGGCCCGACGGCTTGATGGATTTTGCGGCCGTGAGGATGTTGTGGTCGAACATGTACACGCCCACCAGCGCCAGGTCCGAGCGCGGCTTTTTGGGCTTTTCCTCGAGGCGCGCCACCTTGCCGCCCTTGAGTTCGGCCACGCCGAACTGGGACGGATCCGGCACATGCGCGAGAAGAATTTGCGCGTTGGGTTTTTTGGTCTCGAAGTCCCTGACCAGATCGGTGATGCCGTTCTGGATCACATTGTCGCCCAGATACATGACGAAGCGGCTTTTGCCCAGAAATTTCCCGGCTGTGAGCACGGCGTGGGCCAGGCCCAGGGGTTCGGGCTGGTGGATGTAGGTGATTTTGCATCCGAACTGTTTGCCGTCGCCCGCGGCGGCCATGACCTCTTCCCGGGTGTCGCCCACGATGATGCCGATGTCCTTGATGCCGGCCTTGACGATGGCCTCGATGCCGTAGAACAGGATGGGCTTGTTGCCAACGGGTATAAGCTGCTTGGCTCGGGTGTAGGTGATGGGGCGCAGGCGCGTGCCCCGGCCCCCGCTAAGAATGAGTCCCTTCATGCGCGTGCGCCGCCCGGCGCGCGGGCGGTCCTTTCCTTTTCAATGTCACAAGCAGGCGCGGCGTCTTTGCCGTGCGTTACGACCAGAGCGCTTTTTGCATGAGCTGGTGCGCGAACTTGTGCGCGGCGGGCGTTTCTCCGGCGTCGTGCAGTCCCAAATCGTAGATGTTGCGGCTCAACACCCGGCCCTGCTGCAGCAGCGCGCATTCCACGAGCCTGGAGTCGGTTCCGTCCGCCTCGAAGCGCACCGGCTCGTCGAGCTTCACGGCCGAGTCCGGCGCCAGGCGCGGAACCTCGATATGCGCGTGCGCGGCCACGCGGCCGTCGGCCACATGCGTGATTTCCACTGTCAGGTCCCGGTATTCCGTGTGCCGGTCGTTGATCAGCCATATGTCCGCCTGAAACGGATCGCCCTGCGGGTATTCCTGGAGCGGATAGTCGAGGCTCACCAACAGCGGGTTCATGGATTCGCGCACGGTGTGATACGCGATCTTGGGCCGGCCATAGTAGTCGAGCACGCTCCAGCAGATTGCGGGCCAGGGTTCGTTGAACTGCCAGAACATCACGCCCGAGGCCTTGTAGCGGCGGCGGCGCATGTGCTCGATGGCGACCTGCAGGCCCAGGGCCTGCATGCGCTGCGCGCCGTCTATGAATTCATCCAGGTTCGAGAACCCGGCCTGCTCCGCGTAGCGGAATATTTTAGACAACTGCGCATGGTGGTAGGTCCACACACGGGCGTTGCGCAACTCGGGCGTTTCCGCGTAAAACCTGTCGAGCCTGCGCAGGGGGCCGGCGAGGTCCATCAAATACTCCGCGGCCACATAGGGCATGGCCGGGGCCAGGGGCCAGAGATTCTCCTCGGGAATGAACTGCTCCAGAGACTCGCGCACGGGCGGGGCCTGAAGCCCGAACTCGGACAGGAACGACGCGGATTCCTTGCGGTATTCGGCAATGTTTCCCAGGGAGTGATGCACGATCCAGTTGTGGCGCTCGCCCAGAGTGGGCGACGCTTTCTTGAACGGGCGGCCGCCGCCGTGCAGGAGCACGATGCGCTCGAGGTCCTCGAGAATGCGCCTGTTCCAGGACTGGCTCAATTCGTTGCCCCCGCAGAACATGACCACCGAGGGGTGGTTCTTGCAGGAGTGGACGATGGCCGAGGCTTCCTGGCGCAGCAGGCTGCGGAACCCGCGCAGCCGCGGATACGGCCGGTTCGGACACGCCAGGGGGAATTCCTGCCACACGAGCAGGCCCAGTTCATCGCACAGGTCGTAGAAATCCTGCTTTTCGCACAGGCCGCCGCCCCACACGCGCAGCATGTTGACATTGGCGCCGCGCGCGCTCACCAGCAACTGTTTGTAGCGTTCGCGGTCCACGCGGCCCGGGAACGAATCCGCGGGCACCCAGTTCGCGCCGCGGATGAATTTTCGCCTGCCGTTGATCTCGAAAGTCCACTCGTGCTCGGGACGGTCCTCGTTCCAGAACAGCTCCACGGAGCGCAAGCCGAAGCGCGCCGTGGCCGCATGCAGGGTTTCGCCGTCGCGCTCCACGGCCATGCTGACAAGATACAGGTTGGGGTCGCCCTCTTCCCAGGGCTGCCATAGCCGCGGGTCGTCAACCGGGATGGCCGTGCGCACGGTGTTGGCGCCGGCTTCGAGCACGATGAGTTCGGTGCGCACGATTTCCGGCCCGCCCTGGAAATTGGCCGGGGCCAGGGTGTAGCGCACCTCGGCTTCGCCGCGCCGCGCGGCGAGGATGCGCGCGCTGATGTGCGCTTCCCAGGCGTTGTCGCCGATTTCCACGGGGTCGGCGTGGAACGACGAAATGAACGCATCGCCGCACTGGACAACGCTCACGCCGTCCCAGATGCCCATGGCGCGGATCGGGGGCGCGAAATCCCATCCGAAGCTCATCTGGCACTTGGTGGTGGCGATGCGCTCGTTGAGACGGCCGGTGTTGCGGATGCGCACGCAGATGCTGTTGTTGCGCGCCACGCGGCGCGAGATGTCCGCGATGATGGGCGAGAACATGCCCACATGCTCGGCCGCCTTCACGCCGTTCACGAAAACCTCGCACTCGTAATCCACGCCGCGCATGACCAGGAACGCGCGCCCGGCCGCGTCCGGGTCCAGCCGGAACTCGCGGCGGTACCACCAGTCGAATTTTTCGACCCAGCGGGACGACTCGTTCTGCAGACCTATGAACGGATCTTCGATGAGGTTGTTCCGGAGCAGGTCCGGGCGCACATTGCCGGGCACGCGCGCGGGATGCCATTTGCCGACTTCGTCCAGGCCGCGGCCGGGCCGCACATGGCCCATTTCCCACGCATCGCCGTCTAGCGAAACCACCTGGAATCCCATGTTTCTCACCCTCCCGGACCGGGGCCGGATTAAAAGATTATTTTATCACAGCATGGGACAAATTCCACCATGAAGGCGTGAAATGGAACGCGCGCGCTTGTTTAAGTGTCTGGGGAACCGGGGCGACCGCCGGGATCGTCACCTAGCCAGAGGCAGGGTGAAGGATACCTGCGTGCCTTTGCCGATCCGGCTGCTGACCGAGATGCGGCTGTTGTGCGCATCGAGGATGTTCTTGACAATCACGAGACCCAGTCCGCTGGTGCGGTAACCGCCGTCGGCCGTGCGCACCACCGAGGGGTCCTTTTCTTCGAACAGCGAGTCCAGCTTCTCCTGGGGAATGCCCACGCCCGTGTCGCTGACGATGATTTCCACGCAGTCGTCTTTTTCGGCCACGGACACGGTGATGGCGCCGCCGCGCGAGGTGAATTTGATGGCGTTGCGGAACAGGTTCAGCAGCACCTGTTCGATTTTCACGCGGTCGCACAAAACCACGGGCGAACCCTTGGGGAAATTGGCCAGGATGTTGATGCCTTCCTTGTAGGCCAGTGAATGGGCGCTTTCCACGGCCGTGCGCACGATGTCAATCACGGGCGACGGCTCGCGGTGGATGCGCATGGGCGCGCGGCCCGGCGCCATGGTGGCCATGAGATCCTCGACCAGCTCGCTCATGCGCTCCACACTCTCCGCGGCGATGTCCAGATAGCGCTTCTGGTTGTTGTTCAGTTCCCCGAACACGCCGTCGCGCACATTGTCCACGGACCCGCGGATGATGGCCAGGCGCGTGCGCAACTCGTGCGCCAGCTTGGGCGCGGACACTTCCTGCGTGTGGCTCGCGCCGAAACCCCTGCGCTGCGTGTCTTGGCCGCTCTCGCGATTCTCTTCCGGTTCGTGGTCCCGGGCATTTTTTCCGGATCCGGCGCTTTCCGCCATGTCAACCTCTTAAGCCAGTGTGTGCTTCCTGCGATCAATTTCCATGTTTCGCCAAAATTATTGTATTGCCCGCAAACCTGTGTCAATGCGCCCGTTTCCACGAACACGGCAAAGCACGAAAAAGTTGCGGCATAAACGCAGCTCATTGACGCGCGTCCCTCGGCGCGGATAATATCTCGAAAACGGAATCGTGCGCGATATCGGAAACGGAGACAGCCACATGCCGAAAAACGGGAAATGCCAGCCATTTGAAATCCGGGGCGTGATCGAGGGATTTTACGGCCCGCCATGGACCCACGCGGCACGGCTGCGCATGATTGATTTCATGGCCGGCGCCGGGTTCAATGCCTATTGCTACGCGCCCAAAGACGACCCCTTCCACCGCGAACGCTGGCGCGAGCCTTACCCCGCAGACGCCTTCAAAAAACTGGCGCAGCTCATTTCCCGGTGCAACGCCCGCGGCGTGGATTTCTGCTGGGCCGTCAGCCCGGGCCTGTCCGTGGCCTACACCAACGCCAAACTGTTCAAAACCCTGGCGGACAAAATGCTGTCCGTGGCGGACAAAGGCGTGAAAACCTTCGCCCTGCTGCTCGACGACATCCCGCCGGAGCTGGCGCACGCCGCAGACCGCAAGCGCTACGCCTCCCTGGGCCATGCCCACGCGGACTACGCCAACCGCCTGCACGAGCGCCTTCTCAAATCCATGCCCGGCTGCACGCTCTTTTTCTGCCCCACGGATTACATCGGCACGCAGTCCACGCCCTACCTCGAAGCCGTTGGCCCGGGCATGGACCCGCGCATTCACATTTTCTGGACCGGGCCGCATGTGGTGAGCCGCAGCATCACGGCCGCGGACGCGCGCGCCATGGGCGAAATTCTTCGGCGCAAACCCCTGCTGTGGGACAACTATCCGGTCAACGATTACAACCGCAATGTGCTGAATCTGGGGCCGCTGCGCAACCGGGATCCGCAGCTCGGCAGCCTGCTCTCCGGGTGCTTCGCCAACCCCATGAACGAAGCCGAAGCCTCGAAAATCCCCCTGCGCACCATGGCGGATTACATGAAAGACCCCGGCGGATACGATCCGGACGCGTCGTGGCGCAACGCAGTGCGCGCCACAGGCCGCAACGCGCGCGGCGCGGCCACGCTCGCCGCCATCGGAGATTACTGCTCCAACAAGGTGTTCCCGGATCAGCCCCATTCCCCGGCCTGGGCGCAAATCGAAATGGCGCGCAATGGCAACCGCCGCGCCCTGCTCGCGGCCATGCGCAAGCTGCACAACATCTCCGGGGACCTGCGGCAGGGCGTTCCCAACCGGCGCCTGGCCAAAGATCTGCGCCTGTACGCGCGCAAACTCGAACGGCTGGCCCGGGCCATAACCCTGGCGCACGAAATCGCGCGCGCCCCCCAAGCCCGGAAACCGGCCCTGCGCAAACAAATCGCCCCCCTGCTCCGCGACATCCGGCGCGACCCGAAAATCGTGTGCGCGGGCGCGCTGCAATGCTACCTGTTCGACACGGCAAGGGAAATTATGCCCGATCTTGTCGTGTGACACCGCGCCGCGCGTGTGCTATACTGCATGCTGTTATTTCAAACACATGACACGCGCGCCGCACCGTGCGGGCCGCGAAACCGCGGAGGTCCGGGTTCATGATTAAAACATGGCTCACCAAAAAGCTGGGCATCGAGCATCCCGTGATTCAGGGCGCCATGGGGCCGTACAGCACCAATAAACTGTGCGCGGCCGTGGCCAACGCGGGAGGACTGGGCGTGATCAGCCTCATCGGCATGGGCGTGCAGCACAGCGAGGCCACGCCCGTGGACCCCACCCTGGTGTTCGGACCCGGCACCACGGAAGAGTATGTGGCGCGCAGCCTGGAATTCGTGAAAAATGAAACTGCGGCCTCGGGCGGCGTCTTCGGCGTGAACTGCCCGGTGTCCCTGGAATTCATGGACGCCGCAAAACTGCTCGTGGGCAGCGTGTTCGCCGAACGGGAAAAAGACCCGGACCTGCAAAAACGGCTTCGCGTGATCATCACCTCGGCCGGTGACCCGGTTCCGTGGGCCGAGTACATCCGCAAGACGGACATGATCTGGTTCCATGTGGTGCCGTCCATTTACCATGCGTCGCGCGCGGACAAGGCCGGGGTGGACGCAATCATCGCCTCGGGACACGAGGGCGGCGCGCACATATCCTGGCAGCCGGTGCATTCCATGGTGCTGATTCCCGGCGTGGTGGAAGCGGCGAAGAGACCGGTCATCGCGGCCGGGGGCTTTTGCGACGGCCGCACCCTGGCCGCGGCCCTGGCCCTGGGCGCCGTGGGCGTGCAGATGGGCACCAGGTTCATCGCCACCAGGGAGTGCGATTTCTGGGATGTGTGGAAACAGGGCGTGGTGCGCGGGTCGGACCGGGACACCCTGGTGGGCCGCGGCATGTTCGGACCCATGCGTTTCATCAAAAACGATATGTCGGAAAAACTCGTGGACAAGACCACGGAACTCGTGCCCGAGTTCTTCAAGGGCCTGCCCGTGGACCTCGCGCCCGAAATCCTGGAAATCGAGAAGCAGGGTTTCGCCAACCTGGTGAACGACGATCCCCAGGGGTCGCTCATTCTCGGCGGCGAAGCCTGCGGCCGCATCAAAGACATGCCCGCAGTCCGCGATCTCATGAATTCCATGATTTCCCAGGCGGAAATCATCCTCAAGGCATTGCCCGATTTCGTGGCATAGCCCGCAATCCAGACACATTCCCCTCCGCCCCAGGCTAAAAATGTGATTCATGTCACATTTTGTAAAATGACTCGATCATTTCGGAGTTTTCTATGGTACAATTTCATATACTAATAAAAGGCCTTGTGGACAAATGGGCCAATATCAACAAACACAAAGCGTTGTAGCACAACAAATATGACCACAAAACGCTGCGGACAAAACACCGCAGTGGTTTGAGGAAATAGGCATAGCTAAAACAATTATGCTCTTTTAGTTTTATCCGGCTGGAAAACCGGGTATAGGGGGGCTGTTGAAAAACCCAATAAGCTGCGCCAAAAGCGCGAACGCAGTAAAAAACAGGGACTGGGAACGCGGCGTTTTTCCGCGTGCCTGTACCTGCTTTTTATGGCCGCCGGGCTTTTTCAACACACCCATAGGTCGGCATTACAATTAGAAAAGCCCGGAGAGTTTGGGAAACATTAAACAGCGCAACCGGGTTGGGATACACGACAACCGCATACAGGAAGTGATCGAGTCGGGGAACAACCATTTAGCCCAGGGGTTGAATCATGCCAGGAAAACACAGGGATTATGCCAACGGCCATGCCGTTGGCGCGCTTGTGGCGCTGCTTTTGTGTTTATGGAGCAGCGCCGCGCACGCGCAATCGCATTTCATTGACAACTTTGATTCGTATGCGCGGAATTCGAGCGTGTGCGCGGCCGCGAACTGGGCCTCGTGCAGCGGAAGCGCCACGGTGAGCAACGCCGCCTCGGTGTCCGCTCCATACAGCGCGTTCGTGGATCGCAACGGCTCCGATTCCCTCATGACCAGCGCCAGCTTCGGCGCGGTGTCGCAACGCATGGCCGTGGAATTCTCCATCAGCGCCACGCGCACCAATTCCGGAACAAAGGGCGTTGTTCTTCGAAACAGCGCGAACGGCGCCGCCATCCAGGTGCGCATCAACGATACAAGACGCATTGAATACAACCGGCTCGGAACCTGGACACAACTCTGCGCCTCCAACACGGCGAACAACACCTGGTACAAGTTTCTCATTGTCACCGATCCCTCGCAGACCACAGACACTTTCGACCTGTTCGTGACACAGGGCGGCGCGGCGTTCTGCTCGGGCACGGGCCTCAATGTGCAGGCCAACACCGCGAACATTGACAAAATCGAATTCTATGCCTCCGGCAACAACAACGCGGACATTTATGTGGACGATGTGCGCGTGTACAATGCGGGCGCGCTGAATCTGGCGCCGGGCGCAAACAATCCCGCGGCCGCAAACATCGCAGCGGATGCCGCGAATGTGGCCATGCTTCAGGTGTCCATCCAGGAAACCGGCGGACACGAGGCCGTCCAGATTACGCAGGCGCAGTTTATGGCGTCCGGAACCGGTGACGACCGCAGCGCGGCCAGCGGCGGAGCCATCGCCAACAATCAGGTGTGCCTGTACAGGGACACCGGAACAACGCCGGGCGCTTGGGACGCCGGGGACCCGGCCATCGGCGCCTGCACGAACTACAGCGCAGACAACGGTACCGCAACCTTCGGCGGCATAACGGAAACCATCCCCGCGGGCGGCTCGGCCCTGTGGCTGCTGGTGTACAAGCAAATGGCGGGCACAGCCATCGGAGGCCAGACCTTCGCGGCTTCACTGAGCGGCGGAACCGCAACCGGCGCAACCTCGGGCCAGTCCGCCAACGCCACGGGCGCGGCCGCGGGCAACGCCATGACCGTAATCGCCATGCCGCCCAACGCCACGGCCTACACCAACAACACCGAAAGCGCGCTGAACGGTCTCGGCGCGCGCACCACGCAGTCCGTGACCATCACGGGCACGGCGTTCGGCACAGCGTGCGCGGCGCCGGACAATGTCGTAAAAATCGGCGCCTACACCGTGGACTGCGCCCTCGTGTCCTCATGGACCAACACCTCGATCACATTCACGCTGAACCCGGCAATCGGCAACGAATACGGCGGCGCGGGCGCGCTGGTTGTGCGCGCCAACGCCATGGACGATACAACCCCGCTGAACTTTTCCGTGTACCCGCGGGTCACGGGACTGTCCCCAGCCTGCGGCGCAGAGGGAATTGCAGTGTCCGTACAGGGCGATCACCTGTGTCCGGGCGGAACATGCCCCGCGGCCGGGAACCGCGCCACCGCAGCCAACAATGTCACATTTTTCAACAGCCTCATGGTTCCGGACGCTGCGGTGTCAGCATGGACCCACACGCAGATTGCCGTGACCGCGCCCACGGGCACGCAGACCGGCAATGTCACGGTCACGGCGAATTCCCTTGCCGCAGGGTCAGCGTTTTTCGACACCACCGCGCCCTCGCAATCCGGCTGGAACCCGCCCAAGTATTCGTCCATCCTCACGACCTCGCCAACGATCACCTTCACCCTGGACACGGCGGGCGACTGCCGCTGGTCGCTCGACGACCTGGGCTACAGCGCCATGACCGGCGACTGCACCGGGGACGGGACCACGAGCATCACCTGCGCAACCTCGGGGCTGCCGCAAGGCCCGGCCGTGGTTTACACCGCGTGCCGCAGCGCATGCGGCGCGCAGGACACCGCCGCCACCAACGAGGCCATCAGCTACACCGTGGACGAATACCAGCCTCTGGGCGACGCCTGGTGGGATCCCGCCTGGGCCTACCGCGTGCCCGTGCAGATCGTCAAACCCGCGGGATACGAAACCGCCAGATTCCACAACGGATATGTAAACACCACCGTGGATTTTGCAGCCGCGGGCTTCGACCACATTGACCAGAACAGCCTGCGCATGGTGCGCTACAACGGGTCAACCTGGACCGTGCTGCCCGTACGCATAAATCAGTGGTGGGACGGCGACAGCGACGGCAAATACGACCGCGCGAACATCACTTTCGCCGTGGACAAGGACGACCTCAAGAGCGGCCTGCAAACCGCAATTGTGTATTATCTTTATTACGACATTGTGTCCAACGGGCCTAAAGCCGCCGCGGCCGCGGCGCCCGTGACCACTCTCAAAATCCTGTGCGTGGACAATGACAACGAATCCCAGGTGTGCGAAGCCATGGCCGCGTACTCGGCCATCGGGGAAATCAATGTCATCGTCTATGAAGCCCCGAACCTCAACGCCCTGGTCTACGGCAACCTCGTGAATTACGACATGCTGTACTTCGGGTGGAACGCGCTGGCCAACGACCAGACCTATCAGCTCGCCGGATATGAAGAAGACCTGAAGAATTATGTGAGCAGCGGCGGGCGCATCCTGTGCGCGGCCAGCGACAACGCCGGCTGGTCGAGCGGCTGGCTACCCGACCCCGGCTCCATATCAGTGTCCGATTCGGGCGACTCCACGCCCACGGCATTTGCGCCGTTCAATACCGAAATCTTCAGCTACCCCAACGCCAATGCGCTCAACGGCGTGACCGAGGACGAAGATTACCGCAATGTGAACACGGGCGCGGGCTGGGAGATCATGGCCCAGGACACAGGCACCCCCGCGCGCAAGCTCTATCTTCGGAAATTTCACGGCGCGGGCGTTTACATTCTGTCATCGGTGGACGCGCGCAACACCACGCTGGCCAACGCCGGGCGCAATTATTTCCAGAACTCGATTTACTGGGCGTGGCGCTGGCGGCAGACGCAACTGACCGTGGCCATCGGCGCGCCCGAGTGGTACACACCCGACGCCATCGGTTTCTTCGATAGCGGCTACGCAATCCCCATGACTTCGGCCCGCGTGGGCGACACCATTTACATCCAGATGAACGGCGACGACATCAACGACACGGTCACCGGGTCCGTGTCCGTAAAACTCACTAGCACAAGCGACCCGGCCGGCATCACGATCACGCTCACGGAAACCGGACCGGCCACGGGCATCCTGCGCGGAACCGCCACGCTGGCCACGGCCACCAACGGCCCGGCGCGGCAGATTCTGGCCAACACCGGCGACACCATCACCGTCGCATCCATAACCAAAGTGGAGAAATCCGCCAGCCTCACTGTGGCCCCGAGCGAGCCGTCCGTGATCACGGAACTCGACATCAAAACCGACGGCACATATTTGGTCAGCCTCGAAGACACCGTGGACATCGGAAGCACGCTATACATCCAGGTTCTGGCCACGGACGCCAATCCCTTGAGTTCGGACATCACCACCGTGCGCATAACAAGCACCACGGATCAGTCCGGGATCAATGTAAACCTTTACGAAACCGGCCGCAACACCGGCATCTTCCGCGGCGCGGCCACCGTGGCGAACAACACCAACGATCTGCTCGACTACATCGCGGCCATGAACGCGGACACCATTACGGTCAGGTCCAATGCCAACTCCGCGTTCTTCGACACCTGCCAGGTCAAGAACCAGCCGCCCACGGCCATTTATTCCATAACCCTGTACCAGAGCAATTACTCGACGCATCTCACCACGGCCGCGGGCGGCGCCACGGCATACATCGAACTCGTGGGCCAGGACGGCAACTCCTATTCCCAGGACCGCACCACGGTGAGCGTGAAGAGTTCGTCAACGGACCCGGTCGGCATCGGCGTTCAGGTGGTGGAAACCACGGCGTCCTCGGGCATTTACAGGGGCAGTTTCACCCTCAAGGCGGCGAGCGATGTGGTGCAGCGGCACATCGGCGCGCGGGTTCCCGGAGAAACGGTGACCGTGACATCCGATGACGACCCCTCGAAAACCGATTCGCTCACGGTTCTGAACACGCCCCCGGCGTCCATCACGGGAATGGATGTGAAAACCGACGCCACCTACTCTGTGTCCCTGGGCTATGGCCTGCAGGCGGGACAAACCATTTACATGGAAATCACGGCCCCGGACGCGAATCCCGAAACAAACGACACCACGCAGGTAACGCTGAAAAGTTCGGCCACGGATCCCGCAGGCATCACCATCACGCTGACACAGACCGCGCCCACGGCAACCACCTACCGCGGCACAGCGGTCATCAAGCCGGCCAGCAACCAATCCGCCAGACAAATCGGCGCGGATGCGGGCGAAACCATCACCATCACCTCCACCACCGATCCCTCAAAAATCAAAACCATACAGGTGATATCCACCAATCCCACGAGCGTCTCTTCTCTTGATTTCATGGACAGCGCATACAGCGCCCCGCTCACCGGCGGCGTGGCTGTGGGCGAAAACCTGTACATCGAGATTGTTGCCGCAGACCTGAACCCCGAGTCCACGGACCAGACCACGGCGTTCGTTGTGAGCACGGCCGACCCCACGGGCATCACCGTGACCCTCACCGAAAGCGGGCGCGGCACCGGCAGGTTCCGCGGCGTGGCCACGGTGTCCTCGTCATCCAACCAGCTCACCGGGGAAATTCTGGGGTCTAACGGAGACACCATCACCTCCAAGTCAACCGTGAATCAGGCGCGGCAGGACACGATTGCGGTTCAGGGTTCGCCGCCCCGTGGCGTGTTCGCGCTCGACATCTACCAGTCCGATTACACCACGCCCATCACCCAGGCCAAGGGCGGAGACATTCTCTACATCCAGGCGCGGGGCGTGGACGGCAACACCGCGTCCACGGACAGGATGGTGGCCACGGTCACCAGCACCTCCGACCCCGTGGGCATCACGGTAACTCTCAACGAACAAACCAGCGGAACCGAGTTCAACCGTCCTTACCGCGGCACGGTCACTCTGGGCAGCGCGTCGAGCCAATCCCTGGGCACGATTCAGATCGCCGTGGGCGACACGGTCACAGTCACATCGCAATATTTCGTGTACCTGGTGGACGGTTCCGGGCATTTCTGGTTTGAAGGCGAAGCCGCGAACCGGCTCACGCCCAACATGACCGCCAGCGCGGGCGCGAACACATCCGGCGGGCAGTTTGTGTATGTGCCCCAAGGCTCGTACACCGGCGCCGCCGAATATGTGCTCTACAAGCAATCCGCTGGCACGACAACCTACTATCTCTATGGCCGCACCTGGGCGCAGGACGCCGGGGGCCGGCAGTTCATGGCGCGCATGGACAACAATGGCGAAGCCGCATGGGATCTGGGCACGACATAC
>Ga0101944_10005520_pt1 | contig 14298 bp, 6 predicted proteins | sample DewCreD2012metaG_FD_75245 | JGI IMG/M metagenome (GOLD analysis project Ga0101944, IMG submission 75245) | Hot spring sediment bacterial and archeal communities from British Columbia, Canada, to study Microbial Dark Matter (Phase II) - Dewar... ... | reverse complement strand
TGCGGCGCCTGGCCGTCCGGAGCGCTTTCTTCCCATAGCGGCAGCAAGTGGAGCGTTCGCTCTGGCGGTTCTGCATGCAGGCGCCAGCCAGGTCCGCGGCGATGCCCGCTGGCGGGGCGGCGGCGCAGCCAACAACGCGGCAGGCTTCCTGGCAGGGTAGACCGCTCCCCCCAGGAAGCGGCTTCAGGGCGTGTTTCTGAGCTACCATAGGCTCGGATTGCGATCCGCCCGACATCGAGGGGAGCGCCAGATGAAAGACATATCCCGAAGGAGCTTCTTGGGCTCGGCCGGCTTGACGGGCGCGGCCGCTGCGGGGCAGCCGGCCCCGGCGCTGTCTTGGGGGGCTTGACCACTGTATGCCGGTGTACCAACTCCGCATCGCCCGGCAGACCCGCGTCACGGGTCATTTCTTCCGGATTGGCAAGCCCCACCGTCACAAAGATGATGGTCTCCGACTGCGCCTTGCGCCGGTGTGTGTGGGAGAAAAGATATTTGCCTAGCAGCGGAATGTCGCCCAGCAAGGGAATCTTGGAGGTCTCCTCCCGCTCGGAGGTTTCGGTCAGGCCACCGATGGCCGCCGTTTTCCCGCTTTCCAGGCGGAACACGGTCTTGATGGTCTTGGTGGCCTCCACGGGGAAGGTGTTGTTGTCGGGGGCGACCTTGTCGCGCACAAAGCGGCTCAAAGTGGGCACGATGCGCACGGTGATGTTGCTGTCGTTGTTGATGGTGGGCGTCACTTCCAGCGTAATCCCGAACTTGAAGTAGGGCTTGGTCTCGTCCAGCGCGTAAGTGGTGGTATTGGCCTGGCCCTGTTGGCCGGCGGTGACGGTGCCCTTGATGTTGGGCTCATTCTCGCCGATGTGGATCTCCGCAGTCTCCTCGTTGGCCACGATGATTTTGGGATTGGAGATGATATTGACGCCTCTCATCTGCTTAAGCGCGCTCAGCACCAGGCTGAAGTCGTTGGCGCTTAACACAGCGGTGCGGATATCCGCCGACGTCCATGTGAAAGCATCGCGCAATTGGCGGGACACCTCCAGCCTCTGCTCGGAGGCCTCCGTGCGGCTGCGCGTGGGCGTCTTAATGACCCGCTGAATGTAAGTGTCTGAGCCCGGGTACGTGGGTTCGTACACAGTGGTTTGCTCCTGATACAGGTTCCCGTCGGCATCGTAGCTTTCGTTCACGTATTGCCCGGCGGTGCGTTTGTCACTCTGCAACAGTTGCGCGTCACGGCTCTTGATTTTGTCGCGGTTCTCTTGAATGTCCCACTTCAGACCGCCGACCCCGATGCGGTAGCCCTCCAGCACCTGCCAATTGATGCCCAGGTCCTTGATGGCCTCGTCGCTCAATTCCAGGAACTTGGCCTCGATATAAACCTGCTTGCGGGGACGGTCGACTTCCTCCACGACCCTGCGGATTTCGCTGAGATTCTGGGCGGTGGCGCGCACTACCAGGGCGTTGGCGTTCGGATAGGCCGCCACGGTGCCCCCCGGCCCCACCAGTGGCTGAAGGAGGCTGACCAGATTGGATACCGAGGCGTAGTTCAGGAACAGGGTTTGCGCCACCAGCGGCTCGGGCGCGCCCGGCGCCTTGGGCAGAATGCTGTAAATACCCGAGCCGGGCGTCTTTTCCGTGATGGTCAGGTTGTGCATGTCCAGAATGGAGATCAGCGCCGGCTTCCACTCGACATCCTGCAGATTCACCGTCACGCGACCCTGCAGGTTGGTGGAGGTGGCGATAATGTTGGCGCCGGAAATGCGCGTGAACATGCGCACCACGTCCTGCAGGGAAACATCGTCCACAACCAGCGAGATCAGGTTCGGTCCGGACCCTTCTCCCTGGGCCGCGGGCAGCGTGCCCGGCATGATCAGGCCTTCGGGCCGCAGTTCCACTGTGCTGTCGTCGCGCGCGAAGGGATCCTGCTCGCGCGCATCCCCGCCCGCCACCCGCGCCAGGGTGACGGTCGCGGCGTTGGCCTCCGCCCCGGGTTGGAGCGGAGCTTGGGCGCGCAGGACCGACACCGGCGCCAGGACGAGCAGCGCCGTGCACCATGCGCCAATGGTCAACGAGTAACGGCTCTTCATGCGTGCCTTCTTCCCTTGTCCGCCTTTAATAACCCAGCACCCTGTAAAACCGGTTCGGCACTCCCGGAAGCGAAGTGTCGGTGTAGTTGGTGACCGCGTTGCGCCCCGGTATGTTGGTCGCGCCCGGCAGGACGGTCCACGCCGGATGCGCCAAGAGGTTTGTAGCAGACTGCACGGCGTAAAGCCAGAGGTCCTCCCCGTACCAGAAAAGCGTCAAGCCCGCGTTGGTGCCCGGCGCGCTCAAAGCGCCGACGAGCACCGGCGCTCCCCCGGTCGGCATGCTGCCGGAGTCCAGGGCCACCCGCACGATGCGGTTGTTTTCCGTGTCGGCGATGTAGAGCAGGCCGCGGGGATCCCAGGCGACGTCCTCCGCCTGCTTGAGCGCGTTGGAGTCAATCAGGGTCTGCCATACGCCGTTGGTCATGTTCAGCACGCGGATGCGGCTGTTGTCAATGTCCGCGACGTACAGGTTGGTGCCGTCCGTGGTCATGCCGCCCGGCCGGCGCAGGCCGCCCAACTCCTCCACCCGACTGCCCAGTGACGCGACCCCGTCACCTGTCAGATTGAAACGCTGGACGCGGCACAGACCGTTGGTCGCGGTGCCGTCATCGGAAACGTAGAGCCGTCCGGCGCCGTCACACAGCAGCCCCAGGGGGTCCCGCACCCGTCCCGTAACCGTGCCGCTGTCCACAAACACAGACCACACACCGTTGGTGCCCAGGCGTTGCACGCGGTTGTTGTAAAGATCGGCGGCGTACACGTTGGTAAGGGCATCCACGGCGACGTCCGTCGGCCCGATGAACCGCCCCACGTTGGTACCGAAACCGCCCCAGTTGGTCCACGTGCCGGTCTGCGCCAGGCGCTTCTGGATCCGGTTGTTGGCCGCATCCGCCACATAGAGGTTGCCCGCGGCGTCCAGGGTGAGGCCGTAGGGCTTGTTGAAGTAGGGGCCGGCATTGGTGCCGAACTGGCCCCACACGGTCCAGCTTTCCGTGATGGGGTCGAAGACCTGGATGCGATCGTTGAACGCGTCGGCCACATACAGGCGGTGGTAGGCGTCCAGGGCCACGGAGCGCGGCTTGTTGAACTGCCCCGGCGCGGAGCCGACCTCTCCGCCGTACACCACGGCCCGATAGTAACGCACGGACACGGTCGTGACGGCCTGGCTGACCACGACGGCCTGCACCTCGCCGGGTGCGAGCCAGCCCGTCACGGCGCCAAAGCCCACACGGTAGGTGCCGGCGGGCAACTCCAGCAGCGTACCGCTCTGATTGGTATAGCCGCCGCCATTCAGGTTCCAGCGGGCGCCGGCGGCTACGACCGCGTCGGGGGCCATTTCCACGTACAGACCGGTGACCTGCGTGTAGGCGCCGGTCACGGTGACCAGCGCCTGATTGGTCAGCGTCACGGTCAGACGCGGCGGTGTGCGCCAGAGTGGTTCGAGCGGACGGAACTCGACGGTGTGGCCGGAGAGCGCCAGATTGGTGACCACCGTTCCGCTGGAGCGCCAGGTCGCCTCGTTGTCCAGGCGCCACGCCGCGCCGGCGTCAATGGCCGCCGGGGGCAGGATCACCGCCGCGATGGATCCCATGGCCGGCTGGTACAGGCGCGTGAGCACCAGGCCCTCGCCGGGCAACAGGGTCACGTTTTCGACCGGCGGCTCGATCCAGCCATCCGTAACCTTGAACTCCAGCGAATGCGTGCCAGCCGCGAGATTGGAAACCACGGCGCCAGTCGCCTGCCATGCGCCACCGTCCACCCGCCACGCCGCGCCGGCCAGCACGGCGTTGGTCGGCTCAAGGTACACGCTCAGGCCCGCCGTGGGCACGTACTGACGCGTAAGCGTGGTGGCCACCCCGTTGGTCAACACCACGGTCTCCATGGGTGGCGCGGTCCAACCGGACAGGGTCTTGAACAACAGAACGTGGGGGCCGGGTGTCAGCCCGTAGAGCGCGTCACCGCTTAGCTGCCAGGCGCCGCCATCCAGCGACCAGCGCGCGCCCGCGTCACGCGCGGCGGCGGGCTCGATCTTTACCCGCAGCGACGGGGGCGGGATGATGCCGCCCGGGCTGATGAAACTCACCGCGCCCTGCCGGCGGGCTGCATGGCGCCACTGGGTGTTCCAGTCCCGAAGATAGGTAAAGTCCTGGGCGCCCTGCGGCTGATGATATTCGCTCCACGGGAACATGTTCGTATCGGCTTCGCTGTCATCAAAGGTGAAGTAGTGCACCAGTCCGTTGGTGTCCGTGCTGGCGAGGGTGCGGTTGGTGTTCAGCGCGATTTCGGACGGCGTCCGTACGCGATTCCAAAGGCGGATCTCATCCAAATCCCCAGCAAACGCCTCCCCAATGCGCAGGAATACCTCACCGCCCCGCCCGTTGACCGGCGGCGCCAGATAGAAGGTGTTGGTGGCCGCGGCCGGCGGCCGGATCGATTCGGCGTGGAAGCTGGACGGCGTGAACCTTCTGCCGTACCTGCGCGGCGAGGCGACCGCGTCCCCGCACGACGTCCTGTACTGGCGCATGGGCGACTCACGCGCGGTCCGGCGCGGGCCGTGGAAGCTGACGTGGGAAGGGGCCAGCGGCTACGGTCAAAGGCCGGACCCCAGCAGCCTCCGCTGGCGCCTGTACAACCTGGACGAGGACATCGCGGAACAGAAGGACGTCAGTGAAGGGCGTGCGGAGACGGTCGCGGAACTCAAGACCCTTTACGAGAAGTGGAACGCCGAGCTGATCCCCCCGCGGTGGCCCTTCGGCGGCTCGGGCGAGATGGGCCAATGGGATGAGGTGAAGGCCGACGAAAGGAAGACTCCATGAGAGCGATCGAGCGCGCCCCGTACTTCGCGTCCGTGTGGCTGCCCGTCCTGCTCGCGTCCGCCGGCGCCGCCGAACCTGGCGCCGCGCAGAAGGCCGTTGTCGACGCCTATGCCGCGCAGGTCATCAACGCCAAGGTCGTCTGCGACGACGCGGGGAACGTGACCCGACTGGCCGTTTCCAACCATCCCGCTTTTCGGAAGGACAAGAGCAGCCCGCCGCCGCCCGGCATCGACGACCAGGATTTCGCGAAGATCCTGGAGTTGCCCCGGCTCGAGGCCATCGCGCTGGAACGCCAGCCGCTCGGCGACGCCAGCTACGCGCTGCTCGGCCGCCTGAAGGGCCTCCGCGACGTGCGCCTCCATTACGTCGGAAGCCAGACGGGCAGCGGGGGGCAGGCGACGCCCGACTTCCCTTTGTTCGTCAACGAACTCCCGGGGCTGCAGGTGCTGGAACTGAAGCACTGTTTCAGCATCAAGGGCGGCTGCATGGAGAAGCTCAAGCCCCAGGCGGAACTGCTGAAGCTCGAGATCGACACGGGCTACGCGGGCAGCAGCGCGGTGCCCTTCATCGTCGCCGCCAAGAAGTTGAGGAACCTGCAGATCCATCGCACCACGATGACCGATGCCGACCTGCAGGCAATCTGCGCCGCGCTGCCGGAACTGGAGGTCCTCCTGATCCGTCCAGCGAACCAGCGGGGAGAGAAACGGATCACTGGTTCGAGCCTGCGCCACCTGAAAGCCTGTTCCAAACTGCGCGTGCTGGTGCTGGGACTCGAGTGGGGCGCACTGCCCTATGAAGGTGGATTGGACGCGCTGGCCGCCATGCCGTCGCTGAAACAGGTGAGCCTGGCGCCCTCGGACATCAAGGATTTCGGCATGGACGATCCGGCGGTACGCAAGCTGCGCGAGGCCCGCCCGGACCTGCTGATTCGCGTCGGCTCCCAAACCGCGGGCGGCGTCGAAGGACAGACGTGGGAACAGGAAGACGCGGAGTGGAACTGGGACGGCGGCGTCACGACCCACGGGTGATGCGGAAGGCGCCGCGGTCTGCGCCAACTGGAGAGGAACGTCGAGCATGGGCAACGGATCACGGACGTCCTTGAGAGCTGCACTGCTTTGCCTCGCCACCGCCACGAGCGGCCTCGCTGCCGGCGACGCGGTCGACGACCGAGCGAAATCCCCGGCCCGCTTCCGCGTCTCGACCGAGGTTGTCACGCCCGGCGTCGGACCCTTTACCGCCACCATCGGCGCCGTGGGCAATAGCCTCCTCAATTACAGTTTCGAGCCGTCTGAATACCGCACGCGTTTCTTCGCTGATGCCGATGCCCCCGACCGCATTGTCGTCCCTCCCACCGCGCTCACCCAGTACAACTCGCTGCGCGAGGGCTTCTACGATGGTGCCGAGGTGCGTGTCTATCGGGTGATCAACGCCAAGATGGAACTGGTGCGCCGGGACAAGGTTGTCGAAGGCGGTTCGCTGATGAGCGGCTGGATCCGGCTGCAGGGCGAGAAGGAGGTCCTCTCCCCCGACGCCACGACCTTCCAGTACTCCTTCAACGATTATAACCGGCCCGACGTGCCTTACTATTTCAGCGTCGTCGCGGTCAACGCCAATGGCGTCGAGTCCGAACCGGCGAAGGGCGTCCGCATCGTCCGGCCGAACGGCTCCGCCAAGGGAAAGGCCGACGAACCGAAGAAGGTCGAGTTCAAGAAGCCCAAACAGCCCAGGGATGCTCCCCCGCCGCCCGCGCCTACGGACCTGACGGCCAAACTGGAACCGGAGACCGGCCTGGTGACGCTCACCTGGAAAGCGGTGCAAGCGCCTGGCCTCGCCGGCTACCGCGTCTGCATTTCCGACTACGCGCCCGAGGAGCAGAAAGGCTTCGCCCTGAAGCTGGCCGGGCAGGGCACAGGCGCAGCCGAGCCTGTCAAGAAGGGCGACTGGGTTATCGTAAGCAAGACCTTCGACCGCTTCTCGCGCAAGCAGCACCTTTCCAACCGTGTCTGGGACGCCAAACAGGCCAACCGGATCGCGATGCCGCAGGGGCTCGAATTCTTCCCCGACGAAGACCCCGCGCTGACGTGGGAGCTGGAACGTTACCCCGTCGGCCAGCCATGCCCCGTGCGCGACGGCGGGGAGGCCGCGGTCAAGTTCACGCTCAAGGGCGAGAAGCCCGTCCGCTTCGAGAAATACAACCACGCCGGCACCGGGCAGACCTGGTACGAGGTCCTGCAGCCCGGCAAGGAGTACGCGGTCGAGGTCTGGCTGAAACAGGAAGGCATGGCCGACCCGACGTTTACGTTCTCGTTTGCCGGCTTCTACGCCAAGGAGATACCGCCTATCCGCTTCACCGCTGACGGGACGTGGAAACACTGCACGGCGACGTTCACGCCGCCCAAGCTCTGGGAGGGCGGCGGCGGTACAGGCCAGATGGTCCTGGAGTTCAAAGGGCCAGGCACGGTCTGGATGGACAATTTCCGAGTCTACGCCAAGGAAGCGCCGTTCCTCGACTACCTGCCCTGGCAGTACGACAGTCTGGCCCGTTCCGGCATGTCCAGCCTGCGCACGCACGGCTTCATCAAGACGGGCACCAGTACGTACAGCATGACGCAGTTCACGAATCCCGGCGGCGCCACCTGCGGTACTTCCAAGGAGAACACGCTGCCGCAGACGCTGGCGATCCTACGCAAAGCCAAGGTGAATCCATGGCTGCAGGTCGAGATGCATATGACGCCGGAGGAGTGGCTGGGCTTTGTCGAGTACCTCGCCGCGCCCTACGATCCCGCCCGGGACAACCAGCAGGCCAAGCCGTGGGCGCACAAGCGCCACGCGCAGGGCCAGGCGAAGCCCTGGTCCGACGAATTCGAGACGATTTTCTTCGAGATCAGCAACGAGACCTGGAACTGGCTCTTCAACCCGTGGGTCTTCGAAAGCATGACGGACGCCGCGACGGGAACGGTGTACGACCGAGGCGAGGTGTACGGCTTCATGCAGGAGCACGTGATCGAATGCCTGCAGCGAAGCCCGTACTGGAAGAGCGCGGGGCTGGACGCGAAGTTCCGCTTCGTCCTCGGCGGGTGGGGGTCGAGCAAGTACGGGACGTTCGCCGCCTCGCGCTCGCCGCGTTCGCACTACCTCACCACCGCGGCCTACAACGGCGGCTGGGACGAGGGGGAAGGGCCCGCGACGGAGGACGATGCGAGCCTCTGGAGGGTGCTCCTGCAGGTCCCGCAGTCCTCCACCCCCCGCGCGCAGCAGCTCCGCGCCGACCGCGACGAGCTGCGCGGCAAGGTCAACCCGAAACTGGAGCTGGGCACCTACGAGGCCGGCCCCGGGTACGCGCTCAGCGGTCTCAACAACCAGCCAAAGATGTCGCCCGAGCAGGTGCTGGCGCAGGAACGGACCATGAAGAGCCTGGGCGGCGGTACGGCCACGTTGGACAACTTCCTCGACAAGGCCTACCACGGTTTCACGCTGCAGAATTTCTTCACGTTCTACCACGGCCGCACGCACTGGGTCTCGCACACCTCCTGGGACAGGGGCGCCCGCGCGCACCCGCCCTGGCTGGCGATGGAACTCTTCAACCGCCACGGCACGGGGGATTTCCTGAAGGTCGAACGGCTTGCAGCGCCGGCGGTGGACGTCGCGGCCTACAAACGCCGCAAGGCCATGAAGGACGTGCCGCTGATCGCCTGCTATGCCAGCCGGCGCGGCGCCCGGGTGAACCTGTTCGTGCTTTCCCGCAGGCTCGACAACCATCCGACCCATGGCGACCCGGGGTTCACGCCGGTGACGGTCGAGTTGCCCTTCGACCAGGCCGCGAAGATCACGCTGTATCGGATGGCGGGCGACCCGCGGGCGCACAACCTGGACGCCGAACAGGTCAAGATCGAGACGGTCGAGGTGCCGGCCGCCGCGTACGGGCGCGTCTTCGCGCTGAACGAGAAGACCGGTGCCGACGCCCGCGGCCTGCCGCCCGGCGCGACATTCCTGTACGTCTTTGAAGGCGTCGTTCCAGGACCGTAGGCCCGTAGTACCGATGAACGCCGATGCGTTCCGGGCGGAGTGCGGAGGTCGAACATGAGAGCACGTGCTTTCTGGGGCTGCTGCCCGGCGATACTGTGGCTGTCCGCACAGGCGGCGTCCGCCATGGACTTGGGCACGAACTTCTGGAACCTGAAATGGCACAAGCCCAGTGACTGCTTCAATGACGTGAACAATGTCACTGGCGAGAACCCATGGAACCCGCAGTTCCTGAAAGAGATCGCGATCTACCGATCGTTCCGCTTCATGGACTGGGACAATACCAACCACTCGACGCGGAAGAACTGGTCCGAGCGTACGCGCAAGGGCGATCCCAAACAGACCCCCGTGGCATACGAGTGGATGATCGACCTCTGCAACCGCATGGACGGCGATATGTGGGTCTGTATTCCGCACCCGACGGTGAACCGCGATACCGGCGACAAGCCGTCCGATTATGTGCTGCGCCTCTGCATCCTCGTCAGGACCGGCGTGGACATGAAGACGGTCGACCTGGCACCCTTGGAGGAGAAATGCGGCGCCATGACTGCTGACGACTTCGTGAAGGCGGGCGGGGAGAAGACCACCGAACCGCTGAAGGAGAACTTGAAGCTCTACATCGAGTACTCCAACGAGACGTGGAACGGGATGTTCAAACAATCGCACTATTGCGTGGAGGAAGGCACGGCGTTGAAACTGGATCCGAAAGGCAAGCCGGGCAATGACGGGAAGATCTGGGGCAACGGTTTCCGGTTCCATGCGTGGGCGGCTGTCCGGCTCTTCCGTGCGGCGGACCTGATCTTCGGCGCCGGAAGCCCCCGTATCGTGAAGGTGCTGGCCACCCAGTCGGGTCAGGCCTCCATCTGCGCTCAGCATCAGCAGGTGCTGGCCGATGCGAAACTCAATCCCTGGGGCGTCAAGGCCACCGCAATCGCCGCGGCACCCTACTTCGGCAGGGGCGTGGACGGTTCCGATGCAGAGGTCCTGGCCAAACTGCGCGAGGCCATGCAGAAGAGCATCTCCGGTTCGGAGAAGCTGAAGGCCTTTGCTGACCAGGCCGGGCTGAAACTGATCGCCTATGAAGGCGGTCAGCACGTGATCAATATGGCCAAGAAGATCAACCAGAGCCCTGCGATGCACGACCTGTACGTCGAGTACCTGACCGAGATGGCGAAGTACTACAGCCACTTCTGCCACTATGCGCACGTCGGCCGGGCGGGCGACCGCGGCTGCTGGGGATGCATCGAGTACACCGGCCAGCCGATCGAGGAGGCGCATAAGTACCGCGCACTGAGCGAATGGTCGGCAAGGCATCCGCGCAGCGGCGGGTAAGCGGGGGCATGACCGCAACTGCGATCTCATTTCGGAGGTCTCCCCCGTGTCGGCTGGCTGCTCATTACCCACATCTTTCTCCCCCCCTTTCCTACGAGTAAAGGGGGAGTCATTCGCCTTGCCGGGCGCCACATTTGCGGGCATGCACCCGGCAAGCGGTGTCGCGTGAGGCGGAGGCCGCAGAAGCGACCGACAGCACAGGAGCACCGATGATCGTTTGCGGAATGCAAGATGGCTGGCAGCTGCGGATGTTGCGTCGGTGCGGGAAACTTTCCGCGTCTATGCTGCGGCAGCTTTCGGGCGAGTCTGCGGCGCCATCCGGCGACTGGCTATCGGTCGAGATGCCCGCGCAAGTGCAGGATGTCCTGTTGAGGCACGGCCGCATCCCCGACCCGCGCCAACCGGGGCGGGCGAGGGAATGCCTCTGGGTTTGGGAGCGGGACTGGGTTTATCGGAAGGAGTTCCCCCGGCCGCATGGCGGCTCCCGCGTCCGCCTGTGTTGTCTCGGGCTCGATACGTTCGTGGACGTGTACGTGAACGGGAGGCTCGTGGCGGAGCACGACGATCAACGGCTGCCCCTGCGGACCGACATCACGGCGGTGCTGCGGCCCCGGAACGTGTTGCTGCTGCACGTCCGCTCGGCCCATCGTCACCTGCGAGGGATGCCGCTTCCGCGGTCTTGGGATGGGCGGATTGCGAAGCATCGGTTGCTGGGCAAGACCCACGAGGATTTTGGCCCTTTCCTCGGCGCCGCACCGTACTTCACGCATGCGGGAGTGTATGACGAGGTCCGACTGGAGGTCGATGACGGCCGTGCCATCGACCTGTTCGACATCGACGCGGGACTCGAAGGACGCCATGGGAAAATCGACGTCAGGATCTCCGGGGACGGCGAAGCCGAAAGCCTCTCGCTGGTCATACGGGCTGTCGACCCGACGGGGAAAGTCGTGGCCCGCAGCGAGCCAAAACCCATCGCGGGGCGGGGGGGCTGGCGCGCCCAAGGCCGGCTTAACGTCCGGGCGCCGGCACTGTGGTGGCCGCGAGGTTACGGCGCCCAGCCGCTCTACGCCGTGACGGCCGAGCTGCGCGAAGGGCATCGGATACTGGATCGTTCCTCGAAATCCGTCGGCTTCCGCGACCTGCGCCTCGACCGTTCCTTCGATTTGCGCATCAATGGCAGGCACGTCAAGTTGTGGGGCGCGAATTTCATTCCACTCGACGGTCTTACCTATGTCTGGGACGCGGGGCGTTGCCGCACGTTGCTGGACCTTGCCGAAAACGCCCACATGAACACGCTGCGGGCGTGGGGGCCTGGCGAGCCATACCACGAATCCTTCTTCGACGAGTGCGATCGCCGGGGCATCCTGGTCTGGCACGAGTTCCAGCACACGTGGGGGCCCTACCCCGAGGCAAGCGAATACCGCGCGCGGTGTCGCCGTGCGGCCGAAGACCTTGTTCGCCGCCGCAAGCACCACCCCTGCATCCTGCTGTGGTGTGGCGCCAACGAGACGCAGATGGGCTGCGAGGCGGCGGGGTTCCGCGCCAACGACTACCCGGGCCGCGTGATCTTCGAGCGTGACTATCGGGCGATATGCCGGCGTCTCGACCCCCAACGCTACTACCACCCGACGTCCCCGACGGGCGGGCGCTACGCCAACGACCCGCTTGCCGGCGACTCTCATTCCTATACGCATCAGAACTTCGTGCCTGGCGAACGGTATCCCGTGATTTTCACTGAACACACCCGCAACTCGCCGCCTTCGCTGAAAACCCTGCGCCGTGTGCTGGGCCGCGATCTTTGGCCGCGCGACGGCTTCGACGGACTCGTACGCCGGGCCGGCGCCCCCCCGCTGCCGCGGGCATGGATGGCCATCGCCAAGCCGCATGCCTTCGTTTACGGCGCGGGATGCGAACCCGGGAACTTCTTCGACGTCGGCGACACGCCGGAAGGACTGATCCGCCGGTTCGCCTGGGCCAACGCGCGCTACATCCGCGAGACGGTCGAACGCTACCGGCGGGGGCGGCCCGTCGAGGACGCTTGCGGTCCCCGACGCTGCATGGGTCATTACTGGTGGAAGCTCAACAGCGCGTGGCCGGAGATCTACAGCGAACTGATCGACTTCTACCTCGAACCCAAGATGTCCTACTACGCCATGCGGCGGGCGTACCGGCCACTGCTCGTTTCGCTGGACATCGCCGACCATGTATGGGCTTGGGTCGTGAACGACACGGCGGCCGACGTCGCCGGCACGCTCACCCTGTCCCTGCTGAACATCTTTTCCGGCAGGACCGTGCGGGTGGTGTCTGCACCCGTGCGCGTGCGGGCCGGCGATTCGGTTCCGGCGCTGCGCGGCGACGCGCTCGGCATGTTCCCGCGGCAACAGGCCCTGATCGCGAAGCTGGTCGATGGCCGCGGTCGCGAACTGGGGCGGTCCGTCGATTTTGCCATGGCCGAGCGGCACCTTGCCTTCCCCAAGGCCCGGTTGCGGCTGCGGGGGTGTCGGGGCGGCATCGTCGTGAGCAGCGACGCCTTTGCGCGGTGCGTCGAATTGAACGGCGAAGGCTTAGGCTGGCGATTCGAGGATAACTTCTTCGACGTGCTGCCGGGCGAAACGAAGCGGGTATGCGTGCTGGGGAAGCCACCGACCGGTGTTGTGACGGCACGGTCCTTGTTCTCGCCGCACACCGCGAGGGTTCAGGGCCTCATTTGACCAAGGAGCGAAATCATGGAACGTCGCAGGTTGGGACGGAGCGGGTTGGAGGTGACGGGACTGGCCTTCGGCGCGTGGGGAATCGGATCGAAACACTACGGTGCCGTGGAGGAACGCGACGCGTTCTCGGCTTTGGAGGCATATGTCGATGGCGGTGGCAATTTCATCGATACGGCGCGGGGCTACCATTTGAGCGAGGCCATCGTCGGCCGTTTCCTCAGAAAGGCCGACCGCCGCGAACGCGTCGTGCTGGCCACCAAGGTCGCGCCCGTTGAGCCGACTGCCATACGTAAGGACTTCGACGAAAGCCGGCGGCAGCTGCAGGCGGATGTGATCGACCTGCTCTTCCTGCACCAGCCGCCCGAGGATCCGGACACGATGAACCGCGTGCTCGACGTGTACGCGGCGTTGAAAGACAGAGGGCAGATCCGTGCCATCGGCGCATCGGTGAAGGGCGCGAACGTGTCGCAGGCCACGGTCGATCTCTGCCGGCAATACATCCGCACGCGCCGCGTGGATGCCCTGATGGTCATCTTCAGCATCCTGCGCCAGAAGACCCGCGAAGTGTTCGACGAGGCCGCCTCGGCCGGAGTCGGAATCGTCTTGCGCACCGTCCTGGAGAACGGATTCCTGACAGGCAAGTACCATCCTGGGCACCGCTTCCCCGGCGGCTTCCCGAATGGAGATCACCGTTCGCGATGGAACGGCCCGAAGCTGGACCGGATCCTCGATTGGGCGGACGAAGTCGCGCGAACCGCCGTCAAGCCCCCCTACGCCACCCTCGCCCAAGTCGCGATCCGGTTCGCCTTGGACGAACCCGTCAGCAGCGTCAGCGTCGGCGCGAAGGATGCCGCGCAATCGGCGGCCAACCTGGTCGCCGCAAGCCTCCCGCCCCTGCCCAGCGACATCCGGAAAAAGTTGGTACGGGAATACGCGGGCAGGGAAACCGAGGTCAACCTGGACTAGCGGGAAACGGAGCGGCCGGGCGAACCGAAGTCCGACAACGCATCTTGAACGAGCCACGTGGGACAGCTCAAGCGAGGCTGGCTTACCGTTCCAGGCGGAAGAGGCGCGTTTCGCCTCGCTTGGTCCTGTAGACATAGCGTTTCAGGCCCTTGCCCAGGCACCTGCCGCTCAGCGCGTCATACCCATCCCGTCTCGAAGGCAGCGACAGGGTTTCTGTCCCGTCCGCTATGGCGCTGACGCTTACGTATGCGCTGTTGGCGTACACCAGGCTGCCGCGTGCGGAGTAGAGATGCACGCCCGCCCCGGAAAGGACGCGGCGCAACACTGCCGCAGGCAGCAGCGGAGCGGAAGAATACACCGATAACC
>Ga0101944_10005519_pt1 | contig 14299 bp, 20 predicted proteins | sample DewCreD2012metaG_FD_75245 | JGI IMG/M metagenome (GOLD analysis project Ga0101944, IMG submission 75245) | Hot spring sediment bacterial and archeal communities from British Columbia, Canada, to study Microbial Dark Matter (Phase II) - Dewar... ... | reverse complement strand
GACGGACAAGGAGCTGGAGAAATATGGCCTCGACAAGCCGTACCTCCGCGTCGCCCTGCAGACAGCGAAGAAAGGCGAGAACGACAAGCAGCAGCCGACGCCGCGCGTGCTCCTGATCGGCAAACCGACTAAAGAGGGGGCCGAGTCGCATTTCGGCAAGCTGGCCAGCAGTCCGGCGGTGTTCGTCGTCGGTCAGCCGGTGGTGACCGGCCTGGATCGCAGCGCCCTCGACCTGCTCAACCGCAATCTGCTGGCCCTGGAGTCGGCCGCCATCACGCGAATCGCCACCCGCACCGCGGACAGCCAGTTGACCCTGCAGCGCCAGGGCGACGAGTGGCAGGTCGAGGCGGGTGAGAACCGCTTTACCGCCGACAACCAGGCGATGACCCAGGCCCTGAACGTCTGGGCTAACTTGCAAGCACAACGGTTCGCGGCCTACGGCGCGATAGATTGGCTGTGTGCACAACATGAAATTGAGCGCGTCGGCAACCACGACGACGGCAGCTACTCGGGCCGATGGGTGTACGCCATTCCGGGCAAGCGCCGCAAGAAGCGCGAATACGCCAAGAGCCCCGCCTACCGTCAGGCCAAGCGCCGCGGGTGGCGGCGCGGCGAGATCGAGTTTGTTGACACAGACGCGGAAAAGGGCTTTTTGTTATGAGTATAGCGGCGATGGTCAACGTTTGGCAGTCGGATGACACAAAGGGTGGTGAACGTCTTGTATTACTTGCCCTGGCAGACTCCGCAAATGATGATGGCTATTGCTGGCCATCGATTGCACACCTGGCAAAAAAGTGCAACATGAGCCCGCAGGCAGTCCGGCGATTTCTAGCTCGCCTGGAACTGGCGCATAAAATCAAACGTATCTTCAGGCCGGGACATTCCAATTATTTTAAGGTGGGAGTAGTACCCCTCTCAGAAGTGGGAGTAGTACCCCTCTCAGAAGTGAGAGGTACCCCTCCCAGAAGTGAGAGGACACCCCTCTCAGAAGTGAGAGGTAGAACCCAAAAGAACCCACAACGAACCAAACGGGTCGTGCCGCAAATTTTCGATAACTCCCATCTCGGAGAAGACGGCTACATCAATTTCAAGGCAGGTGAGCGATGATGCCGGCCAACTCCCCGGACGCCGAACGGGCCGCCATTGGTTCGGTGCTCATCAACGAAGACGCCTATTTTGAGATGCGCGATTGTGGCCTGCGAATTGAACATTTCTACAGCCGCAAATGGGCCGCCGCCTGGAAAGCGATCGCAACCCTGGCCGAGTCAGGTATGCCGGTGGACGTGATCTCAGTCGTTCACAAGGTAAACGATGACAGTCTTTTACAGGTCGCCGATTTGACTGGATGTATGGCGGAGGTCCCTAGCGCGCGCAACGGCTCCGGCTATGCTGCCGTCATTATGGCGGACGCTGCCCGTCGCGCCATAACCGGGATTGCAGGCGAGATGGTAAGACGCGCGCATAACGGAGTTGGGCCGGCCCAGGCTGCCGCCGACGCAGCGCGGGAACTGGACACCATTGCCCAAAGCACGCTCACGGCGCGCATTGCCACAGCCGCCGACGCGGCCCAGGAGTTTATTGACGAGTACGAAGACTGGGTGACGACAAAGACAATACCCGGCCTGCTCTGGCCGTTCAAGTCGATGAATTGGTTGGGCGGTCGGCGGCGTAAAGAACTCATGGTGATGGCCGGTCGGCCTGGCATGGGTAAATCATCCCTAGCGGGCCAGATGTCCTATATGGATGCGCGCGGCGGCCTGCGCGTATCGGTCTGCTCGTTAGAGATGAGCAAAAGCGCCTGGATGGAACAGGCGATACTGGCCGATTTGGGCATCCGTAAGACAACCGCCGGTGCAAGCGAGTTGACGCGCATCCGTGAACGGGCGCTAGAAGCGCAGGACCTGAAGATGCGTTTTTATGAGCGCGGATATTGCACAGCGGACGAGCTAGAGCTAAACATCAAGCTTCACGCTCGCGACCTGGGCGGCCTGGACGTGATCTACATTGACCACCTGGGCTATATCGACCACGGCGCACGAAAGGCGGGCAATATCGCCTATGCCATCGGCGTGACAACAAAACGCCTGGCGCGGATCGCGAAAGAGCTTGACTGCGTGGTTGTGGTCCTATGCCAGTTGAACCGGTCAAGCGAGATGACGCAGCGCGAACCTACGCTTATTGATCTGCGCGATAGTGGCGAAATCGAACAGGATGCGCGGCTTGTCATGTTATTGCACCGGCCCGAATATCGCAATAATGACAGGACCCCAGAGCAAAACATGGTGCCTGAATTGTGTAAAGTCATCGTCGCCAAGAATAACAACGGCCCGACTACGACGCTCAATCTAGCCTATACGCGCGCTCTACGGAGATTTAGCGAATATGAACCAGAACCAGAACGAACTAGATATGCACAAGCAGGAACTAGAGTCAACGGTAAGGGCCGCGCGGCTTCCGCTGTTGTCGAAGCTGCAATTGCTGGCAATGATCTCCCGTATTAGAACACGCGCCGATTATCGACTGGCGCTACACGCCGCACAAGCCGCAGTTCAGCGAGCATTGGGAAGGTTGGAGTGAGCAAGCGCCGGCCCGCGTTACGCCCGATGAAAGGCGGGCCGGGCGTCGGATCAGGCGGGATGGTAACTGACTGGACCAACGCCCACGCGGGCCGGCGCAAGGAAAACGAGATGCCAAAGCCTAACCACGTCCGTCACCTATCGTCACTCGGCCCGCGCCGGTACTGCCCAACCTGCCGGCGGCAAATCAGCACAACGCGCGGGAAGTTTGACCCCCACTGGAAAGACGGCAAGCTGTGTCCGAACACTTACGCCCAGGCGCCGTCCGTCGGCGTGCGGGAAGCGGTGCGCGAATGATATTCCAGGCGTCCATTGAGCACTCGCCGCTGTTGTCCGGCAGCGTGGATATGATCTTCACCGACCCGCCGTATTTGCGCGAGTATCTCCACACCTACGGATGGCTCGCGCGGGAAGCGGCCCGCGTGCTGAAGCCGGGCGGCTTCGTGCTGGCGATGTGTGTTGGCGTTCATCTAAACGATGTTTTTAGGCTTTTTGATAAGGTCGATGAGCTTTCATACTACTGGCTGTATCAGTTGATTATGCGTGATGCGAGTAGCGGCGTGGCGTGGCGTCACGACGGGAACGGATCCGCAAACCCAATAGCCGCGCGGGCAAAGCACATTATTGCCTATAGTAAGGGGAAGGCAATATCCAGAACCGCTACCACTGGCGTTCTGTGGGATGTCGGCCCGGATAAGCGATACCATCACTGGGGGCAGGCGGTCGGCGCATGTCGTTATTACATCGACTGCTTCACCGCTCCGGGCGACCTGGTGTATGACCCGTTCATCGGCGGCGGGACAACGGCGGTCGCGTGCGAGCTGAGCGGTCGCCGCTGGATTGCGTCAGACACGGACCCGGTGGCGCTGGAGACGACGCGCAGGCGGCTGGCGGCGAGTTTCTGCCGCGCGCCGCTACTCTTTTCAGTATGGCGGAGCTGGAGCGATGATCAAGCCGCTAATCCTGGACAAGATCGAGTGCGCGCTCGCCGCCTACCGCCAGCCCGCGCGGATTGTGCGGGTGACGGGCTACGGGCGCCCGCGTTACATCCACATGGAGTTGTCCGGGGTCATCGACCTATCGGACCCGCGCGCCTACGACGCGATCAAGCACGCCGCCGGCTACGCGCCTGAGTGGGCGGCGGGCGAGTCGTGGCTGGGCTTCCGGCACGCGGCGGGCCTGTTCCCGCTCAACCCGGTCGAAGGCAACATCAAGTCTTTTGAGTGGCGAGCATGATTACTCTGTCCATCATCATTGCGGCTATGTTTGTGATGTCTCTGTTCGCGTTCCGCGATGCAACCAAGTTTGCGCCGCCGCGCCTGCTCATCGCCATTTGTGCGGCGCTGCTCGTCATCGGGATATTTGCCGGTTACGAGATGCACCAGAATATCTCGGCGCTGCGCGAGTTTGTCGGGGCGTTGCCATGACGCCCGCTGAACGCATCACTCTCGCCCTGCTCGCCCTGGCCGTTAGCGCCTGCTCGCGGGCTGACGACGCGACCACGCTCCCGCCGCAGTCCGCCGCCGAGCGCCCGGCCTATGTCGCGCCTTCTGTGACGCCACTTCCGCCGCCGACGTGGACGCCGCATGTCCAGATGACCCGGCAGAGCGTGGAGGCGACCGCCATCTATCTACAGGCCGAGCAGCAGCGCGTTGACCACGACGCCCGCCTGTACGCTATCACCGAGCGGGCCGCCGCAGACATCGCCGCCGCAGACGTTGGAGCGGCGAACTCGCGCGCCACTCAGGCCGCAGTCGAACGTGACAACGCCGCGCAGATGGCGACCGCGACTGTCCAGGCGGTGAGCGCACGCGCCACACTCGACACGGCCATGATCCTGACCGCTCTCCCGGCCAAAGCGACACAGGTACGCGCCGAGGCACAAGGCGCGGAAACATGGCAGCACTTACCCGGATTTCTTGGAGTCGGGCTGGGGCTGGCGCTCGTTGTCATCGTCTATCAGATTGTCCGGGCTATCAGCGCAGAAAACAAACGCCGGCAGGAACAGCACAACGAGACTATCAGACAATCGGCGCACAGGCGCTACATCGAGCGGATGCAAGTCGAGTATGCCACGCGCGCCCGCGCTCCGATGACGGCGGCGGCCCAGCCCGAAACGCGGGTACGCGACGTTCATAGGACGCGCAACGGCAAACCGGACGCGCCCATGCCGATCATTGAGCACGTGGACCGGCGTGAGAAGCTGTGGCGGCATGTGATGGTACGGACGCTCGAATGGGCGCAGGCGCTTGGCGGCCTGACGCAATCCGTCCTGCTTGCCAAACACGGCGGGCCGTTCAAGTCACCGGAAGACTGGCAGGAAGCGACCGACGCGCTGGCCGCTAACGGATACGTGGTCAAGAAAAACGGGGACCGGGGCGGTACGGCGCTGGCCGAGAGATGGCAGAGCTACACCGCCGCCATCGCAGACATTGAGACGCGCACGGAGCCGACGACGCACCCGGATAAAGACCCGATACCGGTTGGAGAATACGCGCCTGCGCCTGCGCGCGTGTAGATAGCTTGGATAGGTGGATAGGATAGGTACCTATCCGATAGGTTGAGCGGGCGGCGGAAGGGGTTTATTGGAAAGGAGACAGACGATGACGGATATGATGATTACCCATGATGGCGGCGGGTACGATGAGACAGAAGTAACCCCGGAGCCATACTCCCTGTATCGGTTGGGGGCTGCGATCGAGCAAAACGGCCTGCCACTTGTGGCAACCGTGCTTAGACAAATGGCCGACGCCTGGGCCGCCGACCGCGCCGAGATTACGCGGCTGCTGGAGTTGGTCAGGCAGACGGATGCCGAGAAGCGCGCGGCGGAGATGGAGCGAGATGACGCGCGGGAAAGCATCGAGTACTTGAAGGGCGAGATCGAATACTGGAAACGCGAATGGGCAAAAGATGAAATGATAATCGGCTCGGACATGCACCGCATCCAGGCACGCGCCGAGCGTGATGCCGCGCTGGAAGAACTGCGCCTAATAAAACAGACCACCCGGCCGGTACCGGGTGATCTGCTGGACGAGAAAAACCAACACGGAGAGTATAGCATGGATACACAACCTTTCGATTATGCGCTCTATGGAATAGCCGGAGAACCCCAGCACGACACTAGCGGCAAGTCGTGCTGGTGCGGTGCCACGGCTGACGGCGAGGGCGTGGTCGTCCACCGCGACATGGCCGCCGTCCTAACGGCGGCGCGGCAACTCGGGCAAGACGACGCGCAGCCGGATTATGCCGCTGCACGGTCGGCCGTGGAAAGCGAACTCCGCGCCATCGCCCATATCTACGGAACCGCCGCCGGCTTGGAGCCACTCGATAGCATTTCTGGGATGCTATCGCAAATCTCAAACATCATCGCTGGGGTTGCCAGCCAGCGGGACGCGGCCCAGGCGCGGGTTGCGGCGGGCGGGAAGGCGGTTGACGCCGCCCGCCCAACCTAAAACGACTTGCCGGGAGCTAGAAAAATGCCCCTGCGTGACTTTCACAAGAGTTGTGAAAAACCTGACGCTCGAAAAACGCCAAAAGCGGAACAGGTAGACGCCCGCGCGAAAATCGTTCAACTCCGCCGTTCTGGGCGGACCACGCTCAGCCCGGAGTATCAGACGTGGCGCGCGGCGGCGCTGGCCCTAGCCGATGCGCGGCGGATGGTGACGTATGACAGGCAGAGTGATCCGGTGCCGGTCGAAGCGCCGGACCACTCCCCCACTCACGCGCCTGCGCCCGCGCGCGTGTAGATAGCTTGGATAGGTGGATAGGATAGGTACCTATCCGGGAGGAAAAATGACTACGAAAGGCTTTACGTGGTTTTGTATGACGACTGATACCACAGACGAGCAGGCCCGCACAAGGTTCCGCCAGCTCTATGGAATGGAGCCACAGAAGATCACGCGGGATCACAACCTGGTGTGGGTCGGCCCGGTTCCCGGCGATATGGCCCCGCAGATTGAAGATGGGCAAACCGAACTGCTGATGATCGGGCAATCATGAGCATCACACGTGCGCTGGATATGTCCGCCGCACTGGCCGCCGTTGGAGCCGCCATGATCGTGCTGCTAGATACCGGTTTTGTGGCTTCGGCCATGTTCGTGCTGATCAGCATGTTCTCTCTGGTGAGGTGGGTTGCGTGGATGGTGACGAAACTTAGTCTGATCGACATCGAGCCCGAGGACGACACCTAAAATGGCCTCATCAGGCTGAGGTGTGATACGTGTCATTCGCTGTATGTCCTATTCGTGGAGAATGGCCACGTGATTAGGGTAGACATGTTCGAGCCTATCGGCATAGCGGCCGGCCTGTCGGTTGGATGCTCAGACCACGAGATTCCTGATGGCGTGCCAGTGGAGGCCAGTCTGGCGCTCGAGGATGCGATGATGAGTACGACAGACCTCAGTTGAGTGCTCCGTCACCTGATGCTTGAGATCAACGAGCACCGCGAGAGGCAGCTGATGAAACAGGCCGCCAGAACGCTCAAAAACAGCCGGGGGGAGCAAATTTCCCCCCGGTTCCTAGCCACGAAATTGATGATGTCCATATCAGATGTGGTCTGCCCGCGTTCCGCCCGTTTGGCGCTGGGTGTCTCTCAGGGCCTCATGGGCCTCTGGCTCGCTCGCGCCGTAGGCAGGCCAAGGCCTTGGAGCCGATGGACAGTCAGAGATTGGGAGGCTAGATCGAATAGGCATCCGATGACATCTCAGGCCAGCGAGGCATACCGCCGCCTGCTGATGGATATTCTTTTGAGTCGCGGCCTGTTTTTGTTTCGCCGTGGCCGTGGTGAGTGGAATTATCGGGTGGTGCGTGTGTGCCGGCGTGGTCATGTGTATCGCGTGAGCCGGCTGAGAGATCGTTGCCACAGATGCGAGGCGAAGAATGGACGGTGAGTGTATTCAGATGCTGTATCGGGTGATCATGGCGATGTGCGACCAAGAGGGATATGTGGCTGGCCTGTCAGGACTCGTCACCGCACACGGCTGGCATTACGGGCACATGCATGAGCGCCTGACAAAGTTGGAGCGGCGCGGATATGTCCGTGTGCTGCGTAGAGGGGGCAGCCGCAAGTTGATTATCACTCCCTCTGGGGGTGGATAGATTTTCTCCACGCTTGCCCTATCATCAAAAGCATGATGGGACATACTCACATGCTGATTGGTGCTGCCGCTGCCATCGCGTGCCACGGCGATCCCACCGCGCTGGCCATCACTGCATTGGCCGGCGCAGTCGGAGCATTATTGCCTGACGTAGACTCGGATGAGAGCGAGATCAGGCAGATGACAAACACCTCCCGCAGTGCCGGCGTGGGAGGTCGTCTCTTTTCACTGCTCATGCCGTCTCACCGCGGGATTACTCACTCATGCTGGGCCGCTATCCTGTTGGCAATGGCGGTGCACTGGACCGGGCAGGAGTGGGCGTGGCCGGTCGTGACCGGCTATGTGTCTCACCTGCTCGCTGATGGCCTCACGCGCCAGGGAGTGCCATTATTGTGGCCTCTGCGCTGGAGGCTGCGCGGCCCTATATCCACGGGCTCGTTGATGGAGCACCTGATAGGCACAGCCGTAAGCGTGTGGGGCGTGCTCAAGGTTGCTCCGCTCGTAATGAGGTGGTCATGAGCGAGTTGAGCTTGAGCATGGCAGAGTTCCTGTGGGAACGTGACCGCAACCTGTACATTCTGGCGCTAATCTCTCTGGCGCTGGTGATCGTGTGGTATCTCACTCGCCGCTCGCTGTTTTATAGGAGTGTGCTTGGTGCGCTGGCCATCGGGTCTTATCTGCTGATCCTGCTGGCGGGTTTGCTGGAGCGTGCCAGATGAGGGCTCTGCGTGATCATTGGTTTGCGCTGCTGGCCGTGGCCGCTGGGCTGATCCGTCTGCCGCGGCCAGCAGCGTGGTGGTATGACGAGTCTTTTACCGTGTGGGTAGCTCGCCTGGACTGGACGAGACTCGTGGAGGCCACACGGGGAGATGTACATCCGCCGCTGTTCTATGCGCTCGAATGGCTCATCATGCGTGTGCCTGGAGCCACTGAGACGGCCCTGAGGCTGATCCCGGCTGTGGCCTCATTCATGGGGCTGCTGGTGCTGAGACGGGTCGCTCGGCATCTCCGTCTGGCCGTGCCCGTCCAGGTGGTGGGCCTCGGCCTGATGGCCGTCTCAGGATGGCAGTTGTATTATGCCCAAGAGGCCCGTGCTTACTCGCTCATGCAGTTGGGTTATCTGGTGGGCGTGCTGGCCGTGTTGGAGCGCCGATGGTGGCTGTTGTTGCTGTCCTTCGTCGGCCTACTGTACACGCATAACTATGGCCTGATCTATAGCGCTGTGCTGGGAGTGTGGGCGCTGGCCAGAGAGTTGCGCCGGCCAGTACATGCCGTCATTGATCTCCCGTGGTTCCCCCAATTAGAAGTTGAGGCCAATCTGAAAGCGCCCATCCTGGCCGGGGTCGCTGCCATCGGCATTTATGCGCCGTGGTTCATATGGGCGACACTGCCGCAGATGGGGGAGTTCACGGATCATTGGATATGGCCCCCAACCCTGGCCGATGTCACGGCCACTCTGCTGGGGTTCGTGTTCGGGCAGGTAGATAGTGTGATGTGGACTCTGCTGGTAGCCGTGGCAGGTATCGCGCTGTTTCTGTTCGTGATCTATCGTCTATTCTCTGACAGAGAACGGCCATCAACGTTGCTTTACCTGGCCGCCGCGCCGTTCGTGTTGGCCGTGGCCCTGAGTTATGCATGGGAGCCTCTATTCTTGGGTCGTGCTCTCATCGGGGCGGCCGGCCCGGTTTATCTGTTGATCGGATGGGCGCTGACTCATCATGTGCCGGTCACCTCACGCGCTTGGGCTGCCACCATGCTGATCCCCATTGTGGTGCTCACGTCGCCTGGGGACCAAATGCGTGACCGTGCCGCCCAGCGTTTCCAGGCTAGGGCTGTGGCCGAGCACATCATCTCCAACTGGCAACAGGGTGATGTGGTGTATCACCTGAACGTGTATTCGCTCGTGGAGATGGAGCAATATTTACACGAGCGAACCGGTTACATGCTGCCTGTCCAGGGCGATGGCCTCAAAAGTGGAGGCCTGACCAAGCGCACCCGCGTGGCGATGGGCATACACCCACATGAGGCCGTATTGAGTGATGTGCAGCACAAGCGGGCATGGCTGATTGTCATCGATGGCCCAGGCCTGCACCAGACACCAGAGCGTGACGCTTTGTTGTCTAGCTATCTCTGGCGTGAGGAGCTGAGGCTATTCGACCGCCAGAAGTTCAACCGCGTGGAGGTGTATTTGCTATGGCAAGAATCAGAGGGCGCCAAGTCGTCAGCGCCGTGAGCATGGCGCTGACCCGTGGTACACGCTATCTCATCGGGGTGATCGGCCTGGAGTTGACGCGAGCTGTGATGGCCGCTACCGTGGCTGGCCTGCTGGTGTCCGCGATCGGATGGATATGGGGCCATGATCACACAGCCCTGATCGTGGCCATCGTCACACGCGGTATCAGCTTGGGCATCCGTGAGCCGGCTGGCATCCTCGCCGGGTTGGGATTGGCCATGTATGTCATGCTCGTGCTGTCCGTCTTGCCGCTGCTGATCGCCAGACATTACGAACACCGCTATCGCGATCATGCAGTGGCGCGTATCACGGCCGGCATACTCATGTGTCAACTGATGATGATGGCCGACGAAGACCGGCCACAGCTGATCACGATGATCGACGACGCGCCAGACAATGTGGACTTGGAGGAGCTGATCGAGCAAGTGCGCGAGCCCAACGGCCGCCCGATATACGCCGTGAATTGGCCCGTGAGATGAGCGCAGCTCGTGTGTCCAAGCCTTGGCCGGGCCTGATACCATGGCTCAGGCGCATCGCCGCCATAGACCGCTCAGAGCAGGAGCGGGCTGAGCGCCTGTATGCCGCTCAGAAACTGCGCGAGGAACAGGATCAGTTCAGCCGCCTAAAAGCAGAGGCCGAGGAGTACGCGCAAAAGATCAGGGCCACACTCACACGTAAGGGAGTGTGCTACCGCTACACGAAGTCAGAGAGGAATGAGGTTATAGAGAAGGTCCAGGAGGTGCAATTCATCCGGCCATTCTACGTCTCGGCTGAGGTAATAAAAATCCGCGTGGACACTCGCCGCCTGCCGCGTGGCATCGGCTTGGCCGACCTGGAGGCCGAGGAGATATTGCGTCTGCTGGCATACAACTGTAAGCATCGCGTGAGTGTACACGGATCACACGATACCGGATTTTGGTATTGGGTAGAGCGTGAATTCGGAATAGGGGGCATTCCTACTCATCTCACTTTTGACGATGCTCTAGGTAGCCGGCCAGCGACTCTGGCGGGGGATCGCTTGGCCTTTCCGGTGGGCATCGGCGAGAATAAGCGCATTGTGTGGCGCACTGTGCCACAGATCGTTAATTTGCTGGTGGCGGGATCGCCAGACAGAGGCAAAAGCAATTTTGTCAACAGCGTGATATGCACTCTGTTGAAACATAATGACCCGCGGCACCTAAAACTCATGCTGATCGACCTGAAGGGCGGGCTAGAATTCAATTTCTACGCTGGACTGGATGATTACCTGTTGAGCATCCCCAAGCCAAAGAAGGTCAAGAGCAGAAGGCCAGCTAGCACCGAAAGCGGCGATGACAGCCGAGAGTCAGATGACCCCCTGCTCTTTGACGAGAGCGAGCGGCCGAGCGAGGAGCAAGACGAACCAGACATCGTTCTGGATAACAATTCCAAAGAGCGCATTAAGGCATTCATTGAGCGGCGCGAGGAAGTTCCAGCAGCTCTATCATGGCTGATCTCAGAGGCCGAGCGCCGCATGGCTTTGATCCGCGAGGCCGGCTGCAAGAAGATTGGTGAGTATAACCAGCGCCACTCATTCAACCCCCTGCCCTATATCCTGCTGATCATCGATGAGTGGGCAGACATCAAGTTGACCCCGCGTGTGGGAGCTAGAGCTGAGGAGAGGCTGATCAACGTCACCAATCGCGCAAGGGCCGTTGGCATCCATACCATCGTGTGCACCCAATCTCCTAACAGAGACGTGCTGAGCATCCGAGTGAAAAACGCCATGAACAGCCGAATGGTATTCGGGTGTGCGGATCAGTACATGAGTCAAGGCTTATTGGGTGATTACAGCGCCGTGAAGCTGGAAACCCGTGGTCGGGGCATATTCGTGCATGGCCGCGATCGCATGGAGCTTCAGTGTCCATACGTTCCCAATGAGCTGGTGGAGCAGATCGTGGCCGATGCCAAGGGCGGCCAAGTGGTGCCAGTCAAGCGCACCACCAGGCACGATGTGACCGACCGAGAAATATTTGAGTGGGCGCTAAGAGAGAACAATGGGAACTTGGGAGCTAAAGCGATATACGAGCAGTTCTCTCCGAGAAAATACCCGAAGGGCGAGGCCGACACATTCGGGCGAAACCACGTTGGTCAGCATGTCGAGGTGGATGGCCGCACATTCATAGTGGTGCCGGGGCGCAGGACGTTCCCGAACCCGCTTCCGGCTCGCCTGCTGCCCGTGGAGGAGTATCAGTCAGCAAGTAGCGTAAACATCGATGATTCGACGCATATTGGCATCCCGCAACCGGAGCTCTTGCCGGCCGCGCCACAGGCACATTCGGACTAGACTCTGAGTGCGCTGGCCAACAGTGCCGCACCAATCATGCCGACTAAACTAAAACGCCTCTCGGTGCCAATATATCCGATACACGAGATGCAATTGGCGGAATTCGCTCGTCGCTGGGGATTGCAAGACGCCAGCGCTGCTGAGGTCACACGCTGTGCGCTGGAAGAGCTGGCGGCCATGCTGGGTATCGCATTCCGCCGTACAGAGACAGAGGACGGTTATGAGCCTGTCCACCAAGATTCGTGAATGGGTGTTCGGGCCGGATGTGGTGCTAGAGAAACCGGGTCAGGACCCCACGTACAATGCCGAGCACTTCCGCGAGTCAAAAGTCAGGCCAGGGCGCCTACTGCTGCTGCTGGGTCTGGTAGGAGCCTGCTTGTGCGCGCTGTTATACGGGAGTTTGGGAGTGGCACAGGCTCTACAGCCGACACAGACTACTACACCCACACTCACCGCCACGGCCACTTACCCCCCTACGGCCACGGTCACACCGTGGCCGACTACGACAGTTCCACAGTTAGAGACGGCCACCCCGGTGGTGATTAGACAGACAGAGTATCGTGTGGTGACCCGTGAGGTCCCGGTTACTCGGATCGTGGTCACACAACTGCCAGGGAACACCATCACGCGGCATGTGGAGAGCACGCGGATTGTAGTCGTGGAGAGCACGCGGATTGTACCAGTCACTCAATTGGTGCCGGTCACTCAACTCGTTGTGGTGACAGCTACTCCTGGTCCAGTCACGGCCACACGCACACCGACAGGCACAGCCACACTAACGGCCTCTCCGACTCTGCCGGCGTCTCAGACGCCGTGGATTATAGTTATCACTCAAGTGGTGGTGGTGACGGCCACTCCAGACACCCCAACCAACACAAGCACCCCGACACCAACAGGCACACCCACGCCGACAGAGACAGCTACGCCGACAGAGACGGCTACACCAACGGGCACGCCCACGCCGACAGAGATGGCAATAGAGACATCTATCCCTTGACAGATCGGATCAGCCATACCCACACATCACGCACCCAAAAGAACCCGATTCCCAGCAGCTTTATCCCTTGCGTGACGAAAAACTGATCGAAGCGCAAAAAAGAGAGTAGCAAGACAAATGTAACCGTGAAGGGGGCTAGGGCAGCGCGCGCGATAGCCGGCAGACGGCCAGGCGTGTAGGTGGGCGCGAAGGCGAATAGGTTGTCTGTCAGGATGGTGAGGCCTGCCAAGAGAGGCCCCCAGAAGTTATTAGGTACATCCGCCAGATCAGGAGGACACACTTTGTCTGCGGGATAGGTGATGTTATAGCGCCCCTGGACCGGAAAGGCGTTGGCATCGGTTCCGTCTGCATTGTTGTACTTAGAACAGAGCGGGCGGAGGTTCAGATTGTTGTAAATCGTTAGATCGTCCACGGTAACAGTTTCTGTCACGTTGCCATCAGAGCGATATACAGCCAAGCCCACAGCCTGAATCGTGACTGATGGCAGTTCTGAGTGGAACGGCTGCCAGCGGTTGTACCCTAGCATGTGCTGGCCGTCCTTCTGCCAAGTAGCCGCATCATCCAGATACCAGACTTCTAGCCAGGCCGTTTGCCCAGCAAGTAACTGAGCATCCACATGGGCGAAGCCCTGGACATATACCGGTCCGGTGATCGGCGGAGAGAACGCGAACGCCGCTGCATCACGTTCTCCCAAGTTAGCCTCATCGTCGCTGTACTGCATCTGCAGCGCCCCAACATCTAGGCTGTTAGAGTGGCTGGGGCTAGACACCCATCCGACTGTGCCGGCTATGCGAGTCCAATTGCCGGTGCCACTGTTGAAGGTCTCGTGGTCGTAAAACTGATAGGGTGCAGGAGTGGGGGTGAGCGAGAATTGATCGGGCGCCGGAGTGGGCGGTGTGGACTCCCGGCATACCTCTGTTGGCATAGGTGGAGGAGTCGCCACAGCAGGTAACGTGGGGAGAGCTGGGTTCGGAGTGGGGTAGCTGTCGCTTACCTTCTGCACCCAGATATAGTCCACCCATACTCGCCGCTCAAGCGGAGCATACGCGAATGCGGCCTCCAATTCTGCCGAGGTTGACCGATCCACCACGA
>Ga0101944_10005517_pt1 | contig 14300 bp, 9 predicted proteins | sample DewCreD2012metaG_FD_75245 | JGI IMG/M metagenome (GOLD analysis project Ga0101944, IMG submission 75245) | Hot spring sediment bacterial and archeal communities from British Columbia, Canada, to study Microbial Dark Matter (Phase II) - Dewar... ... | reverse complement strand
TTGGCCGACCTGCACCTGAAAACACACGCCGCGCACGCGGCCAGACTGCCCTTGCGCCGCGCCCGCCTGGAAGGCGGCATCCAGCAGGCCCCCGGCCTGCCTGATGACCTGCGCCGCCGCCTGTTAGAACAGCTTGCCGCCCTGCCAGATGGCGATCATCTATTGCACGGCGACTTTCACCCCGATAACGTCCTCCTCACCCCGCGCGGCCCGGTGATTATTGATTGGGTGGATGCTTCCTGCGGCCATCCGGCCATGGACGTGGCCCGCACCCGCGTGTTGTTATCTGCCGGCACGCCGCTCCAGCGCAACCCGCTGGTCATCCTGATTATCCAGTTGATCCGCCGGCTCTTCTACCGCGCCTATCTGGAGACCTACCGCCGTCATTCGCCGGAAGTGGTGCGCCTGTCGGATGCGTTTATCCCCATCGTGGCCGCCGCCCGGTTGAATGAAGGCATTGTCCCAGAACATGCCACGCTGATGAAGCTCGCCGAGGGCCAGATAAAATTGTGAGCTTTCGCCCGTCCGCTTTTTTTGAAACGCCTGAGAAAAGCCGTCAGCGATCAGCCTTTTCAAGCTGATCGCTGACGACTGAAAGCGGACCGCTGAGGCTAGTCGCTGATCTCTACCTTTTCGTAGGGGACTTTGATATTGGGCGCATCGCCGGTGACTTTAAAGCTGGCGACGGGCGCGGCCCACAGCACGGCGTTGTAGATCACCTGCTGTACTTCGGGCTGGTAGTAGGTCGGCAGAGTTTCGTGACCCGGGCGGAAGTAAAAGACCTTGCCCGCGCCGCGGTTGTAGCAGCAGCCACTGCGGAAGACTTCGCCGCCTTGGAACCAGCTAATGAAGATGAGTTCGTCGGGGGTGGGAATGTCGAAGAACTCGCCGTACATCTCTTCGTGCGGGATGACGATTTGCTCGCCCAGGCCCTGGGTGATGGGGTGGGCCGGGTTAACGTTCCACAGGCGCTCGCGCTCGCCGATTTCGCGCCACTTCAGACTGCAGGTGGTGCCCATCAGCTTGCGGAAAATCTTGGAGTAGTGACCCGAATGCAGAACGATCAGCCCCATGCCGGCCAAAACGCGCTTGTGGACTTTGTCAACGATCTCATCCTGCACATGATGGTGGGCCATATGGCCCCACCACAGCATGACGTCGGTGTTCTCTAAAACCGCATCGGTGAGGCCGTGTTCTGGCTCGTCGAGGGTGGCGGTGCGCACATCCGTCAGTCCCCGGTCGCGCAGGGCTTTGGCGAGAACGTTGTGGATGCCATCGGGGTACACTTTGCGAACCGCTTCGTGCGTTTTTTCGTGGCGGCCTTCATTCCAGACGGTGACGCGTGGTAAAGCAGACATTGCGAATCTCCTTGGGAATCAGGTTGGATGTAAATTTTTGTTGTGGTATCAAGGTATTGCATCCTGCCGTCATGACGCCATAACTGCCTAGCATTTTACCACCTTCCCGTTTTCGAGGGCAGAGCAGCGGATGGCGTCATAGAGCAGGTTCATGCGCAGGCCCACTTCGGGCGGGCAGGGGTTAGGGATGGTCCCGGCGCGGACGGCCAGGAACTGCTCCCACACGCCCAGCGATGGGGGAACAGGCACCGGCTCGAACTCGTTCTGGCCGGCGCGCTGAATTTCCAGGCGCTCGCCCCAGATGCCGGTGCGCAGGATGGCTTTGGAAGTGAACAGGCGAATTTCAGACGCGCACGAGGGGATGGCTTCGCCGCAGGCGTGCAGGGTAACAACTGCGCCAGAGCGCAGGCGGCCTATGGCGACGGCCATCGTCTCCACCGGGCGGTCATGGTTGTCGCACCAGGCCGAGACTTCCACAAAATCCTCTCCCGCCAGGTCTACGACCGTGTTGAGCAGGTGAGCGCCCGTGTCGAACAAGAAGCCCCCGCCAGAAATGGCCGGGTCTTGCCGCCAGGTGTTCACCGTGCCAGGCCCCCAGTTTTGCCAGCACAACCCATCAATGCTGAGAAGTTTGCCTAATTCACCAGAGCGCAGCATCTGCACGGCAGTGCGGATTTGCGGCGATAAACTGCCCGGAAAGGCCACCACCAACAGCCGGCCGGTGCGCTTTTGCACTTCGATCAGACTGCGGGCTTCGGCGGCGTTCATCACCATCGGTTTTTCCAGCAGAACATCCAGGCCGGCTTCCAGGCAGGCGCGGGTCTGCTCGTAGTGATAGGCGTGCGGGGTGATGATAAACGCCGCGTCAAGCGCGTACTCTGCCAGCAGTTTGTTCAGGTCGGGTTGGTTGGGGGGCGGCTCCAGCCCGGCGGCCTCGAACAGCGTATGGGCCGCGGCCAGGGCCTTCTCGGAAGGTTCGCAGAGGACGGTAATCTGCGTGGTGGCGGTTTGCTGGAGCATCTGGCGGATGTGGTGGCGGGCCATGCCGCCGCAGCCGATGATGGCAACTCGACAGGGTGAAGACATAGCGTAGACTCCAAAGAAAATCTAAGAAGGTGGCGAGAGCAGCCGCCAGGCCGCGACGGCGGCGCGAATCTCGCGGTGGTGGGCGATATTTTCGAGATAGGTACGCCGGTAATGACTGCCGGCGGGGATCATCTCGTGCTTGCGCATCATCTCTTCGTAGGCAAGTTCGAGGTAATGGTTGGCCTCGCCGTGCAGGTCATTGGCGGCCAGGGCCTGACTGTGGCGGAAGTAGATCTCTTCTGGGGTGCACTCAATGATGTTGACGTAGCCAAACGATTCGTAAATTTCCACAGCTTTTTGCGAAGCCTCTAAAGCCAGGCGCAGGTGTTCGGCGCGCTCGGCCTGGCCCGTCAGCAGGCGGGTGAGGGCTAAATGGGCGGTGCTGGCGTGGCAGGCGGCGGCCATGGGGTACTGGCGCGAGATGAGCATTTGCTCGCCCAACTCGGCTACTTTGGCAGACATCTCCAGCGCCATGCGCAGGTGGGCCTCATCGCCCAGGGCGATGTACAACATCATAGCGACCAGGAACCACCCGGCCCGGCCCAACTGGTAGATGTTGCTGTCGGCCAGTGCCTGCGCGTCGGTCAGGGTTTCTTGGGCTTCGAGGTAATGCCCCAGGCCGATTTGCACCTGGGCGATGCGCAGTTGTGGGAACAGCCGCCCCGATACCTGGCTGAGAATCTGCCAGCTTTCGCGCAGCATCTCCAGACCGGCGTCGTAATCGCCCAGGTTGAGGGCCTTGATCTGCCCGCAGAACATCAGGGATTGGGCTTCTTCGAAGCGGTTGCCGACTTCGCGGGTCAGCCGCAGGCGCTTTTCCTCAAATTCCACCAGGCGGCGGTAGTGGTCGCCGGAGCGCTCGTACTGCGAGCCCATCACGCGCAGAAGGGTGATTTCCGTCATCTGGTCGTTAAGTTCCTGGCAGATGGGCAGGGCGGTGTTCAGGTATTCCATGCCTTTGGTCAGCTCATCGCGTCCGACAAAAGCGTGACCCAGCGCCAGCAAAATGAGGGCCTCTGAGCGGCGGTCGCCCAACTCGCGGGCCAGTTCAAGGGCGCGGTTGCCGGTCTCTACCCAGTTGGGTTCGTTGAGCAGGTTGCGCTGGTTGGCGATAGCCAGCAGGCAGTTCATCTCGCGCTGTTTATCGCCGATCTGCTGGGCCAGGTGCAGGGCTTCGAGGGCCAGCGGCAGGCTCTGCTGGATCTCTTCGCGGCTGTCAATGGCCGTCACCCCCGAAACGCCCGGCTGCTGCATGAGCGCGTCAATCAACCAGGTGGGGTCATTTTCCATCTGGCGGGCCAGGGCCAGCAGAGCGTGGGCGTCATCCACCCCAGCTTGGATGTTGCCCATGAGGAAGTGGATGGAGCGGCGGCCGTTGAGGGCTTCGAACTTTTGGGTCAGGATGGCGTACTTCTGCGGCCCGTTGGCGGCCTGTGTTGAGATGCTGTCGAGCAGTTCGAGCGCGCGGGTGTAATATTGGAGCGCCTCGTTATTGGCGTAGATGCTCTGGGCGCGCTCGGCGGCCTGAAGGGTGTAAAACAGCTCTTTTTTCACGTCTCCGGCCAGGCGGTAATGGTGCGCCAGCGAGTTAAAGTAGCGTTTTTTGCCCTCGCGGAAGACGATTTCTTCTAAAAATTCGGCCACGCGCAGGTGATAGGCCACGCGCTGGTTGCTGAGCAGGCTTTCGTAGGCCACTTCGCGGATGAGAAGCGAGTCGAAGGCGTATTCCATCCCCAAATCGGGGACGAAGGCGCGCTCGTGGATCAGCCCGGCACGCTGTAAGCCGACCAGGTCGGCCTCGAGCTGGGTGATGGGGATGGTCGGCCCGGCCAGAGCCTGAAGGGCGTTCAGCCAGAAGACCGAGCCGATCACCGCGGCCATTTGCAGCAGGCGGCGCTCATCGGGCGAAAGGCGGTCGAGGCGGGCCATCAGCAGGCTTTGCAGGCTGTCGGGCAGGTCGAGCGAGGTAACGGCGCGGGTCTGCCGCCAGACGCGCTCGCCTTCCTGCACCAGCGCGCCCTGGGCGATGAGCGATTGGATGAGTTCTTTGATGAAATAAGGGTTGCCCTCGGTTTTCTTAAGCAGAAGGGCGCGCGTCTCGGGGAGAAGCGCGTCGGGGCCGACCATCTGATCTATAAAGGCGGTGCTTTCTTCTTCTGAGAACGGCGGGAGGGCCATGCGGCGCAGACGGTGGGGGTAGTCGGTCGCCAGGCGGTGTTCAAATTCCCAGACGGGCGAGTCGCGGTCGGGCCGGTAGACCATCAGGAAGAGGATCGATTCGTGGTCGCACAGCGGCAGGCAGTATTCCAGCAGTTCTAAGGAAGTTGAATCGGCCCACTGCATATCGGCAAACGAAACCACCAGCGGGGCGCGGCGGGCGGTGTCTTGCATGAGCTTGCGGAAAGTCTCGAAGAACTGGCGCTTCATGCTCTCGGCGTCCAGGTGTTTGACGCGCACCAGGGCGGTTTCGTCCACCGGGGTGGAGAGGAACGAGGCCAGGTTGGGGTAAAAGCGCTCGGCTTCTTGCCCCCACTGAGCTTCGATCTGAGCGCGCAGCAGGGTTTGCGTCTCGCTGGTTTGGGCATCTGGGTTGGTTTGCAGCCAGCTTTCGATCAGGTCCAGCCACATAGAGTAGGGGCGCAGGTGGCCGTAGGAACGACAGCGCCCGTGGAGCCATACGATCGGGCGGCTGGGGACAGCCGGGCGGCTGGGGACAGCCGGGCGGCTGGGGACAGCCGGGCGGCTGGGGCCCTCGCTGCTTGGGTCGTGGCCGGTTTCTTTGCTCTGTACGGCGGCCAGCAGGGCGTTCTGGCGGGTAAAGTACAGGCGCAGTTGGTTGACCAGGTACGATTTGCCCATGCCCTTGGCCCCGGTGACGAGGACAATGCCGCCGCGCCCATTGTAGAGGTCTTCAACGGTCGCTTTAAGGGTCTCAAATTCCTGCCGCCGCCCCACCAGGCCGTGCGCCAGGCCGTGGGTCAGCGCCGTGTCGCCCAGCAGGTCGCCAGAGGCTTTCACCGCCAGCGGGCGGTAGACTGGCTGTGGCTGGCTGATGCCCTTGACCATGATTTCGCCCAGCGGCTGCCATTCGAACAGGTCTTTCACCAGCCGGTAGGTGTTTTCGCTCACCAGCACGGTTCCGGGTTCGGCGCTCGATTCCATGCGCGCCGCCAGGGTGAGGGCTTCGCCCATGGCCGTGTCTTCGCTGTACTGGCCCCGATCTCCCACGTTGGCGAGGATCACCTCGCCGGTGTGGACGCCCACCCGCAGTACCAGTTCGATGTTGGACCTGCGGGCCAGGTCGGCGGCAATGGGCCGGATGGCCTCGTGCATTGCCAGGGCGGCCAGCACGGCGTGTTCGGCGTCATCCTCGTTGGCCGAGCGCGCGCCGAAGAACGCCACCAACCCGTCGCCGCGGAACTGGCCGACTTCGCCGCTGAAGCGGTAGATTTCCGCTTCGAGCGCCTGGAAGAGGTTGTTCATCAGGTCCACCCAGGCTTCGGTTCCGATTTGTTCAAGCAGTTCGGTGGAGCCTTTTACGTCTACAAAGACAATGGTGGCAATGCGCCTTTCGCCATCGAGCGCGGCGGGGGCGGGCGGCGGGAGCGTGGGGGCGGCGGCGGGCGGCTTCGAAGTCGGGCGGGGCGTGACTGCGGCCGGCGTGCTAGGCCGCGGAGCGGCGGCCCGACTGCGCACCGGAGCCGGGTCTTGAGGGGTGAGGGCGGCGCCGCACATGCCGCAGAAACGGTAGTTAATGGGATTGATAAAACTGCATTCTGAGCACGCGCGGGTGAGGGCGGCGCCGCACATGCCGCAGAAGCGCATTTCGGGGGGGCAGTCGTAGTCGCAGTTGGGGCACTTCATAAGCGCCGGGGTGATAAAAACGAAGCGCCCTTGATTTCAGAGCGCCTCGTCAATGCCGGTCTCTTCAGGTAGAGCCTAGAGCGCGTTGAGCGCGGCGCGGAAGCGGCGGGCCAGTTCCTGCAAGATATCCACCGCCATTTCAGCATCCTGTCGTAAGATCGCCAGGAAATCCCATCGAGTGAGGACCAGGCATTCCGTCGGCTGGGTGGTCTTGATCGTGGCGGTGCGGATGCCCTCTTCATCCAACAGAGCCATCTCGCCAAAATAATCACGGGGGCCAAAGGTGTTTACCACCGCCGTTTCCCCTTCTCCGCGCTCGCGGATGGCTTCTGCTTTGCCAGAGACAATGATGAAAAAGCCTTCACCGCCCTGTCCCTGCTTGACGATCGTCTCACCTGCTCCGAACTTACGCTCCACCATGCGCTCGGCCAGGCGCGCCAACTGGCGGTCTTTCAAGTGTTGGAACAAGGCCACTTTGCTGAGAAACTCTTTTTTCGTGTTTAGGTCAGCCATGGATTGTCTCCTCGAAGGATTTAAAAAACTCAACAGGTTGATGAACGGATGATGGCCGGAAGAACTCCGGTATCATTGCATGGATGTGAGCCGATACCCCCCACACACTTAACCCGCGCTGGCGGCGGCGAGTGAGCAGTGAAACAGGCTCGTTTTGCAAAGGTGGAACAGCGGTGTAACGCGCGGATGTCTGGAGCAGACGACAACACGAACGCTGAGATTATTATAATACCAAATGCAAGTAAAGTTTTAATAGAATTTCTGATTCTTTAGGAATTGGCTTCATGTTCGGCGGGGGTGTGCGCAGTACGCCCGCCGAACGCGAAGCCAATTCGCAGGGCCTTAATCGTTCTTGCGGTAATTGGGCGCTTCGCGGGTGATGGTAACGGTGTGGGGGTGGCTTTCGGTCAGCCCGGCGTTGGTGATGCGCGTCAGTTGGGTGCGGGTGCGCAGGTCTTCGAGGGTGCGCGCCCCGGCGTAGCCCATGCCAGAGCGCAGTCCTCCGGCCAGTTGATAGATAAAATCGGCCAGCGAGCCCTGAAGCGGAACCATGCCTTCCACCCCCTCTGGGACGAGCTTGCCGCTCCGTCCCTGCCCCTGACCGGAGCCGTAGCGGTCTTTGCCGTACCCCTGCATGGCCCCCAGACTGCCCATCCCGCGGTAGGTTTTGTAGCGGCGGCCTTCGTAGACGATGATCTCGCCGGGTGATTCTTCCAGCCCGGCCAGCAGACTGCCCAGCATGACGGTATCGGCCCCGGCAACGATGGCTTTGACGATATCGCCGCTGTATTTAATGCCGCCATCGGCAATGATGGGAATGCCCTTGGGGCGGGCGGCGCGCGCACAGCGGTAAATGGCCGACATTTGCGGCATCCCCGCGCCGGCGACAATGCGGGTGGTGCAGATGGACCCGGCCCCCACGCCCACTTTGACCGCGTCGGCCCCGGCTTCGATCAGCGCGAGCGTGCCTTCGGCGGTGACGACGTTGCCTGCGATGACCGGCAGTTGCGGCCAGCGCGCTTTGATCCGCCGGATGGCCTTTAACACTCCGGCGCTGTGGCCGTGGGCGGTGTCAATCACGGCTACGTCCAGGCCCTTGGGGACCAGGCATTCCAGGCGTTCTTCCAGGTCTGGCCCCACGCCAACGGCGGCTCCTACCAGCAGGCGGCCCTGCGGGTCGGTGGCGGCGTTGGGGTAGTCGCGCTTTTTCTGAATGTCTTTGACGGTGATTAACCCTCTAAGATGCCCGGCGTTATCCACCAGGGGCAGTTTTTCGATGCGGTGCGCCTGTAAAATGCGGCGGGCCTCTTCCAGCGTGGTTGAGACGGGCGCGGTGATCAGGTTTTCAGAGGTCATAAAGTCGCGCACCGGGCGGCTGTAATCTTCTGGCTCGGCAAAGCGCGTATCGCGGTTGGTGAGGATGCCCACCAGCCGGTTGGTCGCGGGGTCAACGATGGGGACGCCGCTGATGTGGAAGTGCGCCATGATGTTTTCGGCTTCTTGCAAAGAGGCATCGGGCGGCAGGGTGATGGGGTCGGTTATCATGCCCGATTCGGAACGTTTGACGATATCCACCTCTTTGGCCTGGGCTTCGGGGGAGAGGTTGCGGTGGATCACCCCCAGGCCGCCTTCGCGGGCCAGGGCAATCGCCAGGCGCGCTTCGGTGACGGTATCCATAGCGGCCGAGAGGATGGGCAGGTTGAGGGTGATGGTGGGGGTGAGCCGGGCGCGAATATCCACCTCGCCGGGTAAGACTTCGCTGTAACCGGGGACGACCAGCAGGTCATCGAACGTCAAAGATTCGTAAGAGTTGAAAATTTCTTCGTTCATTTAATTTCCTTCGTGAGCGGCCGCCGTTGTGCAGGGCGAGCCGGTCTTCTCTATGCCGTTTTCAACCTGCCCTGCCTGGCGGGTCAGCCGCCAGCACCTTTTGGAGCGTGTTCACTAACAGGCGGTGTTCGACCTGGTGGATGCGCTCGGCCAGCGTTTCCAGCGTATCTTCCGGGCGGATGGGAACCGTCTCTTGGGCCAGCACCGGGCCGTTATCCACGCCCTCATCGGGGACGAGGTGAACCATGACGCCGGTGGATTGGATTTCGCCGCGCTGATAGCTCTGGTAGGCGCGCTCGATGGCGTTGACGCCGGGGAAGGCCCCCGGCAGGGCCGGGTGCAGGTTGATGACGCGGCCGGGGAAGCGGTTTAAGAACGTGGTGGTTAAGAGACGCATCCAGCCGGCCAAAACGATCCAATCGGGCCGGGCCGCGGCGGCCAGGTCGGCCAGGGCGGCGTCGTACTCGCGGCGGTCTTGCCCCTTACGAGCCGCCAGCACTGCGGCAGGAACGCCCGCCTGCCGGGCCCGCTCCAGCCCGTAGGCCGCAGAGCGGTTGGAGATCACCAGCGCCACCTGCGCCGCCAGCGTTCCATCGGCGCAGGCGTCTATAATGGCCTGCAGGTTCGAGCCGTGGCCGCTAATCAGCACGACCAGACGCGCCAGCGCGGCCATCAGCGTAACTCCACGCCGGTTGGGCCTGCCGCCAGCTCGCCGATCACCCAGCTTTCTTCGGGCAGGCACGCCTGGAACTGCGTCAGGTCTTCGGGGGCGATCACGGCGATCATGCCGATGCCCATATTGAAAACCCGGTACATTTCGGCGGTGGTGACGGCCCCGCGCCTTTGCAGGATGTTAAAGAGGGGCGGGATGGGCCAGCTTCCCAGGTGGATGACGGCGCGCAGGCCCTCTGGCAAGACGCGGGGGATGTTTTCGATGAAGCCGCCGCCCGTCAGGTGGGCCAGGGCTTTGACGGGGGTTGGGTCGAGCGCCAGCGCATCGGCCAGCACGGGCAGGTACGAGCGGTGCGGGGCCAGCAGGGCATCGGCCAGGGGCACGCCCAGTTCGGGGTAGACCGTGTCTAGGGGGACGCCGGTAAACACCTTGCGGATGAGGGAGTAGCCGTTGGTGTGCGGGCCGCTGGAACGCAAGCCCACCAGCAGGTCGCCGGGGCGCAGGCCGGCGCGGGGCAAGATGCGCTCGCGCTCGACAATGCCGACAATGGTGCCAGCGATGTCGAATTCGCCTTCGGCGTACACGCCGGGCATTTCGGCGGTCTCGCCGCCCAAGAGGGCACAGCCGGCGGCGCGGCAGGCGGCGGCGATGCCAGCGACCACCCGCGCGGCGATTTCGGGGTCGAGGCGGGCCGTGGCGAAGTAGTCCAGGAAGAAGAGGGGACGCGCGCCCTGCACCAGGATGTCGTTGATGCAGTGGTTGACAATATCTTCGCCCAGCGGCTCATAGCGCCCGGCGGCGGCGGCCAGGCGCACCTTGGTTCCTACCCCGTCGGTTGAGGCCACCAGCACCGGGGCGCGCATGGCGCGCAGGGCGGCGGCGTCGTACAGCCCGCCAAACGCGCCGATGCCCGCCAGCACTTCTGGGGTGTAGGTGGAGCGCACGGCGGCTTTCATCTGTTCAACGGCGCGGTTGCCGGCGTCTATGTTGACGCCGCTGGCAGTGTAGGCACTGGCTGGCGGGGCGGCCTGCAGGGCGCGCGCGCCAATATCGCGCCGGTAGTGCATTCCCTCGAAGGAAATGCCAGAGATGGCCCGGTAGGCGGCGCTCAGGGCTTCGGAGAGCGTTGCGCCGACGCCGGTGACGTTCAACACCCGCCCGCCGTCGGTGAGGACGCGCCCGTCTTCCAGGCGCGTGCCGGCGTGAAAGACCAGCACATTCGCAAACGGCGTATCCAGGCCGGTGATGACCTGCCCGGCGGTGACCTTGCCGGGGTAGCCTTCAGAGGCCAGGGCCACGCAGGCCGCGGCGGCGGGCTTCCAGCGCAGTTGGAGGCAGTGGAGCTGTCCGTCAATACAGGCTTCGGCAATCTCCACCAGGTCACTGTCGAGCAGGGGCAAGAGGGCCTGGGTTTCGGGGTCGCCGAAGCGGCAGTTGAACTCTAGAACCTGGGGGCCGTCTGGGGTGAGGATCACCCCGGCGTAGAGTACGCCGGAGAAGGGGGTTCCCTCGGCGCGCAGGCCGTCCACAGCGGGTTGGAGAATGCGGGCGCACACCTGTTCGACCAGTTCGGGCGGGCAGATGGGGGCGGGGGCATAAGCGCCCATGCCGCCGGTGTTCGGGCCGCGGTCGCCGTCGAGCAGGCGCTTGTGATCTTGAGCTGGGGGCATGGGGGAGATCGTACAGCCATCGGTGAAGGCCAGCAGTGAGACTTCTTCGCCGCTCAGGCGTTCCTCGATAATCACTTCATCGCCCGCCGCGCCAAAGGCGCGCTCCACCATGATCGTCCGCAGGGCTAGTTCGGCCTCTGCGCGGCTCTCTGGCACGATCACGCCCTTGCCAGCGGCCAGCCCCGATGCCTTGACGACCACCGGCCCATCCACTTCGCGCAGGTATTCCAGAGCTTCTTCGTAAACGCGAAAACGCGCGAACCGCGCCGTTGGGATGTCGTGGCGGCGCATAAATTCTTTGGCAAACGCCTTCGAGGTTTCGATCCGCGCGGCGGCCTGCGTTGGCCCAAAGGCGCGGATGCCCGCCAAAGCCAGTTCGTCCGCCAGCCCCAACGCCAAGGCCGCTTCGGGGCCGATGAGGACCAGGTCAATCTTCTGCTGACGGCAGAAAGCCACCAGGCCGGTAACGTCGTCAGCCGCGATGGGGACGTTCTGCCCCACGCTGGCCGTTCCGGCATTGCCGGGGGCAATGTAGAGCCGTTCCACGCGCGGCGATTGAGCCGCCTTCCAGGCCAGGGCGTGTTCGCGCCCGCCCGATCCAACCACGAGTACGTTCATCCTGCTCCTTTCATACACTTGCCGTCTCACCCGCCCCGTTCCTGCCCGGCGGAGGGCTGAAGCCCTCGCCTCAGTTCATGAAAACCCTCCGGGTTGCAGATTTTAGCCCTGCGTCCGCTGCTGTTAGCGGGCATGTTGCCCGCCAATTTTGCTTGCTCCCTCACGCAATTGCCGTCTCGAAGCTCGATTTGCTCGTTTCGGGGTCTATGTTGATGGGATAGCGGCCGGTAAAACAGGCATTGCAGTAGCCCTCGGTGCGCCCGATGGCTTCCATCATACCATCGAGCGAGAGAAAATAGAGCGAGTCGGCCCCGATTTTTTGGCAAATCTCGTCCACGCTCAGGCGGTGGGCGATTAGCTCGGCATACGTCCCCATATCCACGCCCATATAGCAGGGGTGGGCAATGGGCGGGCAGGTGATGAGGACATGAACTTCACTGGCCCCGGCCTGGCGAAGCAGGCGCACCAGCGGGCCGGTGGTGTTGCCGCGTACGATGCTGTCGTCAATCATAATCACGCGCTTGTCGCGCACGTTTTCGGCCACGACGTTGAACTTGAGGGCCACGCCCTGCTTGCGGAGCGAGTCGGTGGGCTGAATGAAGGTGCGCCCGATGTAGCGGTTCTTGATAAATCCATCGTTATAGGGCAGGCCGGCCTCGGCGGCGTAGCCAATCGCGGCGGGGATGGACGAATCGGGTACGGGGATGACCACATCGGCGGCGATTGGCTTCTCGCGGGCCAGCATTCGCCCCAGATTCTGGCGCACGCGGTGGACGCTCCGCCCATCCCAAACGCTGTCGGGGCGCGAGAAGTAGATTTGCTCGAAGGTACAGCGCGCCAACTGCGGGGCAGGGGGCAGGGCCTGCTGGACGATCAGGGCGCTGTGACTGAGGGCAACGATTTCACCGGGTTTGATCTCGCGGATGGCTTCACAGCCCAGGGTTTGCAGTGCCCCCGATTCTGAGGCGGCGGCGTGCCCGCCCCCCGGCAGAAGCCCCACGCTTAGGGGGCGGAAGCCCCACGGGTCGCGCACGGCCAGCACGCCTTCGCGGGTCAGCACGACCAGCGAGTAGGCTCCCACCCACTTTTTCATCGTGTTCTTCAGGCGCTCGTTCCAGGTACTGCCCTCGGCCCCGGCCAGCATCATGGTAATCACTTCGGTATCTGAGGTGGAAGACAGGCCCACCCCATGGCGCAGTAGTTCGCGGCGCAGTTGGGCGGCGTTGACAATGTTGCCGTTGTGAGCTACCGCCAGCGGTCCGTTGAGCGTTTCGATCAGGAAGGGCTGAGCGTTGCGCTGCATGGACGCGCCGGTAGTGGAATAACGGGTGTGACCGATGGCCGAATGCCCCTGCAGGGGGGCCAGGTTGTGCTGGTTAAACACCTGCGCCACCATCCCAACGTCTTTATGCAGGCGCACGGTCTGCCCATCTGAAACGGCCATCCCGGCGGCCTCTTGCCCGCGGTGTTGGAGGGCAAACAGACCAAAGAAGGCCATGCGCGCGACCTCTTCGTGCGGCGCGTAAATGCCGATGATGCCGCACTCTTCGCGCGGGCCGTCGGAGAAGGCAGTTTCCGCCTCGATACTCTCCATCGGCAGTTCCCAACTACGGTTCATGCTTGCGTTAATTCCCGATCATCTTGAACAATCTTCTCGGCCTGGCGGGCCTGGTAATCGCGCACGGCCTGAGCAACGCCAGGGTCTACCAGGGCCAAGATTTTGGCGGCTAACAGGGCGGCGTTGGCCGGTTCCAACACCAGCGCGGGGGCCACACCGGAGGGCATCCGCAGGGAAGAAAACACGTCTGCCCCGCCGAAAGCTTCTGAAGGGGGCGGGCAGGCAATGACCGGAGCCGTCACCGCCCCATCGGTAAAGCCAGAGAGGGCGTTGGAGCGCCCGGCTACGGTGATGTACACTTTGGGGCGCGCTTCCGCCTCGTACTGCTGTAAGACCGCCAGGGTATGGCGGGCGGTTTTATGGGCCGAGCCGATGCGCAAAACCGTCTCCAGGCCAAAAACGGCGGCGGCTTCGGCGATTTTCTGACAGTGGGGCAGATCGGCCTTTGACCCCATCAGGATGACGACCAGGGGCTTGGCGGCGCTCATAGCACACCTGCCCGGCGGAGATTGGCTTCCAGCCGTGGTTCAACCGGATAGTCGCCCGGCACGAAGGACTGCCCGGTGAGCAGTTCGTAGATGGTAATGTAGCGGCGGCTGGCGGCGGCCCACAGCTCCAGGGGCATTTCCGGCGGCTCGCCGTCGCCGCGGTAGCCCTGAGCGGTGTAAGCCATGCGGACGAACTCTTTATCGAAGTTCTCCGGCTCTTCGCCGGCGGCGAAGCGATCGGGGTAGCTGTCGCCCTTCCAGAAGCGCGAGGAATCGGGGGTGTGAACCTCGTCAATGAGGGTGACGCGCCCGTCGGGAGCGCGGCCAAACTCGTATTTGGTATCCACCAGAATCAATCCGGCGGCCTGGGCTACCTGCTGACCGCGCCGGAAGATCGCCAGAGCCGCGGCCTGCACTTCATCCCAGGTGGCGCGGTCGAGGTAGCCGCGCTCCACCACTTCGGCGCAGGTCAGGCGCTCGTCGTGACCGGTGGGGCCGCCCTTGGTGGTGGGGGTGATGATCGGTTCGGGCAGGGCCTGGTTTTTGCGCAGTCCTTCGGGGAAGGTGTAGCCGTAAATTTCG
>Ga0101944_10005515_pt1 | contig 14307 bp, 14 predicted proteins | sample DewCreD2012metaG_FD_75245 | JGI IMG/M metagenome (GOLD analysis project Ga0101944, IMG submission 75245) | Hot spring sediment bacterial and archeal communities from British Columbia, Canada, to study Microbial Dark Matter (Phase II) - Dewar... ... | reverse complement strand
ATGGGGCGTCTCCGCCTATTACGAGGAAGGCTGGTACAGTGGCGGTCCCACCTTGGAGCAGATGCTAATCGACCTCAGAAAAAGCAACAACACCATCATCCTTGACCGAAGCATCGCCAAACAGTACGGCTACAAACTCTACGACACCATAACAGTGGACTTCGCTTCATGCGCACGGCAACTCAGAATAGTCGGGTTCTTTGGTCCTGAACCTCAAACCAGCAACCAAGGCCAAGTTTACATAGACGCAAGGTCTTCAATCGCGCCAACCTTCTACTCGCAGTTCTACTCCTATGTGCCAAGAGACCTCTTCAACATGACAGAGGGCAGCGACATCTACACTCTTGAAAGTTGGAGCACAAAAATCTTAATCAGCCTCAACCCCGGCGTCAACGGAACCGAAGTGGCAAACCAAATCCGTAGCCTCAACTTGGAAGTTTACGGCGTAGACTCCTTTGACGAGCAATGGCGACGCGCCACAGGCATGGAAGACATATACACCTACAGCAGCATCCAAGTGCTCGACGTGCAAAGCTTCGGCCTCATCTTTGCGGTGCTCTCGGCTTCGGTTGGAACAGCCCTCATCGCCATAGTCAGCCTCAAAGAACGCAGCCGCGAAGCCACCCTGATGAGCGTTAGAGGATTATCCTTCCGACAGTTGGTGTGGATGTTTGTAACTGAAAGCATGGCGATAATCACCTTCGCCGTCATCTTAGGCATCATAGTAGGCGTCATCATAGTGTATGGCAACGTAGCCACAGCCAACTCCACCATCAGCAGCTACAGCCTCGTCACGCAACGCATAATCTTCCCCGCAAACGCCCTAGCCACCATAGGCACCTACGTTGCCCTCATATACGCCTCCACAATCGGGGCAATCATAGTCATGACCAGCCAATATGTAACTAAACTAGAAAAGATGGTAAGAGCAAGATGAGCGGACTAAACGTAAAAGTAAGAGACTTAGTAAAAATCCACCACACAGGAAAAATCGAAGTACAAGCCCTCAGAGGATTAAACCTTGACATATCCTCAGGCGAACTCGTCTCCATCATCGGCCCCAGCGGCAGCGGCAAATCCACCCTGCTAAACATCATAGGCGGCCTAGACAAAGCCACCGCAGGCACCGTAACCGTCGGAGAAAAAAACGTAACCTCCCTTTCCGTACGGCAACTCGTAGACTACCGCAGAAAAATGGTCGGCCACATATTCCAAAACCTCAACCTAATCCCCACCCTCACAGCGCAGGAAAACATCGAGTTCTCCATGGTAGCATCAGGCGTCAAACGCAGCAAACGCAAAGAACGGGTACAAGAACTTCTCAAAATCGTAGGCTTAGAAGCCCGCGCCCACCACAAACCCGAAGAACTCAGCGGCGGCGAACAGCAAAGAATCGCCATAGCCTCAGCCTTAGCCAACGACGCCCCCGTCATCTTAGCTGACGAACCCACAGGCGAACTGGACACAGCAAACGCACGCATCATCGCAGAACACCTCGTCAAAATCAACCGAGAACTCGGAAAAACCATCATCATGGTTACCCACGACCCAAGCGTCGCCCGTGTCTCCAGCCGTATCTTGCGCATCGAAGACGGCGTAATCAAAACCGCTTTGGCTCCCTCCGAGGTCATCGGGCAAGAAAAAGCCCACTCATATGTAGACCAAATCAAAGCGCGCATAATCGAAATAAACGACCAGATGCGCCAGTTAGACAGCGATTTCCGAACAGAAAAAATCGACGGCGACGAATACATGCAGAAACGCCAAACACTCAAGCAAGTCCGAGATAGCCTCAAAGAAGAATGCAGCCGCATGGGAGTCATCCCCCCATAACCCCGCTATCTTTCTATTGAGATTTTGCTGACGCCCGCCTCTTTCTCCAAAATAATCACATGATCACCCTTAGCGGCAAACGCCTCACTGTGCGTAACCGCAATAATTTGTTCAATCGCCTTGAAGCGGCTGATTGCTTCCGCCAATCGTTCTATGCTGCCGTCTTCGCTGCCCAAGTTCTCTGTGGGTTCATCAAGCATCAACATACTCAACCCATGCCCCGTCCGAGACTGCATAATCAACTGCCCCAAACCCAAACGGTAAGCAAACGCCAACAACGTGCGCTCCCCGCCTGAGAGGTTGCTGACTTCTCGGGCTACGCCTGATTCGCTTTTGACGTAGGGGCTGTAGGTTTCGTCTATGACTATGTTTAGCATGGGGGTTTCGCCGCCGACGAGGCTGTCAAGGATTTGTTGCACGAAGTTTCGCAGGACTTTGACGAATTCGCTGCGGAGTTTAGGTTGGATGCTGCGGTAGGCGTCGCGTATGGCGCTTAGGAGTTCGACGGTTCGGCGGATTTTTTCTATCCGATCCAGCTTTTCTTGGGCGAGGTTGATGCGTTCTTTGGTGTCGTCTAAGCGGCGGGCTAAGTCAGTTTTGCGACTCTCCTTTGTGCGCAGGTCAGATTCGACGGCGTAGTACTGCTTGAGTGCTTGGTCTTTTCGGTCTTTAGCCGCCTGCAACTCGGAGAGGTCGAATTTGGCGATTTCAGCCACACACGCATCCAGCTCAGCTTTCAGCGCTGTTTCCTGCCCCTGCTGCATTTCGAGTTCGGCGGATAGATTCTTCAAGTTGCCCTCTTCTTCGGCGATACGCGCCTTTAGGTCAGCGCCGCGAGTGAGGCAGGTCTGCAAGTCGCTGTAGGCTTGGGAAGCGACGGTTTTGGTTTTCTGCAGCGTCGCCACTTCAAGCCGCAGGTGATTGATGAGTCTTTCGCGTTCGGCGTTTTCCTGTTTTATGTTCTGCAGCAGATCCGTCTTGTAGCTGCCCACTAGGGGTTGACTACAAACTGGGCATTTGCTGTCCTCTGTGGCTTCGGAGAGCGTGGCGGCTCGTTTTTGGTCCTGCTGCAGGCTCCGTGAAGTGGCTTCCTGCTCGGCGCGAAGCTGAGCGATTTTATCGTCAAACCCTGCGAGGTATGCGCTTAGTTGCTCAAAGGGCTGGTTGGTAGGCAACCCCGCTTGCTCCAGTTTAGCAAGGCACAGCTTCATCTGGCTATCCAGCGAGTTCTGGCGCTGCTGGAGGTTGTCGATTATGGTTTTTTTGCCTTCAAGCCGCTCAGCCAGCGACGCCAACGTTTTGGTCATGTTCGCGAGGTTGGCGTTTAGGCGGGCTTCTTTACGTTTAAGCTCTTCAACAGCGAGTTTCTTCTCTTCGCAGCGTTTGAGGCGCAAATCAGCTTCTTCCAAGCCACGTTTAGCTATCTCTAATTTCTGGACTGAATCCTCCAATGCCATCTCTAACAGAGTGAATTCTTCGCTGGCACGGTTGTACTCCGCGTTAAGCTTCTCCAACCCGCTAACATCAGGGTCTTTTTCGTAAACGCGCTTCTCTGTTTCGTAGTCACGTTGGTACTGGGCTATGTTGCTCCATGCAATCTCGTAGTCGGATAAACCGAAAAGCTCATCCAGCCGCCTCTGCCTATCCCGCGGAGCCGCATCCAACAGTTCCTTTAGGTGCTCTTGACGGAACCAGACGATTTCACGGTACAACTCCTTGTCCAATCCGGTGATGGCTTTAAATTGTTCAGCTATGGCTTCCGTTTTCATGCTGGCAATTAGGCGGTCATCTTCCCAGAGTTTAAGCTGCTCAAAATCTTGGCTAATGCCCTTGCCTTTACGCTTCAACCCGCGAGTAAGCTTGTAAGTCTTGCCGTTCTGAGTAAACTGCACCATAACCCGACACCAATCCGCATCTTCACGCATCAAATACTCAAAACTACGCCCCACCGAATCCCCAAACAAAGCAAAATCAACCGCGTAAAGCACGCTCGATTTGCCGCATCCAACCCCGCCGACGACACAGTTGAAGCCACGAGTGAAGGGCACGGTGGATTTGGTGTGGCTACGGATGTTTTCAAGCTGGACGACGTCGATTTTCATTGGGTCAACTCCTCGATGGTTTGCTTGACTTTTTCGTCCTGCTTACGTGCCAGCGGGTCGATGAGGTTGAGGGCGCCGTGGGCGATTTTTTCTGCGTCTTCTTTGCCGTAGCGGTCAGCGAAAATCTGCACGAAGTAATCGTAGGCTTTGGTTTTTAGGTCTTTGAATTCGCCCTCAAAAATCGAGCGAACGACTTCGTCGGCGACGGCGGTTTCTTTAAGCTGCACAATCGGGTGCACCAACAAAGCTTTTTGGGCGGCGCAGCGGATTTTGGGCACATCCACCTCGGTTCGGCTAGCTTCCGCGGGCAACGTCCCCTTGAGAACGGGGATAATTATGGCGTCTGCTTCGTCAGCCTCCTTGACCATTTGGGCGGCTTGCTCAGTGATTTTCGAGGACGCCATCCCCGTGAAATCGTACTCTAAAATGATGAACCTGCGGGGGGAGGTTAATTCGATTAGTTCAGGGGTAACTTGGCCTTTTTCGTCTACTTGAACGTGGTAGAAGCCTTTGGTGATTTTGGCTTCGTCGTAACCCACGGTTTCGATGCAGCCGCTGTAAACTAAGAGGCCGCTTTTGAATTTGCTCATGTGGCGGTCGTGGATGTGGCCGGCGGCGTAGTAACAGAAGCCATCGGGTAACAAATCGGGGGAGATTTCAGCCTCAATGTAGGGTGGCTTAACGTCAGGCAAATCCACAGCACCGTGAAAAACAAAGATGTTGGCTAGGTTAGCTTGGGGTTGGGGCGGGTTTTCCTCCATGAATCGGGGGAGCGCCTCCTGCGTTTTATGGCGGTTGTGGTAGTTGGGGATACCGTACACGTAGCAGCAGTCAGGTTTATTCCAGCACGCGCCCTTGTGCCTTGGCAGGTGAATGATTAGTCCTGCGCTGTCGAGCGGGTAGAGTATGGTGCTGGTTATGGTGTTCGGAGCTGAATCGTGGCTGCCGTCGACAGTTAAAACGGGGATGCCTGCGTCTTTTAGGCGCTTAAAACTCCGAATAGTGTTCTCCAAGGTGTGGTTGCTGGGGCGAGCTTGGTGGAAGAGGTCACCTGCGATAATCATAAAGTCAGGTTTTAACTCGATGGTTTTGTCTACGAGTTCGCTAAAGGCGTTGTCGAAGTCTTGCCTACGCGCCTCTAAGCCGTACTGTGCATAACCTAAATGCAGGTCAGAGGCATGGACAAAGCTAAATGGTTTCAAGCAGGTAAAGACTCCCTTACACACCCATTCGTTGTTGATATGATGTTCTACTTTAAAGCATTTATGATAGCCGATTCTTCCCGATTTTTAGGCGACTTTTTGGCGTAAAAATATAAGATACAACATGCATTAACAGTGAAAAGGCGCCCAACAATCATGAAATGCCAAACATGCGGACAAGAAACCATGATGCCGTTCCGCTGCCCCTTCTGCGGCGGACAATTCTGCAGTGCACACCGCTTACCAGAGAACCACAAGTGTCTAGGCATCAGCACCGCCCGAGCACAAACCCAAGAACGGGTCATGACGCCTCAAGCCTATAACTCTTACAATTACAGCTACGTGTTTGGACAGCAACCCCTGCAACGCCAGTACCGCATACGCTGGAGCAAAAAAGAAGTCAAACACCTATCCATCGCTGCAGCGCTCGTCATCGGCATAGGTTACTCCATGGCGTTTTACAGTTTCGGCGGCTTCGGCTTGAACCTGTTAGTGATGTCGGCGTTCGCTTTGGTTCTGACAGCTTCTTTTCTGGTTCATGAAATCGCCCATAAAGTTATGGCGCAGAAAGCAGGCATGTGGGCAGAGTTCCGCCTAACCACGTGGGGAGCCCTCTTAACCTTCGTCTCAGTTTTTATGCCGTTCAAAATGATTGCCCCCGGCGCTATGATGATTGGAGGCAACCCGCCGACAGCTAAAGACATGATAAAAATCTCTGTTGCAGGAGTCGTAACCAACATGATTTTCGCAGCGGTGTTTCTGGCTTTAGCGTTTGGATTGCCCTTCATAGATGGCTACTGGTGGGCCATGCTGATTTTCTCAGCTTACATAAACTCGTTTATGGCGATCTTTAACTTGGTGCCCTTCGGAATCTTGGATGGATACAAAATCTTTATGTTAAACAAAAAAGTGTGGGTGGCCGCGTTTATCCCAGCAGTTATTCTAACAGCGATAACAGGCTGGATAATCTTCTTCTAAAAGTCACATCGCACTACCGAAATGCAACGCCTTCCCCCAAAAAATTTTCCAACGAATACTTTATGGTCTAGCGACGTAATTTAAGGCGGTGCCTAAAACAAAATTAAAAGCAAAAAGTTGCTTAGATAAGTTCGATTGTTACGTGTACTTCTTCGGGTACACGAATACGCATGATTCGACGCATGACACGCTCTTCAGAGTCGATGTCGATGAGGCGTTTGTGGATGCGCATTTCCCAGCGGTCCCATGTTGCTGTGCCTTCGCCTGATGGACCTTTAAGAACTGGAACACGTAGGCGTTTAGTCGGCAACGGGACTGGACCGTTCATTTTGACCCCTGTCTTAGAAGCGATGCTTCGTAGTTCTCCGCAAACCTCTTCTAGTTTCGCGTAATCGGTGCTTGTGAGGCGTATTCTTGCTTTTCGTACCATACTGGTCCATCAATCCATTGTTTTAACGGTTTAATATACGTTAGTGCACCATAGAGACATAGGCGGAACATAAAAACCTATCGTCGCACTTTAATTCTTATCATCTAGTGTTGTCCATTCAACCATAATAGCGTAGGTTTCCGATAAAAAGTGCACAGTCAGGTTGTTGAAGGTTGCTCCACCGAGTTTCTCAATATTTAGTATTGATATGTAATAGTATGCTGTATGTTATTAATAGAACCAAAAACAAACACTTAGTGGTAGGCAATGGTCAAAATAAAGTTCTACGGAGGAGTTAACGAAATTGGCGGTAACAAAATACTCCTCGAAGACAAAAAAACAAAGGTTCTCTTAGATTTCGGTCAATCCTTTGTCTTTGGGCAGGACTACTACACGGGTTGGTTAGCTCCAAGAGCCCTTAACGGGTTAGGAGACTATTTATGCTTCAACTTGTTACCAAGAATCGAAGGCCTGTATTCTAAAGAAATGCTATCCCACTGCGATTTGCAGTACTGCAAACCCAAGATAGATGCAGTCTTTTTCCCACGCCCACTTCGACCACATCAATCATCTACAGTTCCTGGATCCTGAAATTCCTGTTTATGCAGGTGTCGGAACCAAACTGTTTATGGAATGCATGGAAGAAACAGGGTTCTCCTGCAATTACGGAAACCACGCCTTTAATCTTTTTAGAACAGGCGATAAACTCAAGGTCGGAGACCTAACAGTTGAGCCAATTCATGTTGATCATTCAATCCCCGCTGCCTATGGCTTCATAATAGAAACCTCAGCAGGAAATGTTGTTTACACTGGCGATTTACGCAGGCATGGTCCGAGGTCTGATTTAACAGAAGACTTTATCCAAAAAGCAAAAGCCGCCGATCCTGTGGCCATGATCTGCGAAGGAACCAGGATGGCAAGAACTGAAAAACACAAAAACATAAGTGAACCAGACGTAAAAAAACACGCTAAGCAAGTAATTGGCAATACTGATAAGATTGTTTTTGCATCCCGTTATAGTCGAGATATTGATCGCTTCAACTCTTTCTACGCTGCAGCTAAAAAAGCAAACCGCAAACTTGTCATAACCCCAAAAGCTGCGTATCTGCTTACAAAACTCCAAGACGACAGACACCTCTCAGTGCCCGACCCTCTAAAAGACAGCAACATCTTGGTTTACTATAAACGCAAGAAATCGGGAAACCACGACGACAAAGACTACTTCCTATGGGAAAGAACCTTCATGGACAAAATGGTAACCCACGATTATGTTCACAAAAACCAAAAGCACCTCGTTATGGATCTAGATTTCTATCAGTTCACAGAACTAATCGACATCAAGCCAGAGTCGGGCAGCCACTTTATTCACAGCATGAGCGAACCTTTCAGCGAAGAAGACATAGAAGACCAAGTCATGCACAACTGGCTTGAACACTTTAAGCTAGAGTTCCATCAGATGCACGCTTCAGGACACATGAATAAAGAAAATCTATGTGACATGATTGATACAATAAACCCACGAATCCTCTTTCCAATACACACCGAGAATCAAATGCTGTTCAAGAACTATTATGCTAATACGCAACTGATTCAGTCAGCAAAAGAATATCGATTGGTCTAATTGCTTTACCTAAGTAATTCTTTAAGCAAGGTAAACAACCAGTATTATATCTGACATAATATGACTTAGCATGTTACCTTTAGGTTGTATCTCATATTTTGTGTTGGAAAAAAGTCCCATCAGAAACAATAAGGTTAAAAAATAACTCTGATGAAGCAGCAATGATAAAATTATGAAAAAAGCCTGCGTACTCCTCGTCACATTGTTTCTCATAGTTACCTTTTCCATAATGGCACCAGTAGCAAAAGCCCAAACACAAAACGATCCAACAGAAGTAAAAGTTGGAGTCTGGCTAATCAACGTAGAAAAAGTAGATTTAGCAGCCAGCACCTTCAAACTAGATTTCTACATATGGTTCAAGTTTGACCCCGACAAAATAAGCCTCCAAGAAGTAAAGGAATTCGAATTCGTAAATGGAGCCCCGACCAGATACGAGGTTACAGCAGAAAAAGGATACTTAGAATACAGAATTAAAGGAGACTTCTTCAAAACTTTCGACTTCACAAAATATCCCTTCGAAAACCAAAAATTAAACCTACAAATAGAACATAAAAACCTCGACACCACAAAACTTGTTTATGTCCCAGACGAAGAGGAATCAAACATTGATTCAGAAGCCAACGTGGCAGGCTGGAGCATCAGCAGCTTCGAAGTAGGCACAGTTACCCATTCATATGGCGATGAGTCCTTCTCTCGTTTTGTCTCTAGTGTTGTTTTGCAGCGTCCCCTGTTTTCATCAATTTTTAAGAGTGTAATGCCGATTGCAGTAATAACCACGATAGCTCTGCTGGCTTTTTTTGTGTCACCTAAAAACTTTGCACAAAGAATAGGATTAGGCGTTACTACCCTGCTCTCTGCGACCGCGTTTCATCTCTCGCTTCTAAACGGGATTCCGCCGACGGGGTATTTAACGTTCGCAGATAAGATGATGATTTTTGTCTATATCATTTTCCTGTACAATCTTTCAGTTTCAGTTCTGATAATGCGCTACGTAGACCTGAAAAAGGACGAAGCTGCAGAAAAAATAAACATGAAAGCACTGAAAATATTGCCGTTTCTAATTCTATGCGGCGTTGCGGTTCTATCGCTAAACCAACTGCTACTATAACTTGGGTTACCACACGGTCTTTGACAAAACAAGCACATACCCATGCAGCCAAAAATCGACAGCTACATGTTGCTTTGGCGAGTTTGCTTGGCGTTTTGAACCATGCGTTTAACCTCAGCCTTGCTTAAAGGGACAACGACAGGGTTGTCTTGGGCCTGTGTTTGGCCGATTCGGCAGGCGGCGATGAAACCTGCAGCTAAACCCACCTCCATTATGACGACAAGAATTAAACTTGCAACTATGGGTGCGTTGTATCTTATGAGGTCCACGCCTATGGCTTCGAAGATGGCGGCGAAACTTTGAAACTCATACATCATCATCAACGAACCCCTAAACTGAGTTGCCAAAATTAACGCAAGCGAACCCGCCACGACTGCAAAAATAACCAGCAACGTAGCTCGTTTTAGTTTCGGAAACGCAAAGAAGTTGAAGCTTGCCCCGATAATCATGAAGGCTAAGAAGGTCATCAATGGCGCTACTATGGAAGAAACTGTTATCAGTTCAACTCGTCCCCTTTACAGCCCAGAGGCTGCTGAGAATATGACGACTTCATAGAAACATAAGCGTTTTTGCGAACACAATTTAACAAAGCGCTAAACCGCTAAGCAAAGCCCAGAGGGCTAAGTATGCAAACTCCAATTAACCCATCCCTTACCAACACAACAAAGAAGACTAAACGATGTGCCGCCGTAGCTTTTTTGCATCTAACTCCAAACTTTCTGGGTCACGCAGAGACGTGTGGTCACGGAATGCACCATCATGGCTGCCCACGTTTCGCTGGTACATTGGTATTACATGGACATGCAGATGAAAAACCACTTGCCCCGCTGCTTCCCCACTGTTCTGCACCAACCTTACACCAGCCGCGCCAAAAGCATCCCTAACCGCCCCCGCAAGTCGCTTGGCGATTTTGAACAGGTAAGCCGCTTCGTCTTCTGGTATGTCGTGGATGTTCTCGTAGTGCCTTTTAGGTACAACTAAGGTGTGGCCTTGGTTAACTGGGCGGTTACTCAAAAAAGCCACAACCCCGTCATCTTCATAGACGAAATCAGCAGGGGCATCTCTTTGGATTATTTTGCAGAAAATGCAGTTTTCACTTAGCTGAGTCATACCTTTCAGGGGTTTAGTGGTAGGAGATTGCTTTTATAGAATTCCCCATTTCAATACAGGTATGGATACTTTAGTGGATGATATCGGTAGTTTCCCCCTGCCAGCGGGAATCAAAAGAGACGACTACGCCAAAGCCTACGAAGCCGCACGGGAAGCCATAACCAAAGGCCAAGACCCCACAAGCAGCCAATTTGTGAAGAAAACCTTCTACGATACCGTAGTCGAATCCTTCAAGAAAAAGCTGGCGACTGGGCTAGATGTGGTTAACTTTCCACAGCACTTCAGCGGACTTCGCCAAGTCGGCGACGCAATCCATGAAGCCATGGCTGCAGGCTCCTTTGTGGTGCCCAAAGAAAAAGCGTTCCTCCCAGAAGTCTACGTATTAAACAGAGAAGCCAAACAGTTAAGTGAGGAGTTCGGTAGAAAAATCCAGTTGCGAATTTCCCTATTCGGCCCCTTAGAGCAGTACCTAAACGAAGTCGGCGCCACAGCCTACCCCGACGTGCTGGAAGGGTTTGCGGAAACGATTAATCGCTTCGCCAAAAGCACCATCCTAAACAACAAATACATAGAGACCACGGTGGTTTCAATCGATGAACCCAGCCTCGGTCACAGCAGCTTCAGCGGCACCCCCGAACTCATCAGAAAAACGCTGGAAAAAGCCTACGATTTTCAAGGCCCAACCAAACAAATCCATCTGCATTTTGCTTCAGCCATCCACGATTTGCTCTCCGTTGAGGGGTTGGATGTTGTGTCGTTTGAGTATGCCGCTTCACCGAAAAACATCGGCTCCGTCTCCAAAGCCATGTTGGAAGAGGCGGACAAGCAGATCCGTGTGGGCATAGCCCGAACTGACATAGACGCGATTTGGGCGGAGCTCTACGAGAAAGGCGTAACTGAGCCGACTGCTGAGCAGCTCGTGGAGCCTTTGGAGGTGATTAAGAAGCGGTATGCTTTTGCTAAAGAAAAGTATGGGGAGAAGATGACGTTTACGGGTCCTGACTGCGGTTTGGGAAGCTGGCCCAGCCAAGACGCAGCCGCGTTGGTGCTGGAAAGGGCAGTAAAGGCAGCAAAAAAGAGCGAGCCGCTTTAGTTCCAGCGTTGGTCGATGAAGAGTCTCAGCGTTGATGGCTCGGTTACGGTGCTAAACTGCGGGGTTATGGTGGGTCTTTTGCGTAGCGGCGGCGACGGCATCGGCGAGGGCGGTTCCAATTCGAGCGGTGTTTTGTTTATCAGTCTTCTTCGCCTCCATGCGTTGTTGGAACGAGGGTTACTTCGAGGAGCGCCTCACGGCGTATGATGACCGCTTTGACGGGTTTGTCTACGACATCTTCTGCGAGCAGTCGGGGCAAGTCGTAGAAGTCGGTGACGGGTTTGCCGTTGAATTTCACGAGCACATCACCCATGGCTAAGCCTGCCTTGCGCGCAGGAGAATTCGCCTCCACACTGAAGATCATGACGCCTGTTTCCTGCTCCAATCCTGCCTGCTCAGCGATTTCTTGGGGTATGGCGACGGTGTTGGCGATTACGCCCAAGTAGCCACGCTGTGCGGTTTTGCCAGTCATGAGTCGGTCTGCAATCGCTTTTACTTTGTTGGAGGGTATGGCGATGCCGCGTTGCCAGACGTAGGCGGTGTTTATGCCGATGAGTTTGCCTTCTACGTCGATTAGGGGTCCGCCGCTGAAGCCGGGGTTGAGTTGGGCGTCGGTTGCGATGACGTTTTCCATGGCGGTTGCGCCTCGCCAGCCGCGTATGGTGCTGTTTACGTTGGTGACCATGCCTTGGGTTGCGGTGGGTTGGTTTCGGTTGAACGGGTTTGCCAACGCCAACACGTATTGACCCACGCAAAGCTGTTCCGAGTCCCCTACTTCTATGGGTGTGAACTCGCCGCGTTCGGCTTTGAGCAGGGCTATGTCGTTGTAGGGGTCGGTGCCCACGATTTTAGCGTTCAAGGTTTTTTCGCCTTGCCCGATTTTGACTGCGCTACAGCCTGCCAGCACATGGTTGCAGGTGACGATGTAGCCGTCTTTGGAAAGGACGACGCCTGTGCCCCGTGACATCTGCGCTTTTACTGCGACGACGGACTGCGAGGTTTTCTTGATGAGGGCGCTGGTGGCGTCTGAGACGGATTTTAGGACTTCGAGTGAGTTGACTAGTTGGGTCATGTCTTTTCACAGAAAGATAATGGGCAGAAAGGTATTTGTTGACTGAGGAACAAACAGAGCTAGTCACAAAAGGCAGATTTGTGCCTAAGCGGGCAGGTTATACTCGCCGAAGTAGCCTACATGTCGAGCAACCGCTGGTCCAGCTGTCTTTGAACTGTTAGCTATTTTGCCGATAAGCGACATAAGCTGGTATGCAGCTTTGAGCGCCACGTTTAGGTTGTTGTTTGTGAGGAATTTGGCTTCGATGCACAGAGCAGAGCCTTGGATGTTAGCGGCAATTTGGATACCCCCGTCCTCGGTTACCCATTTCAGCGTCACGCCCTGTTGGTTTTCGGATATGCCCAGCCAACGCAGCACGCCGAACCATTTGCCCTTAAGTTGCAGGATAAGCTGCTGGGTTAGAAGGTCTGAGGGCAGAAATGTCTGTATGAGCTGTGAACTGGGAGTTTCGGTTTTGGGGTGTTGGAGGTTTAGTTCGGTGATTTTGGGGGTAACTCTGTAACCTGAAGGTTCCTTTTTGATTATGCCTTCCTCTTCGAGGCGACCCAAAATGCGCGAAAGGGTCTCGGGGTGCAAGCCTGTTCTGCGTTTTAGCCCATCGAACGTGAAAACCGCCAAGTCCTCGGTTTCTATCAGCGAGAGCAGGTCTGCGTCGCGTTCGCTAAGCGTGTAGTCGGTGGGTGGGCTTTGCCAATTAACGTTTAGAACAGGAACCATTATTCTATGAATGGCTGAAATGTTGCTTTTGAAGGTTACCCAAATCTAACCCAGAAACCCATGTTGATTTTTGGAGCAAGAATGGTTACTCAGCGAATCGAACGCCTGTTGTGGGCAAAAAAGGGTTCGCTTAAGGGATTGCTCGTGGCTTAGACGCGGATTCGCTGAGCCCTACATTGTTGGCCTGCGGTTTTGTCAAACAGAATGTCGTCTCAGCACTATTAAGAGTTGCACAAATAAACTATAGATCAAAAGTAAACTATATATATAAAATTTATTTTTCGACTAAAACCAGACATAAACTTAAGGTTCACTGCATTAAACCCTTCATCAGAAAACAAAACAAATTACTTTTGTTGCTCAGCAGACGCGATATAATGCTGTAAAAGCCTCAAGAAAACCCCATATAGTTGAACATGTTTTTTGTGCGCTCGAAGTCTTCAACCCTGATTTATGTTAATAATCGTTATGAGTATATTCTAAATACGTCTATAACCCGCACGTCTTAAATGGCAGCATTTCGCTCTTTAATCTATAAAAACTAAAGACTAAAGAAATTAAACGTAAATATACCCCTTAAGCAGCAGTGACCTTTGCTGGAGTCGTATTGAACAATAAAAGAATACTGAGATTTAATTTGGACAATGTGGAGAAAGCGCTTCTAGATGTAGAGCGAAATTGGACGAAGATTAACGATCAGTTAGAATATGAAAAACTTGGGAAGAGAGATTCTTTTGATTCCGTCATTAGAGGGCGCATGATGGATGCATATAGGCACTTGGATAATTTGCTGGGTAAGGGAGTTGAGCCCTTTTCCACAAAGGGATTGTCAGAAATTCCTGAATTAAATAACATTGTGCATTATGGCTTTGACATTGAGTTGAGGCTTGAGTTTAATACCGCTATTCAGGCTAACTTGGAGAAATTCGCTCAAAACATAGTGCCCATCGAGAAGTGGTACAGAAAACACATGAAAGGCGAACCGCACCCATTGAAGGCGGCGGCGCAGGTATATGTTGCGGCACTTGGCTTTCCCCAACT
>Ga0101944_10005514_pt1 | contig 14309 bp, 6 predicted proteins | sample DewCreD2012metaG_FD_75245 | JGI IMG/M metagenome (GOLD analysis project Ga0101944, IMG submission 75245) | Hot spring sediment bacterial and archeal communities from British Columbia, Canada, to study Microbial Dark Matter (Phase II) - Dewar... ... | reverse complement strand
CCGACCCTCCAAAATGCACACCACACGGCGTGTTGACCGACGCTGGAGGGACGACCTCCGTGTCGTCCGCTATGTTTTTCAGCGCCATCAATCTTTCGCCTTCATCTGCACCCAATGGGTGGGGATTCGAGTTGAAAATAGATTCACATAACCGACTGTCGTTCAAAGTTTTGCGATTTACGTCGGCAACTGCGGAGCAGTTGAACTGCCGGATATAGGATAAATAGACCTGTATCCTTACTAAGAGCGTTTGTCCGTACTTGTTGTTTTGTAAACCCTTCCGACACTTCGCAGTTCCTCTTCAGCTGCAGTTTAACCAGAGGGCACTGGTGCAGGTGGTCACTCCGGCAATCTTGAACCGACACGGTAGAACCGATTGCTGGCCGCCCAGGGACCGGGAGCGGTGTGGCTTCCGTCGTCCACCCACCGGTACACCTGCGGCGCCGGCACCCGCACCGGCTGAGGCGTAGCGTTGGACCACACCGCGGCCGGCAAGGGCCGGTCGCCGTAAAACACGCGATACTCCCGGTCCGGCTGAGCCGGAAATTCCACGGCGAAGCCTGCGACGGACGGGAATGCCGTGCGCACCGCCAACACGTCCGCGGCGTCCAGGGGAGCGGTGCCGGCCAAGTACTCCTCGCGGTTCGAGGATCCGTCGCCGTCAGCGTCGTCCGCCGCGTCCCCCTGCGGATGGCCGCGCAAGCCCGTCTGCGATTCCCAGTTGTCGGGCAGACCGTTGCGGTCGTCATCGACGCCCTCGGCCCGAAAAACGAGCGCGAAGGCAAAGGCGTTGCTGCCCACCAGTTCGACCTGGTGCGTTTGGGCCTGGTTGCGCATGTTGAGCGTGGCGAAGTTCGACCCGCGGTCGGTCGCCGCCGCATTCCAGGCGGCATTGTGTCCGGCGTCGGCATAGCCCACCGACACCGCCACCGCCACGGGCGCGCCGGTGGCGGTGAGCGTCAGCACGCCCGCGGCGGGCGTTGCGTCGCTGAGCGCAGCCTGGCCGCGCCACAGCAAGTCGTAGAGGTTCGGCGTCAAGCCGTTGCGCACGTACAGGAGCCCGGGCGTTTCATAGCGCGCCTCGAGCCGGCCCGATCCCGGCGCCAGCGTCACCGTTTTGCGCACCCGCCCGTCGGAAGACGTCAAACGCCAGCCGTTGGTCAGGTCCTCGGCCGTATAGAGGTCGTTGACGTAGGAACGCGAACCGTCCCACCAGTCCTTGAGACACGAGGTGCGGAAGGCAGCCACGTTGCCGCCGGCGTCCAGGTTGGCGATCCCCTCCTCTTCCGTGTCCGAACCGGCGTAGCCGACAAAATTGCCGACGGCCTGATAGACCGCGCCGCCGACCCGTTCGCGGCACCACACCGCGATCAGACGGCCGCCGGAGCGTTCGAACAACGCCAACAGGCGCGAATTGAACAGCAGCAACTCCGCCTCGCCGTCCAGATCGACATCCTCCGCTGCCGTGCCGGCGTCCGTCAGCGCGGCCGCGCCGGCGGCCCACGTTTCGACGCGCCGGTACGCGGCGGCCAATCGCGTCTGCGCCTGGGCGTGGCGCGCGAAGGGCGCCAACCCCTGGTAGGCGCTGACGGGATAGACATAGTCGCCGTTGCTGTAACGCCGCAGATCGTGTTCGGTTTCGTCGTGGAAGGCGGTCTCGAACACCGACGCGTGCAAGGCGGCGCGAGCCAGCCGCGCCAACGGGCCGTCGGCCATGGCGCGCACCCGCTCCCAGGCCGTGGACACGATGCCGCCGGTGTAGAGCATGCCGTAGGGTTGCGGCACCTGCGCGCCGGGCCGGATTTCGAAGCGTTTGTTGTGCAAGCCCTCCCGAATCGCCGAGCCCAGGTACCAGTTGTCGTAGTTGCCGGCGGTGGCGTGGTTAAGCCAGTTGTGCCCCTGTTTCGACCGTGGCGCCGTGCCGCGCTCCACCACGGACCAGTTCTCGCCGTCCAGACCCGGCCCCCCGGCGGCAAGCTGCGGCAAGGCCACCGCCCGCACCCAGGGATGGTTGGCCAGCCAGCGCAGATTCGCGTCATAGGCGTCGGCGTTGGGTTTGGAGGCGAACTCTTCCCAGTTGCCGAACAGAGTCACCACCTGGTCCTGCGCGCCGCTGCGGGCCTTGCGGTTCAACAGCGCCCGCAAGGCCAGCGGCAAACCCCCGTCCTCGTTGGCAAACCGATAGGCCGAGGCGCTGTTGTGGATCGCAAAACAGTTCACGCCGTTGATCCGGTTGACGCGGTAGCCGTCATCGCCCAACGCGGCCTGACGGCCGAACCAGTAGAAGAGATGCGTATCCTGATCCAGGACGGTGCAGCGGTAGCCCAGGTCCCGAATCTTCTCGAAGACGTCGTGATCGAGCACCCGTTCCGGCGTCCAGAACACCGCGGCAGCCGGATCCGGCGACCAGCCGTAAATCGCGGCCAGGAACTCGCGCGCCAGCGCGGCGTTGTCGCGGTTGAACTCGGGCGTGAAGTAAGGCAGGAGATGATCCGAGAAGGTGCCGGCCAGCAGGGCCACGATGTTCGTCTGCGCCAGCCGCGCGAGGCGGCGGTTGAAGGACGGGCCGTCGCGCCATGGCATGCCGGCGGCCGGATCCGCCGCCGCCCACTCGATCGCCGCCGCCAGGGTGGGCGTGAGGTGCAGATTGAGCGGCAGCCGCAGCACCTCGTGCGCGTCCAGCGCCCGGTAGTATCCCGCGCCGGCGCCGGTGTTGATCAGCGCTTGCACCACGCTGCCGGGTTGCACGGCCTGATTGCCGTGCGCCACCAGCGCGATCTTGGCGCGCCCCGGCCGGGCCGCGCCGGAAATCCATTCGCGCAACACGCTGACCAGCCCCTGCTGAGCCTGCCAGTAATCCTCCGCCACCCCATCGTCCGTGATGGAATCGCGCAGATCGTTGCGCCCGCCGAGGTCGCCGCCGCCGCGGGGATCGTTGCCCGTTCCGTCCTTGGTCGTGAACACCTGATAATGCAAGTTCGAAGCCCCGATCCCGTTCCAGCCCGCGTCGAGCAGCGCCTGGCGGCGGACGGCAAATTCCGCGGCGTCGAGGACGGCGTCGAAGCGGGCATCCACAAAGCCGTCCGGCGCATTCTGATCCCGCGCCGCCACGCCCGCGGCGGCCAGGTCCTGCCCGATGGCGGTCGTGTTCTGACTGCGATTCGAATCCACGTACACCCGGCCCTGGCTGTTCGCATACACCGCAACCACGGCCTCCCAGCGCATCTCGGTGCCGGCGTCCACCTCGTCCGGCAGATTGAACTCGCCCTGGGCCGGGTTGCCGGTGTCGATCACCACGTACACGTCCAGATGCCGGTCCTCGGCGTGCGCCAGCAGCTCGTGAAAGTCCACGCGGAAGTAAAAATTGCCGTCCCCGCCGCTGGCGGGATCGCCGCCGTCGCGCGCGTAGAACGCCACCAGATCGCGCGAGGAGTCCCAGCCGTCCCAGGCCAGGTACACGTCGCCCTGCTGGTGGTTTCGGCCATCGCCCTCATATTCGTCCAGCGCCAGACAGTCGCCGAAAGTCCAGTCCGCGAACTCCTGATACTGGGTCACGCCGTTCAACACGCCGATGGCCGGCCCCGGCCCGATCACGATGCTTCCGCCGGCCGGCGACGCGCCGCTGTCGAACTGGCGCGGATGGGTGCCGTTCTGGTATTCCATCAGGTTCGTGTACTCGTTGGTGACGCCATCCACCACCAGCCAATCGCCATCGGGATTGCCGGCGGCGCCAGAGACGGCATCGCCGATGATCTCGCCGGTTCGCATGTTCGTGGCCCCGACGACGCCGCTGTCCAGCGGGTCAAGCTGGTAGCGCGCTTCCCAGCCGTCCGGCAGACCGTCGCCGTCGGTGTCAGGATTCAAGGGATCCGTTTCCGTCCACAACTCGCCCGCCTCCCAGAGGCGATTGGAATTCAGGTCGCCGGCGATCCAGCCGTTGCCGTCGCGGTCTTCGCCAAAGCCGTCGCTCAGGGCGTCCCCATCGGTGTCCGGATGGTTGGGATCGGTCTCGGTCCAACCCGGATGCCAGCGGCCCGTGGGCCAATCTTCCGGCCGCGGCCGGTCGCTCCAAGGGTTCTCCGTGGCCGGCTCCAGCGCCTGGCCGTCCCCATCCGCCCAGCCGTTGCGGTTCCAGTCCTCGATGCCGTCGGGAACGCCGTCGTAGTCGGAATCGGGATTGTTCGGGTCGGTCATGCTGCCGGCGATCTGTTTCGTGCGCGGCTCGGTCTGGACGTAACCGGGAAGCTGCTCGTTGTCGGCCTTAGTGTTGAAAAACGGCGGATCGCGGTCGCCGACGAAGTTCGGGAAGCCGTCCCCGTTGGTGTCGGCGTTGGTGTCGGTGTGCAGCGGATCGAGCGGGGCGCGCCAGCCCAGTTCCAGGCCGTCGGGGAGCCCATCGCCGTCCGTGTCCGTGCGCAGCGGATCGGTGCGTCCGGCGATGCGCCAGAGGTGCACGTCGCCGTTGTTCCAGGTTTCCGGGTTGGTTTCCGGCAACGCGGCCGGCGTGGCTTCGATCTGATCGTACAGGCCGTCGTCATCGTCGTCCTCGTCGGCCGGGTTGTTGGTGGCCAGTTGCCGCAGAATGACGCGCGCCGTGCGCAGGGCCTGGGCGTCGGCCGCCGCGTCGGCGTTCGTGTCGGCCAGGGCCACGAGCTGAAACACCCCCGCCGTCAGATTGCTCCAGACGAATTCCCAGTACTGGCGCCGGCCGTCGGCGGTCGGATTGCCCTCGATCCGATACGCGGGAAGGCCTGCCGCGTCGGGGCCCGGATAGCCGGCGGTCAGCGTCAGATTCGAAGGCGACGCCACCTCGGCCACGATCGCCGTCTGGCCGCCGATCAGCACCCGGTCGCCCGCGCGCAGTTCGCTGTCGAACGCCGGCGGCACCGCGGCCGGCCGGCCGGCCGCGGTGGGGCCGGGGTACGGCTCGGCCAGCCGCAGCAGCGTATCCGAAACCACCTGCGTCACGACCACCCGTTCGGCCTCGATGCGCAGCGCCTGGCCAGGCGCCGTTTCGGCCAGAAAAGCGGTGCCCGTGCCGACGACCTCCGTGGCGCCGTTCGTCACGGCCACCGTGCCGCTCAAGGGCTTCTCACCTCCCGCCACCGCCGGATTGCCCGCGGCCACCGTCACCGCGCCGGACAAGGCGTTCGTCCGCGCCGGCCGCGGCGCGGCGGAGCCCGTGGAGTTCGTGAACGCGATCCAGACGTCGCGCGCCTGCGCGTCCGTTTCCACCCGAATCGTGAACTGCCGCTCCTCCGGCGCGGGGTGGGCGACGTCGGGGAGCACGATTTCGTAAGGCTTGCCGTCCGAATCGTATTCCGGCGGCGCGACGATGTCCACGTGCGGCCCGCGCTCCGCCGCCCGCACCTTGATGAACCGCTGGGCTTCCAGGGTCACGCCGCCCTGGGTCAGATGGGTGGCCAGCACGGCGTGCGGCCGCTCGGGATCGCCGTCGAACACATCGGGCAGGTCGAACTGCAGCTCGCCGTGCGCGCCGTCCACGTCGCGGGCGATGCGGTAGCGTTCGCGCCCCTGGGCCGCGCCGTCCACGCGCAGCAGAAAGCGTTCGCGCAAGGCCTCGTCGGAGAGGCCGTCGCCCAGGCTCTTGCTGAAGTACACGCGCAACGTCCAGCCCGGCTCCACGGTCTGGCCGTCCGCCGCCGGCCACTGGAAGAACAGGCGCTGTTCCGGTCCGGCGGCCCGCACCGCGCGCGTCAAGGTGGTGAAATGGCCCTCCGCATCGGACTGCGCCATGTTCGTGGCGGAAGAAAGCTCGAGCAGCCGCGCGCTGAGCGTGGCGTTGGACCCGCCGGCAGGGATGTTGCGGTAGGCAAACCGCCATTCGTCCGGAAAGGCGCTGACCACGCCCGGCGCGGGCGTCACGGCGGCGGCCGGCGCCCAGGCCACGACCGGCTGGCCCAGCGCGTTGGTGCCGATGCCGTTGCCGTTGTTCTGGCCCGTGGCCCGGTCGTCATTGGCCAAATCCGCGTCCTCGATATGCACCAGCACGCCGGTGACGGTCGCGTCCGCCCGCACGACGATGCCATATTCGTTCTGAGCCAGCGTTTCGCCGGCGGCGGGATAGACGATTTCCCCAGCCGGCCGGCGCGCGTCGAGGTAGAAGGGCTGCACAAAAGTGTTGTAGATCGAAGCCCGGCCCGGCCGTTCCAGAAACGCCCGGGCCCGCACCACGTGGAAGCCTTCCACCAGGCCGGTCACGCTGGCGCCATAGTCGTTGTGCGGCCGATAGACCGCCGTGCGGGCGTCGAAGGCGGCGATTTCCCAGACGCCCATCAAGCTCCGTTTGTGGGTCAGGTTGTAGTCGCTGTTGGGAAACAGAATGGCCCAGGGCGCGCCATTGAGGCCCTGCTGCCGGAACACGCCGAGTTTGTAGCGCAGCGCCGCGCCCGCCGGCAGCGGGGGCAGCGTCGCCCGCCACCAATCGACGCTCGGAGCGGCGGCGTCGGCGTGGTCGAACGCCAGTTCGACCGTGCGCGTGTTTTCCCGGCCCTCGCCGCCCGCGCCCTCGGGATAGGTCTGACCGTCCACCGTGTAATAGACGAAGGCCCGGTTGATCTGGCCGGCGTAGCCGACCTTGAGCCAAAGCACGATGTTGGACCCGGCGGCCTGCTCGGGCGGCGGGTCGAATTGCGGCTGCCCCAGGTCGTTCGACTGCTGGGGATCGTGGTACACCCATTCGGCCGTCTGCTCGTCGCTGTCCCGGCCGGCGACGCCGGTATTGACCTGAAAGCCGGGCGCGCCCACCGTGGCCAGATAGGTTTCCGCACCGGCGGAGCCGATCACGTTGTGCTGGCCGGTGTCGCGCGCGGCGAATTTCTCGCGCCATTGCCGGTGCACGAAGCGCGCCTGCTCGTAGCCCAGAAACACGTCCGTAGCCAGCGCCGGCGGGTGGTCGCGAGGATCGCCGAGCGGATGGCTCTGCCCGTTCAGATCGAGGCCGCCGTCGAGCCGCACCAGCACGTTGGCCGCGGAACCGTCCACGCGCACGACGAAGCGCAAGTTCGTGTCCGCCGTCACGCGCGGCACGGACCAGACATAGGCGCGGTCGGTCGGATCCGGGTCGTCCACCCCGTAGGGGTTGAAGGCCGGATCGCCGTCCGGGCCGTCGCGGCGCACATAGGACAGCCAACCGCATTCCGCGCCGTCCTGGTAGAGGGTGATCGGCCGGCCGCCGCAACCGGCCCAGAGGTCGGAAGGCTCGGGATTGCGCCAGGAAAACGCGAAATAGCCGCCGGGCGGGGTGATGACCTTGATGCGCTGGTCGGCCGGCACGGTGTAGTAGAAGGCGCCTCCCGCGCTGGCGTATTGCCACAGCCGGGCGCCCACGGGAAACGAGGTCGGAATCTCGCGGTATTGGCCGGCCGCGTAGTTGTCGTTCAGGACGAAGAACAGCACCGCCCCGTCCGCGTCGGTCATCGCGCCGTTTTCGCGCTTGTCGATGCGCTCGTAGGCCACGACGTCGGCGTCGCCCCAGCGGGGCGTCTGGGCGCCGCGGGCAAAGTGCTGGTGCAGGTACACCAGATTGGGGATGCGGCCGTCGCCGAACTGCCCCAGGAAGGCGGTGTTGGCATGGCGCGGAAAGGCGCCGCCGCTTTCGCCCAAGGTTTCGGACTGGTAGTTGCCGTCGGTGTAAATGTTCGGCAAACCGGCGCGCGTCAGGTTCAAGGCGTACTGCAGTTCCGGCCGGTAGGCCACGTCGTCGTCGTGGCTCTTGACATAGGCCACCCCGGCGGCCGCGCCGAACCCGCGGCCGTCGGGCCACTGCAACCCATCCAGCGTGCCCCAGGGATTGCCCAAATTGCCGTTCAGAAAACCGTGGAGCTGGTTGTCCACCAGCCGCATGCCGGCGTCGATGTACTCCCGGTACGACGGCGGCTCGCCGAGGTGTTCGCCGAAGAGCATCAGGTCGTCGCGCGGCTGCTCGGTGTTGAAGACCGTGTCGCGGTGGTTGTCCCAGTCGCTGAAGCCGCGCGTCCGATTGAACTGCTCCTGCGCCTGGCCGCAATAGCCGGCGGCGCTGGCGTCCTTGCCGGCGCCGGACTGCAGACCGAAGAAGTAACTGGGCACGTGTTTGACCGCGTCCAGCCGCAGTCCGTCCGCCCGCGTGCGGTCCACCAGCCAGCGCGCGGCGCGGATCAGATAGGCGTTCACGTCCTCGGCGTAGAGCCAGGCGTTGGCCGGGTCGGTCAGCATCGCGGCGGTGATGTTCGTGCTGTTGAACCCCACGTAAACGGCGCCGTTGCTGCCGGGGGCGTAGCAGTACCATTCCGGATGCTGCGGATGCCGCACGAAGCGCAATTTGGGAATGTGGCTGCCTTCGGCGCGGCCGAAGTTGCCGTTGTCGGGCGATTCCTGGGCCAGGTCGATCAGGTCCGAGAAATTGCGGTACTGCACCTGCCAGGTGTCGCTCCAGTTGGCGATGTTGTCCCACTTGCGGTAGAAGCCGTCTTCGGTCACGCGCAGGTGAAAGTCTTCCGGGAGCAGGCCGGGATAGAGATCGATGGGCGTGGCTTCGTTGTAGCCGGGCACGTCGAAGGCCCGGTGGTTCATGATGTTGTCGAAGTACACGCGGAGGCCGAAGCGGTGCGCGCTTTCGACCAGGCGCAGCAATTCCGCCTCCGTGCCGTAGCGCGTGCGCACGGTGCCGCGCTGTTCGCGGCTGCCCAGATCGAACGGATCCCAGAGGTCGTAGCCCACGGAAAGGGCGCCGCTGCCCTTCGTCGGCGGCGGCAACCACAAGGCCTCATAGCCCACTTCCGCCAGCTCCGGCAACTTGCGCTCGAGCTCCCGCCAGCTCGTGTTGAAGTACTGCAAGACGACTTCGCCGCGCAACCCGCCGGCCGCCGCCAGCCAGACCGCCAGACAGACGCTCCGCCGCCCTGCCGCCCCTGTCCCTCGCATGCGCGCCTCCTGTCCGTCCGCATTATCCCAACAAACCGATCTTCCGCTCAAGAAGATAGGCGCGGCGGCGCGGCGCAGGGGAGTCTTTTTTCGGTGACACGCGTCACCGCCGCGCGGCCATGGCGCGTTCGGCTTCGCGTTCGGCGGTCTTGCGGCGCAACGTCTCGCGCTTGTCGGCCCCGGTCTTGCCCTTGCACAACCCCAGCTCGACCTTGACCCGGCCGCGCTTGAGGTACAGCCGCAAGGGAATCAAGGCCCGGCCTTGCTGCTCGATCTGCGCTTTGAGGTTGCGGATTTCGCGGGCGTGCAACAGCAGACGCCGCGGACGGTTCGGCTCGTGGTTGAACCGGTTGCCGTACTCGTAAGGCGGAATGGTCAGGCCCTGCAGCACGATCCCCGCGCCGTCGGCCAGCGCATAGGCGCCGGCCAGACTGGCCTCGCCGGCGCGCAGGGACTTGACCTCCGTGCCCTGCAACGCCAGCCCGGCTTCGATCCGTTCCAAAACGAAATATTCCCGCAGGGCTTTGCGGTTCGACGCCAGATGGCGAAACGCCTTGTTCTCCGTTTCCCCCATGGCGGAACCGTTTCCCTCCCGGACGCAGGCGGGGCCGGCCGGCCCCTCGGGGGTCAGGCGCCCTTGGCGCCTTCCGCCGCGCCGGTGCCGAAGTCCAGCTCGCAGGTCAGCTTGCCTTCGGCGATCTCGCGCAGCGCAATGTCCACTTTTTCTTCGTCCGGCGACTTCGGCTTCACATACGGCCGAAATCCGGCGTTCAACTGCCGGACGCGCTTGGAGACCATGTTGATCAACACCGGAACGCTCGTAACCCGCGCCTTGGCTTCATCCAGCAGTTTCGCATTCAATCGTCGGCCCCTCCTGAAAGTAAGCGGGGCGCATTGTATGCGCCCCGCTCGCGACAAGTCAACCCGTTCTCTCTCAGTACATGTCGCCCATCCCGCCGCCCATGCCGCCGCCGGCCGGGGCCGCGGGCTTCTTCTCCTCCGGAATTTCCGTGACCATGCACTCGGTGGTCAGCAGCAACCCGGCGATGCTGGCGGCGTTCTGCAGGGCCAGGCGGGTCACCTTGGCCGGGTCGAGCACGCCGTCCTTGACCAGGTCGCCGTACTTGCCCGTGGCCACGTTGAACCCGTAGTTGCCCTTGGCGTTCTTGACTTCCTGCACCACCAGCGCCCCTTCCATGCCGGCGTTGTTGACCAACTGGCGCAGCGGCGCTTCCAGGGCCTGGCGCACGATCTTGGCGCCCACCAGTTCGTCGCCGCTCAGTTCCAGCTTCTCCAGCGCCGCCTGGGCCCGCAGCAGGGCCACGCCGCCGCCGCACACCACGCCCTCTTCCACCGCCGCGCGGGTCGCGTGCAGCGCGTCCTCCACGCGCGCCTTCTTCTCCTTCATCTCCGTCTCGGTCGCCGCGCCCACGTTGATCACCGCCACCCCGCCGGCCAGCTTCGCCAGCCGCTCCTGGAGCTTCTCGCGGTCGTAGTCCGAGGTCGTCTCCTCGATCTGCTTCTTGATCTGCGCCACCCGGCCCTGAATGTCCGAGGTCTTGCCCGCGCCTTCCACGATCGTGGTGTTCTCCTTGTCCACCGTGATGCGCTTGGCCCGGCCCAGATCCTCCATCTTCACGTTCTCGAGCTTGATGCCCAGGTCTTCCGTCAGGCACTTGCCGCCCGTCAGAATCGCAATGTCCTCGAGCATCGCCTTGCGCCGATCGCCAAACCCCGGCGCCTTCACCGCGCAGCATTGCAGTGTGCCGCGCAGCTTGTTGACCACCAGCGTCGCCAGCGCCTCGCCCTCCACTTCCTCGGCGATCACCAGCAGCGGCTTGCCGGCCTTGGCCACGTTCTGCAACAGCGGCAGCAGGTCCTGCAGATTCGAGATCTTCTTCTCGTGGATTAGCACATAGGCGTCCTCGAGCACGCACTCCATCGTCTCGGCGTTGGTCACGAAGTAGGGCGAAAGGTAGCCCTTGTCGAACTGCATCCCTTCCACCACGTCCAGCGTGGTCTCGATCGACTTGGCCTCCTCCACCGTGATCGTCCCGTCCTTGCCCACCTTGTCCATCGCGTCGGCGATGATCTCGCCGATCTTCGTGTCCCCGTTGGCCGAAATCGTGGCCACCTGCGCGATCTCGGTGTGCTCCTTGACCTTCTTGGACTGCTTGGCAATGGCCTCGACCACCAGTTCCGTCGCCCGGTCAATGCCGCGCTTCAGACTCATGGGGTTGGCGCCGGCGGTCACGTTCTTGAGCCCTTCGCGGTAGATCGCCTCGGCCAGAATCGTGGCCGTGGTGGTCCCGTCGCCCGCCGTGTCGCTGGTCTTGCTGGCCACCTCGCGCACCATCTGCGCGCCCATGTTCTCGAACGGATCGACCAGGTCGATCTCCTTGGCCACCGTCACGCCGTCCTTGGTGATCGTGGGCGAGCCGAACTTCTTGTCCAGGATGACGTTGCGGCCGGCCGGACCCAGCGTGACCTTGACGGCCCGGCTGAGTTTCTCCACGCCGGCCAGAATCGCCTGACGCGCATCCGCGTCGTACTTCAGTTGCTTGCCTTTGTCTGCCATGGGATTCTACTCCTCCTTCGGGGGTGTTGTCTGTGCTGCGCCGCCTACTCGATGATGCCCAGAATATCCTCCTCGCGGATAATCTGGTATTCCTTGTCGTCAATCTTGACCTCGGTGCCGCCGTACTTGGGCATCAGCACCCGGTCGCCCTTCTTCACGTTGAACGGAATGAGTTTGCCGTCGTCGTCGCGCTTGCCGGTGCCGATCGCGATCACCTTGCCTTCCTGCGGCTTCTCCTTGGCCGTGTCGGGAATGATGATCCCGCCCTTCTTCACTTCCGTGGCTTCGATCGGCTGCACGAGCACACGATCACCTAGGGGTTTGATGTTCATGGTCTGACTGCTTACCTCCTTGCTTTTGGTTGTTACTCTCCGCTGCTGTGTTGCGAAACGGCCGCGCGGCGGCGCGGAGCGCCTTTTCGCCCACGCCGCGCCCGCGCCGCCCTACGCTTACTTCCGCTTTTTCTTGTCGTCGTCCACCATCTCGAAATCGGCGTCGATCACCTCGCCGTCGCCCCCGCCGCCCTTGGCGCTCTGGCGGCCGGTCTCGCCCTCGCCACCGGCGGTCTCCTGCGCCGCGCCGCGCTCCGCCTTGCCCCCGGCGGACTTGGCCCGCGCGTACAGCTCCGCGGAAACGGCCTGCATTTCGCGGTTCAACGCGTCCATCTTGGCGCGCATGGCCGAGGCGTCCTCGGACTTCATGGCCGCTTTCAACTCGGCGATCGCCGCTTCCACCTTCGCCCGCCGGTCCGCGGCCACCTTGTCTCCCTGTTCCCGCAGCAGTTTCTCGGTCTGATAGACCGCGTTCTCGGCGGCATTCTTGGTCTCCACCTTCTCCCGGCGGGCCTGGTCCTCCTCGGCGTACTGCTCCGCCTCCTTGACCATGCGCTTGACCTCCTCGTCGCTCAAACCGCTGGAAGCCGTGATCGTGATCTTCTGCTCCTTGCCCGTGCCCAGATCCTTGGCCGAGACGTGCAGGATGCCGTTCGCGTCGATGTCGAACGCCACTTCGATCTGCGGCACGCCGCGCGGCGCGGGCGGAATGCCGTCCAGATGAAAGCGGCCGATCGACTTGTTGTCCGCCGCCATTTTGCGTTCGCCCTGCAACACGTGGATTTCCACCGTGGACTGGTTATCCGAGGCCGTGCTGAAGATTTCGCTCTTGCGCGTGGGAATCGTGGTGTTGCGCTCGATCAACGTCGTGAACACCCCGCCCAGCGTTTCGATGCCCAGGGACAGCGGCGTCACGTCCAGCAACAGCACGTCCTTGACCTCGCCTTTCAACACCCCGCCCTGGATGGCCGCGCCCACGGCCACGACTTCGTCCGGATTGACGCCCTTGTGCGGCTCGCGCTGGAACAGTCGCTTGGCCATCTCCTGCACCTTGGGCATGCGGGTAATCCCGCCCACCAGCACCACTTCGTCCACTTCGGACACGCCGGAGTCCTGCAGACACTTGCGGCAGGGGCCGACGGTGCGTTCGATCAAACCTTCCACCAGTTGCTCGAGTTTGGCCCGCGTCAAGGTCAGGTTCAAATGCTTCGGGCCATTGGCGTCGGCCGTGATGAACGGCAGATTGATCTCCGTCTGCTGCGCGCTGGATAACTCGCACTTCGCTTTCTCCGCGGCCTCCTTCAGGCGCTGCAAGGCCATCGTGTCGCGCCGCAGGTCGATTCCGTGCTCGCGCTTGAATTCCTCGGCCAACCAGTTGATGATCACCTGGTCCATGTCGTCGCCGCCCAGGTGCGTGTCGCCGTTGGTGGCCTTGACCTCGAAGACGCCGTCGCCGATGTCCAGGATCGAGATGTCGAAGGTGCCGCCGCCAAAATCGTACACGGCGATTTTCTCGTCCTTCTTCTTGTCCAGGCCATAGGCCAGCGACGCCGCCGTCGGCTCGTTGATGATGCGCAAGACCTCCAGACCGGCGATCTTGCCCGCGTCCTTCGTGGCTTGGCGCTGGCTGTCGTTGAAGTAGGCCGGCACGGTGATCACCGCCTGCGTGATCTTTTCCCCCAGGAACGCTTCCGCATCCGCGCGCAGCTTCTGCAGGATCATCGAGGAAATCTCGGGCGGCGAGTAAACCTTGTCCTCGATCCGCACATGCGCATCGCCGTTCTTGGCGCGAACCACCTCGTAGGGCACCAGCGAAATCTCATGCGCGACTTCGTCGTACTTCCGGCCCATGAAGCGCTTGATGGAGAAGACCGTGTTCTTCGGGTTGGTGATCGCTTGGCGCTTCGCCGCCTGCCCCACCAGCCGCTCGCCGCTCTTGGTGAAGGCCACCACGGACGGCGTCGTGCGCATTCCTTCCGCATTCGGAATGACGACCGGCTCGCCGCCCTCCATCACCGCCATGCACGAGTTCGTCGTTCCCAAGTCAATTCCAAGTACCTTGGACATTGCTTTCCCTTTCTAAAGTTTTTCTTTTGCGACTCGTGGCCAGCAAGACATATGCCATTATTGTCCATCGAACAACCCATCTATGATCGCAATATGTTTGACTATAACTACTTAAGAATAATACTGCGCACCTATCCGCCACCGTTGACTTCTGATCGGATAGGGTCACTATGCCCCTTTCAGAGATCTTTTACAAAACATGTGCGCCATATTGTCGCACACGCGTAGAAAAGCGGATTGACCACCTGTCTTTTATTCTCCGCGCTGGTGGGCTGGCGGTTTTTTTTGCCGGGGGAAAAGCAAAAGCGGAAGGCTGGAGCGAGCAAAAGCGGAATGGAGAACGGGAGGGTGAGCGAGGGGCTGGTGAAGGTGTAACGGGCAGAGGTGTAGGGGGTTCTGGAGGCAGG
>Ga0101944_10005513_pt1 | contig 14310 bp, 10 predicted proteins | sample DewCreD2012metaG_FD_75245 | JGI IMG/M metagenome (GOLD analysis project Ga0101944, IMG submission 75245) | Hot spring sediment bacterial and archeal communities from British Columbia, Canada, to study Microbial Dark Matter (Phase II) - Dewar... ... | reverse complement strand
TGTTCAAAGATTGCCTCCGCCACCTCCGGGTCTTCCCCCTCGATGCGGGCGTATTCTCTGCCCATGATACCCTCCAATTCTGGGAATTCTCCCACCATTTCAGAAACCAGATCCGCCTTGCACAAATGCGCAGCCCGCTCAACACTGCGCTTCAGTGACGAACTGAAATATTTTTCAGTGATAAACAGACTGAGATGTTTAAAACGGCAGACTTTTTCATAGGAGGTGCCGAGCTGTGCTTGAAAAATAACCTCCTTGAGCCGGTTGGTCAGTGCATCAAGGGATTTTTTTTGATCCTCGGTATAGAAAAAGCGTGCGTCAGAAAGCCGCGCGCGCAGCACGCGCTCATGGCCCTGAGCGGACAGCCGGGGGTCTTTTGCCTGAGTATTGTTAACGGCGATGAAACAGGGCAGGGGATTTCCCTGCCGGTCAAGCACCGGAAAATATTTCTGGTGTTTTTTCATGGTAGTGACAAGCACTTCGCGGGGAAGCTGCAGAAAATCTTTTTCAAAATGACACAGTATGGGAGAACAGTATTCTACCAGATAGATTACTTCTTCAATAAGCGCAGCGTCTTCGTCAGGCACCCCGCCTGCCGTTGCTGCAATGTCGTGTATCTGGGTAATAAGCATCTTTCGCCTTTCGTCGGGATCAACCAGAACAAAGGCGTTTTTTAGGCCTTCATAGTAGGATGCAAAGCCGTTAACCGTTATGGGTTGTGGAGCCAGAAACCGATGGCCATACGTGATGTTGCCTGATAAAACGGCGCCGAGCTGAAACGGCACTACCTGGTCCCCAAAAAGCGCCAGCAGCCAGTGGATGGGTCGGGCAAAACGCAGATCAAAATCGTGCCAGCGCATGGATTTGCGAAACGGAATGGAGAGAATAATATCGGGAAGCAGGCGCGCAAGGAGAGTGATTGTCTGCTCGCTTTTTTCTTTTTTCTCTGCGCAGATATATTCTCCTTTGTCAGTCTGAATAATTTTTACGGCTGAGATTTCTATCCCTTGACCTTTGGCAAAACCCAGCGCTGATTTGGTGGGCTTTCCCTCTGAATCAAATGCCAAAGATTTTGCCGGCCCTATTTTGGTGACAATAAGTTCTTCCTGGCAGACCGCAACGCCACTGGCTATAAGCGTCAGGCGGCGCGGGGTTCCCAGGGTTCTGACATCTTGAAAGGCAATGCGCTGCGTCGCAAGCGCGGTTGCGGTGTTTTCTTTGAGCGCTTTAAGCGCATCAGGCAGGAATGCGGCCGGGATCTCCTCGGTTCCCACTTCAAGCAGTAAATCTTTTCTCTCCATCACGGCATCCTTTTATGCAGCACACTGAATGCTTCCCGATTCGCGCAGCAAACATATCGTGGTATCATGGCTGGAGCTCGCTTTTTGAATGGTGTGCGCTTCGTTTTAATAAGGGGAAACCCAGTGCTTCCCTCTGTTTCAAATATGCCTCGGCAACAGCCCGGGCCAGGTTTCGCACCCGTGCAATATAGCCGGTTCGCTCAGTGATGCTGATAGCGCCGCGAGCCTGCAGAAGATTGAACGTGTGGGAGCATTTCAGACAGTAATCGTAGGCCGGAAGTACCAACCCCTTTTCTATCACCCGGTTTGACTCGCGTTCATACAGGTCAAACAGTTTAAAAAGCATTTTAGGATCTGCAGCTTCAAAATTATAGGTAGAAAATTCAACCTCTCCCCGATGATGAACATCGCCGTAGGTAATAGAGCCAGTCCACAGCAGGTCGTAGACGTTATCAATCCCCTGCAGGTACATGGCGATGCGCTCAATGCCGTACGTGATTTCAACCGAGACCGGTTTTAAATCAATGCCGCCGGCCTGCTGAAAATAAGTAAACTGGGTGATTTCCATTCCGTCAAGCCACACTTCCCACCCCAACCCCCAGGCGCCCAGCGTGGGCGATTCCCAGTCATCCTCCACAAACCGGATATCGTGCTCAAGGGGATCAATGCCAAAGTACTGGAGGCTTTTTAAGTACATATCCTGGATGTCCAACGGCGACGGTTTCATAATGACCTGATACTGATAGTAGTGCTGCAGGCGGTTTGGATTTTCTCCATAACGCCCGTCGGTTGGCCGCCGCGACGGCTCAACATAGGCAACATTCCACGGTTCAGGCCCGATTACCCGCAGAAAGGTGGCGGGATTGAATGTTCCGGCGCCGACTTCAATATCATAAGGCTGCTGAATAACACAGCCCTGCGCAGCCCAGAAATTTTGCAAAGAGAGAATAAGATCCTGAAAAGTCAATATGGTCCTCCCTGTTACGCCGTCTGTTTCTGACGGAGCGTGAAACACCCGAATAAAATATTTTTCCAGTAAACGTTTCCTGGCATGTTATGAAATATGCTCTATAAATTCCAGGGACTTTGGTTTTCTCCCTATATGATATTCCAGAAATCGAGATAAAATCAGTTTCCCCTCGGCATGAGAAGCGGCTGAAAAGTGTATTCTGTGTACTTTTTCAAGGTTCACCTGTTGCACCTGCTGAAAAATTTTGATAGTTCCGTGAGATATTTCAGGAAATGCCTCATTATGCTGATGACAGGCAGCGCACACAATCCCTCCCTTTTTAACTGAAAAACAATAAATTTCCGTGGGGAGATAATCGCTGCCACAGGTAATGCAGCGCATGACCTGCGGCTGATAACCAAGCAGCGTTGCCAGCCGAATTTCAAAAATCCTCAATAGATCTTCACGAACGGTCTGTTCGCTCAGCATATTGAGAAAATAAAGCAACAGGGTAAAAACCTCCTCATGCGACTCACGCTCAGGCGTCAGCGTGTTTACTAGCTCCAGCAGGTAATTGCCATAGGCGATTTTCTTTATTTCCTTCGTCAGTTCAGGGAATGTATTAATAATGCGACAGTGTTCGAGACGGACCAGCCCGCGGCCTTCTTTTTCAAAGAACGTGACCTCATTGTGGGTGAACGGTTCCAGTGCGCCGCCAAACCGTCGCTGGCTGCGCTTTGCTCCTTTTGCAACACCCCGTATCCTGCCATAGTGTTTGGTGTAGCATGAAACAATCTTATCAAACTCGGCATAGTCAGTTGCCTGGAGTATAACAGCCTCTGATTTACAAGAAGGCATAGCGATTATTAATAATTTTTCCTCACAAAATCATGTACAGCTTTTAAAGTTATTCAACCTACCATAATTACTTTTTTTTTGTCAATTGCAAGTTAACATTGCACGTTAATTTCATGACATCCCCTAACATATTTAATTGCCGGGATACCCCCCGGCGCTTAGGTTTCTTTATTTTCACCTTTATACCCATATCCGTTTTTGTCTTTTCAGTCGGAGTGCCGAAGTTTTGGCGTTAATTTTTGGAAGACGCCCAGTATGTGCGAGCCGATATTCCCTTGACTTTGAGCCAGCATATGTTAATTTTTACGGCTGCAAAATATCCCAGACCGTGATGTCATGGAGGTGTTGATGGATTATAAAAATACTATAAATTTACCCAAAACCGCATTCCCCATGAAGGCCAACCTTGCCACCAAAGAGCCGGAAATGCTCAAACGATGGGAAACCATGCGGCTTTATGAACAGATAATTTCAAGCAAACAGGAAGGGAAAAAATTTATCCTGCACGACGGCCCTCCCTATGCAAATGGGCACATTCATATTGGAACCGCGCTCAACAAAATTCTAAAGGATATAGTCGTAAAATCAAAAACCATGGACGGTTATACGTCACATTATGTGCCGGGATGGGATTGTCATGGACTGCCCATTGAGTTGCAGGTAGAAAAAGAGCTGGGGAAAAAGAAAGGCACTATCCCCAAAGTTGAAATACGAAAACTGTGCAGTCAATATGCTGCCAAGTATATGGCAATACAGCGGGAGGAATTTAAACGCCTGGGGGTTCTGGGGGAATGGGATAATCCCTATCTGACCATGGCACCTGATTATGTCGCTACCATTATTCGTGAATTTGGAAAATTTGTTCAGCAGGGAAGCGTCTATAAGCGCAAGAAACCGATTCAGTGGTGCGCTTCGTGTAAGACCGCTCTTGCTGAAGCGGAAGTTGAGTATCAGGAGCACACCTCGCCGTCCATTTATGTCACGTTTCAGCTGCTGTCCGATATTGGCGCGAAAATTCCTGCGCTTAAAGGCAAAAAAGTTTCAATCATTATTTGGACAACGACCCCCTGGACCATACCGGCAAATCTTGCACTATGTCTGCATCCCGAATTTGATTATGTGGCAGTGGCTGCCGGCACCGACGTTTATATCGTTGCCGAAGGGCTGCTTCATCGCACCATGCTGAGTTTGGGCATAGAAACATTCACTATTGTGCAAACATTTTCCGGTGCCCTGCTTGAGGGGATGAAATGCAGACATCCCCTGTATGACCGTGAATCTATGGTAATCCTTGGCAGGCATGTAACACTGGATGCCGGCACCGGATGCGTTCATACTGCGCCGGGCCACGGCCAGGAAGATTATGAAATCGGGCTTGCCTATAATCTTGATATTTATGCGCCAGTGGATGATGCCGGCTGTTTTACGCAGGATGTAGAATATTTCGGCGGCCAGTTTGTTTTTGCGGCAAACCAAGCGGTTAATGAAAAATTGCGGGAGCGAGGAGCGCTGCTTAGGGAAGAAGAGATCCAACACTCTTATCCGCACTGCTGGCGGTGCAAAAATCCGGTTATATTCCGGGCAACGGAACAGTGGTTCATTTCTATGGAGAAGAATGATTTGCGCAAGAAAGCCTTGGCGTGTATCCAGCAGGTTGAATGGATCCCGCACTGGGGCAGGGACCGCATTTATGGCATGATTGAAAACCGGCCTGACTGGTGCATTTCTCGGCAGCGCGTCTGGGGCGTCCCTATTGTGGCATTTTATTGCAGCGCGTGCAACAACCTGCTGCTTGATAACCGGATTATCAATCATGTTGCGGATCTCTGTGCGCGGCAGGGCAGCGATGTGTGGTTTGCCTGGGATGCGGAAAAGCTGCTTCCTGCTGGCACTGTGTGCACTCAGTGTGGCGCAACCGCGTTTAGAAAAGAGACGGATATCCTTGATGTGTGGTTTGATTCAGGGGTGAGCCATGCCGCGGTTCTGGAAACGCGAAAAGAGTTGGGCAGCCCTTGTGACATGTATCTGGAAGGCAGCGATCAACACCGGGGCTGGTTTCATAGCTCGCTGTTGGTGAGTGTGGGCACCAGAGGCCGCCCGCCATATCGCGCCGTGCTCACCCACGGCTTCGTGGTTGATGGCAAAGGCGAGAAGATGGCAAAATCAAAAGGCAATGTTATTGCGCCGGAGGAAGTAATAAAACAATACGGCGCTGAAGTGCTGCGCCTGTGGGTGGCATCTGAAAACTACCGAGAGGATATGCGCATTTCTCCCGATATCCTCAAGCGGCTTTCGGAAGCCTATCGCAAGATTAGAAATACGTGCCGATTTCTGCTGGGCAACCTGTTTGATTTTGATCCGGCGGCGCACCAGATTCCTTACGCTGAACTCAAGGAAATAGACCAATGGGCACTGTATCAGTTGTATAATCTTGCCGAGCGGGTGCGCAAAGCTTATCGCGCTTATGAATTTCATACCGTGTACCACAGCATCAGCACCTTTTGCATCAATGATATGAGCGCGGTGTATTTGGACATTTTAAAGGATCGGCTGTATTGTTCATCACCGAGAGATCCGGCGCGCCGTGCCGCCCAAACTGTTCTTCACATTGTTGCCGACAGCCTGTTGCGGCTCTGTGCTCCTATCCTCTGCTTTACTGCTGATGAAGCCTGGGAACATCTTCCCGAAGGGCGCGACAAATTGCCGAGTGTTCACCTGTCGCTTTTTCCCACACTGCCTGAAGAATTCAATAATAAGAATGTGGCAGAACGGTGGAACATACTGTTAAAAGTAAGAGATATGGTTCTAAAAAGTCTTGAAGAGGCACGGGCTGCGAAGCTCATTGGCAATTCTCTTGAGGCGTGCGTTTTTCTTTCTGCACCGACAACGCTCTTCAATTTTTTGAAGAATTATGAGCATGAGCTTCCAGATCTGTTTATAGTCTCAGACGTGGTCCTTGAGCAACAGAAAGGCGGGGAGGGCGCCGCACTTGAAAATTTGATTTCAGACTGTTCGGTACAAATTGAAGAGGCAAGGGGAGATAAATGTGAACGCTGCTGGAAGTATTCGTCAGCGGTCAGCGACGATGCGGCTTTTTCTGCTTGCTGTCCGCGCTGTGTCGCTGCTCTCACATCACTTTCTATGGGCGGTGGGGCAACGTGAAACGGTATATAATCGTTTTTATAGCAGTGCTGGGTATCGTTGGTGTTGACCAGCTTACCAAGTACGCGGTTAGTCAGTCATTGCCGCTGCATCATCAAAAAGAAGTTATTAAAAACTTCTTTCATATTGTCCATATTAGAAACCCGGGCATAGCATTTGGCCTGTTAACGCAGGCAGGCGCTCAGTATAAATTGCTCATGCTTTTGCTCGTCTCTGCAGTAGCGGTGTTCATTGTCTGCTATGTGCTCTATCAGCTACGAAAAGGTTCACGCCTTCAAGTAATATGTTTTTCATTATTGCTGGGCGGAGCGGCAGGCAATTTAATTGACCGATTTCGCATCGGAGAGGTTATTGATTTTCTTGATGTCCACTGGTATTCTGCTTTTCACTGGCCGGCGTTTAACGTCGCCGACTCAGCCATTACGATAGGAATTATTCTTCTGGGGTTGGATACAATTTTGGGTATGAAAAAGAAGAAGGCAGCTTAATCACTATTTCGTTTCAAAACTTTTAATTGCAGCATTCTAACCATGCATCCCATTCTTATTGATACACCATACTTTTCTATCAAGGCGTATGGTCTTTTTGTTGCCATTGGCTTTCTTGCGGGCCTCGGCTATTGCCTGCGGACTGCGCGCCAGGAAGGGTATAATCAACAGCATATTCTTGACCTGGGATTCTATATTATTCTTGCTGCAATCGTTGGCTCCCGCATTTTTTATGTGCTGACAAATCTGGACCATTATCGTTATAACCTGCTGGACGTTTTTAAAGTATGGCAGGGCGGGCTCACCTTTATTGGCGGGTTTCTGCTGTCCCTGGTTGTTGGTATCGTGTATATAAAAAAATTCAATCTGCCGGTGGGGAAAACGCTGGATTTATTTGCCCCATCAGTAGCGCTGGGAGAATTTTTTGGACGTATTGGATGTTTTTTTGCCGGCTGTTGCTATGGCAGAGAGTGCGATTTGCCCTGGGCAGTAACTTTTACGCACCCGCAGAGTCTTGCGCGGATTGGCGTTCCGCTTCATCCCACACAATTATACACGTCTCTGGCAGCACTCATTACCTTTCTTGTTCTCGTCTTCTGGCGTCAAAGAAAGTCGTTTGATGGACAGCTTGCGCTCCTGTGGATTTTCTTCTATTCAGTATTTCGGACGATAATAGAATTCTTTCGGGGAGACCCCCGCGGTTATTTGTTAATGAATACCTTTGCCGTATCACAAGTGCTTTCATTGTCCCTCATTATTATTTCCCTGATTATGTTAGTGGTGATGAAGAAGAGAAGTAAAAAGTAATGGATTTGCGTCCCCAAAATAATAATGTTCCCTTCTTCGGCAAATTCACCTTAATCCCCTGTCCAGTTTTTCCTGACCATTATACTTCACGGTGCGACAAACGACTGGATTAACAAAGCATCTGTGGCGTTACACCTTGGTTGCCAAGATTATTCTGGCGTTATTTCCCCAATTTTATTGACACCTGCGGGGAATTTTCCTATACTCTCTTGCCAGATAACCTGATTAAACAATTGTTTTGGAGATAAATATGTCCGGTCATTCAAAATGGAGCACTATTAAACGAAAAAAAGGTGCACTGGATGCCAAGCGTGGGAAAATTTTTACCAGGCTGATAAAGGAGATAACCATTGCAGCGCGTCTTGGGGGTGGTGATCCAAGTGGAAATCCGCGCCTGCGAACCGCAATTCAGGCGGCAAAAGCCGAAAATATGCCAAAAGATAATATTGAGCGGGCAATAAAAAAAGGCACCGGGGAACTTGAAGGAACGATCATCGAGGAGTGTTCTTATGAAGGGTACGGGCCCGGTGGGGTGGCGATTATGGTAGAACTCATGACGGACAATAAAAACCGGGCAATTGCAGAGTTGCGCCATGCTTTCACAAAACACAACGGCAACCTGGGCGAGTCAGGATGCGTTGCATGGATGTTTCAGAAAAAAGGGCTTATACAGTATGAGAAAAAAGCTGTTGATGAAGAGAAGCTTATGGAAGTTTCCCTTGATGCTGGTGCTGAGGATATTCGTGATGATGGTTCCATCCTTGAAGTAACTACTGATCCAAAGGACTTTTATCGCGTAAAAGAAAAACTTGAAACAAGCGGCCTCCCCGCGTATCTCTCTGCAGAGGTAACCATGGTGCCGCTTAATACCATTAAAGTTGTAGGCAAAGAGGCTGAGCAGGTTCTTAAGTTGATGGAAGCTTTGGAAGATTTAGATGACGTGCAAAAAGTGTATGCAAATTTTGATATACCTGAAGAAGAAATGGAGAAAATGACCCAGGCGCAGGCATTATAGGATAGGAAATTGTATTTTTTAGACTTTTCTTTTTACATAAGACAATTTAAAGGGGAGGTTTTTCATAAAAGCTAATCGCAACTTGTTTTTTTTATTATGCAGAAAAACACTACGTTGTTATTCTTGGTACACTCGCCTTGTCAAGCCGTATAATTATCCATTGTTTTGTGGTAGTTAAACCGAACTCCGCAGCGTCTATTAATTTATAAAAATTTTACATTACTTCTTAAACAACTCGTTCCACTGAAAATGCGCCGGTTCTGTTTCCCATGCCGGTGTTTCTCCCTCTCTGAAACTAACCCATATCTCCCGTGATTCAGGCATAAGTCCTATAATCTGGACCGTGTTGTAAGGGCCTGAGGTTTGCGCCACTTCGCGCTCTAAGGCCAGTGCCTGCTCCATATTGAGAACAGATATGTCGTTGAGGCGATTGACAAGAGTTTCATAACGCGGGCAATCAATCGGGTCTCTTAATTTTCTATTATGATTGGTTACCGCTAAAAAGGTGTCCGAAAGCAGAAATGGTTCCCATTGCTGGTTATCAGCCGGTGTTCGTAACGCAGTTCCCTTGTTGCTGCATTCAAGGATTGCCGCTGGATATGGGGATTTTATGCCTTTGCGATATGGCGAGAACAGATGGATATTAAAAGCCCCGGTAATATTTGTTAAACGCATTATGTGCAGAAAATTGCCAAGCGGGTCATTGCGGTAAAAAATAATTCTTTTGTTCTCCACCGCCTTGCGCAGCGCAAACATGACGGGCGTGTAATAGCGGGGTATGCCTATATAGGCATCGCCGATCGGTATCAGCAGATCATCGAGATCCGAGCCCGCATAATCCAGATTAAGCGCGGCGCCAACGCCCTCTTCATTCATACCCGTAAGGCATCCGATAAGACCCGGCCAGCCGATTGAAATCCACGGTTGTTTGAAAAAAGAGCTTGGCTGACAGGCAATAATAATATTGGCTTGGTCAAGGAGATCGCCGGGAAAGCCAAAATCAAGATCGCGTGCAATGAGCGTGTTGCCGGTGAAAGATCCCTCACCCCAGGCAGAAATGGATGAGCAAAAACCAGGTGCAGCGGTGTTGGTGAATGTGTTGAATAACCCATTGGAGTCAAATCTTAGGCGAAAAATATCGGGCACCAGATTCCATGCGAGAAGGTCAACAGGCTCGTAATTGCGTTTGAGCCGGGCGCTGAACATGCCTGAATCCCCGAGCGCCTCCTGCATGCCCTGGTGCATCCCCTTTAGCTCATTCCAGAATGGAGCGGGAACGTTTATGTAAATTTTTATCAAACGAACTGTTCGTTCATAATTTTTCGCATCATACAAAGTTCCCAGCATGTAATTTTCAAGCAGGGTTACTATATCATCTGCCAGCAAATAACCATGCGCAAATCCCATTTCAAAGTTATTGCCCCATACGGTGAGAATCCGTTTGCCTTGCAGCGTCTTGAGAATTCCTTTGATTGGTTGGGCATCGGCTGTGCTGTTGCCAGCACTGGCAAAGAGAAGCAACAAAATAATTGCATACAGAATGTTTTTAAAAGGTTTCATATGGACATCCTCCTTGGTGGCTGCAACGGTGAAGCATTTTAAACGCCGTAAATATAACATGGGACATGATTTGCATATGCGTTCAAAAGCAATAAAAATCAAGTGGGGTTAGATAAAGTTAGCGTAATCTTTAAGCAACCGATAGAACCTTTGAACTGGAAAAAATTCCGGCCGAATGTTCAAAACCTGTTCACAGTCCCCAAGCGCTTTGGGATAGTCGCCCAGATGGAAATATACCTGTGCCCGACTATAGAGCGCATCAATATGAAAAGGGTTTAAACGCAGGCAGTCATCATAGTCCGCCAAAGCAGCGCGATAATTTTCTCGTATCTGATGCGCCACACCGCGATAATAGAGAGCTTTATAATTTTCCTGGTCAAGCATAACCGCTCGGGTGAAATCCTTTATGGCCTTTTCATAATTAGAAGAAGCAAGACAGGATATTCCCCGATGGCTGTAAATAATAGACTGGATATGTTCGTTGAGATCAAAATGTAATATCTTTGTGTAGATTTTGATTGCCTTGTCAAACTGGCCGGCATTATGCGATCTCAAAGCATCCATAAGGAGATCATCCAGTGTGTTACTGCTGGCGGTATGATGCAGGTTTAGTTCATCTTTTAATTCTAAGATTTCATTTTCAACATTATTCTTATCCACATCCTGGGCAGACACAATATCAGTGAGCGCCTGAACCTGGGTTGAAAATGACTCTCTTCGCTTCTTGATTTCAGACTGAAATTCGTTCTGATAATCCCGAATCTCCTGAAAAAGGATATCTGAAAGGGTCAGATTTGCATTCAGAGCAGCCAGTTTTCGTTTTAACGGCACATCGAGCGGGCTAAAGTCTGCTTTATATATCAGTTCATGTTCCACCTCGGCCCAGGCTTCCTGCAGTATCGTGCGCAGTTGAATTTCGCATACCAGCGGTTTCATAAGCGGAGATAAAAATTGAAGAGCAGTCGGCACTTCAATCAACAAATGAATTGATTCATATCCAAATTCTTTAAAAGAGTAATGAGCCCCTTTGTGTTCTTCTTCAACAACATGAAACGTTTCATTAATGAGCTTTGCTGCTGTTTTTAGGTCATCCAGAAAAGGACAGATAATGCGTATCGCTATGATATCGGAAATAAAAAAAGCAAGTCGAGTGTCTTGACACAACTTAAGCTGTTTCAACAGCTTATTATAATAGCTGTCAAATGATTTAACCCGGCCGGTGACCGTGGCGCGCAGAGGAGTCTTTTTAAGTGCTTCCTGCACCTGATCCTGGAGCTGTTTCAGCAGTTTTTCCAAGGCAGGAAGTTGCGCTGCATATTTTCTCTGGAGAATTTTACGATTGGGAATTTTTATGCTTGCCTGCAGCACAGGAATATTTCCTTTTCAAGGCATATACATGGTAATGCCGCAAAAGAAGTTGCCCGTCATGTAGTTCCAAAAGGAATGATTTTGTAACAACAATAAACGACTAACCGCTATCCAAACATTTCTCGTTCAGATAGCGGCCCGACTCTCAAAGGCAAAATGCCCTCCAGAAATTCATCTTGACCCATAATTTCATATTTTTAATAAAGTTTAGCCACTTAAAATGAGGTTTGTCAAGGAATTTGGTTTCGCAGTCAGCTTATGCTGAATCTCCACTTGCAAAAACATTCCTGCGGATGGTTATCAGGCGGCGCGAAAAGGCACTCGACGTTAATGCGCGGATCTACCTGATAGGCAAATTGCGCAAACTCACCGCGGTGCATATCCTTGCAATCATATTCGTCAAGTCCGCGCTTGAGGCGTGCGACTTGTGTCGGGCAGTCGGGCACAGTGATGATCACTTCATCTGCATTTTCTTCAATATGGTATCCGACAATTATTGCCCATGGATACAGACGCAACGCCTTGACAAATCCTTTCAGACCTTTCTCGGTAATTTGAAACCGCTGAAGGATATCTTTTGCCCCCATGTTGCCGGCCCGCGCCCATACTTTCTCATTCAACCGCTCTGCGGTGTGCTGGCCATACTGCTCGGCGACATAGATAAACCAGAAAGAGTCTATTACCCGATAGTGCCAGAAAAGAAATTGGAGATACTGTTTAAGGTCATTCGTATTCATAGTATCAAATATTGATAAGTCCATAATTCCTCTCATTAAACCTGTAAAACGCTTTAATTATAAACAGAATATTTTTAACAGACACAATTGAACATAACAACACATAGTAATACCGTCTTTTTTAGGCAGAACCGCTGGGTGTTCTTATTATTGAGGATATGCAAAATAAATAGGATTGGAGATGGCTATTACCCTGCCGTAAAGCACTTGTTGAAGCGGAGTAACAGCGGGTTTGCCCATAAGCTCAACGCGATAATATGTTCGGGGAGCAGGGTTATCGCTGAATGTAATTTCATCAATTGCACCAATTGACAGCCAAGCCCTGAAAAGCGTTCCATTTTTAAAAATGCCCATGGCATAAATATCATGCCTGAAGGGCGTCATTTTCATGGATAATGTGTCTAAGACAGCATCAATGCTCAGTCGGCCTGATGAAATATTCTCTACCGTGCGCGGGTCCAATTCAATTATTTCACCGCGGTCTGATGCCGGTTTGCCATTAACATTTACCACAGATATCCTGAATGATACATCATCAGAGAATTCTTCTACAGAATCACCCATCAATGCATCATAAACTCCATCCCCGGTTGCATCTGCAATAAATTCAAGCCGTGGCGCATCATGAGCATAACTGATTGACACATGACCGGCTTTTATACCGGCCAATATTGCCTGAGCGCTCTTTTCTGCGGCAAAAACCCAGGTAGTGGGATTGCCATGGCTGAGAAGCAGGGATTGCCATTTCTTTACGTGATGGGTATCGCTTCCTCCAACGCCGGTTATGCGGCGGCCGTTTTCCAATACCTTGTCCCAGAAATGATGGCCGGCCCAGCGATTAAAACTGGGGAAACGATACATACCATTCCACACCTCAACGCTGTCTATGCAGTCAGACACCGGATAATCCCAGGTGCTTACGAAAATTGATGCAGGGTGATTGATGGAAAACAGGGCGCCATTGTCATGAGCTGCATTGCACGCAGAAAGCGCGTTGCGTTCTCTGTTTGCCTGCCAGAGCGGGCTATAATCGAATGGCGCAGCAGCCCAGATGTTTGCATGCCCTTGAGGGGTTGTCCACTCTACGCCATATAAGATAGCCATGGTGCCAGAATGATACGACGTGTCAATCCAGTGCAGCGGATTGCCCGACATAGAGACGTCGTGGTCGGTAATAGCAAAAAAATCAAAGCCCCTTGCCTCGGCGTGTGCAATCACCTCAGAAACAGGACTGTCGCCGTCGCTATAGGTTGAATGGCTATGCACATCACCACTATACCAGGCCCCTGATGGTATCTGAGCAAAACTGGCGGCAGCAACGAACAGCACCAGCAGCCCGATCATAACGGCAAACTTTTTCATATCGTTTAACTTTGCAATTTAATCACCATGTTAGGACGATAAAATCGACTTTAAAAAGAACTGCCAATTGCGTGCCTGTGTGCCAAAGCCCTGAGGTCACGAGGGGGTAATCCCCTGTGTCGGAGGCTAATGAATTTTTTTATTAACCTCATTCAGCAGTCGACGTGCTTCTTCTTTATCTGCAGCGAATTCCGGTTCCAGTCCGGGGATGGGAGGCGTGCTTAAGATAGCATTTAATTCATGTTGTGCTTTCTTATAATCTTTCTGAGACAGATAACATTCTGCAAGAAAAAGGCGGGTCGTAGAAATATCCGGGGCAGATGCGAGGGATTTCTTAAGATAATCAATTGATTTGTCTATCCCGCCGCCGGCGAAACGCGGCAGCTTAAAATACATCCTGCCAAGCACCCGGTGAGCTCCACCATATTCGTAGTCAGGGTCAAGGGCAATGACCTGATTCATAGCATCCTTAATAGGTCCGATCAGAAAGAGGCTTTTTATAATTCCCCGGGTTTCTCCGTATTTGCCGTTATTAACACCCAGCCAGAAGTAGCCTCCGGGATTTTTCGGGTCTAACTGAATAGCCTTGTTTGACCAGTCAATTCCTTTTTGAAAAAGCCCAAGCCGTGTATCTTCAGCGGCATGGGCTCCAATCCAGTAATATGTTTTGCCAAGACGAACGGCAACGTCGGCATCGGGTCTT
>Ga0101944_10005512_pt1 | contig 14313 bp, 13 predicted proteins | sample DewCreD2012metaG_FD_75245 | JGI IMG/M metagenome (GOLD analysis project Ga0101944, IMG submission 75245) | Hot spring sediment bacterial and archeal communities from British Columbia, Canada, to study Microbial Dark Matter (Phase II) - Dewar... ... | reverse complement strand
CGGCTCATCGTAAAGTATGATCTCAGGCCGTATGCAGATCGCCCGTGCCAGGGAAACGCGCTTCTTCATCCCGCCGCTGAGCTCCGCAGGCATCATATTCTCGATGCCGCTCAATCCCACAAGGCTCAAGGCCTCCTCAACGCGGTCAAGAAGCTCCATTTTATCTATATGCTGGTGTTCAATAAGCCCAAAACCGACGTTCTCGCCGACACTCAACGAATCAAAAAGCGCTCCCCCTTGAAAGACCATCCCGATCTTAAGGCGGATATCGTTGAGCGCCTTGTCGTTTATCCTGGAGAGATTCTGGCCTTTGACGATAACGTCCCCGCTGTCAGGCCTGAGGAGCCCTTCGATGTGCTTTAAAAGCACGCTTTTGCCGCACCCGGAACGGCCGATGATGACATAGGTCTTTCCTGACGGTATGAAGAGGTTAACCCCGTCGAGCACCCTGCGCGAGTTAAAGCTCTTCACCACATTCCTTATTTCTATCATGCCTTGCCTATCGTTAAGGAAAAATAAAATAGAAAAGCGCGGTAAACAGGCAGTCTGCGGCAAGGATAAGGATAAAGGAAGCCACAACCGCCTGCCTGGTTGCCTTGCCCACGCCGTCGGCACCCCCCTCTACGTTGAATCCCTCATAGCAGCTGACAAAGGCGATAACCATGCCGAACACTACCGTCTTGAACAAGCCGGTAAAAAGGTCTTTATATAACAGCGCATCAAAGGTGATATTCAGGTACATACTCGAAGAGATGCCCAGGCGATAAACGCATATCGCATACCCACCCATAATCCCAACGGCATTAGCATACAGCGTCAGGATAGGCAGCATGATGCTTAAAGCCACGAACCGCGGGACAACCAGGTATTTTATCGGATTGGTCCCGAAGACCTCCAGGGCATCTATCTGTTCCGTAACCTGCATGGAACCTATCTCGGCGGTAATTGCAGCGCCAACCCTTCCGGCAACAACCAGGGAGGTGATCACCGGCCCCAGTTCCCGCACAAGCGAGAGCGCAACGATGCTGGCTATATACATCTCAGAACCCAGGCGCTGCATAAGCACCGCGGTCTGCAGCGCAAGGATCGTCCCGATAAAGAAACCGATCAATGTTACGATGGGGAGGCTATCATAGCCGCTTCTCTTAGCCTGCTGCAGTATGCGTTCATTCTTATACGGAGGAACGAAGGTCCAGTAAACGGTTTGAGCCGCAAGGTTGCTTAAGCCGCCGAGAAAATACATCAAAGAAACCACGCGTTTGCCTATATCGAAAAAGAAATCCTTGAGTATGCGCATATATTTATTCGAAAATCAGCTCTTCGTTCCTGCGTATAACCTTCACCAGCGACCCCTCTTTGAATTTCTTGGAGATTATCTCCGAAGCAAGCGGATCCTCCACAAACCTCTGGATCGTGCGTTTTAAAGGCCTGGCCCCGAACACCGGGTCAAACCCCTTGTCAATCAGGAATTCTTTTGCTTCAGGCGTGACCTCAAGGGATATACCCTGCTCTTTAAGCCTTTCGGCCACAAAACTTATCTCAAGATCAACGATGCGGCCCAGGTCCTCCCTGGCCAAGGGCCTGAAGACGATGATATCATCAATGCGGTTGAGGAATTCCGGCTTAAAGGTGCGTTTGACCTCTTCCAGCAGCCTTTCCTTCATCTCCTGATAGGTGATCTCTTCCTTTTGTGTCTTAAAACCTAAAGACGCAGCCTTACGTATGGTCTCGGCGCCGACGTTAGAGGTCATAATCATGACCGTATTCCTGAAATCAACCTTTCTGCCGAAACTGTCGGTAAGCCTGCCGTCTTCAAAGACCTGCAGAAGAAGATTGAAGACATCCGGATGCGCCTTTTCTATCTCATCCAGGAGTATTACCGAGTAGGGCCTGCGTCTGACCTTTTCGGTCAGCTGCCCGCCTTCTTCGTAGCCCACATAACCCGGAGGCGCGCCTACCAGACGCGAGACATTGAACTTCTCCATATACTCGGACATGTCAAGCTGCAGAAGCGCATCTTCGTCGCCGAACATAAATTCTGCCAGCGCCCTGGCAAGAAGGGTTTTGCCGACGCCTGTAGGCCCCAGAAAGATAAACGAACCGATGGGCCTGCGCGGGTCCTTGATCCCTGCGCGAGAACGCCTCACTGCGTGGGCTATGGCGCTTATCGCCTCTTCCTGGCCGATAACCCGCTTATGCAGCTCCTCTTCGATCTTCAGCAGCTTCTCACCCTCTTTTTCCTCAAGCCTGAAGATCGGGATGCCGGTCCACTGAGATACTATCTTGGCGATATCCTCTTCGGTAACCTCTGGCCTCATCTTGTCTTTTGCCTGTTGCCATTCCTTGTTTAGCCGTTCCAGTTCCTGGCGCGCCTGGCGCTCCTGGTCCCTGAGCGCTGCCGCTTTTTCAAAGACCTGGCTCTTAATATATGCTTCCTTTTCTTTGCGCAGCTGCTCGACCTTCTGCTCCCACTCCTTGATCTCAGGAGGCACAACCAGGACATTAAGCCTGGAGCGCGAACCCGCTTCATCAATCAAGTCGATCGCCTTGTCCGGCAGAAACCTGCCGGAGATGTAGCGTTCGGAAAGCTTTGCCGCCGCTTCCAGCGCATCGTCTTTGAAAGTGACGCGGTGGTGCGCCTCGTATTTATCGCGCAGGCCTTTGAGTATCTCCACCGTTTGCTCAACCGTCGGAGGCTCAACCATTATGGTCTGGAACCTGCGTTCGAGCGCCGCATCTTTCTCGATGTACTTACGGTATTCATCAAGGGTGGTTGCGCCGATACACTGCATCTCCCCGCGCGAAAGCGAAGGCTTAAGGATATTAGAGGCGTCAATCGCTCCCTCTGCCGCACCCGCACCCACCAGGGTGTGCAGCTCATCAATGAAGATGATCACATCCTGAGAGCGTTTTATCTCTTCCATCACGGCCTTAATCCTCTCTTCGAACTGGCCGCGGTATTTGGTTCCGGCGACCATCAAAGCAAGGTCCAACACAACCAACCGTTTATTACGCAGCACCTCCGGGACGTTACCAGCGACTATCGCCTGCGCCAGGCCTTCGACTATGGCGGTCTTTCCGACCCCCGCCTCTCCTAAGAGAACAGGATTGTTCTTGGTGCGCCTGCTTAATATCTGTATGACCCTTTCTATTTCCTGATGCCTGTTGATGACCGGGTCAAGTTTGTTTTCCTTGGCAAGAGAGGTCAAGTCCCTGCCAAAGGCATCCAGCGCAGGGGTCTTGGTTTTTGCCTGTGTGGTCCCGCCCATACCGGGAAGGGCCGAACCTAGCAATTCCATAACTTCATTTCTGACGGTATTAAGGTCCATCCCCAGGTTCAGTAACACCTGCGATGCCACGCCTTCCCCCTCGCGGATGAGGCCCAGCAGCAGATGCTCGGTACCGATATAATTGTGCCCCAGGGAGCGCGCCTCCTCCGCAGCCAGCTCCAGGGCTTTTTTAGCGCGGGGGGTAAAAGGGATGTCGCCGATGATCTGCGTTGCCGGGCCAGGCTGCACGAGTTTTTCGATCTCAAGGCGTATATTCTCCAGGGAAACGCCCAGTTTCTGCAGGACGGTTGCCGCCACGCCTTCCCCTTCGCGGATGAGGCCCAACAAAATATGCTCCGTGCCGATATAATCGTGATTAAAACGCCTGGCTTCCTCTTTAGCCAGAATAATGACCTTTCGTGCCCGTTCAGTGAACCTGTTAAACATCTATCCTCCTATCATTTTATCTTTAAGCCTGACCCTGATAATCTCCGCGCGTTTTACGTCGCGCTCCTGAGTAGAAAGCCTCTTACCTTCCATCTTCTGCATATGCGCCGGCTGGGTCAGTATAAACAATTCGTTGATGGTGCTCCGGTCGATATTCTTGATGATCCCCAGGTCGCTTCCGAGCCTGAGCATCGAAAGCAGTTCGGTTGTTTCTTCGCTTGAGATGATATGCGCGCTCTTCAGGATCCCGAAACTGCGACTGATCCTGTCTTCAAGGATGGCCTTTCCTTTGGAGAGAAGCGCTTGTCTGGCCTGCGCCTCCTGCTCGATGATCTGCCTGATCAGGGCATTGATGTTTTCAATGATTTCCTCTTCGTTGTGACCGAGGGAGACCTGGTTTGAAATCTGGAAAAAGTTACCGGTTGCCTGGGTGCCTTCGCCGTAAAGGCCGCGGGTGGTAAAGCTGAGCTTTGCAATCGCCGCAAGCACGCGGTTTATCTGGCGCGTCATCACCAAAGCAGGCAGATGCAGCATGACCGACCCGCGCATGGCTGTTCCGGTATTCGTCGGACAGGCAGTCAGATATCCCCAATCAGCCAGGAAAGCGAAAGGCAGTTCTTTTGCAAGGGCATCATCCAGCCTGCTCACCACATGCCAGGCCTCAAAAAGGTTCAATCCCGACTGCATCACCTGCATACGCAGGTGGTCTTCTTCGTTAACCATGATAGAGATGACTTCGGTCTGATCCACTAAAACGCCCTTGCTGTCCGCTTTCTGGGCATGCTCGTAAGACATCAGGTGCCTTTCCACCAAAAACTGCTTATCCACGCTGTCAAGGTCAGCGAGCTTAAAGAGCGTGGCGTTCTTGAGCATATCGACTTTTGCTACCGCCTGCTCTATCGCCCGCAGTGACTCTTCGCCCTGCTTCTTGTTCGCCCAGTGGGGAAAAGGGATGATATCGAGATTACGGGCAAGCCGTATGCGGCTGGAGACGACGATATCCGCATGGGGACCGCTTCCTTTAAGCCATTCGCTTGGATGCTGCAAAAGATCGTCAATTTTCATACTGATTCCTTTTTTCTATTTCGCTTCGTTGTCCTGCACCTGTTTCTTCTCGAACTCCTTGATCTGGTCGCGGATCTTTGCCGCTTCCTCAAACTCTTCTGCCTCAATCGCCTTCTGCAGCCTATGGCGCAGGTCAGCTATGTCGACATTGCGGCGCAGGGATTTAGTCCCGCGTATCGGGGATTTCCCGAAATGCAGGCTCGAACCGTGAATCTTCTTAAGTAGCGGGCCCAGATATTTTTTGAACGCGGTGTAACAATCGCCGCAGCCGAGCCGGCCGATCTTCTTGAAATCATTGTAGGAGAGGCCGCAGTTTGCGCATTTAAGGTTCTGCTCTTTCTCGACCGCCGGCTTTTCAAATTCCGCCAGTCCTGCCAGAAGGTCGCTGAGGCCGAACTGCTGCTCCATCTGCATGCTTTTCTGGCGGGCGCACTCTTCGCAGAGGTGAAGCTCGTTCATCTGATTATCTATAATCTCCGTCAAATGGACGGTTGCGGGGTTCTTTCCGCAGACATTACAGAGCATAATGCCCTCCTTAATAACGGGTGCCTTGCGTGCGTGTCGCCTCCCTGAACTTCTTAATCAGTTTCAGGGTGATAACGCCCGGCTTTGCGTTACCGATAGGGCGGCCGTCCACCATTACCACAGGCACGATCTCCGCAGCCGTCCCGGTCAGGAAACACTCGTCGGAAATGTAAACCTCATGGCGCGTTATCACGTGCTCATGAACAGGGAGCCGGTTCTTGCGCGCGATATCAAGCACGGTATCGCGGGTGATGCCCCGGAGCGTTCCCATGCACTGTGGAGGCGTATAGAGATGCCTTTTCTTGACGATAAAGATATTGTCTCCGGTGCATTCCGCCACATACCCGAGCGAATCCAGCATGATCGCTTCGTCATAACCGTTGCTGACGGCTTCAATCTTGGCCAGGATGTTATTCAGGTAATTAAGCGATTTGATCTGGGGGTTAAGTGCCTCGGGGAGATTGCGCACCGTAGGCACCGTAATAATCTTAAGACCTTCACGGTAATATCGTTCCGGATAGAGCGCGATCTTATCCGCAATAATGATGATACTGGGGCCCCTGGTGCATTTACGGGGGTCCAGCCCCAGGTCACCCTCCCCCCTGGTGACCACCAGACGGATATAGGCATCCGACAGATCGTTGGCCTTCAGGGTATCGATGACCGCTTTAATCATGCGCTCTCTGCTTAAAGGGATTTTCAACATAATACTGTGGGCAGACTCATAAAGACGGTCAACGTGCTCCCTGAGCTTGAAAACCCTGCGCCCGTAAGAACGGATCCCTTCAAAGACCCCGTCGCCGTAGAGAAGGCCGTGGTCAAACACGGAAACCTTTGCGTTATCCCTGGAATAGAATTTCCCGTTAATATAAATCTTCATGAAACCTCCCTTACCCTGGCGTCCTCATGTGCCAAGACTCCGTCCTTAAGCCGGTAGACGCGATGGGCCTGCGCTGCCAGCTCCGGATTATGGGTCACCAGGACAACCTTCATTTTTGTCTGCGCGTTAATACGCTTGATAAGCGAAATAATCTCACTGCCCGTATCAGAATCCAGGTTCCCCGTCGGCTCGTCGCATAAAAGCAGCGTCGGGTCGTTAATGAGGGCGCGGGCGATGGCCACGCGCTGCCGCTCCCCTCCGGAAAGCTGAGAAGGAAAATGCCCCTGCCGTTCCTTGAGGCCGACGCTCTCAAGCAGGCCTAATGCCTTCCTGCGGGCTTCTTTTTTTTCGGCGGCGTTGCCTGCCGAAGCCAACGCCGGCATAAGCACATTCTCTAAAACCGTAAATTCGGGGAGCAGGTGATAAAATTGGAATACAAAACCGACCCTGTTGTTACGGATATGCGAAAGGGCCCTGTCCTTAAGCCCGTACATATCGCTGCCCTCAAAAAAGACCTTGCCTTCTGTCGGCGCATCAAGCCCTCCCAGGATGTGCAGGAGCGTTGATTTCCCCGCACCCGAAGGGCCGACCACAGCGGCAAAAACGCCTTCTTCGATCGTCAGGTCCAGCCCCTTAAGGACAGGGATATCTTTGCCTGCGCCGGTATAAACTTTATGGATGTTGCGCGCCTTGAGCATGATATTATTCGTAACGCAGCGCCTCCACGGGCTTTAAAGACGCAGCCTTGAGCGCAGGATAGATCGTGGAAACCAGCGTTATGAACAATGCTGCCAGCACGATCAAAGCTATATCAGGCCACAATTTTATCTGCACAGGCAGCCTGTCTATAGAATAAATATCCTGGGGCAGCTTTATAAAATGGTATTTTTCAAGCAGCGCACAGGCACCCAGCCCTCCTGCCGCACCCAAAAGAGTCCCTAAGCCGCCGATAATCAATCCCTCGTAAATAAAGATCAACCGCACCCGTGCTGCCGTCATGCCGATGGCCCTGAGGATCCCAATATCTTTGGTTTTCTCGACTACCATCACGATGAGGGTGCTGGCAATATTAAAGGCAGCCACCAGGATGATCAGCGTCAGGATGATGAACATCGCCAGCTTTTCAAGTTTGAGCGCGGAGAAAAAATTCTGGTTCAACTCCATCCAGGTGCGCACCCCGTAATTAAATCCCAGAAGGTCGTTGAGTTCGTTTTTAACGCGTTCGGCCCGGTAAAGATTTTCCAGCTTCACGGCAATGGCGCTGACAACGCCTTTCATCCCGAGGATCTCCTGGGCCGTGGAGATACTGGCAAAAACAAGGTTCATGTCATAATCGTACATGCCGGAGGAAAAAATGCCGGCAACGTAGAGATCGCGCTGCCTACCCAGCGCGGAATATACCGACAGACGTGAACCGACGCTTAACCCCAGGTAAGCGGCAAGTTCCTTTCCGACGATGATTGCCCCTTCCCCGAGGTCCTCAAGCCTGCCCTTCAGAAGGTAAGTGTCAATCTTGGTCACCGACGGTTCCTGGCGCGTGTCAATACCGCGCAGGCTCACCGCAAAGAACCTGTTTGACTCCTTAAGCAGTACCTGCCCCTGCACATAAGGGCTGGCACCCCTGACAGCGGAGTGAGAGAGTATCTTGCTGAGGGCGCCTGAGGCGTCTGCTTCCGCGATGCCTTCAAAACCAAAGACCGTAAGGTGGGAATAATTTCCCACAATCTTCTCGCGCAGCTCCCGGTCAAAGCCGCTCATCACTCCCAGGACCACGATTAGGGCCATAACGCCGATGGCGACACCCAGCACGGATATGGTGCTGATGAGCGCAATGAACCTTTCTTTTCTTTTGGTCGAAAGGTAACGCCAGGCAATGAAAAATTCCACGCTCATTCCGTGTGGGGCCCTTCGGGCCTCAATAGGGGGAAGAGTATCACGTCCCTGATCGAAGGCTGGTCTGTCAGCAGCATCACCATCCGGTCGATGCCAATCCCCAAGCCCCCGGCAGGAGGCATACCGTGTTCAAGCGCAATCACATAATCGTCGTCAACTGCTTTCTTCTCTGCCGTCTCCAAATCCCTTATCTCTTCCTCGAAGCGCCTGCGCTGCTCAAGAGGGTCGTTAAGCTCGCTGTAGGCATTGCCGATCTCTAAACCCGCGATGTAAAGCTCGAAACGCTCCGAAAGCAAGGGGTTGTCCTTTTTGGTGCGGGCAAGAGGGCAGAGAGACGTGAAATAATCAGTCACAAAAGTCGGCGAAGACTGCATATCCTCCTCAAGTATATCCTCGATGATCTTGGTAACCTGCGAACGGCTGAGCCTGTTTTTATCGCGCGCGAACCCTTTGTCTTTCAGTTTCTGCAGCATGGTCTCGGTATCATCCTCGGGAAGGATCTGGAAACGCTCCTTGACCATCCCAGCAAAGGATCTCCTCTGCCATGGCGGCGTAAGGTCAATGGCGGTGCCCTGATAGGTGATCTGGGTCTTACCCCATAGCTGCATTGCTACGTAAGCGAACATCTCTTCGCAGAGTTTCATCATGCCTTCGTAATCGGAATAGGCCTGATAAACCTCGAGCATGGTGAATTCCGGATTGTGCCTGGTAGAAACGCCTTCGTTCCTAAAATTACGGTTCACTTCATAAATCTTATCGAGCCCGCCTACCAGCAGCCTCTTCAGGTAAAGCTCGGGGGCGATGCGCAGATACAGCTCCATATCGTACTGGTTGTGGTGCGTCTTAAAAGGCCTGCCTGCGGCTCCGCCGGGTATGGAGTGCATCATCGGCGTCTCCACCTCCTGGAAGCCGCGGCCATCGAGAAAATCCCTCACGGATTTGACGATCCTGGAACGCAGGGTAAAGACGTTGCGTACCGCTTCATTAGCGATAAGGTCGAGGTAACGCTGGCGGTAACGAAGCTCCACGTCCTTTAACCCGTGCCACTTTTCCGGCAAGGGCCTTAAGGACTTAGCAAGAACGCTGAAGCCTTCAACTTTAAGCGTGGGTTCGCCGGTATGCGTCTTAAAAAGCTCGCCTTCGACACCCAGAAAATCAGCTACGTCGATAAACTCTAATAATCCGAACTTCTCTGCGCCGATGATGCTCTCTTTAAAATAAAGCTGGATCTTTCCGGTGGCATCCCTGATATCGATGAATGCTGCCTTCCCATGCAGGCGCCTGGCTACTACCCTGCCTGAAAGACAGACCTTTTTTCCCTCCTTAAAGTCGTGCAGGACCCGGGATATCTCAATGCGGGAGGCATCTGCTTTAGAATAGACAGGCATGCCTTTGTCCTGCAAAGAGTTAAATTTGCTTTTCCTTTGCTCGATAATCTCGTTTATTTCCATATAGTTAGATGATTATATAGTATAAATACGCCTGTGTCAATTAAGAATGGCAAGGGCTCAGTTTACTGCAAGCCCTCTGCCATACCCGAAAGGCTGGAGAGATCAGGAGAAAATTTCTTATAACCGGCAGGGAGCTCAAAAAGGCTTTCCTGCTGCCTGCCCACTTTAATATTACGGTATTCCATAACCCAGCTTCCGTCCCCGGCGGCAATCTTGACCGGCATAGCAAATTCCGGGATATACCATTGCAAAACCGACTCCTGCCTGTTGTCATGCCGGTAGACCACGCGGTACTTCTTGGCAAGCTTGCCGTTTACCAACTCCTCCCCCATCAAAGTACGCTCGATCTCTCCGGGGAGTTTTTCCGAAGTAGCCAGGAGACTGGCGGCATTGAAGGACTGCTCAAGGTACATGCGCTGCTGCGGCATAAGGACCCATATCTTTTTCTGGTCCATCCTGGTTATAGTAACGGCTTCCGGCGTTTCCATGCGCATCCTCTCCGCTGCGATATAGACCTTGCCTTCAAAACGCTGGTCGCCGGCAATGTTGACGACTTCTGCAGAAAACTCCTCGGCTGAGAATCCTGTTGAACTCAAACCCAATACCAACCCCAGGGTGCAAACAAAAAATAAACACACGCCATTCCTTCTCATCGAAGCTCCTTTTGCCCTCTTTTAGGCAAGTTCGGATTCGATCCTGTCGATCAATGCCGTCATCTCTTTAATCACAGGGTACGGCAGTAGCTTAGCCGTCTCTATCTCCTGTTTAAGCGCCTTGAGGCTGCTTAAAAACCTCCTGATTGTAGATGCCCTCCTCTTCTCCCACGCCTCTTGAGGGTCTAATTCCTTACGCTCCCTGATCATCACCGCAAGGTTCTTGCGCACCTCGGAAGCATCCTTGCCTTTTTCGAAAATGTCGTTTTTAAGCCGCGCGTAATCCTGGCTATCCAGCTCCTTCTTACGCTTAGCCAAACGCAGGAGATTGATGCTCTCATACCCAGGGAGGTTGACGGGCTGAGCTTCCTGGAGGTATTCCTGCCGGAGGTATGACGGCTCTTCTTTCTCAAGAAAAAAATAGGATTTGAGGAGCTTAAGCGCGGTTTGTTTGCGTATCCCTATCTCCTTTGAGGTGTAGGCCTCAAAGGTTGCATACCCCCATTCTTTGTATGCCTTGTCTTTCCACACCGAATACAAGGCCTGCCCTAAAGATACCCAGGAAGTCTTAAAATCCTTAGCTGCCTCCAGGATATGGTACCTCAGCGAACCGCTGTCAAGTTCCGCCATTTTCTCTTCGATACTCTTAAGCGATTTTGTTTTCATTGCGGCTTCTTGTTGATCTTCTCCTGCGCGCTCACCAGGGCAGCCTTAAGCATAAACTCGGTGCTGGTCTTGGGCACGCATGAGCTGATCTTAAGCTCATGGATGTGCTTAAGGGGGATCCCTTCCTGATGCGCGGTAAACATCACCACCGGTATCTGGGGGTCTATCTCGCGAATCTGACGCAGGGTAGTGATGCCGTCCATCTCCGGCATCTGATAATCAAGGATGAGCATGTCAGCTTTTTTATCCTTGACCGCCTCAATGGCCTCCCTGCCGCTTGATGCAACAAGCACTTCATACCCCCAGGTTTCAATAGTCTTGCCAATAACCAGAAGGAGATCCGGCTCGTCGTCGACAAGGAGTATCTTAATTCTATCCATAACTGATTATTCCTCTTCCCGTACGCAAGCGCGCAGTTTTTTTTTCTCTGACCTGCGGCGTTTCTCCTCCAGGATTAATGCTGCCAAACGGGGAGAACGTTTTTTGCGGCTGAGGCGCAGTTTTTGAAGCCGGGCCTGCTCTGCCAGAGATTGCGCGCGCCGGAATTCTTCTATTTTATCAAGCAGTGCCTTACGGGCATAGTAACGGTTAAGGCGCTGGCTGCGCTCCTGTTGAGCCCGCGCCTCCAGGCCGGAAGGCAGGTGCCTGACACAAACACAGGTGGACGTCTTGTTCACGTTCTGGCCGCCCGGCCTGCTGCTGCGGATGAAACTCTCCCGCAAATCTTCCTCACGGATGCCGAGCTGGCGCATGCGCATGCGAAGACGTTCAAACCTGCTTAAACGGCTGGCGATGTTAGTCATACCGGCTTACGCTTTCTCTTCAGAGATCAAGCGGGCAAGCTTGGCCGGATCCCAGGGATAAAAAACTACCCTCTGGACCTGCGGAGAAACCGGCAGTACCGCCTCTTTGATGCCCGGCAACGCCATGAAAATCATACGGCTGCCCTTTTGAAAACTTTTCTCCAGGTGGCAGGCAACCCAGGCGCATTTATGAGTCTCCTCGCCAACCAGGCAAACAGTTACAGAGCACTGCGCAATCGCGCTACCCAGGCGCTGCCTGAAGGCTCTGGCCTCTTCACCTGAAGCATTCAGCGGCGCATCTTGGGCATCGCAAAGCAAAAGCTCATACTCAGGGCTCTGAAGAACCCCCAATAACTGCTCAACCAGACCTGCGTCAGCCTTGGAAAAACTCAGAAAAACGCGTTTCATGGGCAATAACTTAAATTAATATTATACCATTTATTTTAATAAAATAATGAAAAATCAAATATCTTAAATCCCTGCCCGCGGCAGGCAGGTCAAATTCCTGTTTTTTTATTTGAAATGCGGAACGTAGGACTTTTTTGGAATCGGGATGTGCCGTTATATTCTGCCTTACCCCTATTCCCTTCCCGCTGAAGAAGGACAGATTTGACTATAGGCACAATAGGTGCAGGCCATGTAAGCGGGGGTGGCAGCGAATCTCTGCTCGCGGATACCTTCTGCAGCCATCCGGATATTATCTTTAATCTTACCCAGGTCATCGTCGCTAACCTGGCGTGTCCCTATTATGCCTGATTCAAGGAAGTAGAGCGCGACCTTATCGGGAAGGACCCTGAAGATAGACTGGTACGCCAGGGCATACAGGTCAAGCTGCAGGCTCTCTTTTACCCTTTTATCGGCATCCTTCTGCGTTTTGATCTCCGAGGTTTTAAAATCCATGATCAGGGTCCCTTCTGGCCCCTGGTCAACCCTGTCAAAACGGCCGGTGATCCTGACGCCTTCCCAGGTAAAAGAAAAATCTTTTTCGATAAAAACCGGAGTGGTTTTACTCTTTTCCTCGGCAGCGAAGAACCGCGCCAGGGCCTCCTGGCCTTTGCGGGAACGCTCCTCTTGATGTTTTATATCGAGGAACCCCTGGGGGTCAAAGCTCTGCCTGAAGGCCTCAAGGATATCCCCCAGTTCGACTTTCTTCCCGCTTTTCTTAAACAGGAAGTATTTAGTAACCGCATCGTGCATCGCCCGGCCGTAAATGACCGTATGATGCTCCATGATCGGAACCCTGAGGATATTCACGTATTTGTATTTAAGCGGACAGGTCAGGTAATCGTCAATTTGGTAATAGCTCAGGTGTATTTGCCTGCCGGATGCAACGCTACCTGCCGCCGGCGCAGCGCTCTCCTGGGGAGGGGCAAAACGGCTGATCGCCTCCAGCGCGCTTGCCTTCTGCTTCGATGCCTCCTCGCAAGGCTTACCCATGGCTTCGGATACGAACTGGCTTACCTTCTTTAAGCGCGAGCCTCCGTAATCAGCGGCACTGGTCAAATACAGCTCTTCTTTGGCCCGGGTCATACCCACATAAAAAAGCCTGCGCTCTTCCTGAATATGGGAATCTCCCGCAGGAAGCACCTCCCTGATTAATTCGTCAGGCAGTTCTATTGGTTGCCTGCGCCTGGGCCAGGGGAAGCGCCCCTGGACAAGGCTGACCATGAATACCACCCTGAATTCCAGGCCTTTTGCCTTATGGATGGTCAGGACATTCACCGCATCCGTATCAAGGTCTGCTTCTGCCGTCGGAGGGTCGTCCCCCGCATCAATGAGAAGGTCCAGGTAATTCACAAAAGTGGCCACCCTATCCTCCTTCGTCACCAGCGAAAATTCCTGAACCAAGCCGAAGAATTTCGCCAGGTTCTGAATCTTTGTCTCGTTCTCAATGCTCTGGACGCTCGTAAGCCCTTTAAGATACCCTGTGTCGGTGAGAAAACCGTACAGAAGCCTGCCCGTAGATTCGCGGGGTGCGCGCGCAAGGAATTTTTCCAGATCCGATACAAATGCGGCTGCCTTGTCTTTGAAAGCATCAGGAAGGCCGGCAAGGTCCTCGAGAGCAACAAGGCGCGTCAGGACTTCATACAAGGATATGTTCCTTCGCCTGGCATAATGCGCGCATAAGCTCAAGGATGCAGGGTCGAGCCGATAGACCTCGCTTGAGGCCAGATAATACAGGTTCATTGAATCTGCGATGTTCGCCGCTACCCTTAAAAAACTGATGCACAGTTTCACCTCCTGCCTCGAATAAAGCCCCTGGTTACCGCTGAACTGCCATGGTATTGCCTGCATATTCAGGGCCTGGAGAAAAGACTGGGCATCGGAGTTGGAACGCACCAGGATAGCAAAATCCCTGTACCGGTAATCTCCTGACTGGACCTTTTCTTTTATCATGCGCGCCACGCCATCCGCTTCGCTTGAATGCGTATCAAAATGCAGGTGCTGAGGCGCTGCCCCCCCGCCCTGCAGCCCGGTCAGGCGCTTGTTAATGCCGGCCTTGACCTCAAAACGCTCAGGGTTATTGTTCTGGATAAGCCGGTATGCGCAATCCAGGATAACCTGCGCAGAGCGGTAATTCCTGATCAGGCTGATCTGCCGGGCCTGAGGGTAGGCTTCCATGAAATTCATGACATTGCTGTAGGCAGCCCCCCTCCAGCG